>Ga0207646_10000210_pt1 | contig 79909 bp, 80 predicted proteins | sample KBSK5502metaG_FD_184343 | JGI IMG/M metagenome (GOLD analysis project Ga0207646, IMG submission 184343) | Corn, switchgrass and miscanthus rhizosphere microbial communities from Kellogg Biological Station, Michigan, USA - KBS K5-50-2 metaG... | ecosystem: Host-associated > Plants > Roots >... | reverse complement strand
CCGACTCGTCTCATCTCCACACACTCCTGAACGATGCCAACTCCCAAGCAGCGACCAAATAATTAGGCAATGGCGCCTCACCGGTGTCAACCGTGAGATCGACTAAGCCCCTTTCCGCTCCGGTGGACGGTGACTCCAGTCTCTCTTTAGCGCGGGTCACAATAGTCCCCTTGCGTACACGGTTCACCGACCTGGTCGGCTGCCGGCTGCCGTTTCAGCTCGCAGTGCTGGGCGGGGTCGGCACCGTCGAGCTGGCGCGAGCAGTCGAGCGGTCCGGCGGGCTGGGCATGGTGCCACGTCAGGTCAAGGTGCCGGAACCGCGGTCAGGGGCGCTCGGAAAAGGGTTTCTTATCCCCTACCTTCCACCGCTGGAGGAAGTGGTCGTGGACGTCCGCGGTCTGCGCGTGGCCGAGTTCTTCTGGGGCGACCCGGATCCGGGGATCGTGGCCGCTGCTCACTCCGCCGGCACCCTGGTCTCATGGCAGGTCGGCTCACGGGAAGAGGCCCGCTTGGCCGAGGCCGCAGGTTGCGACCTTGTTGTTGCGCAGGGCGTTGAGGCGGGCGGCCACGTCCGCGGCACCCAGCCACTCGACGAGTTGCTCGGGCGTGTGTTGGGCGCCGTCTCTGTGCCGGTCGTAGCGGCGGGCGGGATCGGCAGCGCCAAGCGGGTGGCGCAGCTGATCGACGCCGGTGCGGACGCTGTGCGCGTGGGCACGCGATTCCTTACCTGTCCTGAGTGCGACACCCACCCCGACTACGTCCAAGCGCTCATCGCGGCCGGTGCGGACGACACCGTGCTGACCGACCATTTCGACGCCGACGGGCATTGGCCCGCATCCGTGCGCGTCCTGCGCTCGTCACTGGAGAGAGCGATCAAAGCAGGCAACCGCCGCACCTCCCCACCCTCCAGGGTGGCCGAGGAGCCCATGTCGATGGCGTGCTACGCAGGCCTTTCAGTCGCCAATGTAGGTGATATCAGGCCGGCCGCCGCGGTCGTGCGCGAGTTGACGTCTCTCCTGGCGTAAGGGTTGTCATCGGTCAACCGGTGGTCATGATGTCGGTCATCTTCGACGCCGCCTTGTCCAACCCGGTCTTCGGGTCTTCCCGGCCCGCGGCGATGTTGTTGATCTCCGTGGTGAGGGCGTCACGCTGCTCGTTGCTCGTCGGTGTCGAGGGGAGGACGATCAGGCCGCCTTTGTTCAGCATGCCCGCACCCACTCCCTGGGAGGGGTTCTGTGCGTAGAAGCCGCTCTGCAGCGTCGTGAATGCCGATTGGCGGACGGGCATGTACGAGGTCTTTTGCGCCCACTCGGTCGTGCTGGCCTGGCTGGTCAGGTACTTGATGTAGAGCATGGCTCCATGCTGGACGTCCTTTGTGGATTTGTTGAAGACGCACATGTTGGCGCCGAACATCTCGTCCTTGACACCTTTGTCGCCGGCCGGAAATGGGGCCTCGGCGAACTTGAACTTGGTGCCAATTGGTTTGACGATGAACTGATAGCTGACCTGGGTCGACATGTACATCGCAGTCTTCTGGTTTTGGAAGTCGACCTGGTCGGCGAAGTTGCCGGCCGGGATCGGCTTGGCGGCTCCGGACTTGATCGCGTCGGACCAGAGCGTCATGGCCTTCACCCCGGCGGCGCTGTTGACGGTCGCCTTGGTGGGTTTCGTGGGGTTGTCGTACATCTGGCCGCCGTACTCGTAGACCATGCTGAGGAAGGTGTCGAGCGAAGGGCCCTCGATGCCCGTCACGCCCTTGCTTGGGTCTGACAGCTTGGCCGCATCGCTGAAGAACTCGTCCCATGTCGCGGGCGGGCTGGTGATGCCCTTCGCCGCGAACATGTCCTGGTTGTAGTAGACGACGGTCGTCGACTTGTTGAAGGGAAACTGGAAGTAGGTCCCGTTGATCCGTGCCGCCCCAAGCATGACCGGGAAGATGTCCTTCAGGTCGGCGCTCGAAAGTCCGTCCGCGGCATTGATGTATGGGGTCAGGTCGGCTAACGCTTTGGAGCTGTTGTACTTGGCGGCATCGGTCTCGATGCACTGCGCGACATCGGGCGCCTGGTTGGCCGCGATCCCGGTCAAGACTGCCTTGTTGAGGTCGGTGTAAGCGCCCTTCGCGGTCAGGTTGACGTGGACTGTGGATTGGCTCGAGTTGAACTGGTCGGTCAGCGCCTTCAGCTCAGTTTGAAGCGTGCCGCTGAGCGCGTGCCAGAAGCTCAGCTGCACCGACCCGCTCAGCGCGCCGAGCTGGCTGGGGGTGTTGGCCGCCCCGCCGCCACAGGCGATCACCAGCACTGCCGCAAGAAGGCTGACGGCTCTTCGGACTCTCATGCGTAACCCCCTTCGATTCGGTGCCGCAAGCTAACCACGAATTCCGCTTGCGGCGATGCCGCCGACGATCTGTCGCTGGGCGACCAAGAAGATGATGAGGATCGGAAGCGTGACTATCAAGCTCCCGGCGGCGTGGAGCACCGGGTTGGTGGCGTCGGCGTAGCTGAAAGCCTGGAGGCCGACCTGAACCGGCCTGAAGCTGTCGCTGTTGGTGACGATCAGCGGCCACAGGAAGGCGTTCCAGGAGGCGACGAATGTGAAGAGCCCGATGGTCACCATCGGTGGCCGGGCCAGGGGCGCGGCGATCAACCAGAGGAAGCGGAGGTGGCCGGTGCCGTCGAGCTGGGCGGCCTCCCAGAGGTCGCTGGGCAGCCCCAGGAAGAATTGCCGCATCAGAAAGATCCCGAAGACCGAGGCTCCGAAGGGGACGATCTGGGCCTGGTAGCTGTCGATCCAGTGGAGGTTGGCAAGGATTATGAAGTTGGGGACCAGGGTGACCTCGGTCGGCACCATGTAGACGGCCAGCACGAGGCCGAAGATCAGTTTCTTGCCAGGGAAGGCCATGGACGCGAACGCGTAGCCACCGAGGACCGACGTGATCAGCACCAAGGCAGTCGTGCCGGTGGCGACGACGACAGTGTTGAGGAAGTAGCGCGGCCAGGGGATGTGCAGGTATTGGCCGGTCGACGGGTCGGTGATCAGCCCGACGGCGGCCAGATAGTTGCCCCAGTGCCACAGGGGATAGAGGATGGGCGGGAAAACGAAGACCGATTGCAGCGTCCCGAGCGAGATGACGAGCATCCAGTAGAAGGGGAAGGCGAAAAGCGCAGCAAAGGGGATGAGCACCAGGTAGCGAGGGAGGTACTCGAGCGCGCGGAGCCGGCCGCGCGCACTCACCGGTAGAACACCCGCCGAGAGAAGACTCCGACCTGGAGCCCGGTGATGACGAGGATGATCAGGAAGAGGACGACCGAGATCGCCGCCGCATAGCCGGCGTGGAAGAAAGAGAAAGCCTGCACGTAGAGGTAATAGCCGATCGTCTCCGCCGCCTTGTCAGGGCCACCGCCGCCGGAGGTCGCGCCGCCCACCCCACCCGCGAAGATCAGGATCGGCTGGACCACCTTGAAGGAGGCCACGACGTTGATCAGGAGCACGAAGTATGTGGTCGGGCTGAGCAGCGGCCAGGTCACCTCCCAGAAACGGGACCAGGCCCGGGCGCCATCGACCCGAGCCGCCTCGTCCAACTCGGGTGGGAGGTTGGAGAGGCCGGCGAGGAAGATGACCGTGTTGTAGCCCGTGTGCTGCCAGACGCTGTAGAGGATGATCGCCGGCATGATCGCTTGCGGCGAGTCGAGCCAATTGATCTTGGGCAACCCGAACGCGCTGAAGGCGGCATTGAGGACGCCGACGTCGGGGTGGTAAATGAAGCTGAAGATGAGCGCAGTCGAGACGATCGGCATCACGTAGGGGGTGAAGATCACGGTGCGCAGGAAGTCGCGGAGAGGCATCGCCCGGTTGAGCAAGACCGCCAGGAAGAGCCCCAGTGCCATGCTCACAGGGACAGTGGCGGCGACGAAGTAGACGGTCTGCCAGACCGCCTTTCGGAACACGTCGTCGCGGAGCAGCAGGCGCTCGAAGTTGGCGGAGCCGATGTAGTCGCTGGTGCCGCTGATCAGGTCCCAGCGCTGGAAGGAAAGCCAAAAGATCCAGAGCGCGGGGATGAGGATGAAGACGATCAGAAGCGCCATTGCGGGCGAGATCAGGAGGTAGCCGGAGAGGGCATCGGCGCGGTCGCGCCGGCGGCGGTCGGCGCGGATGGTCTGGGCTCGCCGGGGAAGCTCGGCCGACCTCTGGGTCGCCACCGCGGTCTATGATCGTCGGTTCGCCATGAGCGCCGCAAGCACACTGCTCACCTTCCTCCACACCGGCAACCCGACCGGGCTCAAGTTTCTGGTCGAGCATGGCGACGCGCGCTGCCTCTTCGACTTCGGGCGCGAGCACGCCCCCGGCCGGACGCTGTTCTCGCTAGGCCTGGAGCCTCGGCGCGGCCGGGAGCTGGCCGACCTGTTGGCGGCCGGCGCTGCGCCCCCGCTCGAGGGCGTCTACGCCGGCGACGCCTGGGACGGCCGCACCCACCTCTTCATCACCCACATGCATCTGGACCACACCGGCCTGATCCCCTGGCTCGGCCCTGGCGTGCCGCTCTACTACCCCGCCGCCATGGAGCCGGTCCGGGCGGCGGCCGACGCCTGCGGCTACCTGCCATGGCGGCACCCAACCGGAACGGGCGTTGCGGACGGCGAAACCATCGCCGTCGGTCCGATCCGGGTCCGCTTTTTCGCCGTTGACCACGACCTGCCCGGCGCCACCGGCTTCCTCATCGAGACCCCCGAGGCCAGCCTCGTGTTCACAGGCGACCACCGCTGGCACGGCCTCCGCCCGGAGCTGACCGAGGCCTTCGCGGACGCGGCGCGAGGCGTCGACCTGCTGATCCAGGAGGGCGTCTCGCTGGGCTCGGTCTCGATCGAAGGCGCCCCCCCGCCGCTCTGCGAAGCAGACGCCATTGCCGAGCTGGGCCGGGCGCTGGTCGAGGCGCCGGGCCTGGTCATCGTCAACTGCTACGGCATGAACCGGGAGCGGGTGGCCGGGCTCGCAGCCGGCTGCGCCGCCGCCGGCCGCCGGCTCCTGATGGAGCCGCAGATGGCCGCGATGTCGGGCTGGCCGGATGTCCTCGGCTCGACCGACCCGATTCGCGACGACCCGCGGGGCCATTGCCTGCAGCTCGGCTTCGAATCGCTGCCACTCCTGATCGATCTTCAGCCGCCGGCCGGCTCAGTCTGGATCCAATCCGGAGGAGCGCCGATGGGACCCTTCGATCCTGCCTACGCTGTCCTCGAGGCATGGTCGGCCCGCTTTGGCGTTGAGCTCCAGACCATTACCAGCTCGGGCCACTCCCGCCCCGAGGACGTGGTCCGGATGGTGAGCACCGTCCATCCGAAGGTCGTGCTCCCGGTCCACAGCCGGGCGCCCGAAGCGCTGGTCGTGCCGGGGGTCCCAAGCTTCCTACCCCATGCGGGGGTCGCCTACCGAGTCGCTGACATTCTCGCCGGTCTCAGCTCAGCTCCCAGTGGCTGAGCTCCTCCACCATCTCGTATGCGGTGAGGTCGAAGCTGACCGGGGTCACCGAGACGAAGCCCTGGGCGAGCGATAGCGCGTCGGTGCTTTCGTCGACATCGCTGACCCGGTAGCTGCCTGCGCGCATGTAGTAGGGGACCGAGCGGGGGTCGCTGTGGAGCTCGAACCTCTCGTCGTAGCCGGAGTCGCCCTGGCGGGTGAACCTGACACCCTTGACCTTTCCCGGCGGCAGATTGGGGACGTTCACGTTGAGGAGGACCTTGGGTGGAAGTCCGTGCTTCAGCACCATTCGCGCGACCCGCTCCGCGTAGATGGCCGCGGTGTCCCACAGCGGGTCCTTGAACGTGCCGATCGAGATGGCGATCGAGGGGATGCCCAGCATCCGGGCCTCGGTGGCGGCTGAGACGGTGCCCGAGTAGATGATGTTGGTGGCGGTGTTGGGACCGAGGTTGATCCCCGACACGACCAGGTCCGGCCGCTGCTCGAGGAGCGTGCCGACAGCGAGCTTTACGCAATCGGCGGGAGTGCCGTTCACCGACAGGCCAACGGCCCTGCCGTCGAGAGCGAACTCGTTCACCCGGAGCGGGGTGGCCGTGGTGATCGCGTGCCCGATGGCGGAATGCTCTGTTTCGGGGGCGACCATGCTGACCGCGCCGAGTTCCCGCATCGCAGCCATGAGAGCGTGCAGGCCGGGCGAGGTGACGCCGTCGTCGTTGGTGACCAGAATGCACGGACTGGGTTTGCTTATGCGATCACCCTAGGAGAGCCTAACGAGATGCACGGAGGCCAGTTCATGCAACCGCAAGATTGCATTTAGAAGCGGCTCCCGAGTAACATGCAACCATGAGCTTGCATAAGACTACTGACCGGATCGAGAAAGAGATCGTTCTGCGCGCACCCCGTTCGCGTGTCTGGCGCGCCCTTGCCAACGCCGAAGAGTTCGGCGCCTGGTTCGGCATCAAGCTCGACAGTGCCTTCGCCCCGGGCGCGAGTGTCCATGGCCAGATCACGATGCCCGGCCATGAGCTCGTGACCATCGAGATCGCGATCGAGCGAATGAATCCCGAGAGCCGGCTCTCGTACCGGTGGCATCCTTACCCAGTCAAATCCGGCGTGGACTACTCGAGCGAGCCCACCACGCTGGTCGAATTCGAGCTCGAAGAAGTCGCCGGAGGCACACAGCTCAGGGTGGTCGAGTCCGGCTTCGATCGCATTCCGCTCGCAAGGCGCGCTGAAGCATTCCGTATGAATGACGCGGGATGGGCTGAGCAGCTCGAGAACATCGCACGATATGTCGCGGCATAGCGCCGGCCGGCTCGAGCTCTCCCACACTGCGCCGCTGTTTGCGGCGCTCGGTGACGAAACGAGGCTGGCTCTGCTGGCCCGGTTGAGCTCCGAGGGCCCTCTCTCGATTACCCGGCTAACCGCCGGATCTGCCGTCACGCGCCAGGCCGTTACCAAGCATTTGAACGTGCTCGCAACGGCTGGGCTGGTCTCGGATCTACGGCGCGGCCGCGAGCGGATCTGGGAGCTCGAGCCAGAACAAATGGAAGTGGCGCGCACCTATCTCGAGCAGGTCTCGAAGCGATGGGACGACGCGCTCGACCGTCTGAAGCAATTCGTTGACGAAGGAGAGAAACAATGAGCGATCACAAGACCGGAACACGTGAAGAGTGGCTGGCGGCACGGCTGGAGTTGCTCGAGGCCGAGAAGGCGTTGACCCGGCGCGGCGACGAATTGGCACGGAGGCGGCAGGAGCTGCCCTGGGTTCGAATGGACAAGGAGTACCGATTCGAGACCGACGAGGGCGCAGCGTCCCTCGCCGATCTCTTCAGAGGGCGCTCGCAGCTTCTCATCTATCACTTCATGTTCGGGCCCGACTACGCGGCGGGGTGCCCATCCTGCTCGGCGATCGCGGACGGCTTCAACGGCTCCGTCGTCCACCTCGCGAACCACGACGTCACGCTATGCGCGGTGTCGCGGGCTCCACTCGCGAAACTTCAGGCGTACAAGCGGCGGATGGGCTGGAGCTTCCCCTGGGCATCTTCGTCCGACAGCGACTTCAACTACGACTTCCAGGTGTCGGTCACCGACGAGCAATGGGAGTCGGGAGCCGCCGAGTACAACTTCCGCCCGTCCGACTTTCGGCTGCCGGAGGGCGGCGAGAAGGATCCGTTCATCGCCGAACTCACGTCGAGCGTGGGCACGGACTGGCAGACGTACAGGCGAGAAGGCCCCGGCGTCAGCGCGTTCGTGCTCGAGGACGGCGTCGTGTACCACACCTACTCGGCATACGAGCGGGGGATAGACGGCCTCTGGAGCATGTACCAGTGGCTCGACCGCGCGCCTCTAGGTCGCAACGAGACCGGCTTGTGGTGGCGCCGCCACGACGAGTACGACAGCAAGTGAACCCATTCGCGCGTCCTCTTTAATGTGCGGCCGCAGATCTCCTCCAAGAACTCCGGGTCCAATCGCGTCGGCGTGATTCCCCGATTTGGAATCAAGTCATCGGTGGCGCCACAGAAGGTCATGAGGCGGGTCGAGTTGTCCAAAGATCGCTTCGAGCTCGGGGTCGTGCGGGGCGATGACGACGTCAGTCGGGTCGAAGCTGAGCCGCTCCCACCCGTGCGCCTCGAACCAATCCGGGTTCTCAGGGCTGATCAACGCGAGCACGCCGCCAGGTGCAGTCGCCCGCTCGAGTTCAAGGACTATGCCGGGATCAGGTGGAATGCTCGCGCATGACACGGTCAGCTGAGCCCAACCGTCCCCAATCGGGAGCGCATGGAAAAATCCGGCGCGTACGTCGGCACTCGGACATCGGCTGACAAGAATGCGTCGCAGCCCGGAGGATGGTTCTATGCACACGAGCTCAGCCGCACGGCGGCAGATGTACACGGTGAGCCGGCCGCTGCCCGCCGCCACCTCGAGCACGCGCCGTCCTTCGATCTCGAGCTTCGCAAGTACAGCCGGATGAATTGGCTCGGCCTGGCTCACGGCGTCCCAGAGCTCCGGTTCGAGCTCATATACCATCGGCCAGAACAGAGCTCGACGGAGCCGCTGGGCCGCCTCCGCGTTGCCGCGGTCGGCGGCTTCGCGTTCGCCGGCGGGGACGGCAGCCAGGTACTGGGCGGGCAACCGAGCAATATCATCGAGGCTGTAGCGCTTCCACCCGGGGGGAGAGGCGGACGCAGCTTGGAAGTAATCCACTTCTAAATCGATTTACGCATATGGACATGGGTGAGGTGCCGCGCGTCAACGTGACCAGGAGGCTGACGTTTGCGGCCGGTCACATCCTCGCCAAGCCAGAGTGGGACGAGGCCCGCAATCGCGAGGTGTTCGGGGCATGTTCCGGGGACCACGGGCACAACTACGAGGTCGAGGTGACAGTCAGCGGATCGGTGGACGTGGACACGGGCATGGTGATCAATTTGAAGGAGGTCGACCGGATTGTGAAGGACCTGGTGATCCATGACGTCGACCATCGCCACCTGAACCGCGATGTGCCTTGGCTCCACGGTTGTCTACCCACCACCGAAAATGTCGCGTTGGCAATCTGGCGCCGCCTGGAGGGCAGGCTTCCATCCGCACGGCTGGAAAGGATCCGCTTGAAAGAGACCGAGAACAACGTCGTCGAGGTTGCACGCGGATGAGCCTCGCAGCCTCATCTCTAGCGCCCGGTGACGAGCTGGCGGACACGGTGGCAGCCCTCCTCGAGCAGCTGGGCGAGAATCCAGACCGCGAGGGCCTGCTCGAAACCCCAGCCAGGGTCGCTGAATCCCTTCGATACCTCACCGAGGGCTATGCCGCGAATCCATCGACCATCGTGGGTGATGCCCTCTTCGCCCTCGATGGTTACGACGACATGGTCGTCGTCAAGGACATCGGGTTCTTCAGTTTGTGTGAGCACCATCTGCTTCCGTTCTTTGGGCGCGCGCACATCGGCTACGTTCCTGAGGGCAGGGTCGTAGGTCTGAGCAAGCTGCCGCGCCTGGTCGACGCTTACTCCCACAGGCTCCAACTTCAGGAGCGGATGACTCGGGAGATAGCGGAGGCAATCAATACGGTGGTCACACCGCGCGGGGTGGGAGTCGTTGTCGAAGGCCGCCACCTATGCATCGAGATGCGTGGGGTGGAGAAGGAGAGTTCCCAAACCGTGACCTCGTGCATGTTGGGGGTTTTTCGTAGCGACCAGCGCACGCGCACGGAGTTTCTGTCCCAGATTCAACCAAGCCACTGAAGATCGCGGTCGTCGCTTCGCTGGTGACTCGGCTTCAACCCGCCCAAACTGGCGGGGCACAGGCGTTCCTGTGCGATCTGGCGACCGGTCTCTCGCAGCGTGGGCACGAGGTCCTCCTTTACTGCGCCGAGGGGTCAGAGGTGCCAGGCGTAGACCTTGTCGAGATTCCGGTGGCGCCGGGTGCGGAGCAGGCGCTGATGATGCCGGGTTCGGGAGCTGAACCTGAGGCGTCGCCGGTCATGCGTCAGGCATTCGATCGCCTCTTCAGAGAGCTCCGCCGGCTGGGTGCCGATGTCGTGTCACAGCACGCCTTCGACGCGGAGGCGATTGAGATGTCGTCTGGCCTGCCTGTCCTTCATACCTTGCACTTGCCGCCGATCTCGAGTCGAGTCCTGGGCGAAGTCCTCAAGAGCCGGGCCGCTTTCGCTACAGTCTCGGAGTCTTGCCGGCGCGCGTGGGCGAAGGCAGGCGCTGGTCATGTCACCGTCATACGCAACGGAGTGCCCGTCTTCACAGTCGAGCAGGTCCCGATCGGCCAGGATGCCCTACTGGCAGGCAGGCTTTCGCCTGAGAAGGGCATCGAAGATGGGATCGCTGCCGCTCGCGCGATTGGCTTGCGTCCAGTTGTCGTTGGGGTGCCTTACGACCGCAGCTACGAAATCGACCTGAGTGCCGCGGTCGTCCTGCCGCCGCAGCCGCGATCCCGGTTGTGGCAGCTGATGGCCGGAGCATCGGTCACTCTGCTCCCGGTGCACTGGGATGAGCCTTTTGGGATGGTCGGTGCCGAAGCACAGATGGCAGGATGCCCCGTCGCCGGATACGCTCGCGGAGGACTGGTGGAGATTGTTGAGGCGGGAGTATCGGGCTTCTTGAGCGAACCTGGCGACGTCAAGGCCTTGGCAGAGGCCGCCGTGGCCGCCACCAAGCTCGATCGGGTGGCTGTTCGCGCATCCGCTATGAGCCGCCTCGGTCTCGACGCAGCGCTGGACGCCTACGAGGCTGCCCTGGCGGCGGTGGCCGGTTGATCGCGGTCGTCACCGGCGGATCCCGCGGAATTGGGGAGGCCGTGATGCGAGAGATGACGGCGCGCGGTTACGAAAGCCATGACCTCAGTCGATCGTCGGGTTACGACGCGGGCGACGAAGCATCAGTCAACCGATTCTTTGGCCAACTGGACCGGCTCGATGTGCTCGTGAACAACGCCGCGATCCTCGAGCTCGCCTCCATAGTCGATATGAAGGTCGAGACCTGGGACGAGGTGATGCGAGTCGGCCTCAGAGGTGCGTTCCTTTGCTCGCGAGCCGCCTTCCGCATGATGGGGCCGGGCGGCACCATCGTGAACGTGAGCAGTCTGTCCGGCGTTTCCGGGGCCGATAAGTTTCCGAAGATGTCCGCTTATGTGGCGGCGAAGTCGGGATTGGCTGGACTGACCGAAGTCCTGGCGGTCGAAGGCCGGCCCCTGGGCATCCGCGTCAATGCGGTCAGCCCCGCCAGCGTTGCCACCGACATGGGACGCCTTGCGGGCATCAGTCAGGAGCCTCTTTCGCCTGAGGAGGTCGCTCGCGTCATCGGCTGGCTCGCGACATCCGACTCCGCTCCGTTGACGGGCGCCAATATCCGGATCGATCCGCCCGTGCGTAAATAGCGCCGTGGCGGGTGGCATACGGAACGTCGTTGTCGTTGGCGGCGGCTTGACCGGCGGCAACGCAGCGCTTGAGGTGGGCCGCCTCGCTCCCGAGGTTCACGTCACGCTCGTCAGCTCGGAGGCCCATCTGCCATATCAGCGCCCTCCGCTGTCGAAAGGATTTTTGCGGGGCACCGAGCCATTCGAAGACGCATTTGTCGCGCCGCGTGGAGAATACGAGCGCCTCGGAATCGACCTCATGCTCGGCCGCACGGTGGTCAAGCTCGAACCGGAACACAAACAAATTCGCTTCGAAGGCGACGAAGTCGTCCCATATGACCGAGTGCTGATCGCTACCGGCGGCCGCAAACGCCAACTGCGGTTTCCAGGCGCAGACCGAGAAGGCGTCCTTGATCTGCGAACGGTTGAAGACTCCGAGCGAATCCAGGCCGCGGCCCGCGCCGGGGGACGAGCCGTGGTGATCGGTCTCGGTTTCATCGGCTGCGAGGTGGCAGCGTCGCTACGAATGCTTGGGCTCGAGGTGACCGCCATCGATCCAGGGCAGGCGCCGCTCGCACGTGTGCTCGGGCCGGAGGTTGGAGGCGTGATCGCCGAGCTCCATCGCTCGCGCGGAGTGCAGCTGGTCCTGGGTGAGGGCGTCGATCGGCTCGAGGGTGGCGACCGAGTCGAGCGCGTCGTCACCAGGTCCGGCCGGCAATTCGAATGCGATTTCGTGGTCGCCGGCATCGGTATCGACCCCGAGGTCGATCTCCTCAGGGCGGCCGGCGCGCGGATCTCGAACGGCGTCGAGGTTGACGCGTACTGCCGGACCAGCCTGCCCGACGTGTACGCGGCGGGAGACATCGCAGACCACGATCACCCTCTGTTCGGACGCATACGGGTCGAGCACTACAACAACGCCGAAAAGCAGGGTCGGGCGGCGGCGGCGTCGCTACTGGACCGGGGCATGCCATATGACTACGTTCATTCCTTCTGGAGCGACCAGTTCGATCAGACCCTCGAATACGTCGGTTTTGCCACGGAATGGGACCGCGTGGCGATTGAGGGTTCACTTCCAGACCGGGACTTCATAGTTCGCTACTTGCGCGGGGGCAAGCTCCTGGCTGCGGCCGCGATGGGCCGCGGCGGGGATCCTGAAAGCGAGGAGCCGAGTGAGCTCAAGAACATCGCAAACCAGATCCGCGCGGGCCGGTGAGGACGACCACTACCGAAATGGCTGCGAGACCTGGTCTAGCCGCTGCAGCGTCGCCTCGGAGAGGCTCAGCCCCACCGCCTTCGTCGTCTCCACCAGCTGTTCGGGCCTGGAGGCGCCGATGATCGGTGCGGTCACGTCCTTCTGCGCCAGCAGCCACGCCACCGCAAGCTGAGCGGCCGTGCAGCCCTCCTCCCGGGCCACCTCCACGACCGCGTCTGCGACGTCGAACATGCGGTCATTCCAATACCGGCCCTGGTACATCCTGCCGTAGTCGCCCTGGGCGAATCGGGACTCGGCGGGCGGCTCCTCGCCGCGCTTGTACTTGCCGGTCAGCACTCCGGCGCCGAGCGGGTTGTAGGGCACAACGCCCATGCCTGAAGCCCGCGCCAACGGCAGCAGATCGCGCTCATACGATCGGTTGAGCAGGTTATAGCGAGGCTGCAGGACGGTGATGCGTGCCAGGTTCGACTTCGCGATCGCCTCCATCGCCATCGCCACCTGCCAGGCCTCGAAGTTCGAGACTCCGACATAAAGGACCTTGCCGTCCTGTACAAGGCGGTCGAGGGCCTCGAGGGTCTCCTCCATCGGCGCGTCGAGGTCCGAGTGATGTAGGTAATAGAGGTCGACTCGGTCAGTCTTGAGGCGTCGCAGGCTGGCCTCGCAAGCTTCGATCACATGCTTGCGGCTGCCCCCGAGGTCGTTGCGGCCAGGGCCGACCCGGTTGACGCACTTGGTTGCCACCACGAACCGCTCGCGTTTGCCCTCGAGCCAGGCGCCGACGATTTCCTCCGTGCGGCCCCAGGTCTCTGACAACGGAGGGACCGGGTAGACGTCGGCGACATCGATGAAGTCGATCCCAAGCTCCGCGGCCATGTTCATGATCGCGAACGCTTCTGACTGGTCGCGCTGGCTGCCGAAGATCATCGTGCCCAGGCAGAGCCTGCTCACTTGTAGCCCACTACGGCCCACGCGGACGCCCTCCATCGCCGCTGATCAGAGTAGCGCCGCGAGGCCCGCCGATCAGCTGAAGAGCCGATCCTGCTCCTGTCGGAGCTCGTAAAGGAACCCCGACCGCTCACCCTCGACATCGTCCCAGCTGAGCGCGTGGTCCCGCGCCACGGCGCGCTTCAGGCGTCCGCGATAAGCGAATCCGAAGGGCAGGAGGCGTTGCTCCCGCGCCACCTGGTAGCGCTCGGACAGTCCATACACCGTGTAGCCGCCGGCGCCATCCAGCTCGTCGCCCGGCTTCAGGTCCCTCTTGGCGACCGCGATCAGCTCGGCGACCATCCCGCCGCGTAGGTCACCCGTCGGCCGGCCCTGCAGCACGGCGCGCGCCACTGACATCGGCACCTCCACGCAGGCGAGGTGATAGGGGCGGAAGAGGCCCCAGTTAGGACCCCATTGCTGGGCGGTGCCGCCAAAGCCGGGCTCGAACATCGAACCCATGGACGAGCGAACCCCGGCGTGGTCGGACGTGACGACGACGAAGATGCCGGGGAACACCTTGTCCTCGTGCACGTAGCGGCCCTCGGGTTCGACGGCGTTGGCCATATCGACCACTCCCTCCGAGCGCAAGATGCCGCCGTCCTTCTCGAGGCTGAAGACGCGGCCGAGGTCCTGCCAGCGGCAGTAAGGCTCGTGCATGCCGCGAATCTCGGGCGGCATCCTCAAGACGTTGGAGACCGCCGCCATCTCGGTCTGCGACTTGGTTCCGTCGCGGAACGAGCAGTACATCTTGGGGTTGTTCCGGTTGCGTTCTGCCTGCTCCCGGTACGTCTCCGGGGTGGCGTGGTGGTCTTTCGCGAAGAGCACCGTTCCGCGGCCGGCGCAGACGACCTTGAACCCCAACGTTTGCGCCCACTCGGCGAGCTCGAAGATGGCGCCCGGCTGGTCGCCCGCTGCCAGCGTGTACACCACGCCGGCCCGCCGTGCGCGCTCGGCCAGGATGGGTCCCACGACCACGTCTGCCTCGACGTTGAGCATCACCACATGGCGGCGATTCTCGATCGCGTCGGACGCTACCCGCGCGCCCACCTCGGGCAGGCCGGTGGCCTCGACCAGCGCGTCCAGCTCCAGCTGCGGGATCAGGTCCGCGTCGGCAGTGGCGACCGGGCGCCCTCTGCGCAGAGCGTCCTGGGCTGGGCCCAGCTCATCGGTTACGACCGGGTCGGCGCCGTTCTCCCGCAGGCACGCCTCGGCGCGGCCGAGGTCCACATCCGCGGCCGCCATCACCCGCATCCCGGGCATGGTGGCCACCTGGTCGACTACGCCGCGGCCCATCCTTCCTATCCCGACCACGCCCACTCGGATCGGCTCCGTTCGGCTCCGCAGCTCGGCCAGGTACATCAATCGCCAACCACAACCGGAGCTACTATTGGGTTCTCCAGGGCGTCCCGCGTTCAATTATTGATAGGGGGGATCCTGTAATGGCGCAAGGAAGCAAAAAAGGCAAGTCCGGCTGGTCGCGCCGAAAATTCCTGCAGACGGCCGGGGTGGCCGCCGCCACCATCGCCTTCCCCGAGATAATCATCTCTTGCGGCCCCCAGTCTAATTCGACCCCAACAGCGGCCATACCCAAGCCGCGAAAGGGAGCCTCGATCCGGCTGCTGCAGTGGACCAGCTTCGTCAAGCCTGCCGACGCTGAGTTCGTCCGCCAATGTACCGAATGGGGTGACGCCAACGGCGTGACCGTGGCTGTGGAGAGAGTCACCGGCGACCAGCTCCAGCCCAAGACCGCCGCCGCGGTCGAAGCCAGCTCTGGTCCCGACATCATCCAGATGCAGTACGGCTGGCCTCAGCTCTACACCGACGCCTGTCTGGATGTGAGCAATGAGGTCAACATCCTGATTGGCAAGCTGGGCAAGCCGGACGCAGTGAACGAGGCCTTCTGCAAGGTCAACGGCACGTGGCGGGCAATGCCGTACACCGTCGTGCCCAACGCCTGGACCTACCGCACCGACTACTTCACACAGGCGGGCGTCACCAGCTTCCCCACGACCTGGGACGAGCTCGCTGCCGCCGCGGCCAAGCTGAAGACGACCGGCAAGTCGATCTCACAGACCGACGGCCATGCGTACGGCGACTCGCTCACGATGTGGAACCCGGTGCTCTGGGGCTACGGCGGCAAAGAGGTCAACGCCGACGGCAAGACGGTCGCCATCAACTCGAAGGAGACCCGCGACGCCATCAAGTGGGCGCAGGGAGCGGTCAAGGGCGGCTTTGTAGTGCATCCCGAGTGGCTCGACCCCGACAACAACCAGGCCTACCACGCCGACCGCATCAGCGGGACGCTGAACGGGGCCAGCATCTACATCCGGGAGAAGATCGAGTTTCACAAGTACACGGACGTGACCAACAACGCGCCCATGCCCAGTGGTCCCAAGGGCACCTTCGCCATGAACCTCATCTTCAATCACGCCGTGATGAAGTGGTCGCCGGACGCCGAGACCGCCAAGGCGCTGCTTCTTCACCTCATGGAGAAGGACCAGTACCAGAAGTGGACGATGATCGCGAGCGGCTACAACGCCGGCCCGTTCGAGGCGCTGCACAACGATCCCGTCTTCGCGACCGACCCCAAGCTCAAGGCATTTCAGGATGTCGTGGCGCCGGGGAAGTGGCCGGGCTGGCCGGCGCTGCCAAGCAAGAAGACGGCCCAGGCGCAGACACAGTTCATCGTGGCCGACATGTTCGCCAAGGCGCTGGCCAACGGCGGCACAGGTGATATTGAAGCTGCGGTCACAGCGGCTGAAACGTCGCTGAAGGCGATTTTCGAGCGGCCCTGACGGCACGTAGCGTGGGCTCTTAGACATGGGGACCGCAACCCGGGCTGACGCGGTCCCCCTCTGGCACCGGCGTCGCGTACGGATCTATGACCGCGAGGCGCCGCTGGGGTATCTCCTGCTCGTGCCAACCCTTTTCGTCCTGGGCATCTTTCTCCTGTACCCCTTCCTTTTCGGGATCTGGTTGTCGATCACGGACTCCGAGCTGGGGAACTTGGGCAATTTCATCGGCCTCGGGAACTACCGGTTCGAGCTGCGCAACACCGACGGCGTCTTCTACGGAGCGGTCATCAACACCTTCCTCTACACAGGGGTCACGACCGTATTCAAGCTCGGCCTAGGGCTGGTCATGGCCCTGCTGCTGAACCAGGTCTTCCCGTTCCGACGGTTCGTGCGGGCGGCCCTGCTTCTTCCCTACATCATCCCGACCGTGCTCAGCTACGAATCCTGGAGGTGGATGTTCGACCCCACGTTCAGCGTCATCAACTGGCTCTTGGTGAACACACACCTGGTGCACTATCCAGGACCCAACTGGTTGGGAGTGCCTGCCAACGCGATGGCGGCGCTGATGATCGTCAACGTCTGGCGCGGCACGCCCTTTTACGCCATCGCCTTCCTGGCCGGCATGCAGGTCATCCCGCTCGACCTTTACGAGGCAGCTCGGGTGGACGGTGCGAGCCGCTGGCAAGCGTTCATGAACATCACGATTCCGCTCCTGCGGCCCGTCCTGCTGGTGGTCCTGCTCCTCTCGACCATCCTGACGTTCGCCGACTTCCAGGGGCCGTTCGTGCTCACCAACGGAGCCCCGTACAACAGCACCCAGCTGCTTTCCATCTGGGCCTACCAGTGGGGCATCCCGGGGGGCGCGATCGGCCTCGGCGCAGCGATCTCGCTTGTGCTCTTCCCACTGCTCACGATCGTGGTCGCACTCGTCCTATTCATGCTGCGGAGGCCCGAGTAGATGGCTGTGCAAACCGCCGCCCCGTCTGCCCAGCCTGGGGTGATAAGGCCGAAGCCTCGCAAGCCGAGGACCGGCCGCGCCATCGGCGACCGTTTTGCGGGCCGCGCGATCCGCATCTACATTCCATTGCTCGTCTTACTGGTGGTGACGCTGTTCCCGTTCTACTGGATGGCGGTCACGTCGTTCAAGTCGGCATCCGAGCTGTTCGACTTCTCGGTCAGCCCGTTGTGGGTGAGGGAGCCGACCCTGGCCTGGTACCAGGACCTCTTCACCAAGACGAACTTTCCACACTGGGCGTTCAACACGGCGCTGGTGGCGATCGTCTCCACGCTCATCTCCCTCTTCTGCAGCGTCCTGGCCGGCTATTCGCTGGCACGCCTCCGTTACCGCGGCGCCGACTCCATCGGCTGGGGAATCTTCGTCACCTACCTGGTGCCGCCAACGCTGCTATTCCTGCCGCTGACCTTCGTCATCCGAGAGCTCCATCTCTTCAACAACCTGTGGGCGCTGATCCTTACGTATCCCACCTTCCTCATTCCCTTCTGCACTTGGATGCTCATGGGCTTCTTCAAAGGAATACCGCGCGAGCTGGAGGAGGCGGCCCTCGTGGATGGCGCCACTCGCATCCAGGCCATGCTGCGGGTCGCCATCCCGCTGGCGGTCCCGGGCATACTCGCCGCCGCGCTGTTTGCGTTCACCCTCTCGTGGAACGAATTCCTCTACGCGCTCATCTTCATGAACGACAGCCTGGTCAAGACCATCCCGGTCGGCGTTACGCAGGAGCTCATCCATGGTGACGAGTTCTTCTGGGGCGAGCTGATGGCGGCTGCGCTTCTGGGCTCGGTCCCGGTCGCGGTGCTGTATTCCTTCTTCGTCGACTACTTCGTCGCGGGCATGACCGCGGGCGCCGTCAAAGGCTGAGGGGCGCGTTATCTCGTGCGCTATTCGCCCTAGGCGGCTTGTAGTTCCGGCGCTGCTGCTGGCGCCGGCCCTGTTCTTCGTGGTCGGGGTGATCGCCTACCCGCTGGGCCTTGCCGTCTGGTTCAGCTTCACGGACGCCCAGGTCGGCGAGTCTGGCCATTTCATCGGACTCGCCAACTACGAGTACATGCTCCACCAGGACACCTACGCGGACGCCCTGCGCAACACGGCTGTCTACACCAGCGTGAGCACCGTGATCAAGGCCGGCCTCGGGCTCTTGATGGCTCTCGCTCTGGCGCGCAGCTTTCCCGGCCGGCGGGTGGTCTACGCGCTCTTGTTCCTGCCCTTCGTCTTTCCTGTCGTGATCGGCACCGTGGCCTGGTACTACCTCTTCAGCGACGTCCACGGCGGAATCAACTACCTGCTGCTGCAGGCCCACCTGGTCCGGGACTCCATCGCCTGGTTGGGAATGGGACCACTGCCGATGGCGAGCTTGATCACCGTCAACGTGTGGCACGGGACTGCCCTCTTCGGGGTGCTGCTGCTGGCGGCGCTGCGCTCAGTCCCAGCCGATGTTCTGGAGGCGGCTGTCATCGATGGTGCGCGGCCGCTGCGCCGATTCCTGGACGTGGTGGTGCCTTACCTCCGTTCAGCCCTGGCCCTGGGCGCGGTGCTTTCCGTGGTCGGCACGTTTGGCGATTTCGCCATCGTCCATCTGCTGACAGGCGGCGGGCCCGCCAACGAGACCACCATCGTCAGCACGATGGCATTCCAGATCGCCCTGCGGGACGGCGCCTTGGGCGTGGGCACTGCAGTTGCCCTCTCGATCATCCCCGTTTACCTGGTGGTGCTCGTCTTCGTGGTGAGGGTGGCGGGCCGGGAATGAGCAAAGCGGTGAGGCAGGCGCCCTGGCTGATATTCCTGGCGCTGCTGCTCATCTTCGCGCTGGCGCCCTTCGAATGGATGCTGGTCGCCTCCCTCAAGCCCGCCGACGAGCAGCTCATCCGAGGCAACCCATGGTGGCCGGACAGTCCGTACTGGGCCAACTACACGAACCTGCTCGCATCTCATGCTTTTCAGCGCTGGCTGGCCAACACGGTGGTGGTGATGAGCAGCACGCTGGCCATCAGCCTCGTGGCGAGCCTCCTCGCCGGATACGCGCTTGCCTACCTGGACGTGCCCTTCAGCAAGGGCATCGTGGTCGCGCTCTTCGCCACCTACCTGCTTCCGCAGGGAGTCCTTTTCCTACCTCTTGTGACGATGCTCAGCCAGCTCCACCTCCTCAACTCGCCGCTCGCGCTGATCCTCACTTACCCGGGCCTCGTGATCCCCTTCGGAACCTGGGTGCTCTGGTCCTTCTTTCGCGGCCTACCGCGGGACCTGATCGACCAGGCCCGAATCGAGGGCGCCCGCACGCGCGATGTGCTGCTGAAGGTGGTCGGGCCGGTGGCTACGCCCGCGCTGGCCGCGGTCCTTCTCTTCGGCTTGGCGATCGTCTTCAACGACTACTTCTACGCTTTCGCGTTCGTGTCGGATGAGAGCGCCCAAACGCTCGTGGCGGCGGTGGGATCGACCAGCGTCGACATCTCCGATTCAGGTTTCCTGTTTGCCGCTGTCACCATCGGAGTAGCCCCGGTGGCCGTCCTCTGTGCTTTTTTTGCGGATGTCTACGCTCGTGGGTTGGGAGCGGGCGTGATCGACTAGTGCGTCGCCGCAAGCATCAATGCTTGACGCGCCGCCTCTCGATCAGCTCGTCCGCGTTGAAGTCTGGGGAGCGCACCCATTTGAGCAGAGCCTGCTCGCCTGCGATGACACGCTCCGCAGCCGCCGGCAGCTCGGCGGCGACCTCGCGCGGGATCAACAGCACTCCATGCTGGTCGGCGTGGATCAGGTCGCCGGGACCAACGGGCAGCCCGCCGACGGTCACGGGCCGGCCGGCGGTCTCCACCCGCACGTAGGCATGCGACACGCCCGGCCCGCGGGCGAAGAACTGGAAGCCCATCGCGCGCGCCTCCTTGAGGTCGCGGACGCAGCCGTCGGTGACGCAGCCGGCGCAGCCCAGGGCTCCGAATATGGTGGCGTTCACCTCGCCCCAGAGCGAGCCGCAACCAGGCGGCTCGTCCAGATCCTGCACCACCACCACGCGCGGCTCCGGAATTTCGCGCACGTGGCGATAGAGAGCCGTTTGGTCGCCGTGCGCCTGACCTCCGCGCGCGCGGATGGTCGCGGTCGCCGCATATCCCACCAGCGGCCCGAGCTCCGGGAACATGCACCGGATGTCCATTGACATGTAGCCCTCGTCACGCGGCCTGATCGCGAAAGTCTCGATGGCATTGCTCAAGGTGGGCGAGTCGAAGGCCTTGAGCGCCGCCAGTACGGATGGATCTAGGTCGGCGCGCGTCACCGCCTGAGCCGAGCGCCCAGCCTGACTCCGTTGACCACGTTGACCGGCTCCTCGCCGTTAAGCACCCGGGTCAGGTTGTCCCGAACCATTTCCAACGCCCGCGCCTCCGCCTCCACCGTGAAGCCGGCCACGTGGGGTGAGAAGAAGACGTTCTCCATTTGGCGAAGCGGGTTGTCGGCCGGCGTCGGCTCCTGTTCGAAGACGTCCAGCCCGGCGCCGCCCAGGTGGCCCGACTCCAGGGCGGCGATGAGTGCCTTCTCGTCCACCACCGGCCCGCGCGAGGCGTTGACCAGGAATGCACCCTTCCGCATGCGCTTGAGCGCCGCCGCGTCGATAAGCGGATGGGTCGTCTTGTCCAGCGGCACATGCACGCAGACCACGTCGGCAATCTCCAGCAGGTCGACAAAGGGGACTCGCTCCACGCCGGAGAAACTCTTTTCCACGATATCCGCATAGACCACGCGGGAACCGAAAGCGAGGAGTCGGGTGGCGAGCGCGGAGCCGACGTTTCCTAGTCCGACGATGCCGACCGTCAGCGCGCCCAGCTCGTGGTTCAGCATCTCGGGTTTGGGCCAGCCGCCTTCCCGCATGCGCCGATCGCCCCAGGATCCCCGGCGGACCAGGTTCAGGATCGCCATGACTGTCCAGTCGGCGACGCCGTCCCGGTTGTAGCCGGCGGAGTTGGCGACCGCGATGTCGAACTCCGCGGCCGCACGGTGGTCGATGACGTCGAAACCGACCGCGGGCATCTGGATCAGCAGGCACCGGCGCATCTGCTCCAGGACCTCGCGGGGCAGCCGGTGTTTGTGTCGCTTATCGGCGATGACCAGCTCCGCCGTCGAGCACTCCCGGAGCACCGCCTCGGGGGCGGGCGGATCGGGGACAGTCACCACGTCCACGGCATGATGGCCGGCGAAGAGACCTTCGACCTGCTCTTTCGAATAAGGAGACAAGCAGACGATGCGGGGGGGCAACGGGCGTCAGGCTATCACGCAACAGGGTACCCTCGCGGCGAGAAAATCTTGGAGGAGATCAGCATGGGTTCGATGGCCAAGGTTGCTGTCGTCACGGGGGGAGGTAGTGGAATCGGAAGGGCGGTTGCTATTGCCCTCGCGGCAGAAGGTTATGCAGTCGTCGTGGCCGGCCGACGGAAAGAGCCGCTGCAGGCCACAGCTGCCATGGGATCGGAACGGGGCGCCCGCATGCTGGCCGTTCCGACAGACGTCGCCAACCCACAGTCGGTCAGGGCTCTTTTCGCCCAGACGGTCGAGGCTTTCGGGCGGTTGGATCTCCTTTTCAACAATGCCGGCTCAGGAGCTCCGCCAGTGCCGCTTGAAGACCTCACATATGAACAGTGGAGTGCGGTCGTCGGCGCCAATCTCACCGGCGCGTTTCTCTGTACCCAAGAAGCGATCAAGATCATGAAGAGTCAGGAGCCTCGGGGTGGACGGATAGTCAACAACGGCTCCATATCCGCCCACGCTCCGAGGCCGAACTCCGCTCCATACACGGCGACGAAGCACGCGATCACGGGCTTGACCAAGTCAACATCCCTCGATGGCCGCAAGTACGACATCGCGTGCGGCCAGATCGACATCGGCAACGCGGCCACGGAGATGACGGAGTCCATGGTCAAGGGCATCATGCAAGCGAACGGCGATATCGAGGTCGAGCCACGCATCGACGTCCAGCATGTGGCGCGCGCAGTCGTGTACATGGCGGGCCTCCCGCTGGATGCCAACGTTCAGTCCATGACCGTGATGGCGACGAAGATGCCGTTCATCGGTCGGGGATAACGAAGGGAAGTCCGGGCGCCACTGGTTTGTATACTCGGGGCGCCTTGCGGACTGTCGACGTGCGCACCGATACGCTCACCATGCCGAGTCCCGACATGCGACGCGCAATGGCGAATGCCGAGCTCGGTGACGATGTCTTCGGGGAAGACCCCACCGTGAACCGCCTCCAGGACGTGGCCGCGGAGATGCTCGGCAAGGACGCGGCGCTATTCGTCAGCAGCGGCACCATGGGCAACCTTCTAGGGCTTCTGGTCAACGCGCGCTCTGGCGAAGAGCTGATCGCTGACGCGGATTCTCACGTGTTCCTGGCTGAGGCCGGCGGAGCTGCTGCCCTGGGTGGAATCCAGATCATGCCGGTCCGGACCGAGGGTGGGATCATGGAACCGGAGCAGGTTGCGCAGGCGATCCGCCCCGACGATCAACACTACCCGCGCACGGCTGCGGTGACGTTCGAGAACACCCACAATCGGCACGGCGGCATCGCCTGGCCGTTGACGGCGCTCGAGGCCGCCTCTCAACAGGCTCGAGATAGTGGCATCGCTGTGCACGTCGATGGCGCTCGAATCTTCAATGCAGCCATCGCCGCCGGGGCGGATGTGAAGGATCTCGCAGCCTGCGCCGACACACTGACCTTCTGCCTTTCCAAGGGCCTTGGCGCCCCTGCTGGAAGCATTCTGGTCGGGCCCCACGCGAAAATTGCGGAAGCCAAGCGATGGCGAAACATGCTCGGGGGCGGGATGCGCCAGATCGGAGTGCTGGCTGGAGCCGGTCTATATGCCCTCGCTCACATGGTGGATCGCCTGGCCGAGGACCATGCCAATGCCAGGACCCTGGCAGAGGGCCTTGCGGAGATCAAGGGCATCAAACTCGACCTTTGGCGAGTCCAAACCAACCTCGTCATCTTCGAGATCAACGGGATTTCAGCAGCAGCCTTCCTTGACGAGTGCAAGAAGCGCGGACTCAATGCGGATGCATACGGCCGAACTCGCGTACGGTTCGTCACCCGCTTTGGAATCGACGCCGAGGATGTTCAATTTGCCCTGAAGGTGGTCTCCGAGGTAATGGGCGCAGCCTGACCGATGACCCGACCGGTGAGACTCATTACCGAGCTGGTCGGAACCTTCATTTTTCTTTCCGTCATCGCGCTCTCTGGTCCGGCCGGTCACCATCATGGCCGCAATTTTTACCGGAGGGCCGATCTCAGGAGGCGCCTTCAATCCGGCCGTGGGCTTTGGCGCCACCATGGGGTCGGCAGTGTTCGGAGGTGGCGGTTGGTCGGACCTCTGGATCTACGTGGTCGGCCCATTCACCGGGGCCGCGATCGGAGCCGGCATCCACCGCCTGCTGGTTGGCGGCGAGGGGAATCGACCTAGCCGATGAGAGCCGGCTCCAGCCCGTAAGCCATCGCACCCAGCCGCAGCAGGCTTGAGTGCATCCGGGCTGCGCGAACCAGCGATGTCGAACTCCTCGACCGGGTCCAGCACCAGATGGCGACGCATAGGCTCCGCAACCGCCGCAACAGCGTGAGCAAGTCCGCGTCCACGGAGAAAACGCCCGTTCCTGCGCCGGGCAATGCGCTCAGATCCCACTCGAGTGGCCCCGAGCAAACAGACTCGAAGTCGATCATCAGGTACCCGGATCCGGTAATCAGCAGGTTCCCACGATGGGGATCTCCGTGAAGGGTCCGACATCCAAGCGTCGTGCCGGCAAGCTTGGAGGTGACGCTCAAGAACTCACTGCGCAGAAAAGCACGCTCAGAGGCTGGAATTGCGAAGAGAGCTGTCTCGTCGGCCAAGGTTATTGACGCCCGCCTCACCTGACGGTCGAGGAAGGATGGGACGATCCCACGGTAGCTGTCGAGCGCGTCGTGAACCTGCTCCAAGACCCGTCCGGCGGCCTCACCCGTTGCAAGAGCGTTTGGATCATTCTCCTGATGACGCCAAAACGTCATCGCATAGCCGCCCTCGACGTACGGGCCAGGCGGCAGATCCGGACTCGGGCCAACCACAGGCGCGCCCGCGCGCACGAGGTGGCGTGCGATGTCGAGCTCGACGGCCAACTTGTGCCAGCCGCGGTCTCCGAGTGAGGCGGGGCAAACCTTCGCAACTACCGGTGAGGGAGCGAGGTGCACCACGACGTTGTTTGCGTCTTGCAAGACCCGCGCCTGTTCGGCTGCGATGCCATGCCGGGCTGCAATCCCTTGGGCCGCGCGCACAGCCCCAGAGCGCAAGACGGCCCGAGCATGCGTGCGTGCGGGGTGGTTCCGTGCTGCAATCTGCTGCGACATCGCTCTGATCGAGCACGGTGCGTCGGATCAGGCCAAACCGCATCGGGGAAACACCTATACCGCACCCCCAAAAATGAGTTGGGGGTGGAGATCGCCTTACCGGCGCGTTGCGGTTTCGATGGCAGCGACCTCGAACCGGCTGCGAAGGGCAAGCTTGCCGAGGATGTTGCCGACGTGGTGCTCGACGGTTTTGGGGGAGATGAACAGCTTGGAGCCGATTTGAGTATTGGATAAACCCTGGCCGAGGAGCTGCACCACCTCGCGCTCCCGCCGGCTGAGGGCGGCCAGCGGGTCTGCCACCGGGCGCGGGCTGTATGACACCGCTGCCCCAAGGCGTTTAAGGAGGGTCGCGCAGACCTCCGCCTCGGGCGCGTCCAGCTTCTCGTAGATCGCCAGCGCGCTTCGGGCCTCTGTGACTGCGGCGGCGGAATCGGAATCCGTCAGCAGCCGCGCCAGCGCCAGGTGCAGAGCTCCCTTGATCAGGAGGTGCTCGGTGGGCGCGACTGCCCGCAATCCCGCCTCGAGCGCTGCGACCGCGGCGCCGACCTTCCCCGCAGCGGACGACGCGTTGCCCATCGCCAACGCGGCCTCGCCCATCAGCACAGGTGACTGCGTCTCGCGCGCCAAGCGCTCGGCATTCTCAGCCGCGCGGATTGCGGCGTCGGCGTCACCGCGCCCGATCTCAGCGTCCGCAAGCAATGCCAACAGCGGCACCGCTCTAACACGGTCTTCGCCAATCTGCCGAAGCGCCTGCTTGACGGAGGTGACGGCATGCTCGAACTCACGCCGGGCGTAATGCAGCTTCGCCCGCGCCGGGATCGCCTCCCAACGGTCGCCGCAGGCGGATAGCAGCTGTTCTGCCTCCTGCAGACGGCCCTGCCGCACTCGGAGGTCAGCCAGGGAGGCCCGCGACATGACCCGATGGAGGTAGAAACCGTTCCGTCCGGCGGTCAGGCTCAGGGTCAGCGCAGTCTCCGCCTCACCCCAGCGACCGACCTGACACAGGAGGCTGCCGTACGTCGCCTGGCAGTGCGCAAACAGAACTGGGGTTTGCTGGTAGTCCGTCGATACTCCCGCCTCCTCGAGCACGCGAAGCCAGGCGTCGGCGCGGGCCAGGTCACCAATTCGTTCGCAGGCGGTCAAGGTGCAGCATGCCACCTGGCCGGCAGCGAAGGAATGAACCTCGCCGCTCCCGAGGATCGCCATTGCCTCGTCGATCAGCTCCATGCCTTCGCTGCCGCGCCCGAGGGTGACCAGGGCCAGCCCTTGGTCCGCGAGCGCCTTGCACTCGAGGTCGAGGTCGTCGAACTTGCGCGCCAGCTTGACGGCCTCGGCCGCTTTGGTGGCCATGGGCCCCACGTCCGCTACCGAACAGCCGACAAGACCCAGCTCGACCCACCCGCGCTCGACACACTCTCCTTCGTCCGCCAACATGGTGCGCCCGCGCGCGAACCAGCCTCGGGCCGCGGCCTGGTTGTTGAACCCCTCGAAATAAATGCGCCCGACAGCGGCCGCGGCTAGGGCTGCACGCCGCTTGCGTCCCTCATGCCTAAGCCCTCGGTAAGCGGCCTGGGCGGTCGCCAGCCCCGCGTCGAAGTCATAACTCATGTACTCGATGAACGCCACCTCGAGCTGGAGGTCCGGGTCCCCCTCGCGGTCGAACTGAAGGAGCAGGTCCCGGAGCCGCTTCTGCAGGTCTGGCGCCCTCAGGGAGGCTCGGAGGCCGCCGCCAGCTGTGGGCTCGCGTTTGAATGGGAGCGTCTCCAGTCGGGTCATGTTGCCGGGGCTAGCCGAATCGCCCGCGCGGCCCTTTGCGCCGGCGGCGCGCGAAATAGCGGACGGCTATCGGTGATCCCCGATGTATCCAGCTGATTTCGGATCCTCGGCCGCTCCGTTAGCCTGCCAGGTATGAGCGTGAGATCCGAGTGAAAGCGGTCGTCCAGGATAGGTACGGCCTTGACGCACTTCGGATGGAGGACATCGACGTGCCTGTCGCCGCCGGCAGGGCTGTGCTGGTGCGCGTGCGGGCAGCCGGCGTTAATCCTCTTGACTGGCACGCCGCGCGCGGCGTGCCCTACGTCGCGCGCATGGCCATGGGGATGCCGGGGCCCAAGCCCAGGGTCCGGGGAGTTGACGTCGCGGGACGCGTCGAGGCCGTCGGCAAAGACGTGACCCATCTGCGGCCGGGCGATGACGTCTTCGGCTGGTGCGCCGGAGCCTTCGCCGAGTATGCGTCGGCGCCGGAAGATCACTTCCTGGCCAAGCCCGCCAGCATGTCGTATCAGGAAGCCGGGGCCGTTCCGGTGGCTGCGGTCACCGCGCTGCAAGCCCTACGCGATGTCGGCAAGCTGCAGTCGGGGCAGCGCGTGCTGATCAACGGCGCGTCAGGAGGTGTCGGCACGTTCGCTGTGCAGATCGCGAAGTCGATCGGAGCTGAGGTTACGGGCGTCTGCAGCTCGAGAAATGTCGAACTGGTGAAGTCGATCGGCGCCGACCACGTGATCGATTACACCCGCGAAAACTTCACGAAGTCTGGAGAGCGCTATGACGTAATCCTCGACAACGCTGGAAGCCATACCCTATCCACGGTCTCCAGAGTCCTCGGCGCCGATGGAACACTCGTTTACAACAGCGGCGCACCCTTGCGGCGCATCGTTCTGGCGATGTTGCTTTCGCGGATGGGCCAGAAGGTCTTCACGTTCCTCGCCAAGCTCAACCACGACGATCTCGAAGTCATTCGCCTTCTCATCGAGTCGGGCAGGGTCAGATCGATCATCGATCGCACCTACCCGCTCGGTGAAGCTGCGGCCGCCATCGCTTATGTCGAGGCAGGACATACGCGAGGCAAGGTCGTCGTGACTCCGGCATGAGCGCCCTGGCCAGTCGAGCGGGGCTCAGCTGAAGGCTCGTCGCGCTTCTTCGATTGCTCGGTCCATGGCCGCCGCGGGCTCGCGGATAGCATTGCCGTGACCAACGGCGAGGAGGGACGGGTTTAGCCCTCGTAGTGACGTTGCCGACGCCAGCGCTGTCTTTTTGTTCCAGGTCGCCATGGCTGGGAACGGAAACAGTGGTTTCAGGACTCCAGAGACGGCGATACCCCCGCGGGTTTGAAGGGCGTCGCCGGCGATGAGGCTGCGGTCGCGCACGTCGAGGAAGGCCAGGTGCCCAGGGGTATGCCCGGGTGACGCGACCACCTCGAGGGAGCCGACGCGGTCGCCTGGCTTGAGAAGCCGATCGGGTTTCCAGTCGACCTTGACGAAGTAGCCTTTGACTGGCGTCTGAGGCTCAGTCTCGAGCAGGGTCTTGTCTCCAGCCAGGATGCGAGAGTCGCGCTCCCCGATCGAAACCTCGACCCCTGGGAAGCGCAGGCGCACGCCGGCCACACCGCCCACGTGGTCACCGTGGGCGTGCGTTAACGCGACCCGGCGGAGGTCCGTCCCAACCTCGTTCAGAATCAACGCCACGTCCTCTGCGGGCGAGGACGTGGTGCTGTCGACCAGCGTGAGCCCATCGTCCTCTTGCACGAGGTAGCAGTTCATCGGGAACAATGCCGGGTACCTGGTGAGCTGAGCCAGGTTGGAACTAAGGCGCGTTATCTTCAACTGGTTCTCCTCGTCCAGGGGAGCCTATCAGGGCCCATGGGAGCCAAATGATGACGAGTCCACACATCGCACTCCTGACCCGTGAATACCCGCCCGAGGTCTACGGCGGCGCCGGCACTCACGTCGAATACCTCACGCGCGAGCTGCGCCACCTGGTCGAGGTCTCGGTCGAATGCTGGGGAGCGCCGCGGACCGAGCCTGGCGTGACCAGCCATCAGCCGTGGACCGCACTGTCGGAACCGAAGCCAGAGTCGGCCACCCTTCAGGCGATCTCGATCGATCTGGCGATGGCGGCGGCGGTCAAGGGCGCGGATCTCGTTCACAGCCATACGTGGTACGCGAACCTCGGCGGTCACCTCGCCAAGCTCATGTGGTCGATTCCACATGTCATGACCATCCACAGCCTCGAGCCGCTTCGACCCTGGAAAGCAGAGCAGCTCGGCGGAGGCTATGCCCTGTCGATGTTTTGCGAGCGGACCGCGATCGAAAGCGCGGACGCGGTGATCGCCGTTTCGCGCGGCGTTCGGCACGACGTGATGAATTGCTATCCCGCCGTCAACCCGGACCGCATCCATGTAATTCACAACGGCATCGACCCTGAGATCTACTCGCCCCAACCGTCGCCCGAGACTCTGAACCGCTTTGGCATCGACCCGAACCGACCGTTTGCGCTGTTCAACGGCCGGATCACAAGGCAGAAGGGCCTGACGCTGCTCCTCGCCGCGGCCCTCGAGCTCGATCCGCAATACCAGCTCGTGATCGTCGCCAGCAGTCCGGATACGCCTGAAATCGCTGCGGAAGTGGCCGCTCTGGCCGGCCGCGTCTCCGCCGAGCGGGGTAACCTGGTCTGGATCGACCGGTTCATCGCGCGGGAAGAATTGATCCATCTTCACTCCCACGCTTCGGTGTTCGTCTGCCCGTCGATATACGAGCCTTTTGGCCTTGTGATCCTCGAAGCGATGGCGTGCGAGACGCCGGTCGTCGCGTCGCGCGTCGGCGGGATCCCGGAGATCGTGGTCGATGGCGTGACGGGCTATCTGGTGGATCTCGATCCGGATGACCTCGATGGGTTTACCACTGTGCTGGCCGACCGCATCGAGACGCTTTTAGGTCACCCGAGCACGGCCGCGAGGATGGGCAAGGCAGGACGGGAGCGTGTCTTGGAGCACTTTGGCTGGCCGGCCATCGCAGCTCAGATTTTCAAGCTTTACGAGAGTCTCCTGTCTTGAGCGCCCTACGCCGACCGGCGGCTCAGCTCCACCGACACCTCCATTTCCGATCCCTCATGGCACTGGACGCCCGCGGTTCCCGAAAGAGCCGGGTCCGCGGGTCGATCCAGATGCGTGGAGGAGTGGTCGGTTAACGCGGCGGGAACTGTGAGTTAGGGACGGGAGCGACAAGGTTTGCGGTCGGAGGCAGGTTGGTGAACCCGATGACCGCGCAGTTGATGTCGATGCCGACGCTCCCATAGGGGGCGCCGCCGGGGCCGGTAATCAGGTCGGGGCGAGTTGCGGCCAGGTTGAAAACGACGTTCTCGTCGATCTGGCGCTTGTCGAGGCCCTCATCGATCGCCTTCTGCGTCCACTGGCCGAGCTGCGCGTCCCAGAGCGGGCTGTACGCATCCGCGTGCCGTGGATCCTTCAGAGTTGGAAAGTCGCCGAACACGTTCAGCAGGTCGCCGCCATTGCGAAGCCCGTTGATCAAGGCGGTGTTGCCGGCCGAGGCGTCCTCGGCGGCGTGGCCGTCAAGAACTATGTTCTGGAAACCTTGCGCCTGCGGGTTGTCAGCGCCGGTCTGGCCGTTGATGAAGCCGAACAGTCGCTCGCGAGCCGAGCCGAGGAAGTCGTCACCACCGTTGTAGGCGGCGTTGGCGAGCACAGGAACGTATACGGAGCGCTCCAGGACCGCGGCCAGAGGGTCGTCGGTCTCGGTGCTGAGGTACAGAATCGGCTGACCCGCGTCGAAGCCCTTCACGACCAGCATGTCGACCCAGGAGTCGAGAAACTGGCCGGGTGGCGGCGGGGGAGCGATATGAATCCCTAGCACCCGGTCGGCGGTGTTGGTGTGGGTGGTCACGTCAAACGGTCCGTCTCCGGTGGCCACGATCGGCGCGTTGTAGACAACCTGGCTGCCTTCGATCCGGATGAACGGGCTGTAGCCGGGACCCGCAACGCCACCCGGCGAAAAGCTTGCCGGCGGGAATCCGTTCGGTCCCGGGACAAGCGTCCGGGTTGGGGTGAAGTCGGGCTCGCCCTGGAAGTGGACGACCGCCGGGCCGAACTTGTTCGCGTCGGGCGAGGGCGAATCCAGTGTGACCGTCTGCACACAGGCGGCACACGAGATCGCGATATTGGCGAGCTTGGGGGCGTAGTTCAGGCCGCTGTTTTTGGCCAGCCCAGGGTCAGATGCCTCGGTCAGGATGAACCAGACCGTGTGGCCGTTGGCCGTCCCCTTGTACAACGGCAGCCGGACCGTTTCTTGAGTCAGGTCGACCTGGAGTGCGCTTTCGAGGACCAGGTTGTCCCGCGGCAGCAAGCCGGAGAGCTGCCCTAATCCGTTTGCCGCGCCAGGCTTGTCGTCTGCCTTGGCCGGTGAGGACCAGTACCAGGCGATCCCCACGAGGACTACCGACAACGCGAGGAAAATCGAGGCGAGCCACCTTGTGCTGCCCCTGAGCGTCAGAGCCCGCATGTCTGGCTCCTCCCTCGACGCGCAAGCGAACAAAGACCGTCGTTTTGCATCTACACACTCCTTCTGTCGTGACCCGTCGGTGACGGTGTCGGATGGAGGTGTAGTCCCCGGCTGGCGCCGGACGTTACAGCCCTGTCCGACTCCAGCGACGGAAGGCGCCCAAGAGTGAGTCGACCGTTTCCGGTTCGAGCGATTTGGAGGTCAGCCTCCCCGTGAGCCGAACCAGGGCCCTCATCTGCTCGAGATACTCCCGGCAGGCCGGGCAGATTGCCAGATGGGCCTCGAAACGCGTGCAATCGGCTTCCGGGAGCGTTCCCTCCAGGTAGTCGGTGATCACATCGACCAGCTCCTGGCACGCCATGTCTCGGAGAGTGTCGTCGTTCATCCGTGCTTGCCCATCAGTATCGAACCCTGCTCTGGCGTTACGCATTTTCGGTGAAATAGGCCTCCAGGACTACGCGCAGGCGGCCGCGGCCCCGGTGCAGGAGTACGCGCTGATTGGCCTCGCTCAAACCCAGCACTTCGCAAACTTCGGCCGCCGGCCACCCGTGAACGTCGCGCAGCGCCACCACGACGCGTTGCGCGCGCGGCAAGCGATCCAGCTCACGCTGCAGGACCCCCATCGCCTCTCGGCCCAGGACAGCGTCTTCGGCCGACGCTGACCAAATCCCGGGGGGACTTGACCAATGACCGGGCATGGTGGGGTGCGCGGCCGGATGGAATCGTGCAGGGTCGACGGCGGGCTGATCCTGACCCAAGGGATCCTCGAGCTCGGAGAAGCTGATCGTTCGTCTATCGCGGATGGCTCGGGTCTTGGCACGGTTCGCGAGGATCTTGAAGATCCAGGTCTTGACGCTCGAGCGTCCCTCAAAGTGAGGGATCCCGGTCAGGACCGCGAGCCAGGTCTCTTGAACCACCTCTTCCGCCACGGCATCGGTTGAGACGAAGGCCAACGCGAGTCGTTTGAGCGGTTCGCTGTATGTGTTGACGAGGCAAACGAACGCGGCCTCGTCGCCGCTTCGCAAGCGGTCGACGAGGTCCGCCTCCGCTGAGCGCTTGTCTGCTGTTGGCACCATGCATGATCAGTAACTGGCGCACGTTACGCGTTACATGCGGAGCGTCTCGGGTTCTGGAACGCAGCCACGAGTAATGTCGACCCGTATCTACCCCACGAGGCCTCTGTGGACGTGAAGGCCGGCCAGCGTTCGGTTTAGGCGCCTACAGCCCTATACCTGCTCGGCCTCCCAGCCAGGCCGCAACTCGGCAACGACGATATCGACGGCGTCGATGAACTCCTGAACGTCTCGCTCCTTCATCGGCGTCGACAGCGCTCCCATCGCGCGGGGCGCCATCAGGACTCCGTGGTTCACCAACCCAAGGAAGAAATCGTGAGTCATCTTCTTATTTGACGAGGCCATGGTCCGATAGTCGACCACAGGTGTTTCTGTGAAGTGGATGGCGAAGAGCGATCCGACACCGTTGACCTGCGCGCCCACACCGTGGGAAGCGAACACCTCAGACAGCTGTTCGGTGACCCGAGCGCCCTGCCGGTTGAGCGCCACGAACACGTCCGGTGTGAGCTCCGTCATGGCGGCAAGACCGGCGGCCATTCCGAGCGGGTTGCCGTTGTAGGTCCCACCCTGGGAGAGGCTGGGCTTTCGCCGCGGGTCCAGCAGCTCCATCACGTCGGCGCGGCCTCCGAACGCGGCCACCGGAAGGCCGCCTCCGATGATCTTGCCAAGGGTGGTGAGATCTGGTGTGACGCCATAGAGCTCCTGCGCTCCGCCGGGACCAACGCGGAACGAGATCACCTCGTCGAAGATCAGCACGATCCCGAGCTCTTTGGTCACGGTCCTGAGGCGTTGGAGGAATTCCCCCGTGGCCGCAATCACTCCGCCCGCGCCGATGATCGGCTCCAGGATCACCGCCGCCAGCTGCCGGCCCTCTCGTCGGATGATGGCTTCGGCTGCGTCCGGGTTGTTGAACGGCAGCACGACCGTCCGTTCCAGCGCCCAATCGGGCGTGCCGATCGAATCGGGCCGGGCGATGGGTGCATCCGGCGGGCCGGCCTCGGACACGTCGGGGTGAGTGCTCACCTCGGCGTAGTCATGGGTGCCGTGATATCCGCCCTCGATCCGTGCGATCTTCGGGCGGCCGGTGAACGCTCGCGCGAGCCGCATGGCGAACATGGTCGCCTCGGTGCCGGAGTTGCAGAACCGGACCATTTCGAGGCTGGGTACGCGTTCGCACAGAAGGGCCGCGAGCTTGACCTCTACTGGGTTGGCGGCAGCGAAACCCGTGCCCTGCGCCGCCTGCTTGCGAATCGCCTCCACCACCTTGGGGTGGGCGTGCCCGAGGATCATCGCGGTGTAATTGCCGAGCATGTCGAGACGCTCGGTACCGTCCGCATCCCAGATCCGGCAGCCCTCGCCGCGCGTGATGTAAAGCGGGTAAGGGTCGAAGTACGTGGTGGTGCGCGTGGTGCCCCCAGGCATGACCGCGACGGCGCTCTCGTGCAGCGCGCGAGATCCGGGCGTCTGCCGGCGGTAGGTCGTCTCCGGATCAACCATCACGAGCTCTGCGATCAGGACATCGCCGGGACTCTGGGCAGCTCCTCGATGGCGGCGTCGATGCGCGACTGTGAAAGCTCGACATCTTCCAGCTTGCCGGCAAAGTACGCGTCATACGCCGACATGTCGAAATGGCCGTGCCCTGACAGGCCGAACAGGATGACCCGCTTGTCACCGGCCTCTCGAGCGGCGGCCGCCTCCTGGGCCACGGCCCGCAACGCGTGGGCCGACTCGGGTGCGGGCAGGAAGCCTTCGCACCGCGCGAACCGTACCGCTTCGGCAAAGCATTCGTTCTGCTTGTAGGCGCGAGGCTCGACGACCTTGTGATCGACCAGCATGCAGAGCGACGGCGCGTCGCCGTGGTAGCGGAGTCCGCCCGAATGAATCCGATCCGGAATGAAGCTGTGGCCGAGCGTGAACATCTTCACGACCGGGCCCATGCCGACGGCGTCGCCGAAGTCATACGCGTACACGCCGCGCGTGAGCGTCGGGCACGCGGCCGGCTCCGCCGCAATGAAGCGCGTGTGTGGGTGGCGGCCCTTCAGCCTGTCGCCGATGAACGGATACGTCAAACCGGCGAAATTGGAGCCTCCCCCGACGCAGGCGATCACCACATCGGGGTACTCGCCTGCCATTTCCATCTGCTTCTTGGCTTCGAGGCCCATCACCGTCTGGTGGAGAAGGACGTGGTTTACCACCGACCCGAGCGAGTACTTGGCGTCATCGTGCGTCGCTGCATCTTCGACCGCTTCCGAGATCGCGATGCCGAGGCTGCCGGGTGAATCCGGGTCCTGTTTCAAGATGCCGCGCCCGGCATTGGTCAGATCGGTAGGGGAGGCGTAGACGGTTGCTCCCCAGGTTTCCATCATCGCCCGGCGATAGGGCTTCTGCTCGTAGGACACCTTCACCATGTAGACGGTGACCTCGAGGCCGAACAGGGCACCCGCGAATGCGAGCGCCGAGCCCCACTGGCCGGCGCCGGTCTCCGTGGTCAGCCGTTTCACGCCCTCCTGCGCGTTGTAGTAGGCCTGCGCCACGGCGGTGTTCGGCTTGTGGGAACCGGCGGGGGAAACGCCTTCGTATTTGAAGTAGATGTGCGCCGGGGTGTCCAGCGCCTTCTCCAGGCGATCGGCCCGATAGACCGGGGTCGGGCGCCAGATCTTGTAGATCTCGCGGACTTGATCCGGGATCTCGATCCACGGCTCGGCCGAGACCTCCTGCGCGATGATTGCCTGCGGAAAGAGCGGCGCCAGGTCGGCTGGGCCCATCGGCTGCAGCGTCGCCGGGTGCAGGTACGGGGCCGGCGGCGCCGGCATGTCGGGGAGGATGTTGTACCAGCGCTCGGGGATGTCGTTCTCGTCGAGAAGGATCTTCTTGGTCATGGCTCCCAGCCTCCTGAATCGTTCGGAAGGTGCCCGGTCGAACGGAAAGCGTAGCGCTAGCGGGTTGCTTGTGGCCGCCAGCGTAAGTGGCGGCCCCTGGTGGCGCTGCCCCGAATCAATTCCAGTCGAGGACGAGGGCCGTCGGTGCGTCCTGATGGGGGCTTGCGGCTTCCACGTTGAAACTGCCTCGGCCACGTCATGTCGAATTCCTGGTCGGCGCCTGCATGCAGGGTCCAGGCGGGGTCATAAAGGTGCGCACGCCCAAGAGCGCACAAGTCCGCGCGGCCGGCAAGGATGATGCTGTTCACGTCGTCGTAGCCGCTGATCGCGCCGACGGCGATGGTGGCGACGCCGGCCACATTTCGAATCCGGTCCGCGAAGGGGGTCTGGTAGCTCCGGCCGAAGCTTGGTTGCTCGTCTGCGACCGTCTGGCCAGTCGACACGTCGATCGCATCCACTCCGTGCGCTGCGAAGGCACGGGCGACCTCGACCGAGTCGCCGGCGCTCAGGCCGCCGTCATACCAGTCCACAGCCGAGGTCCGAACGGTGATCGGTTTGGCCGCGGGCCACTCCGCCCGAATCGCGTCGAACACCTCGAGTGGGTAACGCAGTCTGTTTTCCAGACTGCCTCCGTACTCGTCTGCGCGCACATTGGTCAACGGCGAGATAAAGCTCGCAAGCAGGTAGCCATGCGCGCAGTGCAGCTCGAGGAGATCGAAACCGGCCCGAACCGCCATCCTGGTCGCGGCCACGAACTGGTCTTTGACGAGCCGCATGTCGGCGCGCGTCATCTCGCGTGGGACCTGACTGACGGGTAGGTAGGGAAGGGGCGACGGAGCGATGAGGTCCCAGTTGCCGGAGACCAGCGGCTCGTCCATGCCCTCCCACATGACCTTGGTCGAACCCTTGCGGCCGGAATGGCCGAGCTGGATGCCGATCTTCGCCGGCGAATGCGTGTGCACGAAGTCGACAAGTCGTCGGAACGCCGCCTCGTGCTCCGGCTTGTACATGCCGGCGCAACCTGGCGAGATGCGACCGTCGCGTGATACACAGACCATCTCGGTCATGACCAGCCCCGCGCCTCCAAGCGCCTTGCTGCCGAGGTGCACGAGGTGGAAGTCGCCGATCAACCCATCCTCTGCCGTGTACATGTCCATCGGCGAGACGATCACGCGGTTGGCCAGCTCGAGATCGCGCAGCCGGAACGGAGCGAACATCGGCGGCACCGGATCACGGCCCTCGTTGAACCAGCGGTCGACCTTGGCCACGAACTCGGGATCGCGAACCTTGAGATTCCAGTAGGTCACGCGCCGGCTTCGGGTGAGCAAGTTGAAGGCGAACTGGAGCGGCTCCTGGCGCGTGTACTGCGAGATGTTCTCGAACCATTCGAGACTTGCCTGCGCAGCTCGCTGCGTACTTTCGACCACCGGCCGGCGCTCGGCTTCGTAAGCGACCAACGCCTCGTGGACGCTCGAGTTTTCGTAAAGGCACGCGGCGAGCGCAAGCGCATCCTCCATCGCCAACTTCGTCCCTGAACCAATCGAAAAATGAGCGGTATGCGCTGCATCTCCGATCAGCAAAAGGTTGCCGTCCCGCCAGCATCGCGTGCGCAGGGTGGCAAACCGGATCCAGCGGCTGTTGTTGGCGAGCAAAGGTTCTCCTTGCAACACGTCCGCGAACACATCTGCGCAGAACGCAATCCCTTGCTCGTCGCTCTCGCCCGGTTTCCAGGAGCGGTCGGCGGAATCGACCTGGCCGCTGCGCATCCAGCTTGCCTCCTCGAGCTCCACGATGAACGTGCTCATCGTGTCGCTGTATGGATATGCGTGAGCCTGCACAGTTCCGACGTCGGTCTCGGCGATGAAGAACTTGAACGCGTCGAAGACCGCAGGCGTGCCCAGCCACATGTAGCGAGCATGCCGCGCATCGAGCTGCGGCTGGAATACGTCCGCGCGCGCGTTTCGGGTCAGGCTGTTGACGCCGTCGGCCCCGACCACCAGGTCATGCGAGCTGCACAGCTGCTCGAGCGGCGGGGCTACCTCGCGGTAGTGGATGGCGACTCCAGACTCCTCACACCTCTCACGCAGGATCGCCAGCAGGCGCTGCCGGCTGATGGCGGCGAACCCGTGACCGCCCGAGGTGAGCACCTGGCCGCGGAAATGCACGTCGATGTCGTCCCAGATCGCAAAGTCCTTCGAGAGGCGCTCGTAGAAAGCAGCGTCGGCGTGCTCGATGCCGCCGAGCGTCTCGTCGGAAAAGACGACCCCAAACCCGAAAGTTTCGTCTGCGGCATTTTTTTCCCACACCTCGACCTCGTCGTCTGGGTTGAGCAGCTTGACCAGTGTCGATAGGTAGAGTCCCGCCGGCCCGCCACCGATGATGGCGAGCCTCAGTCCCGGCTTCGAGGCTCTCAGCTCTTTTCTCGCAGCCGGAACCGCTGCAGCTTGCCTGTCGCGGTTCTCGGCAACGCATCGGCGAACTCGATCGCCCGCGGGTACTTGTAAGGAGCGATCTGACTCTTGACGAAATCCTGCAGCGTTTTCGCCGGGTCAAGGCCGAGGTCTGCGCCAGGCTGAAGCACGACCACCGCCTTGACGACCATGCCGCGCTCCTCGTCGGGTGCGCCGATGACCGCTACCTCGGCGACCGCGGGATGCCGAAGCAACGCCTCTTCGACCTCGGGACCCGCGATCTTGTAACCCGCGGAGACGATCATGTCGTCAGCGCGCGCTTGATAGTAGAAGTAGCCGTCGCGGTCGCGCACGTAGACGTCGCCGGTGATGTTCCAGCCTTCCTGCACGTAAGTCGTCTGGCGGTCGCCGCGCAAGTAACGGCAGCCAGTCGGCCCCTTCACCGCCAGCCGTCCCAGCTCTCCATCGGGGACAGGTCTCCCGTCCGTGTCCTGGACCTCCGCCACGTAGCCCGGCACGGCGCGGCCGGTGCTGCCCGGGCGGATCTCGCGACCGGAGGCGGAGACGAAGATGTGAAGCATCTCGGTCGAACCGATGCCATCGATGATGCGGATGCCGCAAGCGTCACGGACGGCATCCCAGGTCGCCTTCGGCAATGTCTCACCAGCCGAAACGCACGCGCGCAGCGAACTGATCTTGGCCCCGCCCAGGTTGGGCACCATCGCGCGATACGCGGTCGGGGCCGTGGCGAGCACGGTGATGCGGTGGCGCTCGACCGCTTCGAGGAGGCGTGCCGGTGAGGGCTGCTCGAGCAGATAGACGGCCGCGCGTGCCCTCATCGGAAAGACGACGCTCTGCCCCAGTCCGAATGTGAAGGCAAGCGGAGGGCTCGCCGCGAAGAGGTCGTCTGGGGTCGGCTTGAGAACGTGGCGCGAGAACGTATCGGCTATGGCGAGCACATCACGGTGGAATTGCATCGTCGCCTTCGGCTTTCCTGTCGTACCGGACGTGAAGGCGAGCATGCAGGTGTCGTCTGCAGCCGTCGCCACGTTCTCGAACTCGGCCGGTTTGGCTTCGACAAGCCTGGTCATGTCGTCCTGGGCGGTGCCGCCATAGAGGAAGGCCCTAAGACCTGGAATGGCGGCCTCCTCCAGGTCCCGGATGAAGCGGTGGTCGCAGATCGCGAGGCTCACCTGCGCTATCTCCGCCATCGTGCGCAGCTCTCCAGCCCTCAGCAGCGGCATCGTCGTCACCGCGACACCGCCCGCTTTGATGACGCCGAACCAGCTTGCGACCAACCAGGGATTGTTGGGGCCGCGCAGGAGGATGCGGTTGCCGGGCACGAGGCCGGCGTCCTCGACGAGGATATGCGCGACCTGGTTCGACCTCTTGAGGAGGTCTGAATAAGTCCACGTTTCGGTGTCGGCCACAAGGCAGCGCCGCGCACCATCGCCTGCCTGGACGTGACGGTCGAGAAGCTCGGCGGCGCAATTGAGGGATGGGGAGTATTCGAGCTCGGGAAGAGTGAACAGGAAATCCGGCCAGGTCGCCCGGTCGGGGAGGTTCTCCCGGGTGAACGTATCGACATGCGCCGATCGAGCGACCTGCTTCAAATGCCCTGCCTCGACATACTACCTTCATGCAGCCGGCCGACCGGCCTCGGAACGTGAACCCAGGAGAGCTTCCTCCGGCCCGTGGTTATTCGCATGCGACCGTCGCCGGCGACACCGTATGGGTTGGCGGTCAGGTCGGATCAGATGCAACCGGCCGGATCGTCGAGCCGGATGACATCGTGGCCCAATACGGCCGCGCCATTCAGAACGTGGGGGTCGCTCTGCGGGCGGCGGGCTTCGTGCCGGAGGACACCGTCAAACTCACCTACTACGTCACCGATATCAAGGCTTACAGAGAGAATCGGAGCGCGCTCGGAGCTGCGTACCGCAAGTTCTTTCGGAGTGATTACCCGGCATCGACTCTCATCGAGGTGCGGTCGCTTGTCGACCCGGACGCACTCGTCGAGATCGACGCCGTAGCGGTGCGCAAGTCGTGAGGCAATGGGAGCACTTCGAATATGAGGAACGCAACGGTGTGGCGACCCTCACGTTCTCGAGGCCCGAGCGGCTCAACGCCCTGACCTTTGACGTATACGCCGATATCCGCGACCTGACCGATTCGCTCCGGCGGCGCGAGGACATCCGGGTGCTCGTGATCCGGGGGCAGGGACGCGGGTTTTGCTCCGGCGGGGACGTGGACGAGATCATTGCCGAGCTGATCAAGAGGGGCACACGCGACGTTTACGAGTTCGCACGAATGACGGGCGCCTGCGTGCGCAACCTGCGCGAGATCCCTCAACCTGTAATCGCTGCGGTCAACGGTATTGCCGCGGGCGCAGGCGCGGTCCTCGCCGCGGCGGCGGACATACGCCTCCTGGCCGAGTCGGCGAGTTTCCGCTTTCTGTTCACCAGTGTCGGCTTGTCGGGCGGCGACATGGGCATCTGCTGGATGCTCCCACGCATCGTCGGCCTCGGCCGCGCGACGGAGGCGCTGATGCTCGGGGGCAAGATCTCGAGTCAAGACGCTCTCGCCTGGGGCCTTGCCTCGAGGGTAGTTGCCGACGATCAGCTCGACGCCGCGGTGAGCGAGTACGTCACCCGATTGAAGGAGCTCGCTCCGTGGGGTCTGGCGATGACCAAGGAGATGCTCAATCGCGCGGCCTCAACCGACTACTCGAGTGCCATCGAGATGGAGGCGTTCACCCAGACCCTGCTGATGACCGCGGAGGACTTCCGCGAGTTCCACGCCGGGTTTACCGGCGAGCGCAAGCCCGAGTACCGGGGTCGCTGAGCCTGGCTCCAGCGCGACGACCATCTGGGCGCGAATGGCGCAATTCCGAGTCTCAGACGAGGAAGCGGCCGTTCTCCATGATGGGCCTGCCGTCCACTGCGACGGTGGCGTGGGAAGCCAGCACGTCGACGTGCGAAGGGCAGTCCCAGTCAGCGCCGGTCTCAAAGCCGTACGGGTTCCCAAAGGCGATATGCACGCCCGGAAATTTCTCGTCCTGAAGAAAATTCCCAACGATCCGAGAGAGGCCGATGTTGGTGCCGATCGCAAACTCGCCGATCCGGTTGGAGTTGGGGTGCTGGGCCATGTACTCGCGGATGTCGGCTGATAACTGGCTGTCAGGCGTCTCCACCGAGACGAGCCGGCCGCCTTTGACAACCAGGCGCACCGCCGGTGAGAGCAAGCCGTACTTCTCGGTGAACCAGTCTCCCATCTCTTCGGCGGCGATCAGGCCGTCTACGGATTGCGGGCACGTGAATGTCTCGCCCTCCGGAAGGTTGCCCCAACGGCCCGGCTCCCAGTAGCGCCCGTCGCACGGGATCCACTTGAGAGTCGGTGAAAACGTGGCCACCACCTCGGTGCCGAGCGAGGTGGTCACGAAAATCTTCTGGGCTTGCCGGACGATTTCATAGATCTGCCTGGTGACGCGGTAGATCTCTTCGTAATCGGCGGCCATGCCGTCCTGCATCAGCAGGTCGTCGATCCCGATCATATGCCCGTGCCTGCAGTGCAGCTGCTGTGTGAGCAGTTCCCGCATAGGCATGCGGAAGGCGAGCTCTCCCTTCTGACCGGTGCCGATGAAATATGAAGCGGTCGGGGCGAAGCGAATGACTTCGTCAGCGATCGACCTGGGAAACGAGGTTGCCGGCCGTGTGATGTGATCCTCCATCGTCCAGGTTCGGACGGACGCGCCGGTTCCCAGCGCTTCCTCCTCGATGGCTTCGGCGATGTGCTGTCGAGGGCGGTCGCGAATGATACAGACACGGTCCCGAGGCCCGATGTTGAGGCAGGTCCGAACGGCGTTTCGAGCCCCCGCGGCGAACTCCTGTCGCATTTCTCTCGAGAAGCTTAGTTGGGCGTGTGGGCGCCGAGGAACTCCGCCACACGGAGCAGAGTGTTGCCACGGTGTTCATCCCCACCCCACGGGCTGAGGAGCACCGAGTCGGGCGCCAACGCCACGATCTCCTCCGCTACCGCACGGGGGTGGAAGTCGTCGCCACCAGGCATCACCATGAGCGGAATCTGGCTGGAGCGGACGAAGTCTCGGTCGACGCTGAAGACAAAGTCACCGCCGAACATGTGGTTCCGGAAAGACGTTTCGACCTCGTCATCCACCTCCGGGTGGGTGCTGCGCATCTCGTCGGCCCACTCGTCGAACATGGCGTAGAACTTCGGCCGGTTGTCCGACGTGAGGCCAATCGGATTCTGGAGCACGGCCGCGGTGACGCGATCCGTGGCCGCTTCGCATAGCCCGAGCGCGTACGAGCTGCCGATGCATCCACCCATCACGTGGAAGCGCTCTCCGCCGAGGTGGTCCATCAGGGCCAGCTGATCCTCGATGTAGACCTGCCATCCGTCATCGGAGGTGATGGGCGCCACGGAGGCGCCGGCGTTGCGCTGATCCATCCCGATCACCTGGAAGCGGTCGCTCAGCTCCTCCAAGGGGTCGATCCATGGTGGCCGGGGCCTGCCCGGCTGGTGGGTCCACATCTTCGCGACCGACCGCATCCCGCCTGGCGCCAGCAGCAGCAGGGGGTGGCCGGAGCCGCGGACCTCGTAGTTGATCGTGACCGATCCGCGCTTGAAGACAGGCATCGAAATCTTATTGAAGCAAATTGGGGTGAACCGATCATCCTCGAGTCGATAGGCCGGCCCGTCGGAGCATGGTCACGTCCCGCCCAAGGCGGGTGGCCATTGCAATGTCGTTCCGCTGGAACGCGTCGAGGTCCGGTTGGCTGATCTTGGATACAGGAACTCGTTCCAGGATCGGGACCTTGATCCTTGCTCTACAACGTTCGCAGCAGAACAGCAGCCACACGTCGATTACTTGTTTGTTCGCGTTGACACGAAATCGATTGGTGCAGACAAAGCCGCTTCGCCTGCGGCAGCGGACGCACTTTCCATATGCAGATGCACTGGTGACCATAAGCCCGACCTCGGCATGGCCACTCGGCTGCTGCTAGGGCCTCGACCGGTGGGCGAGTTGACATCATCGGTCCGCGCGAGGCGAGGTTTGAGCGAGCACACGAACGCGGTGTGATGACGTGACCGCTTCGCCGCTCGGAAAGAAAATCGGGTACGCGCTTAGCTGTCGCACGACGCCACGAGTGGGGCGTCGTCAAAGTCCCGAGCGACGAGCTAAGCGTAATCAGGCACGGCTGAGATCGTAACAGCGCCGCCGCACTAAGAAGAGAAGGCCGGCGCGTTGCCGGCCCTCTCATCTGCGGGATGCCGGTTAGGCGGCTCTTTCGCCTTCCGCGAGTGGAGCGACGGCCGCCGGTGCTTGTCGGTGGCGCACCAAGACCAGCGCCGTCACGAAACCGGCCAGTGCGATCAGGCCGGCGACCTCGAAGGCCGAGCTGAAGCCCGCGGTCAGGGCGCCGTTCAGGGCCGCGTGGCTGAACCGCGTTGTCGCCAGCTGATTCCTGGTCACCGTCGTGGCGACGGTGCCCATGATCGCGATTCCGAGCGAGCCCCCGAGCTGGCGACCGACGTTCAGGAGGGCAGAGGCCAGACCAGATTCGTTCGGCTGGACTCCAGAGATGGCGGTGGCACTGGTGGATACGAACGCCATTCCCAGGCCGATCGCAAGCACCACCAGCGGCCCGAGCACCTCAGTGAAGTAGTTCGCGTGAACCGTCACTGCTGACAGCCAGAACAGGCCGGTCGCCGCGAGCAGCGCCCCGGTCGTCATGGGCACGCGCGGACCGAGGCGGCCGATCAAGCGCGATGTGAGGCCGGCGCCGACCCCTACGCCCACCGCGGTGGGGAGAAACGCGAACCCCGCCTGCAGCGGACTGAAGCCAAGAACGTTCTGCAGAAACAGCGTGAGCAGGAACAGCATCCCGGACAGGGCGGCGCCGATCGCAAGAGACAGGCCGTAGGCGCCGGAGCGGTTGCGGTTCGCGAAGATGCGCAGCGGCATCAGGGGGTGCCGGCCGCGAGACTCTAGGGCGACGAACGTAGCCACCAGAGCGACTGCTATGACAAGCGCGGCGCGGGTGACGCTGTCGCTCCAGTCGTGGGTGGCCACACGCGCCAGGCCGTAGACGAGCAGTGACACGCCGGCGGTCACTGTGACGGCGCCTGGGAGGTCCAGCCGACCCGGCTTGCCCTCGCCGCGAATCAGAACTCGGGGAGCTGCAAATGCCAGCAGCAGGCCGATGGGGACGTTCACGAACATGATCCAGCGCCAGGACAGGTAGTTCGTGATGATGCCGCCCATCAACAGGCCGACCGCGCCACCGCCGGCGGACACGGCCGAGTAGACGCCGAGGGCGCGGTTGCGCTCGCTGCCTTGAGGAAATGTGGCTGCCAAGAGAGACAGTGCCGTTGGGGCGAGGACAGCCGCACCGACTCCCTGGGCTGCCCGGGCGGCGATCAGAAAGGTCGACGAGGTCGCAAGTCCGCCCGCCAGCGACCCGGCGGTGAACATCAAAGCGCCGATGATGAACATTCGGCGCCGGCCGAACAGGTCGCCCGTGCGGCCGCCGAGGAGCAGCAGGCCTCCGAACGCGATCGCGTATGCGTTGACGACCCACTCGAGGTCGGTCGCGGCGAAATGCAGCTCGCGCTGGATCGACGGCAGCGCGACGTTGACGATCGCCACGTCGAGCACGACCATCAGCTGCGCGAGAGCGATCACGACGAGGGCAAGATTGAGGTTGCGAGGCTTCGACCGAGGTGCGATACCGATATTCGCTGCCATTGGGGTTTTCTCCCGGTGTGTTTGGTGGATTTCGTCCGGCACTGCGCGCAGACGTAGGTACTCGTTGATCCCGATGAGCCGGAACTGCAACCGCTCGTAGCGCGGAAAGGCGGGCCTGGCGGTCGCGTAGTCGACTACCTCGGGCTCGACCACGCGGTAATGGCGACCCAGGTACGTGATGCGTGCCTCGCCGGCAGCCCTGATGTTTTGGTACCAGGCGGCGTTGTCGCTGAACGTCCGCGGAATGACGAAGCCATCGCCCAGCCGGCGCATGCCGATCGGCGTGGCGTACTCACGGCCGGTGCGGTGGCCGCGGTGGTACAGGATGCCGACGACAGGCATCCAGCGGCGCCCCGCCACGAGCAGGACGAGCGGATTGACGAACCGTGCGGCGAACCGGACGACCCGGCGCGCGCGCGGTCCCAGCTTGATTGCGTTGGTCGGACGTGTGTTGCTCATGGGCCTAGGACGGGGGAGGCGGTGAAAATGTGACTTTGCGGGCCGATGTCACACTCCAGGCCCCTGTCCCGTCCTTATATATGTGGCGGTCTCAGTGATCGAGAGCAACGAGCGGTTCGCAGACGCGTGGACGAACCATCACCGTTTCCTGCTCGACGTGGCGTACCGGCTGCTGGGCAGCTACAGCGACGCCGAGGACCTCGTCCAGGAGGCTTTCTCGCGGCTCCTCCGCACGGACCTCGATCCGATCGAGGATGTCCGTGCCTGGCTCATCGTGGTCGTGAGCCGGCTGTGCCTCGACCAGCTCCGGTCATCGCGTGTCAAGCGCGAGGCCTACATCGGGCCGTGGTTCCCCGAGCCCCTGCTCTTCGCAGACGACGCCGCGATCGACCCCGCCGACGTCGTCACGATGGACGAGAGCGTGCGCTTTGCGCTGCTGGTCGTCCTTGAGCGTATGTCGCCTGCCGAGCGTGTCGTCTTCGTGCTGCACGATGTGTTCGACTTCCCGTTCGAGAAGATCGCTCCGATGGTTGGACGAACGGTAGCGGCCTGCCGTCAGCTCGCCAGCCGCGCGCGCAAACGCGTTCAGGAAGAGGCGGGATCGACACGATTCGCGATCGATCCATCTGAGCAGCGGCGCGTCGTGGACGCGTTCATCGCGGCTTGCGCGAGCGGGGACATCCAGACATTGCTTCCGCTCCTCGATCCTTCGGTGATGGGCTGGGCCGACATGGGCGGGAGGCTGCCGGCGGTCAGCCAGCCGAACGTGGGCAGTGACATGGTCGGCTCGCGCCTCATGCGGTTCTTCGGAGCCGGGTCAGGCCTTCAGTTGGTGGCGAAGGTCATCAACGGTGAGCCGAGCGTCGTCGCGTTGCTCGAGAACAGGGTGGTTTCCGTGCTCGCCTTGAGCGTCACAGACCACTTGATTTCCAGGGTCTATGTCGTTTCGGATGAGCGCAAGCTGGCTCACGTCAAACGAGTGCTCGAGCTGCAGTCGTCCTAGGCAGCGTCGCGGGTGGCTTCGCGCCCGGGCCCGGCGCTGAGGACGGGCGGAGTCAGCCGGACAGGAGCCGGTAAGAGCCGACGACGGTGGCAGCCTGGGCGACTGGGAGATCGACGCACCGCTGACCGAGCTCTCGCTGGAACTCGGCGAAGGCGGCAATGTCGCCCAGCCCGTTGGGGGTGTCGTCGGAGTCGGTCATGAAGATGTGTACGAACGAGACTCCGTCCTCCAACCGAAGCGTCGCGTACCGGATGCCGCCAGGGTCTCGAGCGGCGAGCTCTTCGTACACCTTCTCGACCAGCCTTTGATTCTCATCTGCGCTTTCTGGCTTCGTCTGGTAGCGGATCAGGCTCTTCATCGTTCTAACCTCCCTTGCACGACCGGAACCAATATGTAATGCTAGTGTTACATGTCCAGGGCGTGGTGCGGTCGATGTGGCGGCTGAAATCCAGGCAGATGGCAGCACCGTCTGGCTTGCCCTTTCCGATCCAACCCGCCGCCGGATCCTGGACCTCCTGCGCGAGAGACCGCGGATCACCGGCGAAATCGCCTCCCAGTTCGAAATCTCGCGGATCGCGGTCATGCGCCACCTTCAGGTGCTGGGCGCCGCAGGCCTCGTCACGAGCCGCAAGCGAGGCCGTGAACGCTGGCACTACCTCAACTCGGTGCCGCTGCAGCGCATGTACGAGCGCTGGATCGACACACACGCCGCGACCTGGGCGTCGGGCCTCCTTCGGTTCGGCCGGAAGGTGGAAACGCATGCAAACCATTTGAGCGCGAACGTTCCAGCTGTTGACGTGGCACTGGATATATCGATCGGCGCGCCTCGGACCTCCGTGTTCGCAGCCTTGACCGCGGATCCGGGCGGTTGGTGGGGACACCCCTACCTTCGCTCGGACGCGACGGGCCTCACCCTGGACCAGCGCCTCGGGGGCCTCCTCGTCGAGACCTGGGAAGACGGCGGCGCGGTGCTGGCCACGGTCACAGGCTGGTCGGACGACCGCTACCTGCAGATGGCCGGCCCGTTTCATCTCGGCGTTGCGCTCGGCATCGCCACCTTCGAGCTGAGCGACCGCGACGACGGCACGAGCCTCCAGTTTTCCTTTCGCGCCATCGGCGCAATCGACCCTGAGGTTGTGGAGCAGTTCGCGGATGGTTGGACCGAGCTGGTCGGTCGGCGACTCAAGACCCTGGTTGAAACGGGCACGAGGCTGGGAATCGCGCCCGACCCACCGAAATAGGAGGCAACCCGATGATCGAGCAGGTATACGAAGACCGATGGGGCGAGGTTTTCGATCGGCCGTCAATCGACCTGATCGAAGTTCGCTGGTTCGACACCACGGCCGATATGACTGCACCTGAGTTCCAGGCCTGGCTGTCGGAGTTCGCCGAGTGCATCGAGAAGTGCGGGCGTACGCGGGTGTTGATCGACAGCACGACCTTTCGGATGAGCCCGACCAATTTGGACGGGCCATGGCGTGACGCCAACATCATTCCCCGCTACAACGCGGCCGGCGTGAAGAAGTTCGCTTTCCATATGCCGGTAGGCATGCCCATGATCGGCGAGCCCCCGACCCCGGAGGCGCCTGGACGGTTTCCGACCGGTTACTTCGGCTGCCGCCAGGACGCCCTCGACTGGCTGTCGAGCTAACTGATCAGCCCTATCCGATCTGCGCCCCGGACGCCGATACGACGTACCAGGGTGCGCCGAAAGCGTTGACTCCCTGGCCGGCTGCATCGCCTGCCGCCTTGTCGGAGACGAACCGATAGAGCGGGTGGCCGGCATACGTGACCTGGGTGGTTCCATCAGCGCGCTGGATCGTTCCCAGCAATAAGCCATTCACGCCGGCGCCGGCTTGCGGGGCGCCGGTGGTGAGGACCGGCGGCCAGTACTGCATGCAGCTCGCGCTGTTGCAATTCGAAGTGGTGTTGGTATCCGCCAGGAACAGATAGACGGTCAGCCCTTTGGAGTCCACGAGAACCTGGCCCAATTTCGTGGTTCCGAGATTGATTACGGTGCCTAACGCGGCCGGCGGGGCAGGCGAAGGACTGGGCGCCACCACCGGCGCCGCACTTGGAGCGGCGCTTGGCGCCGGACCTTTCGCTCCATATGCTCCGGTCGAGGTGGTCGTGGTCGAGCACGCCGCTGCGATAAATGCCGCAGCCACCAGGCTGCCGGTGAGTACGAGTCTTGAATTCATGTCGGTGAACCTCCTTTCGCCTGGCAACTACGCATCGCCGTTACCCTCCGAGACGCCTCGACCTTCAGGCGAGAGTTGGTAACGGCGGCCGGTATCAGCATTCGATGAGCGTCGTTCAGCGCGACTACATCGAGCGAACGATCGAGGAGGCCGCTTGGGCCATGGCGCAGATCCTCCAGCTCGTCCGCACCGGAGACCTCGACCTCGCCATGATCGTGGTTGGAAAGACTCGCGAGCTCGTGCTCGGTCCAATGCGCCCTGTGCTCGAACGCGTTGACGCAGCTACCGCCGTGGACCTGGTCGGCCGGTTTGAGTTGGACCGCCTGCGCATGTATGCGGTCTTGCTGGGAGAGGAGGGCGCGATCCACGAGCGGCGCGGCAAGCCCGCAAGAGCCGATGAGTGCCATCGCCACGCTCTCGAGCTTTATGCCGCCATCTCGCTGGCCGGCGCCCGGCTGCGAGCAGCCGACTGGGAACGCATCGCCTTGCTCAAGCCCAAAGTTGAGGCCGGCAGCATCGACGGGCGCTACGGTCAGGAGCTCCGGCGACTCGCATGCCTGGCATCGACGTCCCCGGACGACGGTGCCGGTATCGTGGCGACGTGAGCTCTCGAGCCGCGGGCCACGAGCAGATCAGGATGATGGGGCCGCTGGCGCGCGCCTTCGAGCGCTCTGTCCTGGAGCGCCCCAAGGACGGAGGTCTGTTCGGACCCCGCAGCATGGTCTGGCGCGTGCACCGCGACCGGAGCTTTCCGCTCGCGGCCATCCGCTCGCTGATGGTCCAGGCGCTTCATCCACTGGCCATGGCCGGCGTCGCCCAGCACAGCGACTGGCAGCGCGATCCTTTCGGGCGCCTCGCAGCTACCGCAGGCTACGTTCTGACTGTCACATATGGCGACACCGACGCCGCCGACAGCGCTGCGGCCAGGGTGCGCGCGGTCCACACCCACGTGCGCGGAACGGATTCTGTCACTGGACTTGCATACCGTGCCGAGGACCCGGCCCTCCTGTTGTGGGTTCACGCCGGGATGGTGGATTCGATCGCCAACATCGTCCAGCGCTACGGCCGCTCGCTCGACGCGGGGGATGCCGACCTCTACGTGGCCGAGATGGCGCGTTTCGCGGAGATCATCGGGGTCCCCGCGAATCAGGTCCCTAAAAGCGTGGCGGCGCTGACTCGGTACCTGGAGTCGGTCGAGCTGCGCCGGCTGACGCCCGCGGCGTCCGAGGCGATCGCCATCGTCCTCGATCCACCAGGCCTGGACGCCGGCACCCGCGAGCTTTGGCACGACCTCGGGCGAGTGGCCGTCGGCACTCTGCCGCCGTGGGCGCGGTCGATGTACGGGTTCGACGCACCGCCTCCAGAGATGATGGAGCGCGAACCGGTTCGCCAGCTCATCGGCGCTCTCGATTTCGCCTTCGAGTCATTCCCGGGCGTGCTGGAAGCGCGAGAGCGGATCGAGCTGCGGATGCGCGCATGAGCGCCAAACGGCGGCCCGGCCGCATGCTGCAGTCCCGATTCGGTCGGGGTGCAGGGCTCGCAAAACTCGCGCTGCGCATCGGAGGCCGCTACCTGGCCCGCTCACCGCGCCTGATCTTCGCTTCGGTGGACCGTCGCACGGAGCTTCGCCATGACCTGGCCCTGCGCACCGCCGACGACGTCGCGGAGGAGCTCGGCTCCATGAAAGGCGCCCTTATGAAACTCGGTCAGATGGCGAGCTACATCGACGAGGACATGCCCCAGAGCTTTCGCACCGCAATGGCGCGACTGCAGCACAACGCTCCGCCGATGACCCCCGAGCTGGCGAGCTCTGTGATCGTGGACGAGCTGGGCGATGCCCCCGAGCGGGTCTTTGCGCGATGGGATCCACTGCCGTTCGCGGCGGCTTCCATCGGACAGGTGCATCGGGCCATCACGCATGAGGGCAAGGCAGTCGCCGTCAAGGTTCAATACCCAGGCATCGCCCGCACGATCACCTCCGACGTGCGCAACGTGGCTTTGCTGCGGAGAGTGGCCGCCGCAGCTTTCCCGGGGCTCGACACCCGATCGCTGATCGATGAGCTCGGCGAACGGCTGCGCGAGGAGATCGACTATGGGCTGGAAGCCGAAAACCAGGAACTTTTCGCCGGCTATTACGAGGGCCACCCGGTCATCCACGTCCCGCATGTGGTCAAGGATCTGAGCACGGCGCGCGTGCTGACGAGCGAACTCGTGGGCGGAGCACGCTTCGACGAGGTGCTGGGCTGGAACCAGCGCGAGCGAGACATGGCGGCCGAAACGATCCATCGCTTCGTTTCCCGCAGCCTGTATCGAATTCACGCGTTCAATGGGGACCCGCATCCAGGCAACTACCTGTTCCACGGGCGAGGCAGGGTCACGTTTCTCGATTACGGCCTGACCAAGCGGTTCAGCACCGAGGATCTCGCTCCGCTCGTCGAAGCTCTTCGCGCTCTTGTCATCGACGCAGACGGCAATCGCTTCCGCGCAGCGCTGGAGCGCGCCGGCTTCCTCCAGCCGGGCGCGCCGGTGTCAACCGACATGGTCGTCGATCGCTTCGGGCTCTTCTATGCGACCGTGCGGCGCGACGCGCCGATGACGATCACCCCGGCGTACGCATCGGAGATTGTGCGCAGGTTCTTCGATGCGAAGGGGCCGCTCGCCCCGTACAGCGACGTGCCCCGCGCCTACGTGGTCCTGCAGCGCATCAACCTCGGCCTCTACGCCGTCCTCGGCAGCCTTAACGCGACCGCCAACTGGCGGCGCATCTCCGAAGAGATCTGGCCCTTCGTCAGCGGACCTCCTTCGACTCCTATCGGCGAAGCAGAGGCTCGTTGGGAGCAAGAGGTCAAAGCCCGTGGGCAGGTGCTGGAGGCCGCTCGACTGTAGGCTCCGGCCGTCGCAGTGCCGGGTAACAACGCGTCGTAGTTGTTCTCGAAATGAAAACAGAATTGCGCCCGCGTCACGAGAACGGAGAAACCGTCATGAAGACAGATGTGATCCATTCAACCATTGCCGTCGCAGCACCTTCGCCGCTGCAGTTGCGGATCCAACGTCGCTTGGATGCGCCTCGCACAAGTTGGATCATCAACGCGCGCCAGCTGACTGGGATCGCGGTGCTAAGGATCGCTTTCGGTGTGGTCTGGGCCGTCGATGCAAGTCTGAAATGGCAACCGGCATTCCAGGCGAACATCCAGCAAATGCTGGCGGATGTTGCTAAAGGCCAGCCCAGCTTTCTCGGCTGGTGGTTCGCGCTGTGGCAGTTCGTCGTTTCCGGTCGTGCCCCAGTTTTTGGCATCTTGACCGCGAGCACCGAGACCTATCTGGCGCTCGCACTGCTGACTGGATTCGCACGCAAGTTCACGTATTCGCTCGGCATCCTGTACGGCATGTTCGTGTGGTCTGTCGCGGAGGGATTTGGTGGCCCTTACCGGCCGGGGACCACGACGGATGCTGGCGCGGCGATCATCTACAGCCTGCTCTTTGGGACTCTTCTACTGGTCGATGCCGGCCGCCTCACCGTGGACGCATTGATCGAGAAGAGGCTGCCTTCCTGGCGCCGGATAGCCGAGCTCCGGCCCTGGTAAAACCGGCTTTCCGACCATAAACCCGTCTAGCCGCGGTGAGATCGGTCCCCAGCTAGCAAAATCAGCCAATCCGATCAAAGGAACACCATGATCACCATCGTCACCGTAGTTGTCGCGGGCGTCGTCCTCCTCTTGATTCCACGCTCCGTTCGGATCGTCCAGCAAGGCCTCGTCGGGGTCGTCAAGAGACTCGGCCAGTTTCACTCCATCCGGCCCTCGGGGGTAACGTTCCTCATTCCATTCGTAGACAACATGACCACTATCGATGTGCGCGAGACGCCACGCACCGGCGACCGTCAGGAGGTCATCACCAAGGACAACGTCTCTGTCGCGGTGAACGCAACGATATTCAGTCAGGTCGTCGAACCCAGGCTCGCTCTGTTCTCCGTCAGCAACTACCTTGTGGCGATCGATAACCAGGCCAGGACAACCCTGCGGGCGGTCTTCGGGTCGATGTCTCTCGACGACGCCCTCAGCCAGCGTGAGCGGATCAACGCCCAACTCCAGGCGCAGATGGAGGTGGTCACGGACAAATGGGGCGTACGCATCCATCGAATCGAGATCGTGGACATCGCTCCGCCGGAGCAGATCCTGCGCGCTATGGCTTTGCAAAAGACAGCCGATCAAGAGAAGCGAGCAGCGATCCTGCTCTCAGAGGGCCAGCAGCAATCGGCGATCAACGTCGCCGAGGGCGCCAAGCAAGCCGCGATCAAGAATGCCGAGGGTGAGTGCCAGGCTCAGATCCTTCGCGCCGAGGGTCAGAAGCAGGCCGCCATTCTCGAAGCCGAAGGTCGTTCACGCGCCATCAATGCCGTGTATTCGGCGATCCATGACGGCCACCCGAATCCGGAGCTGCTGGCCGTACTTCAACTGGACACGCTCTCTCGATTTGCCGCCAGCCCGAACGCAAAGATCGTGGTCCCGTACGAGTCGGCAGGATTGTTGGGAGCGGCGCAGGCCCTGCGCTCGGTGCTCGGTGCCGTACCAGGCGCGAACCACACGCCGGCGCTGGAGGCGATCAGCGCCTAGCCGCATGGCCAAAACTGGCGACATGATGGGTCGAAGACTGAGCGAGGGCGCGGTGCTCGATCTCGATGGTCGCGAGGTCCCGCTGCATGCGCTCTACCAGCGCGGGCCGGTGGTGCTGGTCTGGCTCCGCCACTACGGTTGACTCTTCTGCAAACAGCAGGCGGCGCAGTTGCGCGGCATCAAGAATCAGATCGAGGCGGCGGGCGCCAGGCTCGTCTTCATCGGGAATGGAGACCCGGCTCATGCTCGCAACTTCAAAGAGCGGTGGGTGCCGGACTGCGAGGTCCTCACGGACCCATCGACGGCTTCGTACGCGCTGCTCGGGGCCCGGAGGGGAGCCTGGGCCGTTTGGTCACCGAGGTCGTGGCCGGCAGGTCTCCGTGCGATCCGGGGCGGATTCCGGCAGTCGCGTACGCAGGGCCACGACTACCTGCTGGGCGGGGTGGCGATCCTGGATTCGGGCGGCGTGGTCAGGTGGAGGTACTTGAGCCGGTTTGCCGGCGACCATCCGGAGCCTCGGAAAATCGTCGCCGCGCTCGAGTCGAGCGGAGGGGCGAATTAAGCAACCTGGGTTGACATTCGCGAAGTAAGCAACTACTGTTGCTTACATGCCATCCACACCCCCTCCAGTTGGCGGACCGGCTGACGGCCTGGCGGCTGCGTCGGCGCTGCGAGCGATCGCAGATCGGCTCGAGGATGCCGAAGTGGAGAGGGCGATGCGGGCCGGCTGGTCGTGGTCGCAGGTGGCCGAGGCCCTCGGGGTCACACGCCAGGCCGTCCACAAGAAGCACCTGAGACGGCTTCTCATGGCTCAGATCGAGCTCCGGCGGCGGAACAATGAATAGGGTCTTCGATCCCCCGAGACTGGCCCGCCTCCTGGTTTCGTGGGAGATCGGGTCGAGCGTCGGTCGCCAGTTCGTGGTCGAGGCGAAGCAAGACGCGGCGAACGTCATCGAGGCCGAGCACATGCTGCTCGCCCTGGCGGCCAACTCCGACAGCGACGCCGCGAGGCTGCTGAAAGAATTCGGCCTGGATCACGAGCGGCTGGCTGCTGCCCTGCACGAAGAGCATCGCCAGACCCTGGCGGTGGTTGGCATGCAAGCCACCGACACCAAGCTGGGCGAGGCGACTGAGCTCGACTGCTCGCCCACTCTCGGGACCTCGGCGAAGACGGCGGTGAGGCGTGCCTTGATCGGGTCGCGCCACAACCGGCGTCGAGCGCGGCTGCGCGGGACCGATCTCCTCGCCGGCATCCTCGAAGCCGAATTCGGAACTGTGCCCCGCGCGCTCGCGATCGCAGGGATCGATCGCATTGCTTTGCTCTCGCGCGCGAGAGCATTGGACTGACGAGGCCACGATGCTGATCAAGCTGCTGCGCACCTACCTGCGGCCGTACACGACAGCGCTGATCGCAGTGGTCGCGCTGCAGCTGGTGGCGACGATGGCCTCGCTCTATCTGCCCAGCCTGAACGCCGACATCATCGACAAAGGCGTGGCCAAAGGCGACACCGGCTACATCCTCAATACCGGTGGCTGGATGCTGCTCGTCACGCTGGCGCAGATCACCTGCTCGATCGGCGCGGTCTATTTCGGCGCGCGCGCGGCGATGTCGTTCGGCCGGGATGTCCGGTCGGCCATCTTCCACAGGGTAGGCACGTTCTCCGCGCGCGAGGTCGGCAAGTTCGGCGCGCCCTCGCTGATCACTCGCAACACCAACGATGTGCAGCAGGTGCAGATGCTCGTCCTCATGACCGCCACGCTGATGGTCTCCGCGCCGATCATGTGCGTCGGCGGCATCATCATGGCCCTCCGGCAGGATGTCGGCCTGTCCTGGCTGATGGCGGTGAGCATCCCGGTCCTGGTCACCGCGATATCCCTGATCGTGGTCCGGATGGTGCCCCTGTTCCGCGCCATGCAAGCGCGCATCGACGTCGTCAACCGGGTGCTGCGGGAGCAGCTCTCAGGCATCCGCGTCGTGCGGGCGTTCGTGAGGGAGCGGGACGAAGCCGAGCGGTTCGCTGAGGCCAACGCCGCGCTGACGTCGACCGCTCTGCAGGCCGGGCGGCTGATGGTCCTGATCTTTCCGACCGTGATGCTGATCCTCAACGCGTCCAGCGTCGCGGTGCTCTGGTTCGGCGCCGGCCGGGTCGACAGTGGCGAGATGCAGATCGGCGCACTGACCGCGTTTCTCATGTACCTGATGCTGATCTTGACGTCGGTGATGATGGCCACCTTCATGGCGATCATGATTCCGCGCGCCGCGGTCAGCTCCGATCGCATCAGCGAAGTCCTGAACACCGAATCCTCAGTCGTCCCACCCGAGCACCCGGTTAAAGAGGTGCACTCTCGTGGTGAGCTTGAGCTTCGACACGTCGAGTTTCGGTATCCAGGTGCAGCCGCGCCGGTGCTGCAAAACATCTCGTTCCGGGCCAGGGCCGGACAGACCACGGCCGTCATCGGCAGTACCGGAGCCGGCAAAACGACCCTGATATCCCTGGTGCCTCGGCTGTTCGACGCCACCTCGGGAGAGGTCCTGATCGACGGTGTGGGTGTCCGCGACCTCGATCCCGACATGCTCTGGAATCGCATCGGCCTGGTCCCGCAGAAGCCATACCTGTTCACGGGCACGGTTGCGAGCAACCTCCGCTACGGCAACCCCCAGGCCACAGACGCGGAGCTATGGCAGGCCCTGGAGGTGGCGCAAGCGGCCGACTTCGTGCGGGCGATGCCTGGTGGGCTCGAAGCCCGTATCGCGCAAGGCGGCACCAATGTCTCTGGCGGTCAGCGCCAGCGGCTCGCGATCGCACGCGCGCTGGTTCGGCAGCCCGAGATCTTTCTCTTCGACGATTCGTTCTCGGCCCTGGACCTGGCCACCGACGCCCGGCTCCGGGCTGCCCTCCGCCCGCACACGGCGCGGGCCACCGTGGTCATCGTGAGCCAGCGCGTCTCCACCGTCTCGAACGCGGATCAGATCATCGTCCTCGACGATGGAGCCATCGTCGGCCTCGGTCGCCATGAAGAGTTGTTGAAGACATGTCCGACCTACGTCGAGATCGTCCAGTCGCAGCTGGCAGCGGAGCCCGCAGCATGAGCGATCGATCGGCCGCTGCAGCCCCGACCGAACCGGTCGCGCGGCCGCGCCCGCCCATGCGCGGCGGCTTCGGCGGCGGGCCATTTGGAGGCGCGGGCATGCCCGCGGAGAAACCGATGCGCTTCGGGCCGTCGGTGCGACGGTTGCTGGCGCGATTGAGGCCCGAAAGTCTGAGGCTGCTTGCGGTCATCGGGCTGGGCGTGACCAGCGTCACGTTCCTGGTGATCGGGCCGAAGATTCTCGGCCGCGCCACCGACCTCATCTTCGCCGGAGCGATCGGCAAGCGGCTGCCGGCCGGATTGACCTCCGAGCAGGTGGTTGCAGCTGCCCGCGCGTCGGGCAATCAGAACCTCGCCGACCTCCTGGCGAGGATGCATGTGGTTCCGGGCCAGGGCATCGATTTCAATGCCCTGGGGGGTGTCCTGTTGCTGGCCCTGGGGCTCTACGTGGCTTCGTCGCTGTTCAGCTGGGCGCAGGGCTACCTGCTCAACGACGTGGTGCAGCGAACCGTGTTCCTGCTTCGCTCGGACGTCGAGGACAAGTTGGGACGCCTGCCCCTGCAGTTCTTCGACAGGCAACCGCGCGGGGAGCTGTTGAGCCGCGTCACCAACGACATCGACAACGTTGCGGTCTCGCTGCAGCAGACGATCAGCCAGTTGCTGACCGGGGTGCTCACGGTCGTCGGCGTCGTGGTGATGATGTTCGTGGTCTCGCCTCTGCTGGCCGTGATCGCGCTCGTCACCGTCCCGGCGTCCATCGTCATCACCACTCAGGTCGCGAAGCGTTCGCAGAAACTTTTCGCTGCGCAGTGGGCGCACACGGGTGCTTTGAACGGCCACATCGAGGAGGCGTACACGGGGCACGAGCTGGTGAAGGTTTTCGGGCGCCAGCGCGAAGTCGAAGAGGTGTTTCGCGACCGGAACGAGAAGCTGTTCCAGGCCAGCTTCGGGGCCCAGTTCATCTCGGGGTTGATCCTGCCCTCGATGATGTTCATCGGGAACCTCAGCTATGTCGCGATCGCCGTCATCGGCGGCGTCCGTGTCGCCACGGGCACGATGAGCCTGGGGGACGTGCAGGCGTTCATCCAGTACTCGAGGCAGTTCACCCAACCCTTGACCCAGGTCGCATCCATGGCCAACCTGCTCCAATCTGGGGTCGCGTCAGCCGAGCGCGTATTCGACTTGCTCGACGCCGATGAGCAGATGGCCGACCCCGTTCGCCCGGCTCTGCCAACCAGCCGGCACGGCCGAGTCGAGTTCGAGGACGTGTCGTTCCGATATCTCGCGGACCAGCCCCTGATCGAGAACCTGTCCCTGGTGGCCGAGCCCGGACACACGATCGCGATCGTGGGCCCTACAGGCGCGGGGAAGACCACCCTGGTCAACCTCATCATGCGGTTCTACGAGCTGGACGCGGGCCGGATCACCCTTGATGGCGTTGACATCACCACCATGCGCCGCGACGACCTGCGGTCACAGATCGGGATGGTGCTGCAGGACACCTGGCTTTTCGGTGGAACCATTCGAGACAACATCGCCTACGGCAACCCACGCGCAACCGAAGATCAGATTCACGCCGCGGCGGAAGCGACCTTCGTCGACCGATTTGTGCGCAGCCTGCCGCTCGGCTATGACACCGTCATCGACGAGGAGGGGAGCAACATCAGCGCCGGCGAGAAGCAGCTGCTGACGATCGCCCGCGCATTCTTGGCCGACCCGTCGCTGCTGATCCTCGACGAAGCCACCAGCTCCGTCGACACCCGGACAGAGGTCCTCGTCCAGCGAGCGATGGCCGCCTTGCGCTCCGACCGCACGAGCTTTGTGATCGCGCACCGGCTGTCCACCATCCGCGACGCCGACCTCATCCTGGTCATGGAGTCCGGGCGGATTGTCGAGCGCGGCACCCACGAGGAGCTGCTCGCCGGGCGCGGCGCCTACCACCGGCTGTACGCGTCGCAGTTCCGAGGCGGCGCCGAGGAATTGGCCGAAGAGACTTCCGGGGTGCCGACAGCCGCGGCGTAACTCTCGCGCAGTTAGACGGGCGGGAGCAGCACGCCGGCCAGGAGGCCGGCCAGCCACTTCTCGTACTCGGCGGGCGTCCAGCCTTCCCCTGCCACCAGCTCGGAGTAGATCTCGGCGCTGGCCAAAGCCCGGATGATCGCGCCGGCACGATCGCCGTCGATCCCCGGGCGAAGGCTTCGCTCGAGGCCCGTCACAATGGCGCGGAACGACCGGGCGCGATCGTTCTTCCACCCGGCGACCATCTTCGCCACATCTGCGTCGGACGCCGCGGCGCCATCGAGCATCGCCCTCACACCGCGCTCTGACTCCCACTGGCGCCGGCTGGCATGGGCGACGAGGGCAAGGCGCCGCCGCAGGTCGGTTTCGGCAAGGCCCTCCGCCACCGTTTCCATCACGCCGGCCTCGCTCAGCCACTCCTCGCAGATCGCGCCCAGGATTGCTTTCTTGGTGCCGAAGATGGCGTAAACAGTCCGCTCGGCAACTCCGGCCTCCGCGGCGACGACCTCGATGCTGGTGGCCGCATAGCCGCGCTCGGCGAAGAGCGATCGCGCCGCGCGCGCGATCGCGCGGCGCGTCTCGAGCGCCTGGCGCTGCCGAAGCGGAACCCGAGGCGCCTTGACTTCCGTCATGACACCCTCTACAGTAGCACCACACTGAATGCAGTATTACTGTAATGAGTGCATCGATACTGAAGCATTAATTCTGAGGTGGATCGAGATGGGTGCTGTTGAGAAGCTGCAGGCAGTGATAGTGGGCGGTGGCCAGGCCGGCCTCGCCACCGCGTACGAGCTGGCTCGTCGAGGCGTCGGCCTGACGGTGCTCGAGGCCGGCGAGCGGATCGGCGACCAGTGGCGCCATCGCTGGGATTCCCTCCGCCTCTTCACTCCCGCGCGATACGACGCGCTGCCGGGGTCGAAATTCCCCGCGCCTCCCGACACCTTCCCAGGGAAGGACGAGATGGCCGATTACCTGGTGGCGTACGCCCGCGACGCTCGCCTCCCGGTCCGCACCGGCGTGCGGGCGTTGAGACTGGAGCGGGGCGAGAGCTCATTCATGCTCGACACGACCGCCGGCACGCTGGAAGCGGACCACGTGGTCGTGGCCACGGGGTACCAGCGGCCCAAGGTCCCTGCGTTCGCGGCCGGAATCGACTCCGCGGTCCGTCAGGTGCATGCGAGTCAGTATCGGAACCCTTCGCAGCTGGCCGGCGACGTCCTGGTCGTGGGCGCCGGCACGTCCGGTGTCGAGATCGCGATCGAGGCGGCACGCGCTGGCCACCACACGGTGCTGGCGGGACGCGGGACCGGCGCCATCCCGCCGATCTTCTACGCCTTCAAAGGCAGGGTGTTCTGGTTCTATGCCAACCGCATCGCTTCGGTGCGGACTCCAATCGGGCGCCGGATGAAGCCGTTGGTTCTCACCCACGGAGCGCCGCTCATTCGCGTCAAGATGCGCGACGCCCTTGCGGCCGGTGTCGAGCGCGCAGCCCGGATCGTGGGCGTCGAGAACGGATTTCCAGTCTGCGAAGGTGGGCGCTCCGTCCGCGCGGACACGATCGTGTGGTGCACCGGCTTCGGGCGAGACTACTCATGGATTCAATTCCCGGTGGCAGGCGCCGACGGCTATCCCCGCCAGAGCGGCGGGGTTGCGGACGGTGAACGTGGGCTGTACTTCGTGGGCCTGCCGTATCAGACTCGCCTGGCGTCCGGCCTGATTGGCGGCGTCGGCGAAGACGCGAGCGCAGTGGCCGAAGTGATCGCGGGGCGGCTGCGCCACTCGGAGGAGCACCGGCACGCCGGTGCACCCGAAGTAGAGCTCGCCCTCGGACGCCCATAGGAGTTACCGGCCCTGACGGGCGTGCTAAAAGTGGACCGTGCTGGCTGCGGTCTATCACGGGAGGCGCGACGTTCGCATGCAGGACTGGCCGGCGCCGCCCAGCCCGCCGCCCGGCTGGGTCACGGTTGCAATCACCTACTGCGGCATCTGCGGCACGGACATCGAGGAGTACCTGCAGGGGCCGGTCGTCATCCCGACCACACCTCATCCATTGACGGGCGCGCACGTGCCGCTGGTCCTGGGCCACGAGGGCGCCGGGGTCGTCGTGGCCGCCGGAGCTGGATCAGGAATCGACGCGGGCACGCGCGTCGGCCTCGAGAACAGCGTCAGCTGCGGGCATTGCGCTGCCTGTCTTTCGGGGAACCGGCAACTCTGCCCGCAGCTGGCGGTGATGGGGTTGATGATGGATGGCGCCCTGGCTGAGGCGGTGAACGTTCCGGCCTACATGTGCGCGCCGTTGCCGGCCGGGCTGCCCGATGACGCGGGCGCCCTGGCCGAGTCGCTCAGCGTCGCGGTTCGGGCGGTTCGTCGCGCGGGCCCCATCGCAGGGGTCGATGTGCAGGTGTTCGGGGCCGGGACCATCGGTTTGATGGCAGCGCAGGTCGCGCGCGCAGCGGACGCTCGATCGGTCACGGTTCGCGATCCGTCGACGGCCAGGCTGGCCCGCGCCGAGGCGATGGCCTTCGAGGTCGCGCCTCCGGGAAGCGATGCGGGACGCTCCCCGGTGGTGATCGAATGCACCGGCTCGGCGGCCGGGTTCAGGGACGCACTGGCCGCGACGGCCAAGAGCGGGACCACTGTGGTGGTGGGCGTGCACGACCGGCCTCGAGAGGTCGACTTGTTGAAGCTGCTGATCGACGAACGCGTGATCCTGGCGTCGCTGTCGCATTCGATGAATGGCGACTACATCCCCGCGATCGAGCTCCTACGCGGGGGCAAGGTCGACTTCGAGGCGCTGATCACCGACCGCGTGCCTCTGCAAAACACTGTGGACCGGGGCTTCGAGCCGCTGGTCAACGATCCCGAGAGCCACCTCAAGGTTCTGATCGACTGCCGCCCCTGACCGCAATTACGCACGTTTGGCGTCACCGGCGCCTATCACACGCCGGCGAAGGGAGCGTGTGGCGTCAAACGCGCGTTATCAGACTTTGAGGTCCTACCGAGATTTGACCGCCTCGCGCCGGCCGGTCTTGGCCGACCGCAGGATCGCATCGCACACCTCGGAGGCGCGATAGCCATCCTCGAACGTGGCACCGTGCGGCCCGACCTTCTTGTTCTTGGCGATGCAGTCGAGGAGGTGGTGCAGCTCGTGCACCATCGTGTGCTCCCACCCGATCATGTGGCCGTGCGGCCACCACCACTGCCAGAACGGGTGCGTCGCCTCGGAGACCAGGACGTTTCGGAACCCTTGCGCCTCGGCCCCTGGACGTGAGCCGGGGAGGTGCACCTGGAGCTCGTTCAAGCGCTCCAGGTCGAACGAGATCGAACCCTTTGAGCCGTTGATCTCGAACGTCATCCCGTTCTTGCGTCCCAGGCAAAAGCGTGAGGCTTCGATGGTGCCGACGGCTCCGCCCTTGAATTCCACGACGGACTCGAAAGCGTCATCGACGTCGACGGTGCCGCCCGGCCTGTTCTTGATGAAGGTCCTGGTGGCGCCGCTCACGGCAGAGATGTCACCGACCAGGTAGCGCGCGAGATCGATGACGTGAGCGCCCAGGTCGCCCAGGGCGCCGGAGCCGGCAACCTTGCGTTCCAGCCTCCAGACCATCTGGAATTGCGGATCGGTGATCCATTCCTGCAGATAGCGGCCGCGGAAGTGATAGATCTCGCCCAGCTCGCCCGCCTCGAGCATCTCGCGCGCTAGCCGGACCGCGGGCACGAATCGGTAGTTGAACGCGCACATGTGTTTGACGCCGGTCTTGGCGACGCGCTGCCAGATCTCGTAGCTCTCGTCCGCAGTGCGGCCGAGAGGTTTCTCGCACACGACGTGCTTGCCCGCCTCTGCTGCCGCGATGGTCGGGGCCGCGTGCAGGTTGTTCGGCGAACCGTTGTCGAAAAGCTGGACGCGGTCGTCTCGGACGAGACGCTTCCAGTCGGTCGTGTAGCTCTCGTAACCGAAGCGGCGCGCCGCCTCCGCCACCGCCGGCTCGTTGCGCCCGCAGATCGCCACGAGCCTGGGCATCAGCGGCGGCGGCCACGTCATGTACTGGATCTTCCGGTAGGCGTTCGAGTGAGCCTTGCCCATGAAGGCATAGCCCAGCATGCCGATGCCGATCTCCTTGATCTTCTTGCCGCCCGCGGCGGCAGCCATCGTCACGAATCCGACCTGCTTCTTTTGCTTGCCCATCGCGACTACCCCTTCTGGAATGCGGCATCGAATGCGACGTTGGAAGGAGCGAAGTCGGTCCGCCGCACAAAGGCCAATGCGTCCGTCGCGCCCCAGTCGCGGTCGATGCCGGAGTCCTCCCATTCGATCGAGAGCGGGCCCTGGTACCCGATCCGGTTGAAAGCGCGGAAGAGCGGTTCGAAATCCACATCGCCGTGACCTGGTGACACGAAGATCCAGCCGCGCTCCGGCTCACCGAAATCGAGGTGGGAGCCGAGGATCGAGCGGCGGCCGTCGAGCATCCGCTTTGAGTCCTTGACGTGGACGTGGTAGATGCGATCGCCGAACTCCTGCACGAATGCGGCCGAGTCGAGAAATTGATGGGCGAAATGGCTGGGATCGAAGTTGATCCCGAAACCCGGCCGGCGCCCGATCGCATCGAGGGTCTTGCGGGTGGTCACGAAGTCGTAGGCGATCTCGGTCGGATGCACCTCGAGGCCGAAGCGGACCCCTTCCTTGTCGTAGACGTCGATGATCGGGTTCCAGCGCTTGGCGAAGTCGGCGTAGCCGTGCTCGACCTCGGCCCAGTCGTTGGGCGGAAACGAATAGAGCATGTGCCATATCGCCGAGCCGGTGAAGCCGTTGACCTGCTTGACCCCGAATTTGGCGGCGGCGCGGCCGGTGTCCATCATTTTCTCCGCGGCCCGCTGCCGCACGCCCTCGGGGTCGCCATCGCCCCACACATCGGGGGGCAGGATGGCCTTGTGGCGGCTGTCGATCGGGTCGCACACCGCCTGCCCTACCAGATGATTCGAGATCGCCCAACACTTGAGTCCGTGCCGATTGAGAATCTCCCAACGTCCCTTGACGTAGGAGGGATCAGCCAGAGCCTTGTCGACTTCGAAGTGATCGCCCCAACATGCGAGCTCGAGCCCGTCGAAGCCCCAAGCGGCCGCCTTGCCGGCCAGCGTGTCAAGAGTCAGATCGGCCCACTGGCCTGTGAACAGGGTGACAGGACGTCCCATGCGCGGATCTCCTTGCTTGCTGTTACCTGACGGAAACCGGGCCTGGCTGCGCCACGACCATCTTGACGCCGGCGCCTTTGTACTCGGCGATGACTTCGGGGGGGACACCGTCGTCCGTGATGATCTCCTCGAGCTCCTGGGCGGTGAAGATCGTGAGCAAGGAGTCGCGGCCGACCTTGGTGGAATCGATGAGGGCCACCGTGCGCTGCGAGACCGCGCGCGCGGCTCTCAATGTGCCCGCGAGCGACTGGCGCGTCGTCGTCAACCCGCGCTCCAGGCTCAGTCCGGCGGCCGACACGAACGCCACTTGAAAATGCAGGCCGCTCAAGAAATCCTCGGTCCAGCCACCGCTGATCAGGCGCATGACCTGGTCCACCTCACCCGGAGTCACGACGAGGTGGATCGTGCTCTCGTGGAGCTCATAGGCGATCGCGGGCGAGTTGGTGACCAGCGTGAGCGACTTCGGCGGACGCCGCTCCAGCTGCCGGGCGAGCGCGAGGGAGCTGGTCGAGTGGTCGATGAAGATCGTCGAGCCGTCGGCGATCTCCCGAAGCGCATGGGCCGCGATCACGTACTTTCCCGCCGGGTTTTGCCGAGCCCGCTTCATGAAGTCCGTCTCCACCGCACGCGTGTCGCCCTCGATCGCGCGCGCTCCGCCGCGGATGCGCGTGATCAAGCCCTCGGTGGCCAGCACCTCCAGGTCGCGGTGAACGGTGACCGGCGAGATCGAATACTCGCGGGCCAGCTGGCTGATGGACGCACCGCCGTTGCGGCGGACGTGCGCAAGGATCTGGACGCGTCGAAGCTCTGGTGGTGGCTGGTCGGTCATTTGCGAGCCACTGCTCAAACCCGGTCCATGTAGGCCCGGTTCTTGATCTCGAATTTCAGCGGCCGGAAGGCGTCGATTGCCTGAACGAGGTGCTGAGCAAACCGGTTCAGGGCTTCGTCGCCTTTCTTGGCCGTCGCACGGAATGGGTTGCCGATTACGCCTGTCTCGGTGAACTCTCCGTGGTCCATCGGAAAGTTGAAGTACTGGTAGCCGCCGAACTCGATGTCAGGTGCGCCATCCGCCTTGTCGAAGCCCTTCGGCAGCCACGCGGGGGCGTGAGCGCGCGTGTCTACGGCTCTATCCATGTGCACCAGGCCCGCGTCATGGGCCATCACCTGCGACGTCTCCAGTTCGCTGGCGTGCCAGCCGGGGGTCTCGGCCGGCGGGTTCTCGAGCACGTCCTTGAGCATTCCGATGTAGCGCTCGGCATACGGCTTGTACAGCGCCACCATGGCTCCGGTCTCGTAGCGAATCCGGCGCAGCACCGGATCGATCACTTTGACGTTCGAACCGTGCCCGTTGACGAAGATGAGCTTGTTCCATCCGTGATGGATCAGGCTGCGGGCGATGTCGTACAGGACGTCGTTGAGGGTCGATGCCCGCAGCGTGATGGTTCCGGTACCGGTGCCTGGTTCACGCAGGTGCTGTGGGGAGTAGCCCGCCCACAGCGGGGGCGCGTATGGGACGTCCGCCAGCTCGGCTGCGCGCTTGCTCACCTCGAGCGCCGTGATGGTGTCCGTGCCCAAGGGCAGATGTGGCCCGTGCTGCTCGAGGCTGCCGATCGGGATCAGGACGATATCGGAGCGCGCCAGGAACCATTGCAGATCGGGTGGCGCAAGGTCGAAGAGGTTGTGCGACAGAGGCCGCGTCGCTTGCGGGTCAGGCATGAATGTGCTCCTTGGTGATGGTGAGGTAGCGGTCCGCCACGACGTCGGCGAAGGCAGGATCGTTGACTGTGGCATCCACACGTTCGAACGCGATCCCTGGGCGCAGGTTCGCCTCGAGCGAATCGATGAAGGCCGCGTCCGCCTCCGGGTACCAGAGCGCGTTGCCCTCTGTGTCCGAGAGCGAGAAGCCCCGGGTCGGAGCCACCACGGAAACCGGCCCGCGGGCCACGTTGAGGCGTTTGGCGACGATGCGTCCCAGCTCGGTCATCTCATCCGGCTCGAGCCGGACGAGTGTGGCCACGGGGTTGTGATAGTAGCTGCGCCTCCGTCGGTATTTGTCCGGGAGGGTGTCAGGAGCTCCCTGGTTGAAGAAATCCACGCACCCGGGCACCACCACCTGGGGCAGCCCCATCTCGCCGGCCACTGTGAGCCGGTCCGGCCCCGTGGCGTGGATGCCGTCCATGAGCGAGTTCGCCAGCTCGGAAAGCGTGTAGTCCACGACGCCGGCGAGGGCGCCTTGCCTGGCGAGCGCCTCCATGGCCGGCCCACCCACTCCATTGGCGTGGAAGATCACGGTCTCCCAGCCTGCTCGGTCGAGTGCGTCACGAAGGTGCATGACCCCGGGCGTCGTCTGACCCAGCATCGTCACGCCCACGCTGCGGCCGCCGAGACCGGCGGGCGACCGCCCGGCGTGCGTCGCCATTCCCACCACGGCCGCTGCGGCGTTGTCGAACACCGAGATCGCGATCGGGTTCAGGCCGAGGATGTCCACCACCGAATGCATCACGAGCACGTCGCTCGAGCCCACCAACGGACCAAAAGCGCGGCGGCCCGAGGCGCTTGGCGAGACGATCACCTTCGGCACGCCGATCGGAAGCGCGTGCATGGCGTACGCCCCCAAGAGAGCGCCTTCCGCGCCCCCCAGGCATAGGGCGCCGTGCAGACGGCCCTCGGCTTGCAGTCGCACGCAGACCGCCCGCACCCCATCGCGCATCATCTCGACCGCGCGTCCCCGGCTGCCCGCGTTACGAATGTCGTCCAGGAGGTGGCCGGCCGCCGCGGCCACCTGCTCTCGGGTCACGTCCGCGACAGCGCCCGACGCCGACCCGAGAATCCCCGAGTCGATCACGATCGGTTCGCCCCCGAGGGCGCGGATCCGATTGCGCACGTACTCGATCTCGGCGCCCTTGGTGTCAAGGGTGCCAATCAAGGCGATGCGCGGAGCGACGGCGGTCATCAGTTACCGCGTCCCGGTTCAGACCTTGGCGGACTGCAGCTGCTTGTCGCTGTTGCGCAAATGCGTTGCCGAGTCCTTGACATACCTGTCGTAGTACTGCTCTGGCACCGATCCCGTGCCGTGGTCGCGCAGGAACTTGATCAGCCCCTCGGAGGCGTCGGCCTCTGTCGCGTCGCCGATCTCTTTGCGCGTCGAGCGTGGCGTTCGGTCCACTGGCACGACGAACTCGACTGTCAGATAGTCGCTGTAGCCGGCGGCATGTACGGCCTCGACCGCGCGCTTCCAGTCGATCGAGCCTTCACCAGGTGGCATTCGATTGTTGTCGGCGACGTGGACGTCGTAAAGCTTGCCGGCGTCGCCTGTGGTCTTGAGCGCCTTGGCCCAGTCGTCCTCCTCGATGTTCATGTGGAAGAAGTCCAGGCATACGCCGCAATTGCCACCGACCTGGTGCGCGAGCTCGAGCGCCTGGTCGTGCCGGTTGATGAAGTAGGTCTCGAAACGATTGAGGGGCTCGATGGCGATCTTCACGCCCACCTTCTCAGCATGCTCCTGGCATTCTTTGATGCCGTCGACCGCCCACTTCCACTCCTGCTCGACCGAGCTCATCGGCGCGGTCTTGCCCACGGTGGAAGGGATGAGCGTCACGATCTTTCCACCCAGCTTCGACGCGAGGGTGAGGCAGTCCTTGGCGTACTGGATCGAGCCGAGCCGGACGTAATGGTCTTCGTGGATTAGATCTCTGCCGTTGACCATCAGGGTCACGGAGCCCCAGCACTTGAGGTTGTGCTTCGCCAGCAGCTCCTTGACTTCGCCCGCGTCGTACGTGGCCGGCTCGCCCGAGATCTCGATGCCGTCATAGCCGAAGCGCGCCAGCCGTGCGAGCGTCGTCTCTATCGGTTCCGGACGCATCCAGTTATGCATCGCCAGTTTCAGAGCCATCTCGCCCTCCTACAAACGTCCAATCTGGACCCTGCCCCCCAAGGTCAGAGTCCGAGCTTCCCCGGATTCATCACCCCATTCGGGTCGAGCGCCACCTTGATTCGGCGCAGCACATCGAGTCCGGCGCCGTGCTGGGCCGGCATGTACGGCGCCAGCTTGAGACCCACGCCATGATGATCGTTGATGACGGCGCCCGCGCCCAGCGCCGCCGTCACGCCGTCCTTCCAGATGCGGTCGTGCAGCGTGACCGCATCCGGGCCGCCGTCGGGAAGGACGAATCGCCCGTAGATCATCGCTCCCCATGGATACCAGTGGCTGAGGTGCGACCGCAGCTTGAGCCCTCGCGGGGCATACGGTTTCGCGACCGCCTCCTGCAGCGCCTGGTATGTGGGCAGGAGTCGGGCGTAGGTCGCGACCACATCGATCGTGCCCCACACGGCAGGGAGCTCGGGGGCGTGGGGCGGTGCGTAAAAGTCGTACCGGTGATTCCACCAGACCTCGCCAAGGCCGCCATCGAGCACGTCCCCCTCATGCGCGCGGGCGTGCTTGAGCATCGACTCACGCTCGGCCGCGACGACGGCAGCATCTCCTTCGAAACAGATCACCGTGGCCACCCCGGGCAGCTCGCTGCCCACCACCGGGCTGAGCGTGAGGCGGGTGGCGACCTCGTCGTACAGCCGCACCACCGAGGGACGCAGCCCCGATTGCAGGCTCTTGCGTACCGCTTCGATCCCGGCCTCGACAGTCGGAAACGACACCACCTCGAACTGCCGGGCGGCCGGCAGAGGCGCGAGCTGGAGGCGCACGCGCGTGATCACGCCCAGGCTGCCCTCCGAGCCGATGAACAGGGGCGCGATGTCGGGCCCGACCGCATGCCGGGGCACCGGCAGCGTATCCACGATCTCGCCGGTGGGCACGACCACCCGCAGCGAGATCACAAGGTCCTCGATCTTGCCGTAACGGGTGGAAAGGACTCCAGAGCCTCGGGCCGCTACATAGCCGCCGACCGTGGCAAATTCGGCGGACGCCGGGTAGTGGGGGAGCATCAAGCCCCTCTTGTTCAGCTCCGCCTCGAGGTGCCTGCCGTTCACTCCCGCCTCGGCGGTCACCGTCAGGGAGCGCTCATCGATTTCGACGATGCGGTCCATCCCGGTGAGGTCGATGACGATGCCGCCATGAGTTGGGATCGACGCGCCCTGCGTGCCGGAACCGCCGCCCCAGGGCACCACCGGCACCCTGTGGTGGTTGCCGGCGCGCACCACCGCCGCCACCTCCTCGTCGCTGCTCGGCTTGACGACCACGTCGGGCCGGCCGAGCGGCGCCCCCGCGGCGCGAGCCGCCAGCGCCTTCCAGTAGGTGTCCGCCACGTACCTGTCGAGCACGTCGGATGCGGTCGATACTCGGCCCGCCGGAAGCGCCTGGCGGAGATCTGCGAGGAGCTCCGAATCGGCGCCGGCGGTGATGTTCGAGCTTCCAGGATGCTTCACTGAATCCGCCACCTAAGTGCAGAAGCCTTCACAAATCGCCAGCCCAGACTAAGCGCACTTGCACTTTCTGTCAACGGAACTTGAAGGATTCCGCTAGGCGCGCACCAGGCCGGCGGTTTTTCCGGGCGCCACCTCGACGAAATCCGGCAGGCCGCGCAGTGCCTCTTCAGCCCCCGACGGCCCGTAGATTGCAAGCAGGCTCAGCGGTTCCCACCCGGTGTTGATCGTCGAGTGGAATGCCCCGGTCGGTATGAACACCGCCTGGCCCGCCGCCACCGGGAACGGCTGGTCGTCGTCCACCATCTGCTCGCCGTGGCCGGCCAGTATGTAGAGGATCTCGTCGGCGTCGGGATGGTTGTGGCGGGTATGGCCCTTCCCCGGCAGCAGCACCACGTGCAGCATGCTCATGGCCGGGTTGTGGGTGTTCGCTTTCGCGACCAGGGGCTTGATCAGCCCCCAATCAAAGGTTTGGGTTGGGATCGCCTTCGGATCGACAAGCTTCGATGGCATCTATTCCTCCTTACTTATGCGTGAGGTTCCGCGCTTCAGGGTCTTGAAGCGGCGGACCGTCTCGGTGATCGCCACCTCGGTTGGCAGCCGCTCCATGCTCGAAGCGCCGAAGAATCCGACCACTCCATGCGTCCGCTCGAGCACGTAGGCCGCGTCCGCAGGCTCGGCGATCGGCCCTCCGTGGCAGAGCACCATCACCTTCGGGTTGATGGCTACCGCCGCGTCATGCATCGCCTGGATCAAGGGCACGCAATCGTCCAGAGTCCGGGCCGTATGCGCTCCGATTGATCCCTTCGTGGTCAGGCCCATGTGAGGCACCAGCACGTCCGCGCCCGCACGGGTCATGGCTTCGGCAGAAGGCACGTCGAAGACGTATGGAGCCGTGACGAGACCCAGGTCGGCCGCCATGTTGATCATCCGAACCTCGAGTTCGTAGCCCATGCCGGTCTCCTCGAGGTTGGCTCGAAAAGTCCCGTCATACAGCCCGACGGTGGGGAAGTTCTGCACCCCGGCGAAGCCCGCCGCCTCGATGTCGCGCAGAAAGTTGCTCATGAGCCGGAACGGATCGGTCCCACAAACACCGGCGAGAACCGGCGTGTGGTCGACCACCGGGAGGACCTCGCCGGCCATCTCCATGACGATGGCGTTGGCGTCCCCGTAAGGAAGAAGGCCCGCAAGCGAGCCGCGGCCGGCCATGCGGTAGCGCCCGGAGTTGTAAATGATGATGAGGTCCGCTCCACCCGCCTCCGCGCATTTGGCGGACAGCCCGGTGCCCGCACCGGCGCCTATCAGCACCCCGCCCGAGTCGACCATGGCGCGCAGCCGGCGTCGGGCCTGTTCGCCTGTCATCTCCGAACCTTCAGAGGGGTGCGCCGCGATCTGGCTTTGCCAGGCCCGGCGCCTTCAGGGGGTAGCTCCCCCCCTACTCGAATCATCTCGTCGAGCCGAGCCGCCATGGCCTGCGCGAACTGCGCGTCGTTGATGTGGGCGTCGACCTCGTGCATCTCGACGTTCTTGCCCATGTTCTCTCGCAGCGCTCCGAACAGCGCTTTGTCGGCGGCGGGGTCGTAAAAGGGTCCGCCCATCCCCGAAATCGCCGAGATCCCCCGCAACGGGATGAAGAAAGCCACCGGCCCGCGCGCGGCGGACAGCTTGCGCGAGATCTGACGGCCGAGCTCCGCGCTTTCGTCTGGCGTTGTCCGCATGAGCGTGACTGCGGGATTGTGGACGTAGAGGTTGCGGGACTCGAACTGCGGCGGAACCGTGTCACGCGCGCCGAAGTTGACCATGTCCAGCGCGCCCACGGACACAACCTGCGGCACGCCCAGCTTGCCGGCCATCTCGAGGCGATCCGGGCCGGCTGACAGCACCCCGCCGACCAGCTCGTCCGCAAGCTCAGTGGTCGTGATGTCGAGCACCCCGGTCACAAAGCCCGATTCGACCAGCGCTTCCATCGCCCGGCCGCCGGTGCCTGTGGCGTGGAACGTGAGCACCTCGTACCCGCGCCGTTCCAGTTCTTCGCGGGCGGCGGTCACCGACGGCGTGGTGACCCCGAACATCGTGGCGGCGATCAGAGGACGCTGCTCGCCCAGGTCGACCGGAGGTGCGTTGACCATGCCGGCCATCGCGGCCGCGGCGTTGGCAAGGATGCGGCCCGATATGGAATTGATCCCGGCCACGTCCGTCACCGACGCCATCAGGGCGATGTCGCTGGCGCCGATATAGTCGCGGGTGTTGCCTGCGGCCATGGTCGAAACCATCAGCTTGGGAACGCCGACCGGCAGAGCCCGCATCGCCTTGGTTGCGATCGCGGTATTGCCCGATCCGCCGGCGGCGAGCACGCCGTCACAACGACCCTCGTCGTACAGCTTCCGCACGACGATGGCAGCGGCGTCCGCCATCGCCGACACCGCCTGCCCCCGATCGCGCGCGGCCGTCAGCACATCCAGATCGACGCCCGCTGCCGCCGCGACCTCCTGGCGCGTGATGTCGGCTTTGGCGAGAGGCTGATCCAGGGTCCCCACATCGACGAGGATGGTCTTGACTCCGGCCAGCGCGAGCCGATCGCGCATGTACTGATACTCCGTGCCTTTGGTGTCCAGAGTGCCGACGAGGACAACGGTCTTCTGGCTCATCGCCCGTCTCGCCCCCCTTACATCCACGGCCCGCCCGCCGGGCCGCCCTTGTCAAACAGTAACAGACTCTCGGAGCAACTCTTCAGTTCCTTTCACCAAGGAGGCAAGGTCTTGACGAGTTTGCCGGGCGGTTGTAACGTCGCCTGATAGGTTTTGATAGACCGGCAAGGAGCATCGAAGTGACGGCCAGTCGAGTCGACCTTCGAATGGCGCCCCGCATCCTGCTCGGATTGCTGGGCCTGGCCGTCGTGGCCTGGATGGCCAACAAGGCGAGCCAGGACGGCAGGCTCTTCTGGGTCGTCACCCTCAACGGGATCACGCTCGCTGCCCTCTTCTTCGTGGTCGCAGCCGGATTCACGCTGATCTTCGGGTTGATGCGGGTCGTCAACATGGCCCACGGCTCGCTGTACCTGCTCGCCGGCTACATAGCGTTCACACTCCAGGGCAACTGGTACGGGGTCAGCAGCAACCTGTTGAGCAGCACACCCGCGACCGTGACCTCCTGGATCGTGCCGCTGGTGGTAGCCACTATCGCCATCGGTCTCGGCGGCGTGCTGATGCAGCAGGTGTTCCTGCGTTGGAACCAGGGCCAGGACCTCCGCCAGGCGCTGATCACGATCGCCATCTCGGTGATCCTGGCGGACCAGATGGTCGCCCACTTCGGTGGGATCGCGGAGGCCATCCAGCCGCCCGCTGCCTGGCCGCAGAGCGTCAGCTTGTTGGGCGTTCACTATGGATATTTCCGGCTGGTGATCGTGGTCGGGGCCGCGGTTGCGATTGGCGCCCTGCTCTTTCTCGCGATCAAGCGCACCAGGTTCGGGATGATCATCCGCGCGGGCGTGGACGACCGGTCGATGGTCTCGGCCCTGGGAGTGAACATCCAGCTCGTATTCGCCGGAGCATTCTTGATCGGCGCACTGCTTGCCGGGTTGGCCGGCGTTCTTGGCGGGACGATGCTTGCCGTACAGCCAGGGAATGACTCAGCGTTCCTGCTCGACTCGCTGATCGTGGTGATCATCGGCGGCATGGGCAGCCTCGGCGGGGCGGCGATCGGCTCACTCGCTCTCGGATTGGTCAGCTCGTACGCGAACGTCTACCTCGCTTTCGGAACGACCGACCTGACGAACTACTCCATCCTGGTCACGTTCATCCTGGTCGTGGCCATGCTCGCTGTACGGCCGCTCGGCCTCTTCGGACGCCCGGCTTGAGCACCGCACCGTCCGCGATCGCAGGGCCCGGCCCAACGCGCCGCGGCATTCGGCTCCCGCAATGGGTGGCCCTCGGCGTGCTGGCGCTCTTCCTCGTCGGCGCTCCGTCCTTCGTCGACAGCTTTACCCTCAGCCAGATCCTGACCAAGGCACTGTGGCTGGGCATCGCCGCCGCGAGCCTCATCTTCCTGTCCAGCTACGGCGGCATGATCTCGCTTGGGCAGACCGGGATTTACGCCGTCGCAGGCTTCACGATGGCGAACCTGGTCCACGCGGCCGGCGGGAAAAACCTCGGCTGGGACCCGGTCGCGGGTACCGCTGCGGGAATCGCCGTGGCCACCTTATTCGGCGTTCTGTGCGGCGCCATCGCCTCGCGGAGCTATGGCATTTACTTCCTGATGATCACGCTTGCGATCTCGGTGATCGTCTTCTACTTCTTCGCGCAAGTCACGACCCTCTCCGGGTACGGAGGCATCCGAAGCGTGACCCCGCCGGCGCTGATCGGCAACCCGGTGGCCAATCCTCTCCCGCTCTATTACGCCGCCGTGGTGGCTTCCGTCTTGGTCTACGGGGGCATACGCTATCTCGCGCGAACGCCGTTCGGGCTTGCGCTCCAGGGCATCCGCGACGATCCCGCCCGAATGCAGGCGCTCGGCTTCAACGTCGCGCTCCACCGCACGCTTGCGTTCGGGGTCGGAGCGTTCATCGCCTCGATCGCAGGAATCCTGTCGGTTTGGTACACGACCCAGGTCTCGCCTGGCGGCATCAATCTTGCGCAGACGATCAACATCCTCATCATCGCCGTCGTCGGAGGCCTCTACCGGCTGGAGGGGGCGTGGATAGGCGCCGCGGTGTTCGCCACCATCGACAACTACTCGCGCGTGTGGATGCCGAATGTGGGCGACTGGCTCGGGCCTTCCCGATTCGAAACTGTTATCGGAGTGATCTTCCTGGTGATCGTCCTGGCATCTCCAGGAGGACTGGTCGGCATCTGGGAGAGCCTGTGGGACAGGAGGACGCGCCGGCTGGCTCCAATTTTGGCGCCGGGCATACCGGCGATGGAGGTGGTCGACGACGCCGTCGATCACACCGCCGCGGTGTAGTCAAGGAGGTGGATGGAGGTATCGAAGTGAACCGCATGGATGGCGGCATCGTGTTGCGATCATCTTCATGTTTTACAGGAGGGGAATTTGCATAGAGAGCAACGTCAATTCGGCCCCCCGCGGCTGCTCGCGGTAGCCGCACTCTCGCTGTTCGTGCTCGCCGCCTGCAACGGCAACTCAACGACCAGCACGACATCGAACGTCATCAAGATCGGCATCCTGTCCGACTGCCTCGGCGACTTCGGGTCGTTCTACAACGACGACATCGGCGGTGCCCTGTCGGTGCTGGCCGCCCATTACGGCGGCAAGGCCAGCGGTTCCAAGCCCCAAGACGGAATGACCGGCGCCAAGATCGCCGGCAAGGACATCCAGATCGTCGGCGTCGGCTGCTCCGACTCCACCGCGAACAAGGCGATCGAAGAGACGCGGCGGCTGGTCGAACAGCTCGGCGCCGACATCCTGATCGGCCCCCTCTCCGGTGACGAGGGAATCGCCGTCGCCAACTACGCCAAGACAAACCAGCCCAACAAGACATTCCTCAACGGCATCTCCGGCGCCCAGGCGGCGACCTTGAAGGTCCAGGCGCCGAACTTCTTCCGATTCAACCCGGACGGGGCGCAGTGGTCCGCTGGGCTTGGTTCGTATGCCTACAACAAGCTCGGCTGGCGCACCGCGGCGGTGATCGGCGACGACTACGCGTTCCCGTACACCTCGCTCGCGGGTTTCATCGCCGAGTTTTGCGCGCTCGGTGGCAACGTGACCAAGCGCGTTTGGCCGCCTCTCGGCACGACCGACTACTCTTCGTTTGTCGCCCAGATGCCGACCAATGTCGATGGGAATTTCGTCGGCATCGGCGGCGCGGGACTGATCACCTTCCTCAAGCAGTACGCGCAGGCCAACGGGCAAATCAGCAGCAAGCACTTCATGGGCAACCTTTTCTGGATTGACCCTCAGCTGCTCAAGGCCATTGGGACTCCCCTGGTGGGCGCTGTGGCCGCCAGCGGGATTGCGGCCGACGACACATCCGCGCAAACCAAGGCCTACGTCCAGGAACTTTCGGTCTACCCAGATGTTCAGAAGGACGCCGCCGGCGTCTTCGTGCTCGGCTACTGGAGCGCGATGACGGCGCTCGGCATGGCGCTCACATCGGTCAATGGCGACATCTCCGGCGGTCAGAAGGCGCTGCAGGCAGCGCTGGCCAAGGTCGTGATCGACGGCCCGTACGGCAAGATCAGCCTCGACTCCAACCGCCAAGCGATTGCCGACAACTGGGTCACGCAGGTCACTCCGCCGCCGGCCGGCAGCAACGTCCCCGGGCTCAAGACCATCTTGCAGATCCCGAAGGTGGACGAGACATTTGGTGGTTTCTTCAGCTCAACCACACCGGACCTCGACCGGACCAACCCACCTTGCACCAAGAAGACACCGCCGCCATGGGCAGGAAACGAAATCCCTGTCAACTTCGGCTAATGAGTCCATGACGCAAAGCGGTGTGAACGCGGCACCGCCGAGCACCGATTCCGCCGCGCCGATCCTTCACCTGAGGGGGGTCGGCCGGCGGTTCGGCGGACTGCGAGCGGTGGCGGATGTCACCCTCGCGGTCAAGCCCGGTGAACGCAGGGCCATCCTTGGTCCGAACGGAGCCGGGAAAACAACTTTGTTCAACGTCATCTCCGGAGAGTTCCCTCCGACGGAGGGCCGGATCGAGCTCTTCGGCCGAGATGTCACCCATCAGCCTGCTCGCCTCCGCGCCCGCTCCGGGCTGTCCCGAACTTTTCAGACTTCGAGGCTTCTTCTGGGGCTCTCGGTCGAGGACAACCTGTACCTGGCCGTGCTCGGCGTCAGGCGTGGCCATCTGCTCCCGATCCGCTTGCCGCGGCTCGAGCGGCAGATTCGCGAGCGTGCGCGCGCGACGGCCGAGGCGATCGGGCTGGTCGGCCGGCTCGGCACCTTCGTCCGCGATCTGTCACACGGCGAACGGCGGCAGCTCGAAGTGGGCATGGCGCAAGCGTCGTCGCCAAAACTGATGATGCTCGACGAACCCGCCGCCGGTCTCTCGCCCGGCGAGCGGCACAAATTGACGGAGCAGCTGCTGGCTCTGGATCCCAACATGACCCTGATCTTGATCGAGCACGACATGGACGTCGCCCTGCGGGTCGCTGAATGGGTGACGATGATGCACGACGGTCGCATCGTGGTCGAAGGCAGCCCCGCGCAGATCCGTGAGAACCAGCTGGTTCACGATCTCTACACCGGAAGTAGGTACAAACAGTGAGCATCGGCACTCTGGAGGTCAGCGGCCTGAACGCCTTCTACGGGCGTGCTCACGTTTTGCAGGATGTAACGTTCACCGTCGATGAGAGACCGGTTGCGATCATCGGGCGCAACGGCATGGGCAAGTCAACGCTGTGCCAGGCCATCATGGGCATGCTCGGATCCACGACCGGCTCGGTCCGGTTCGGCGGACAGGAGCTCCTGGGCAAGCCGCCCTACCGCATCGCGCGGCTCGGTCTGGGCTTCGTCCCACAGGGTCGCCGTCTGTTTCCTTCGTTGTCGACGGACGAGCATCTGCGGATCATTCCCCGCAACGGCAATGGCAGCTGGACGCCCAAACGGGTCTACGAGACATTCCCCAAGCTCGCGGAGCGCAAGCACACTGGAGCCGGCCAGCTCTCGGGTGGTGAGCAGCAGATGCTTGCGATCGGGCGGGCCCTGCTGACCAACCCCAAGCTGCTGATCATGGACGAGCCCTCCGAAGGGCTGGCGCCCAATATCGTCGAGAACGTCATCGACACCATCCGCACTCTGGCGGGGCAGGGCGTGGGCCTGCTGGTGGTGGAGCAGAACCTCGGTGTCGCCACCGCGCTCGCCGAACGGCAGCTGGTCATGGTCGCCGGCCGCATCGCCGCCGAAACCACCGCCAAGGACCTGATCGGCAACATCGATGCGCAGCGACGCTTCCTTGGCGTCGAGCCCCCGACCGTGCGGCAGGCGAATTGAGCGCGATCTCGTGAGATTGCGCAGCCTTCAGCACGTCTCGTCGCCATACCCCGAAGGGGAGGACGCCTCTGTGCGCCGGTTCTACCGCGAGGTGCTCGGGCTTCGCGAGCAGCCCACCCCGTCGACGCTTGCGGACATGAGGCTTTTGTGGTTCACCGCCGGCGACGGTCTCGAGCTGCATTTCTTTCCGGGCCCAACTGACGTGGAGTCGCGCCGCCACTTCTGCTTCGACATCGACGACCTTGAAGACACGCGACGCCGCCTCCAAGAAGCAGGGCTGGAGCCGTTCGACGACACGCCGATCCCCAACCGGCCGCGCTTCTTCTGCCGCGACCCGGTGGGCAACCTGATCGAGTTCACACGCATCGAGGGGGATTACCGCGAATGACGTTGAAGACGAGTCTCGGCATTTGGGCCCTGGGGCCGATGATCACGCGCTTCGTTCCCGTCGGCTACCAGCCCCAATGGACCAACGAGAACATCGTCGACAAGGTCAAGCGCGCGGTCGCCGGCCTCGGCGATCTGATCGACGACTACGAGTTTCATTACCCAAATGAGATCAATGAGGACAACGCGGCGGCGATCAAGTCGGCGCTGGGCGGGCACGGAATCTACTGCGTCGCCACCGGCCTTCACCTCGACCCGATGTTCGGCCGAGGCGGGCTGTGCTCCCCCGACACGTCGGTTCGTAAAGAGGCGCTGCGGCGAACGCTGGCCGCCGCCGACATGGCGGGAAGCCTGCACGCGAACTTCATCATCTGGCCGGGCATCGAGGGCTACAACTACCCGTTCCAGACGCCTTACCGTGAAAGCTGGGCCTGGTTGATTGACGGTATCGGCGAGGCGGCGCAGCGGTGCAAGAGCCACGGGATAACGCTGTTCCTCGAGCACAAGAACTCCGAGCCGGCCATGAAGATCTTGATGCGCAACATCGGGATGACCCTTCACGTCATCCACAAGCTGCGCGCCGAGGGCATCGACAACGTGAAGGTGAACATGGACTGGCAGCACCTGCTCATGAATGGCGAGAACCTGGCGGAATACGCGGCCATGCTCGCCGGCGAAGGGCTGCTCGGCCATCAGCATGCGAACAGCGGTTGGGGCACTTTCGACGACGACAACATGGTCGGCGCCACCGCGTTCATGGAGACGCTCGAGCTGGCGCTCGAGCTGCGGCGCGCGGGCTATGGCGACAAGGGCGAGCGTCTGGGCTTCGACCTCTATCCATATACGGAAGACGCGATCGCCGCTGTGAAGCGGAGCGTTTTGCAGTGGCGCTTCATCGATGCGGTGGCAGCGCGAATCGACGACGCCGCGCTCCGTGAAGCGCAGAAGCACAAGGATGCGGTCCGCGCGTACGAGATCGTCTACAAAGCGCTCGGCGGGCAATAGCGTCCGGACGTGACCGCGGTCATCGGGGTGGACGTCGGGACCACCGGCGTCAAGACGATCGCCATCTCGCCGGAAGGCGAGGTGGTCGCGAAAGCGGAGGAGGCTTACCCGCTCTCGACACCTCGGCCGGGCTGGTCCGAGCAGGACCCCGAGGATTGGTGGCGCGCCACTCAGGCCACCCTCGAGGCTGTGGCCGCGGCCGGCGTCGATGACGTGCGCGGCATCGGGCTCTCGGGTCAGATGCACGGGCTCGTGTGTCTCGACGAGCGGGACCGGGTGCTCCGTCCGGCGATGCTGTGGAACGACCAGCGCACAAGCGCTGAGTGCGCCGACATCGAAGCGCGAATCGGCCTGGAGCGGTTGATTCAGCTGACCGGAAACCGCGCCCTCACCGGTTTCACCGCCCCCAAAATCCTGTGGCTGCGGCGCCACGAGCCGGACGTTTACTCGCGAATCTCGCGCATCCTGCTGCCCAAGGACTACGTCCGACTGCGGCTGACGGGCGAGCATGCCATCGATGTGAGCGACGCCTCGGGCACTCTGCTGTTCGATGTTGCGCACCGACGGTGGAGCGAGGAGGTGACCGACGCGCTCGAGATTCCGGCGTCGTGGCTCCCTCGCGCGCTGGAGTCATCCGAGATCAGCGGCCGGACCGCGCAAGGTGTGCCGGTCGCGGCAGGCGCGGGCGATCAGGCTGCGGCCGCCCTCGGGGTGGGCGTCGACCGTCCAGGTCCGCTCTCGCTGGTGTTGGGTACATCCGGGGTCGTGTTCGCCGCCCTGCCCGCGTACGCAGCCGAACCGAAGGCTCGCGTCCACGTGTTCTGCCACGCGGTGCCCGGCGCGTGGCACGCGATGGGGGTGATGCTTTCGGCTGCGGGATCGATGCAATGGTTCCGAGACGCCCTGGCGGCCGGGGTGACTTTCGCGGACCTCGATGCTCAGGCGGCACAGTGGGCGCCGGGCTCCGACGGCCTGTTCTTCCTGCCCTACCTGGCGGGCGAACGCACGCCGCACGCGGACCCCGACGCCCGAGGCGCCTTCATCGGCCTCTCGCTCCGCCACGACCGGGCGGCTATGGTCCGCGCTGTCATGGAGGGCGTGGCCTACGGGCTGCGCGATTCGCTCGAGCTGCTGATCGCGCTCGGCGTCCGCGCTGCGGCCGGCCGGGCTTCCGGCGGCGGCGCCCGGAGCCGGTTGTGGCTGTCCATCGTGGCGTCGACACTTGGCCTGCCGGTGGAGATCACCTCGGTCGAGGAGGGCTCAGCGTTCGGTGCGGCGCTGCTGGGAGGGGTGGCTGGAGGCGTCTTCGGCGATGCACACGCGGCTGTGAGGGCGTGCGTGCGCGTGCGCGATGTGGTCGAACCGGAACGTAGCTGGCAGGAGGTCTATGCCGGCGGTTACGAGAGCTTTCGCGCGCTCTATCCGGCACTGCAGCAGCATTTCCGGGCGCAGGCATCTACGACTTAGGAGAGATCAGCTTCTTCGCGCGCTCGGCGATCTGTTCGGTGGCCGTCATGAGGAGCCTGGTGTCGGAATCGAGGGCGAGCATCTGGTAACCGACGTCATGCCACTGTTTGGCGACCTCGGGCGTGCCGCACATGATGCCGGCCGTCACGTGGTGCTCCCGGGCGGACTCTGCGATTCTCTCGATCATCCGTCGGTGGCCGGGATCCCTGCCCTCGTAGCCGGACTCGACGCCGGCCGAGACGGCCAGGTCGTTGGGGCCCACGAACACGGCGTCGATGCCGGCTACGGAAAGGATGTCGTCGACGATCTCCACCGCCTGCACCGTCTCCACCATCACGACGCAAAGCGGGTGCCGCCAATCGCTTTGCGCGACCCGGGCCCTGGTCGGCCCCATGCTCCGAAAGCCTTCGGGCGGATAGCGGCAGGCTCCGACGACGGCCTCTGCATCCGCCACTGAGTTGATCATCGGCACGATGACTCCTCCCGCCCCCGCGTCGAGCGCCTTCATGATCGTTCCCGGCTCGTTCCAGGGGACGCGTACGAACGACGGCGCGCCTCCGGCGGTGATCGCTTGAAGCATCGGCAGCATCACGTCGTAGCCGATGAGCCCGTGTTGCGTGTCGACCACCACCCAGTCATGGCCTGAGCGCGCCGCCAGCTCGGCGGTCCAGGTGCTCGGGATGGTGCACCAGGCGCCGACCGTGGACTCTCCGGCCCGCCATCGCTCGCGAAGCGATTGCATGAAGCTTCGAAGGTAGCACCCGACCCGTCAAAGCATCGGGTGACTACCCAACTCAGACCTGACGTTGCGCCGCGTCAGCCGCCTCGGCGAGAGCCATCACCTTCGCGAAGAACTCTTTCGACTGGCCTTCGAACAGGAGGTCGGCGGTGAATGATTTGATGGTGGCGACCGCGCCGGCCTTGGCGATCGTGGAGGGGCGGATGACGGATACCAGAGGCAGCCCCTCGATGAACCGGGTTGGCTCCGGCAAGATCTTGTTGGTCTGAACCAGCTCACCGC
>Ga0207646_10000209_pt1 | contig 80063 bp, 55 predicted proteins | sample KBSK5502metaG_FD_184343 | JGI IMG/M metagenome (GOLD analysis project Ga0207646, IMG submission 184343) | Corn, switchgrass and miscanthus rhizosphere microbial communities from Kellogg Biological Station, Michigan, USA - KBS K5-50-2 metaG... | ecosystem: Host-associated > Plants > Roots >... | reverse complement strand
GGCGACGCAGGTACTTTCGTCAGATAAGGTGGCGACGGCGCTCATCAGTCTGGTCGATAAAAAGTGAAAAGGTCTGAGCATGAAAGTAGAGAAAGATTTTAAGCACACCGCAGTCGAAATCCTCATGGCCGAGGACAGCCCGACACAGGCCGAACATTTGAAATTCATCCTTGAGGAGCGGGGCTATCAGGTGGCAGCGGCCCGAAACGGCCGGGAAGCGCTGGCCGCACTTGAAGAGCGCAAACCGACCCTCGTGATCAGCGATGTCGTCATGCCGGAGATGGACGGCTATGAACTCTGCCGGCGGATCACCTCCGATGAGAGGTTCAAAGAGATCCCGGTCATCCTCCTGACCTCGCTCTCCGACCCGCGGGATGTCATCAAAGGCTTGGAGTGCGGGGCCAAAAACTTCATCACCAAGCCTTACGACGGGAAATACCTCCTCAGCCGCGTCGAGTACGTCCTGACCAACCAGGAGCTACGCAAGGGCGGAGGCTCGCAAATCGGCATCGAGATCTTCTTCGCGGGCCAAAAACACTTCATCACCGCCGACCGGTTGCAGATTCTCGACCTCCTGCTCTCAGTCTACGAAGCCGCCGTGCGAAAGAATCAGGAACTCGCCCAGGCGCAGGATGATCTGCGGGGACTGAACGAGTCGCTGGAGAAAAAAGTGGCAGAGCGGACCGCCGCCCTGCAGGCAGAAATCGCTGAGCGGCTGCGGGCCGAGGAAGAGTTGAAGATCTACGCGGCCAAACTGGAACAGAGCAACCGCGAGTTGCAGGACTTCGCTTACGTCGCCTCGCACGACTTGCAGGAGCCGCTGCGCAAGGTGCAAGCCTTCGGCGACCGGCTCAAAAGCAAATGCGGCGAGGCGCTCAGCGAGCAGGGCCGCGACTACCTGGAACGCATGCAGCAGGCGGCCGGGCGGATGCGGAGCTTGATCAGCGATCTGCTCTTGTTCTCGCGGGTGGCGACCAAGGCGCGGCCTTTCGCCCCGGTCAATCTCGTCGAGGTGGCGCGCGGGGTCTTGTCCGATTTAGAAGCGCGCATCGAGCAGACCGGCGGGCGGGTCGAAGTCGGTGAGTTGCCGACGATCGAGGGCGATGCATCACAGTTGCGCCAACTCCTGCAGAACCTGATCAGCAATGCGTTGAAATTCCATCAGCCGGAGGTCACGCCGGTCGTTAAAGTCCATGCCCAATTCCTGAATGGTCAGCCGCACTCGGCCGGGCCTCCGCCAGCTAACCGGCAGTGTCAAATTGTGGTTGAGGACAACGGCATCGGCTTCGACGAAAAGTTTCTGGACCGCATCTTCGTCCCGTTCCAGCGGCTGCACGGTCGCACCGAGTACGAGGGCACAGGCATGGGCCTCGCGATCTGCCGCAAGATCACTGAACGTCATGGCGGAGCGATCACGGCCCGCAGCGCCCAGGGGCAGGGCTCAACCTTTATCGTCACGCTGCCCGTGACCCAGCCCAAAGGAGAAGATGAGGTATGGAGAAAGACGGCCGAGCACTCATGATCTTGATGGCTGATGACGACGCGGATGACCGCCTGATGACGAAGGAAGCGCTGGAAGAGAGCCGGCTCGCTTGCCACCTGGACTTCGTCGAAGATGGGGAGGAGTTGATGGACTATCTCTACCAGCGGGGAAAATACGCCGAGGGGGCGCCGCTGCCGAGCTTGATCCTGCTCGATCTGAATATGCCGAAGAAGGACGGGCGTGAGGCGCTCGAAGAGATCAAGGCCGACCCGAGGCTGCGACGCATCCCCGTCGTGGTCTTGACGACCTCGAAGGCGGAAGAGGACATCTTCCGCAGCTATGACCTGGGCGTGAATTCGTTCATCGCCAAGCCGGTGACGTTTGAAACTCTCGTCGCGGCGATGAAGGTGATCCGCACCTACTGGTTTGAAATCGTCGAGTTGCCCCCTACTAGCATTGGGAGTTGACGCATGGACAAACAGCAGTGGAGTATCCTGCTGGTCGATGATGATGAGGATGATTATGTCATGACCCGCGACCTGCTCGCGGAGATCGAAGGCGGCCAGTTCCGACTCGATTGGGTGGCGACTTATACGGCCGCCCTGGAGATGATCGGGCGCCAGCAGCACGATGTCTACCTGCTCGACTACCGGCTTGGGGCGCACAACGGGCTGGGGCTGCTGCGCGAAGCGGTGGCGCACGGCTGCCAGGCGCCGATGATCTTGCTCACCGGGCAAGGGGACCGCGCCGTGGACCTCGAAGCGATGAAGGCGGGCGCGGCCGATTATTTAGTCAAGGGCCAGATCGATGCGCCACTGCTGGAGCGGGCGATCCGCTACGCGATTGAGCGCAAACGGACCGAGGAAGCGTTGCAGGAGAGCCAGCGCTTTATTCAACGGATCGCCAACGCCACGCCGAATATCCTCTACCTCTACGACATCATGCAGCAGCGTAACATCTACGCCAATCGTGAAATCGCGGCGGTGCTCGGCTACCCGCCGGAAGAGACCCGGCGGATGGAATCGGAGTTGGTTCAAAACTTGCTGCACCCTGATGATGTCGCGCAACTGACCGACCGCCTCCGGCGGCTCGACCAGACTCAGGATGGTGAGATCGTGGAGACCGAGTACCGGCTGAAACAGGCGAACGGAGAATGGCGCTGGTTTCACAGCCGCGACACCGTCTTCGCCCGCGTCGATGGCCTGCCGCAGCAGATCCTCGGCGCCGCGCAAGACGTCACCGAGCGCAAGCGGGCTGAGGAGCAACTGCTGCACGACGCCTTTCACGATGCGCTGACCGGCTTGCCGAACCGGGCGTTGTTTATCGACCGCTTGGGCCAGTTGATCGGGCACACCAAACGGCACCAGGACTATTTGTTCGCCGTCCTCTTCCTCGACCTCGACCGGTTCAAGGTGGTCAACGATAGTCTCGGACACACGATTGGCGATCAACTGCTCATCGCCCTGGCGCGCCGGGTCGAAGCCTGCCTGCGCCCCGGAGATTCGGTGGCGCGTCTCGGGGGGGATGAGTTCACGATCCTGCTCGACGACATTCAGGACCTCCAAGCTGCCACCCGCGTGGCCGACCGCCTGCACCAGGAATTGTCGCTGCCTTTCAACCTCGGCGGGCAGGAGGTCTACACCACGGCGAGCATCGGCATCGCCTTGAGCACCACCGGCTATGAGCGTCCCGAAGACGTCCTGCGCGACGCTGACACGGCGATGTACCGCGCCAAAGGGCAGGGCAAAGCGCGGCACGAGGTCTTCGACCAGGCGATGCACGCACGTGCCGTCAGGCTCTTGCAGTTGGAGACGGACCTGCGGCGGGCCGTCGAGCACGGGCAATTCCAGGTTTACTATCAACCGATTGTCTCGCTCTCGACCGGCCGGATCGCCGGGTTCGAAGCGCTCGTGCGCTGGCAACACCCGGAACGGGGCTTGGTCTCCCCGGCCGAGTTCATCCCGGTGGCGGAAGAGACGCGACTGATCAATCCCATCGGCCAATGGGTGCTTGGCGAAGCCTGCCGGCAGACGCGCGCCTGGCAGCAGCGATTCCCGGCCAGCCCACCCCTCTCGATCAGCGTCAATCTCTCCATCAAACAATTCACGCAAGCCGACCTGATCGAGCAGGTCGAAACTATTCTTCAGACGACCGGCCTCGACGCTCGCCACCTGAAGCTGGAGATCACAGAGAGCCTGATTATGGAGACCGCCGAATCGGCGACGGAGATGCTCTGGCGACTGAAAGACCTCGGCGTCCAGTTGTCGATTGATGACTTCGGCACGGGTTACTCCTCGCTGAGTTATCTGCACCGCTTTCCGATCGACGCCTTGAAGATCGACCGCTCCTTCGTCAGCCGGATGAACAGCGAGGACAAAAACTCCGAGATCGTGCGGACGATCATCGCGCTCGCCCGTAATCTCGGCCTCGGCGTGATTGCGGAAGGGGTAGAAACGGCGGAACAACTGGCCCAACTCAGGCTGCTGGAGTGCGAACATGGGCAGGGATACTTGTTCTCCAAGCCGGTTGACGGTGAGGCGGCTGCCGGCCTGATTACGGCGGAACCACAGTGGCAAGCGCGAAGTGATGGCGCCTGGGGGCTCGCGGGCCAGAGTTCCTAACCGCGCCACCTCCGAGCATCGTGGAACTACCCCCAGAAAGGATCGAGAGCTGAAGTGGACCAAGACCGGTTGAGAGTCCTGCTGGTTGATGATGACGAGGACGATTATGTCATGTCGCGCGACCTGCTCGCCGATATCAAGGGTGCGAGCTACGAATTGGAATGGGTGGCGACTTATCAGGCGGCGCGAGAGGCGATTGGCCGGAATCAGCACGATGTCTACCTGCTCGACTACCGGCTCGGCGAGCACAACGGGCTGGGTCTGCTGCGCGAAGCGGTGAAGCAGGGAACAGGGGCTGGCAGCCATCGCGAGCCAGGGCCCCTACGCTGTCATCGTCTCCGACATGCGGATGCCCGGCATGGACGGCGTCCAATTCCTCGCTCAGGTGAAGCAGCAGGCGCCCGCCAGCGTGCGGATCATGCTGACGGGCAACGCCGATCAGCAGACCGCGATGGAAGCGGTGAACGAAGGCAACATCTTTCGGTTTCTGACCAAGCCCTGCCCTCCGGAGGTGTTGGCCAAGGCCCTGGCTGCGGGAATCGAGCAGTATCGGCTGGTCAAGGCAGAGAAAGAATTGCTGGAGCAGACCCTGAGCGGTAGCATTCAGGTCCTCACCGACATTCTCTCGCTAGTTAACCCGACGGCCTTCGGTCGCGCGGCGCGGGTGCGGCGGCTGGTGCTCCAACTCGCCACCGCGCTCAAGATCGAAAACGCCTGGCAGACGGAGATCGCGGCCATGCTTTCACAGGTGGGGTGCATTACGGTGCCCGAAGAGACGCTCGTGAAAGTCTACCAGGGCGTGGCTCTCAAGCCGGAAGAGTTATTGATGCTGCAAGCCCAGGCGCAAATCGGGCACGATCTGATTGTCCGCATCCCCCGCCTCGAGCCGGTCGCCGAGATCATCGCCTATCAAGAAAAGCGCTTCAACGGCTCGGGCTTGCCCCACGATAACAAGCGCGGCCAAGCGATTCCTCTCGGGGCTCGGGTGCTGAAGTTGGCGCTCGATTTCGACAAGCTGCTCGAAGCGAAAATCAACGCCTCCGAGGCATATCAGGAAATCCAGCGGAGAGGTGATTGGTACGACCCGGAGGTCGTCGCGGCGCTCAAGGAGGCACTAGCCAGCGAGGTCGGTGATGAGATCAGACTTGTCAAGGTGGACGAACTCACCCCAAACATGATCTTGGCCGAAGACATTATCTCGGTCAGCCACGGGCTTCCGCTGGTCACTGCAGGCCAGGAAGTAACCAGATCGCTCTCTCTGCGTTTGAAGAATTTCGTTGAGAGAGGGGCGATCACCGAACCGGTCAAGGTCCGTGTCCCTTTGAAAAAGGCCGAGGAGGCGGGCGTCCAGGCCCATGCATTGCCTCATTAGGTCATTGATTTTTTGTGGCCATCGCGAGCGTCGCTCGCGACCGGCCACTCAACAGATCCGCACGTGGCAGGGGGAGTGTTGATCCATCCTGCGACAAAAGCGGAGGATTGGGTGTGCCGAATTGCGGCAATGGCTGTGGGAGACCGGCTGAGATGGCCGCGTAAAGCATTTAAATCATCGGCCCGCGGAGCGAATCTGCCCGACTGACCATGGCACATTCGTTGCTCTGATGAACATCTCCATCTGCCTGAGATGGATTCAATGTAGGTGGCGTAATGAGGGCGGGGCACTCCACTACGTCACATTGACAGACTGCCCAAACGAGAGTTCCACCGACAACGGCAAACTCGTAGCGATGCGGGGACGCAAAGTTCTGAGTCTCAGTCCGAAGGCTTAGCTGCTGAGGTTGAGATGGTCAGACTACCGAAGTGGAAACATCCTGGAGACGCCTCGCCTCACGTCTCACCAGGGTTTAGTTTGCAGCGGCACTACTCTCAACCCTCCTCATCCCCAAGGCCCATGGCCGGGTGAACCTAAAATCACCGGAGAGGGGCACGGAGTAGCCTGATCTGAGTTAACGTCGTGACGTTGAGGCACAGACTCAAAGCGGTGCTTCTTCTCGGATCGGATGGTGTCTTGCAAGCTCCCACCCCAGTCCTCTGAGCACTAACGCTTCAATCTCAGCCGCCATCCTCGCAGTCGAGGTTTGTTCGCCTGTCGGCCCCCGGAACTCGCCGGGAGATAGACCAATGAACTTCTACCTGCGATCACTCGCTTGCGTCCGTCAAGGCGCTTTATTAACCATCATCATCACCATCTGCGGGGCAGCCGATTTACACGCCCGGAACCTGATCACCGCCGAGGCTGGTAGCCCAGGCAATAACGAAGCGACGCCGATTCGACCGAGCGTCGGTGAGTTAGAGGATCGCGCCTTTGAGGCGATCAATCAGGAGCGGCAGGCTAACGGACTCCCCCCGCTCAGGCGTGCCAGCGACCTCAGCGCTGTGGCGCGGGAGCACAGTCGCGACATGTTGGAGCGCCGCTACTTTGCACACCAAAGCCCGGAAGGTGAAGACCTGCGTGGTCGCTTCGCCCGCCGGGGCATCAACCACTGGCGTTATATCGCGGAGAACATCGCCTACAACCTCGGCTATCGCGACCCGGTGGCGGTCGCCGTCGAGAGCTGGATGCGCAGCCCGGGTCATCGCCGCAACATTCTCAACAAGCGACTGGCCGAAAGCGGCATCGGCGTGGTGGTGGACGACTTGGGGCGCGTTTATTTCACCCAGGTCTTCGCGACGCGCGATTGAAAACTGATCCCGCCGGCTGACTGCACCAGGTAACAGCTAAATCGGAACAAAAAAGATTGGCACAGACAGTGATTCTCTAGTGCCAGCGCCAGACCGCCGAGAGTGATAAGTTTCTTCATCGCTACTTCTCCTTGGAGGCTGGCCGGGGCTTTTTGATCAGCCCGACGCCCAGCACGATCAAGCCCACTGCCAGAACGACTGCTCCCACGTAGCCAGATAGATCAGCCCGTTCGGCGCGGTCGCGTCGGGCCTCAGCACCGAGAGAAAAAAGGCCGCCGGGAGCAAGATGGCGGACCAAGGAATGCAGGTGCGAACCATCCCTTTCCACCTCTTCGAGAGATTCGCTTCGTCCACATAGCGAACCGATGCCGCCGATGACACCGACCCGGCCAAGCCAGGCGGGATAACGAAGGCTTCGCGCCGCTGCTCATCCCCCAAGGATGAAAGGCACGCCGTGGAAGAAACTGACTACACTGGCCCGCGCGCGCCCCAGGACCCAGAGCAGCGTATTGGCTGCACGCAGGAGGTTGGCCTGCTCAGAAGCCGGAGCGCCTGCCCAAGCCTGGGCCAGCGCCGTGAGGCCGAACCCGTTGATGGATGATAGTCATCGCATCCCGAACTTTGACTTTCATCTCACCCTCCTTGGTTTTAGTCGCTGGCCCGCGGTCGCGGTTTACTTACGCGTTGCTTGCTTGGCACTGCGCTTTTCAGTCGTGGTCGTCTGGGGGCCGACGGCTTGGCCGGCGTCTGATTTCCCAGGGATCTCATCTTTGAAGTAGAGGCAGCCCGTCGCTTCGCCGGTCTCCGGCTCGAAGGCGAAGAGCAGGTCGGCCAGCTCGTCGGCGTGCTCTTCTTCTTTGGCGAGAATCTCCTCCATCATCACGCGCGAGGTCGGGTCCTGCTCGCCGAAGTAGTGGACGATCTCGCGGTAGGTCTCAATCGCGATCCGCTCGGCGACAAGGTCTTCGCGGATCATATCGGCGAGCGAAGTCCCTTCCTTGTACTCGCTGTGGCTCGTCTGCGCGACGACGGCCGGGTTCAGCTCGGGCTTGCCGCCGAGCTGCTTGATGCGCCGGGCGATGCGGTCGGCGTGCTCTTGCTCTTCCCGAGCGTGCTCGCGAAACTCTGCGGCGACCGCCGTGGAATGGATGCCGGTGGCCATGAAGTATTGGCGTCAGGCGCGGAAGAACGGCTGAACGTCCGTGTTCAGCCTGAGAACCTCACCGGAGGTTTCTCGCACCTGTTCTCGGTTCATCGGGAGAAGCTGGAACAACCTTCTCTCTCCCCGAAGGCCGAACCCCGGCCTTTGATTTGATATTCAGGGCGGCGTTATGGTCACGGTGAATCACCAGTCCACACACCAAGCACACGTGCTCACGCACGGCGAGGGATTTGCGCACTCTTTCACCGCACCGGCTGCAATCCTGAGACGTGAACGCGGGCGAGACTCTCTCCATCTCTCGACCGGCGCTTTCAGCCTTGTGCGAAAGAATATTGAGAAAGCTTCCCCACCCCGCATCACAGATACTTTTGGCCAAGTGTGGGTTCCTGATCAGGTTCTTGATCTTGAGGTCTTCGACCGCAATCACGTCAAACTCGCGCACCAATGGCGTGGCCGTCTCAAAGTGAAAGTTCTTCCGCTTGCGCGAGACCGTCAGATGTTGCTTCTGCAAAAGTCTGACAGCCTTGCGCCGCCGGTGAGAACCTTTCTTGCGGCGCGACACTTGACGTTGCGCCGTCTTCAAGCTGCGCTCACCCTCGCGGAGAAAGCGCGGGTTGTCAATCGTCTCACCCGTCGAGAGGGTCGCAAAGCTCTCAAGCCCAACGTCAATCCCAACCTCGTCACCGGTCTTGGGGAGCGGCGCAGGCCTCGGCAGTTCACAGACCAGCAGCGCAAACCAGCCGTCAGCACGGCGCGTGATCCGCAGTTGCTTGACCGTGCCTTCAAGCTCGCGGCTCAATCTGACTCGACAGGTGCCGACGCCGGGCACCGTGAGCTTGTCGCCTTTGAGCGGACACCCCCGCACCTTCTCAAGCTTCTGACTGAAGGTGTGGTAACGGTGCCTGGCTCGAAAGCGTGGAAAGCCTGGCTTCTCCCCTCGCTTCGATCGCCGGAAGAAAGCTTTGAATGCCTGATCGAGCCTTTCCAGCGCATCCTGCTGAATCGAGCGCAAGCAGGCGTTGACTTCGGGAAGTTCGCGGGCTTCGGTCAACTGCCGGGATTGCTCATAGTAGCCAATGCTCTTGCTGACAGTGTGGTGATACCAGTTGATGCGTTGATGGAGAGCCGCGTTGTAGACATGGCGCGCCGAGTCAAGCGTCTTCTCGCACGCCGTGACGAACTTATTGTTCACCCGCAGCTTGAACTCGAAAGTTTTGATTATTACACTGGCGTCAGCCATTCGCGTGCTGTGTCCTTTTCACAGTGCCCGTTCGGCGAGTCGGCTTGGGGATTGTTTCCGCAATCTTCAAGCCGCGTCTATTTTACCTTCCAGTGTCGCGGCCGTGCAAGCGCACCACCCCGCGCCTGAAACATTGACATCGCCCTGGCCCCTCCGGCGTGCGCCATCCGGGGCCGGGGGTCGCGTGCGTCCTGCACGCTCCGTAGATGAATCCGGCGGGGCCTGCCGAGCAGCCCGGGGGGCAGCCTGAACGGCTGTGCGATAGATACTCCACCTGCGCCTTGAGGTGAGCTTTACTTGATCCGTTGAATGGGACTGTTCGGCCTGGCGCCCCCCTGATCGATCCCGCGCACGACGCTATCGAGGCCATAGCGGATGTGCTGTCGCATGACGCGGTCGGCCTCTTCCGGATCGTTTTTACTGATGGCCTCCAGTAGGTCGTGGTGGAAGCGCGGCGGCAACGGCGGCCGGCGCGCCGCGATGTCATACAGCCAGTTGAAGACCAGCACGTGGTTCTTTTCGATGGCTTGCCTGAGCGCCCGGCAGCCCGTGCACTCGGCGATCCTCAGGTGGAGTTGTAGGTGATAGCTGTGGACCGCGAAGAGGAATTCTGGGTCGTTGTCGCCGCTGGCGCAACGGTTGAACAGCGCATCCATGTGCTCGGCCATCCTTTGCAGCTCCAGCCGCTCCCGCACGCTCGCCTTCTCGGCAAACAGCCGTGCCGCCTGCGATTCGAGCGCCTCGCGGACCTCATAATGCTCCCGGATGTCCTGAGCCGTGGGCAGACAGACGCGGGTGCCGATGCGGGGCCGACTCTCGACTAGGCCGTCGCCTTCCAGCCGCTGAAGCGCCTCAGCCACCGGCAGCAGGCTCATGCCCAGTTCGGCCGCTAGCTTGCGTCGTGACAGGGCCGCGCCAAGGGCGAGCTCGCCTTTCAGGATGTGGTCGCGGATCACCAGATAGGCGCGTTCCGATAGGCTGTCTGGTTGGTGCGGAGCAGAGAAACGAGGGTTGACAGTAGACATAAGGCCCTTAATATCTCTAACATTATCTGAAATGTCAATAGCTCTGTGCGAGCCCAAAATGTCCAAAATGTATTGACACATCTGGGTATTTATCTTTAGAATGCTGCGAACTGATATGTCAGCGGTTTTTTAGTGGGTGATGTTGGTTGCTCATTGCCCTACCGTGTCACCTAAGGGCAGCCTGGCTCCGGGACGTTAAATGGCTGCTCAGCGTGAGGAGGGGTCGGACTCCTAGAGATGACCATTCACGACTCTCGACAGGAACTACCACTGCGTGCAGACTTCGCCCGCCGACCGCAACGACGACGGCCGTAACCTGGGATGGCAGCACCGTTAGATTAACTCGGAATCAACCCTCAATACCTCAGGGCACCTACCTGCGTGCCCGTCAAAGAAGGAGAGATTATGCTGCGACGAATCCTTTTCACAGTGTCGCTCACGGTTCTGCTGGCGGCCCACGCCTTCGGGCAGCAGGCCGGCCAAATCGTCGGGGTCGTGACCGACAGCAGCGGCGGTGCGGTCCCTGGCATCACGGTGAAGGCCACTGAGGTCGGAACCGGATTTGCCCGGACCACCATCACCGGGAGCGATGGCCAGTACGTGTTCCCCGCCCTGCGGCCGACCCAATACGAAGTAACAGTCGAGGCCTCGGGGTTTCGGGCCTTCCGCCGCACAGGCATCGAGCTGCTGGCCAACCAGAGCTTGACGCTCAACATCACGCTCGAAGTCGGGACTGTGACCGAGACAGTCAACGTGGTGGGAGGTGCCATTCAGGTCGATACCAGTACCTCCACGCTGAAAGAAATTGTGGACCGTGCCAGGATCGCCGAGTTGCCACTCAACGGCCGCGACGCCGCCAGGCTAACCACCCTGGTGGCCGGGACCGTGATCGATACCGTCAGCACCGAGACGGGGAAATCGATTCCGGGCGGGTTGCGACTCTCCTCCAACGGTTCACAGGCTCGCCAGGTGGCTTTCAAGCTCGACGGGGTGAGCAATACCGACTTTTACTTCCAGGAGAACCAGACCTTCCCCTTCCCGGACGCCTTGCAGGAGTTCAGCATCCAGACGAGCAACTACAGCGCGGCCCAGGGGAACAACGCCGGGGCGGTCGTCAACGTCGTGACGCGGTCTGGCACCAACGAGCTGCACGGCGGGGCGTTCGAGTTTGTGCGCAACCGGGTCTTTAATGCCCGGAACTTCTTCGCGCGCGATCGCGACTTCCTCAAGCGCAATCAGTTCGGAGCCTTTGGCGGCGGGCCGGTCCGCCTGCCAGGCTACGATGGGCGGAACAAGACGTTCTTCTTCCTGGGCTGGCAGGGGACGCGCATTCGCAACCGGGCGAACGACGTGACGGCGTTTGCGCCGACCACCGCGCAACGCAGTGGCGACTTTTCCAGCCTCCTCAGCGGGTCGAGTCCGGTCTATCTCAGGGATCCGCTGAAGACCGGGAACTGCAACGCCTCAGACCGAGCGGCCTGTTTCCCCAATAACCAGATTCCCGTCAACCGCTTCGATCCGGCCTCAGTCAATGTGCTGAAGTTTATCCCGGCGGTGGGCGGCGACGGCCGGATCGTCTTCGGGCGCAACATCGCACAGGAGCTGGATCAGGGCGTGGCGAAGGTCGACCACCAGTTGAGCACTAAGGACCGGTTGAGCGCCCGCTACTTCATTGATCACTTCCGGAATGCGGCGATCTACAATGACGGCAACCTGCTCACCTATCGTGGCGGGAGCAACCAGTCGCGGGTGCGGACGCAGAACGCGGCTGTATCCTGGACGCGGACCTTCAGCCCGACGGTGCTCAACGAATTCAACTTCGGCTACAACCGCATCCATTCGCGGCGTGCGCCGCCCTCGGGCACGCCGGGCATGAAGGACCTGGGCGTGCGGCTGCCCATCTATCCGACGTTGGCGTCGATTGCTGAGATCAATGTGCCGGGCTTCTTCAACATTGGCGACAATCTGGAAGCGGCCTTCGTGCGCAACGGGTTTGAGTGGAGTAATCGGACGAGCTGGGTGCTGGGCCGCCACAGCCTGCAATTCGGCGGTGAAATCGCGCGCTACCGCGTGGACATCAACAACGAGTTCCGCCGGGCCGGCCACTACGTCTTCCGGGGGAACGTCACTGGAAACGGGATCGCCGACTTTTTGCTGGGCCGGCTGGATTCCTTCGACCAGGGGACCGGCGAGTACAAGAACAACCGGGCAACCTACTCGGCGCTCTTCTTCCAGGACGACTTCAAAGTCCACCCGCGGCTGACCCTTAACCTCGGAGTGCGGTATGAGCCCACGCCGCCCTGGCACGAGGTGCGGGGCCGGATCGAGCGGTTCACGGCGGAAGACTTCCGTAACGGCGTGCGCTCGACGCGGTTCAAGAATGCGCCGCCGGGAGTGTTATTCCGCGGGGACCCGGGGGTCCCGGAGGATGGCGTAGTGGGAGACTACAACAACGTGGGCGGGCGGTTCGGCTTCGCCTGGGACGTGTTCGGTGATGGCAAGACCAGTGTGCGCGGCGGGGCCGGGATGTTCTACGACCAGCACCTGTTGGGTGAATTCAACAACGGCGGGGTGAACGCGCCGCCGTGGAGCATCCGGGTGAGCGTGACGCGGCCGCCGGGTCCCTTCTCAGACCCGTACCTGGGACGCAGTGACTTCAACCTCATCTCGCTCTCGGCCATCGGCTCACCCGACGCGCCGTTCCCCCGTCCCGTTCTGTTGACGACTTATGATGGGCGCCATAATACGCCGCTGACCTACAACTGGAACCTGACGCTGGAGCGGGAGGTTTTGCCACAGTGGCTGGCGCGGGCGGCTTATGTGGGCTCAGCCTCCAACTACGGGCGCGTCGTCAAGCAGGGTAACCCCGCGGTGTACATCCCTGGCAGCACCCTCGGCACCGATGCTCGCCGGCTGTTTGCCCCGGAGATCGGCAACATTGATTACTTCACCGAGGACCGGCGGTCCTACTACCACTCGATGCAGTTGACGCTCAACCGGCGGTTCTCTCATGGCTTCTCAGTGCTGGCCAACTACACCTGGGCGAAGAGCCTGGACAACTATCCTGATAGCTCTGGCAACGCCATCGAAGTGATTCCCTTTTACCTGCCGGATGCTGACAAGATGGTTTACGGACCTTCGAATTTTGACCGCCGACACCGCTTCGTCGTCTCCTATGTCTTGGAAATACCCAAGGTGCCGACCGGCAACCGATTGCTCCGCGGGGTGCTCCATGGCTGGGAGGCAACTGGCATCGGTCAGTATCAGACTGGCGCACCCTATACTATCACCAGCGGGCGAGACAACTCGTTCACCGGGATTGGCCGAGATCGGGCGAAGTTCACCGGGGTCAGCACTGATGCGCCAGCCGGTTCGGACAAGACCGTCTGGTTCAACAAGAGCGCCTTCGCCGTCAACGACGTTGGCACGTTTGGCACCGTCGGGAGAGGAGCCTTTTACGGTCCCCACCTGTTCAGTTGGGATCTGGGGTTCTTCAAGAACAACCAGATTACTGAGCAGGTCAACCTGCAATTCCGGGCCGAGTTCTTCAATCTCTTCAACCAGGTGAATTTCAATAATCCGAACACGAACGTCAGCGGCGGCGGGTTCGGCACGATTACGACGACGCATCCGAACGCGGGCGATCCGCGGATCATTCAGTTTGGTCTGAAGCTGCTCTTCTGAGGATGTTCTCTCCCCCGCGGGGAGTGGCTCTGCGGCGGCCGGAGATAAACTGGCCAAACTTGATTGGCTTCCGCAGGGCAAGAGAGTAAACTGCTGGGGGAATTTTCATCCCCCGGTCCGAGGCATCGGTATCTCCACAAATCATGGATGAAGTTTAGAGTTCGAGCTTGAGCTTGCTTGATCGTGACCGGCAACCTGCAAGGTTGAACTCTAAACTCCCGTGTCGCGGACATGGGTCGAGACCAATGGTCCGAGCTGCGGGAGATGCTATGAAGATAGGACGCGATGTCAGCCGACAACTGAAAGCCTTGTCCCTCCTGGCGTGCGTGCTGATCGGGTTCAGTGCTATTCCGACAGACCGCCCAGATGCTCAAGCAGCCACTCAAGAAGTTCAGCCTTCAAACCAAGAAGTTTTTTTCATCCTGAAGCAAAAATGCTTCCAGTGCCATAGTCCTGCCCTCCAGATGTCCGGTCTGGATTTGAGCACGCGGGAGTCGATGCTCAAGGGCGGAGAGAAAGGGCCAGCCGTTGTCCCGGGGAAGGCCGAGGCGAGCCGGCTCTACCGGCGCGTGGCCGGGCTGGAAAAGCCGGCCATGCCACTGGCCCCGCTGCCACCGCTGACGCCGCAGGAGGTCGCCCTGCTGAAGTCCTGGATTGATCAGGGTGCGCAGTGGGGGCTGGCCGACAACGCGAAGCCAGACGGCGTAGCGGCGTCGCCCATCAAAAAAGACCGAAACGACAAGCCGGCGGCCGGCGGCTACGGCAAGGATTATCAGGAAAAGGCGATCACGGCAGAGGACCGGAAATGGTGGGCCTTTCAGAAGCCGGTCAGGCACCCGATCCCGAATGTGGCTCATGCAAGGTGGAAGGCCAATCCGATTGATGCCTTCATCAAGCAGGCCCTGGACCGGAAGGGCCTGCAGCCGGCGCCGCGAGCAGATCGCCACACCCTCGTCCGGCGGGCTTACCTCGACCTGACGGGGCTGCTGCCCAGTCCGGAAGAAGTGGACGCCTTCGTCAAGGATTCCTCGCCCAAGGCGTATGAGCATCTGATCGAGCGGCTGCTCGCTTCTCCGCACTACGGGGAGCGGTGGGGCCGGTTCTGGCTCGACGTGGCGCGTTATGCGGACAGCTCCGGCTTTGAGCATGACCAGGATCTGGCCAACGCCTGGCGCTACCGTGACTACGTCATCAAGGCGTTCAATCAGGACAAGCCCTACCACCGGTTCATCATTGAGCAACTGGCCGGTGATGAACTCGAAGACCGGGACCAGGACAGCCTGATTGCCACGACCTACTATCAAGTCGGGCCCCGAGTCCGGTATCGCGAGAAGGACAATCCCTACTACCGGTATGAATACCTGGACGACACGATCCGGACCACGTTCCAGGGCTTCATGGGACTCTCGGTCAACTGCGCTCGCTGCCACGACCACAAGTTCGACCCGATCACGCGGATGGATTACTACCGGACGGTGGGGATGCTCTTCGGCTACGTCGACTACGACCACCCGCTGGCGCCGGCCGAAAAGGTCGCCGAGCACGAGAGAGTCAAGAAGGAGGTGAGAGAGCAGGTCAGACCGCTGCTGCGGAAGATCGCCGAGATCGAGACCCCCTACCGGAAGGCTGAATTCGAAAAGCGGCTCGCCAAATTTCCCGAAGAGATTCAGCTCGCCGTCAGGACTCCGGAAGAGAAGAGGACATCGGGTCAGAAACTGCTGGCCGCACAGATCGTCTCGCTGAACGTGGATCCGGACGCCGCCGCCAATGTGAACGCGGCTGCCTACCGCCAACTGATCAAGGTGAGTGATGCGGATCACGCGGCCCGGCAGAAACTTCTGGACCAGGTTCAGGAGCTGCAAAAAAAGTTACCGCCCCCGCTGCCGGTGGCCGAGGGCGTCCGCGACGGGGATTATCGGCTGACCCCGGACGGGGCGGGTGATGAGCCGCTCCCCGGCAAGGGTGACCGGTTTGATTATGGAGTCAAGTGCTGCTTCCTGCCAGAACCAGGCCGGCCATTCCAGGTGCCGCCAGTCTATTTCGGGGCCAATGGCCTGGACGTGGCTGAGGATCAGAAGTCGTTCGTGGTCGAGCCCGGCTACCTGCGGGTGCTCGTGGGTGGCACGCCGCCGCCGGTCGCGCACCCGCCGAAGAACGGCTATCTCAGCAGCGGGCGGCGTCGAGCGCTGGCCGAGTGGATTGCCTCGCCCGATAATCCGCTCACCGCTCGCGTGATGGTGAACCGGATCTGGCACTGGCACTTCGGCCGCGGCCTCGTCCCGACGCCGGGCAATTTCGGGAAGATGGGCCTGCCGCCATCGCACCCGGAGTTGCTCGACTGGCTGGCGACGGAGTTCACGCGTCAGGGCTGGAGCATCAAGCAGCTGCACCGCCTGATCATGAATTCAGAGACTTACCAGATGGCCTCCAGCTTCTCCGAGGCCGCGAGCATCACTAACCGTGAGAAGGATCCGACCAACGTCTACCTGTGGAGGTTTCCGTTGCGGCGACTGGAGGCGGAGGCGATTCGGGACGCGATCCTCTCAGCCAGCGGCCAGCTCAACCGGCAGGCCGGCGGGCAGCCCTTCTTTCCTTCCATCCCCCAATCGGTGCGGGAGGGCTTCCGCCAAGGCAAGTGGGTGCTGACCAAGGAGGAGCCGGCGACCTGGCGGCGCAGTGTCTATGCCTACTGGAAGCGGGGACTGAAGTACCCGATGTTTGATGTGCACGACCAGCCTGACCCGAACGTGACGTGCGAGAAGCGGAACGTGACTACCGTCCCGACGCAGGCGCTGACGCTGCTCAACAACGAATTTGTGCTCATTCAGGCGCGGCATTTCGCCGAACGGGTCAGGCGTGAGGCGGGCAGCGACCCGGTCGAGCAGGTCCGGGCGCTCTATCGCATCGCGCTGAGTCGTGAGCCTGACCGGAAGGAGATGGACAGCATTCTAGCCTTCCTCCGGAAGCAGCGAGACTATCACATTGCGCGAGCGTCTGCTGGTTCAGGCGCCGATTCCGCAGACAGTGTTGCGCTAGGGGCGCTCACCGACTTGGCGCACGTCATGCTGAACGCGAACGAATTCGTCTACCTCAACTAGCGGGGCGCTTCGAGATCAACCACGCCGATGAGACGATGATTGAGCCGCACCCAGACCGGTGAGAGGCGGGATTTCTTCACGGGCCTGGCAGACTTGACCGATGAATGCCACACCCGACTATGACAGCCCGTGGAAAGAGATCCTCGACTCGTTCTTCGAGGACTTCATGGCCTTCTTCTTCCCGGCTGCGCACGCCGCGATTGACTGGGGGCGTGGGTTGGAGTTCCTTGACAAAGAATTGCAAAAGATCACCGCCGACGCCGCCCTGGGCCGACGCTTCGTGGATAAGCTGGTCAAGGTCTGGCTCCGGAACGGCGCCGAGCTGTGGGTGCTGATTCACGTCGAAGTCCAGGGGAGCCGAGAGACGGACTTCGCGTTGCGGATCTTCGTCTACAACTACCGCCTCTTCGATCGCTACCACGCGCCGGTGGCGAGCTTCGTGATTCTGACCGACGAGGACCCGGATTGGCGCCCGACCGGATACCGGCAGCAGGTGTTCGGGACGGTCACGACCTTTCAGTTCGAGACGGTGAAGCTGCTGGATTACGAAGCGCGGTGGGGAGAGTTGGAGGCGAGCGCTAGCGCGTTTGCGGTGGTCGTGATGGCGCACCTGAGAGTCCTCAGCACGCGCCAAGACGCCGGGGCGCGGCTGAGTTGGAAGCTGCAGTTGACGAAGCTGCTCTATGAGCGCGGGCATGATAGGCTGAGGGTCGTGAAGCTGTTCAAGTTCCTGGACTGGTTGATGGTGCTGCCGGAGGAGCAGCAGCGGGAGTACCGGGATGAGCTGGTTCGCTACGAGGAGGAAAAGCAGATGCCTTACATCACGACGATTGAACGCATGGGAATCGAGCAAGGCTTAGAGCAGGGCTTGCAGCAAGGAAGCTGTCGCCAACTGCTCCGGGTGTTGCGCGGACGTTTTGGTGAGGTCGCAGAAGCAGTGCGCGAGAAGCTAGCAAAGCTGAACGTCGAACAGCTCGACGCGATGACTGACAAGGCGCTTTCAGCGCAGTCACTGGAAGAATTTATTGCCGCTTTGCCGCAGGATGAAGAGACTGAGTAAGGAGCCGTAAAAGTTGAGCACGGCCGGCAATTCGGCCTGATCTCTGGCTGCATGGCATAATAGCGTCGGAGGTTAATACTTATGGCTATCACAGAGGAGAAGAGTCGCGCGGATAATTTGCCGCCCGACACTCAGCTTGAAATCGAGCGTATGCGGCGATTGGCAGAAACGGCGCCGCTGATTACCACCAACCCGGAGCGGATGGGTGGCACGCCGGTGATCGGCATCGAGCGGCTGCCGGTCGCCTCGCTGCTTGCTCATCTGATCGCCGGTGACACAGTGGAGGGATTTATTGAGGCCTTCGACGCCGACCGTGAGCGGGTTTACGGGATCCTGGAGAAGATCAAAGAGGCACTTGAAGCGGGGTGGTTAGCCGAGCCGGTTGATTATTGATGCAGATTCTGTTTGACCATAATCTGCCGCGCAAGCTGCGCCGCCACTTCTTTCCGCACCAAGTCAGTCTCACCAAAGAGTTGGGTTGGCACCAATTCAGCAACGGCCGGCTGCTCAGCCTGGCTCAAGCCGAGTTTGACGTTTTACTGACAGTTGATGCCAACATCTACCATCAGCAGAACGTCGCACTTTGCAGCATGGCTGTGATCGTGCTACGCGTTTACGACAACAGGTACGAGTCAATTGTTCCGCTCCTGCCTGAAGTCCTGGATCTGCTCGAACGAATTAAGCCGGGCGAAATCCATTACGTCTATGTTGACGAGGCGCTGCGCCAGAGTGATCTGCGGCGCGGCAAAGGCCCTGATGCTAATAACCAACAGTCACAAGGGTGAAGCATGAGCAAACGCCGATTTGTTTCTCGCCGAGACTTTCTGTTCGACGCCGGGTCGGGCATCAGCGGGCTAGCGCTCGTTCACCTGCTCAATCAGGACGGGCTGCTGGCCCAAACGCCTTCGACCTGTGCCGGGCGGGAAGGCTTCGCCGGTTCGCCCTACCTGCCGAAGCCGCCGCACTTCAAGCCGCGCGCCAAGTCCGTGATCTCGCTGTTTATGAGCGGCGGGGTGAGCCACATCGATACCTTCGATTACAAACCGGCGCTCGCGAAGTATCACGGGATGCCGCTCGAAGGGAAAGGCGAGATTCGCGTCCGGCAGGGCTTTCCGGGGCCGCTGATGAAGAGCCCGTTCAGCTTCAAGCAGTACGGGCACTCCGGCATCTGGGTCTCCGAGCTGTTCCCGCATCTCGCGACCCTCGTGGACGAGCTGGCGTTCATTTACTCCTGCACGGGCAGGTCCAATGACCACGTCTTGTCGCACTACGAGTGGAACACCGGGTCGATTCTCATGGGGTTCCCGAGCGTCGGCTCGTGGGTGACCTATGGGCTGGGCAGCGAGAACCAGAACCTGCCGGGCTTCGTCGTCATCTACGACGCGCGCGGCGGGCCATTCTCCGGCCCGGCCAACTGGGGCGCTGGCTTCCTGCCGGCGGCCTACCAGGGGACGGTCTTCCGCTCCACGGGCGACCCGATTCTGGACCTCTCTCCTCCATCCCAGTACGTCACGCCGGAGCAGGAGCGAGCGCGGCTGGACCTGCTCGGCCGGATCAACCAGGAGCATGCTGAAAAGCATCCGGGCAGCACGGAGCTGGCGGCGCGGATCGCTTCCTACGAGCTGGCTTATCGCATGCAAAGGTGCGCGCCCGAAGCCGTCGACGTCTCGCGCGAGAGCGAGGAGACCCGACGCCTGTACGGCTTAGACCACGCGGTGACCGAGCCGTTCGGCAAACAGTGCCTGCTGGCGCGGCGGCTGGTGGAAAGAGGCGTACGCTTCGTCCAGCTCTATAGCGGGTCCATCGTCAATCAGAACGTGGATACGTGGGACGCTCACACGAGCATCGTCAACAACCACGGGATGCACGCCGCCGAAGTCGATCAGCCGATTGCCGGATTGATTACGGACCTCAAGCGGCGGGGGCTGCTCGACGAGACCCTCCTCGTGTGGCACTCCGAGTTCGGGCGCATGCCGATTTCACAGCGCGGGCTCGGCCGCGACCACAACCCCGGAGCCATGACCGTCTTTCTGGCCGGGGCCGGAATCAAGGGCGGCCAGCAGATCGGCTCAACCGACGAGATTGGTTACAAAGCCGAGCAGCAGGTAGTCACCTGCCACGATCTGCACGCCACGGCGCTGCACTTGCTGGGATTGGACCACAAACGGGTGACCTATTACTTCAACGGTCGCCACATGAGACTCACGGACGTCCACGGCGAGCTCATCCCGCAGATCGCCGGCAACACGAAATCGGCGTAAATTTCCACGGCTGACTCTTCGCCGTCATAGTGGTTGGGTTCTTCATGCACTGGAGCTGAAATGGACCGACGGACCTTTCTTTCTTTCGGCGGCGCAGTCAAGGTGGTCGCGCGAAATACGGATCGGACCACAGGAAAATGTCGGACAGGAAAATAAAATCCGCCCCTCATCTCCGTTTTTATTTTCCTGTCTCACATTTTCCTGTTGCCCACTTACACAGGTCGAAATTTTGTCTTTGCGGATGATGGAGTCGCGGACCATTAACCGGCGCTGCTGACAGCCCGTGGTAGAAGTCGAGACACCTTGTTTTCAACTTTGACCCATTACGGAGGTACCCCATGTTCTTGCGTGCCACTGCTGCTTTCCTTCTGCTCGTCACCCTCATCCTCCCGTTACTTGCCCAGACGCCTTCGGGTGAGATCAGCGGGGTCGTCTTAGACCCGAGCGGGTCGGTGGTGCCCGGCGTGAGGATCACGCTCACCAACCCGGCCACCAACGCCGTCCGGGAGGTGCAGACTAACGACTCGGGGCTGTATGCGTTTTTGGCGCTCCCGCCCGGAGTTTACCACTTAAAGGCCGAGCTGATCGGGTTTCGGATTATCGAGCGCAAGAACATCGAGGTCCAGGTCGGCAGCTCGAACCGGATCGACCTGGCTTTGGAGGTCGGCGAACTGAACAACGTCCTTGAGATCTCCGGGGGGGCGCCACTACTGCAGAGCGAGACCACCTCGGTCGGGACCGTCATCGAGAACCGGCGCATCGTCGAATTGCCGCTCAACGGCCGGAACTACCTCCAGCTCACCTCGCTCATCCCCGGGGCCACGACCAACGGGCCGTCCTCCAGCCAGGGCAAGCAGCGCATGGGAGGGCAACGCAACAGCTTCGCGCTCAACGTCAGTGGCCAACGCATCCATTTCAACCACTACTCGCTCGACGGGATCGAGAACACCGACCTCAACTTCAACTCCTACATGCTGCTGCCGTCGATTGACGCGCTGCGGGAATTCAAAGTCGAGTCGGGGCTCTTTGACGCCGAATACGGCCGGGCCATCGCCCAGATCAACGTCTCGACCAAATCGGGAACCAACCAGTTTCACGCCACGCTCTTTGAGTTCCTGCGCAACTCGGCGCTCGACGCGAAGAACCTCTTCGACCGTCCCGCCCCTCAACCGATCCCGCCCTTCAAGCGCAACCAGTACGGTCTCACCGTCGAGGGGCCGGTGGTGCTGCCGAAGTTCAGCGGCAAGGACAGATTATTTTTCCTCTTCAACTGGGAGGGCTTGCGCGAGCGCAAGGCGCTCACCGCCTCACCGTCGGTCCCGCTCACGGCCTGGCGCACCGGCGATTTCTCCGGGCTGCGCGACGCGAGTGGGAACCTGATTCCGATCTACGATCCGGCGACGCGCGTCTTCGATGCCGCCGGTAATGTCACCCAAGCGCCGACGCAGTTCCCGGGAAACATTATCCCCGCGGGCCGCATTCATCCGGTCTCGAAGAAGCTGCTCGCCTTTTTCCCACTCCCGCAGCAGGAGCGGACCGGCTCCAATTTCGTCAATAACGAAGCCCGGCGGATTGACGCCGACCAGTACACTTATCGAATTGATTTCACCGAAAGCTCGAAATCGAGCTGGTTCTTCCGTCACAGCATCTCGCACGAACTCGGTTACGATCCGTTCGCGATCCCGAACATGGGCATCAACACCGACACGGACGTGCAACAGGGCGTCCTCGGCAACACGCGCACCTATGGCTCGAACAAGGTCAACGACCTGCGGTTCGGACTGAGCCGGCTGCAGAACGCCCACATCTCGCCGCGCGCCAACACGGTCAACGTGGTCAAGGAACTCGGCATCAACCTCCCGAGTGACAACCCGCTCTACTGGGGTGTGCCTAACATCAACATCACTGGGCTGTCGGGACTCGGCGAAGAGAGCGACGCCCCCTTCATCAACTACGACACGACGATTCAGTTGATTGATAACTTCTCCTGGACTGTCGGCAAGCACTCCTGGAAGTTCGGCGGCGAATTTCGCCGCGTGCGCTACAACCAGATCGGCGGCGTCGTCACCCGCGGGCGTTTTGCGTTCGACGGGCGCTATACCCAGCAGCCCCTCCTGCCCGCCGCCCAGCGCGGTGGCGCGGCATTTGCCGACTTCCTCCTCGGCCACTTCAACCGGGCCGAAGGGCAGGTCGGCGCCCCCATCGCCAACTTCCGCTCGAACTACTTCGCGCTCTACTTCCAGGATAACTGGAAGCTCACGCCGAAGCTCACCGTCAACTACGGGCTGCGCTGGGAGAACGACCAGCCGTTCCGCGACAAGTACGACGCGATCGTCAACATCGATTTCCGCTGGGACAACTCGATGGAGCCGGTTTACGTGCGGGCCGGGGAGGGCGATCCCTTTGAAGGCAACCCGGCGTTCCGCCTCTCGCCGGACATCAAGTACGTGCGCGACGGACGCTTCGGCAATCGGGCCTACCAAAACGACCTCAACGATTTCGCCCCCCGGCTCGGGATCGCCTACCAGCTCACGCCGAAGACGGTCCTGCGCACCGGGGCGGGCATCTATTATGTGCGTGACATCGGCAATGCCACCTTCGACATCGTCCGCAACGCGCCCTTCACGATCCGCCGCGATGAGCCGGCCGAGAGCTTCCGGCCCAACCTGAGCTTCGAGCAGCCGTTCGCGCGCACCGGCGCTCCGACCTTTATCCTGATCAACCAATTCAACGAGCGCACATCGTATGTCGCGCAGTGGTCGCTCGGATTGCAGCGCCAACTGACTGGCAATCTGACGGTCGAAGCGACCTACTTCGGCTCCGCCGGCATCAAGCTCCGCCGGTTGCAGAGCTACAACAACCCGGAGCCGAGCCAGTTGCCGAACTCGAATCTCGCGCGCCCATTCCCGAAATTCGGCAGCTTCCAGGTGATGAACGCACCGAGCCATTCCAATTACCACGCGCTCTACCTGAAAGTTCAGCAGCGCTTCTCGCGCGGCCTGACCTTCCTCAGCTCTTTCGCCTGGAGCAAATCGATTGACAACGGCAGCGGCATCCGCACCTCCGACGGCGATAGCTTGACGCCGTCGAACAACTACAACCTGCGGCTTGAGCGCGGGCTGTCGGCCTTCGACTTCCGCCGCCGCTGGACGTCGTCGTGGCTGTGGGAATTGCCCGTCGGCCAAGGCAAGCGATTCTTCGGCAACCACCGGCTCGCCGATTTCGCGCTGGGCGGGTGGCAGTTGGGCGGCATCCTGACGTTCCAGGACGGCTTCCCATTCACGGTGCAATGCGGCCCGGGCAACATCCAGAACGGCGGCGGCATCTGTTACCCCGATTCCACCGGCGCCAACCCGAACCTACCGCGCGACCAGCAAACCAGCACGCGCTTCTTCAACACCGATGCTTATGTGGACCGGATTCCCGCCAGCGGGCCTTTCCGTTATGGCACGACCGCGCGCAACTCGGTCATTGGCCCAGGTATCATCAGCTTCGACGCCTCGCTCAACAAGAAGTTCAACCTCGCCGAGTCGCGGTTCATCGAGTTCCGCACCGAGGTCTTCAACCTCCCGAACCACCCGATCCGGAGCCAGCCCGGGGTGCAACTGCGGACGCCCAATTACGGCGTGATCACGAGCACGAGGCTGGACTCGCGCCAGATCCAGTTTGGGTTGAAGCTGGTCTTTTGAAGCGGCTGTTTGAGAAGTTAGCCCCGCGAGGGGCGGAATGTTTATAGGCTGTTATGCGATTCATCCTGCTGTTCGTACTTTCTGTTGCCTTCGCACTCTCTGTCGCTGCGTCGTCCCAGGTCGAGCTGTTTCGGGACGACTTCTCGAAGTTCCCGCCGGGCTGGCTCTCGAAGCCGGTCGGCCTGCTCAATGGGGCGATTCAGGAATATCACTATCTGCCCCACCGGGGCGTGCCGACCTTTCCGTGGTACAACCCGATCACGCATAACGACTCGTGGGTGGCGGGCGACGAGGACGGCAAGACCTACCTCGAGCAGCACCTCCTGCACGACCAGCCGGAGCGCTGGCAGCCGCTCTTCGTCACCGGCGATCCGTTGTGGACTAGCTACACCCTGTCGGCGAAGGTCCGGCCGCTCGCGCTGGCGGAATCGGCGGGCATCGTCTTCCGGTATCACACCAACCGCCACTACTACGTCTTCTCGGTCTCCGGCGGCAAGAAGGCGCGGCTGGCGCTGCGGCTGCCCATCGAACAGAAGATTCGCGTGGTGGACTGGAAGGAACTCGGGTCCGCCGACGTGTCATACGACGTCACGCAATACCACGAACTGAAGGTCGAAAACGACGGGCCGAAGATCCGGGCCTACTTCGACGGCAAGCTGGTCATCGAGGCGAGCGACGGGGACACCCTGAGCGGACGGGCGGGTATCACGGCGAACATTCCCGCGCGGTTCACCGACTTCGTCATCTCTGCGCCGGAGGTGGTGGCGCAGCAGATCCGCAGCGGGATTGCCGCCCGCGAGAAAGAGCTGGCCTCGCTCCGTGCGGCCAATCCGCAGCCGAAGCTCTGGAAGAAGTTCAGCACACCGAAGTGGGGCGCGGGCCGCAACGTGCGGTTCGGCGATCTGGACGGCGACGGGCGCCTGGACATGCTGATCGCGCAGAACATCCCGAAGGTGCGCGGCGATGCATTTGACCATATCAGTTGCCTGACCGCAGTGACGCTTGACGGCAAGGTGCTGTGGCAGATCGGCCGTCCTGATCCGCGCAACACGCTGCTCACCAACGACACGCCGTTCCAGATCCACGACTTCGACGGCGATGGCAAGAACGAAGTCGTCATGGTCAAGGACTTTCAGATCCAAGTGCTCGAAGGCGCGACCGGCAAGGTGCTCAAGCGTGCCTGGATGCCGCCCGCGCCTGCGGAGAATAGGGACCGGCCTTATGAGCTGAACAGCGGCGACTCGATGATCTTCCTCAATCTGTCGGGCAAAAAGGGCCGGCAGGAGCTGCTGCTGAAGGATCGTTACAACACGTTCTGGGTGTTCGACAACGATCTGAAGCTGCTGTGGAGCGGCACGGGGCAGACGGGACACTTTCCCTACCCCTATGATTTCAACGGTGACGGCAGGGACGAGTTCGTCATCGGGTTCGCGTTGTGGAATGCGACGGGCAAGCCAGTCTGGTCGCACGATGCGGAGATGAAGGACCACGCGGACGCTATCTCTATCGGCAATTACACGGGGGAGGCGCAGGCGCGGCCGCGTGTCTACGTCTGCGGCAGTGACGAAGGGCTTGTGGTCTTCTCCGAAGACGGAAAGGTCTTCAAGCAGATGCGCATCGGGCACACGCAGACGCAAAGCGTCGGCAAGTACCGGCCCGAGGCTGCGGGGCTGCAGATCCTGACGGCGAACTTCTGGCGCAACACCGGGATCGTGACGCTCTTCGACGCGGACGCGAACATCCTCGCGCAGGAGGAGCTGATTCCGGGATCGAGCCATCTGCAGACGGTGAACTGGCGCGGCGACGGGCAGGAGTTCGCGATGCTGAATGCGAATGTGCGGGAAGGCGGGATGATTGACGGACAGTTGCGGCGCGTGGTCATGCTGCCCGACGACGGCCATCCCGATCTCGCCTATCAGGTCCTCGACGTCACGGGCGACGAGCGGGACGAGATCATCGTCTGGGATCAGGATGCGGTGTGGATCTACACGCAGGACCGGCCATTCACAGGCAAGCGAATGTATAAGCCAGTCCGAAACCCGCTGTATAACGACTCGAACTACCGCGCCACGGTGTCGCTGCCGGGCTGGAAGCAGTGACGGCAAAGTCACCCGAGGGGCAATGAGCCGCTACGCGGCGAGGAAGGACAACCATGTCTGGAATGACTAACAAAACCACGCTTTCGTTTGTTGTGCTGTTGTGCTTGATGATCTGCCCTCCTGCCTGGTCACAAACCAACGTCGGGCAGATCACGGGACAGGTGGCCGATTCATCCGGCGCGCCGATTGCCGCCTGTACGGTCACGGCCACCAACGTCCAGACCGGCCTGAAGCAGACCGTCAGCACGGACGGCAGCGGGAACTACGTCTTCCCGATCCTGCCGACGGGCACTTATAATCTCCGTGCCGAGAACCAGGGCTTCAGGCCCGCCGAGAGCACCGGCGTGATTCTCGACGCCGCCTCGCGCCGGACGGTCGATTTCAAGCTCGAAGTCGGCTCCGTCACCGAAGCGGTCTCGGTCTCCGCCACCGCCGATCAAGTGCAAACGACTTCGGGTGAGATCAGCCGCACGATCACCGGCACACAGGTCAGCCAAATTCCGCTCAACGGCCGGAACTACACGCAGCTCCTCCAACTGCTCCCCGGCGCCGTCTCGACCACGACCGACCCCTTCAACCTCGGACTCTCGACCACCGGCACGCGCATCAACGGCGTGCGGAGCAACTCGATCTACTTCAACGTCGATGGCGCCGACAATTTGGACAACGGCGCCAACAGCAACGCCATCATCAACCCGAGCCTGGACACGATTGCTGAGATCAAGGTCTTAACCGCCAGCTACAACGCGGAGTTCGGCGGGCGGGCCGGCGCGATGCTCAACGTCGTGACCAAGAGCGGCACCCGCCAGTTCCACGGGACGGTCTTTGAATTCGCCCGCAACGACGTCTTCGACGCCCGCTCCTTCTTCGCCACGCGCAAAGAGCCGCTCCGCTTCAATAACTTCGGTTGGACGTTCGGCGGGCCCGTCTACCTGCCGGGCAAGTGGAACACGGATCGGAGCAAGCTCTTCTTCTTTGCCGGCATGGAATGGAAGTACAACCATCGCGGCCAGGCGCAACTGAGCACCGTGCCGACGGCTGCGGAACGCAACGGCGATTTTCGCAATTCGAGCCTCCCCGCGCCGGTTGACCCGCTGAACAACAATCAGCCTTTCCCCAACCGTATCGTGCCGAGTTCGCGGTTCTCCCAAAATGGCCCGCTGCTCTTGAAGCCTTACCCGCTCCCGAACTTCGGCGGCCCCGGCGGCAACTACTCCACCGCCGCTGCGAGCAAGACCGACACGCGAGAGGATCACTTGCGGGTAGACTATATTCTGTCGGAGAAGACTCAGGTGATGTACCGCTACACGCACGACGAGGTGGACATCTTCAACGCTTTCCAGGGCGGCAACACCGGCATCGTCCCCGGCGGCCGGCCGCGCCCCGGCTGGACGACGATTGCCAGCCTCACTCACACCTTCTCGCCCACCGCGACCAATTCAGCCAGCGTGAGCGTCACGGCCAATCAAATCCGGGGCCTGCCGCAAAATGAGATTCTCAAGCGCAGCAGCCTGGGCCTGACCTTCCCCGAAGTCTTTCCGGTCAACTCCTACGGCGTTGGTCCGAATGTCACGATCGCCGGCTTCACCGGCTATAACGTCGGCGACCGCATCCGGAATCTGAACTCGACGATTCAGTTCCGCGATGATTTCAGCAAGGTCGCCGGAGCCCACACCTTCAAGTTCGGGGCGCAGATCACGCGCAGCCGCAAGGATCAGAACACTATCGTCATCGACAACGGCAGCGTGACCTTCAATACCTCAGCCGCCCGCACCACCAGAAACGCCATCGCTGACGTGCTCCTGGGCAATTATCAGAACTACACCGAAGGCCAGGCGGATACGGCCTACTTTGCGCGCTTCAATCAACTGGAGTTTTATGCCCAGGACAGTTGGCGGGTGACGCGTCGCCTGAGTTTGGAACTCGGCCTGCGCTACAACATCCTCGCGCCGCTCTACAGCGCGCTGGGCAACTTTACGACCTTCTTGCCCGAGCGGTTTGATCGTAATAAAGCGCCGCAGGTGAATCCGAGCAACGGATCGCTCATCATCTCGCCGACCATGGATCCTTTCAACGGGATCGTCATCTTCGGCTCAGGCTTCCCTGACGCAGCCCGCGGGCGCATTCCTGAAGCCAGCAACTCGGAGCTACAGCGTTTGTTCGCGGGACTGCCGCGTGGCGGCGTCGAGACGAATTATCACTGTTTCGGCCCGCGCCTGGGTTTCGCTTACGATCCAACAGGCTCCGGCAAGACGGCCGTTCGCGGCGGGTTCGGCATCTTCTACGACCGCATCCGCACTGACTTCCTCGGCGCAACGGCGGGCAATCCTCCATTCAGTGACAGCGCCAATCTGTTCGACGGCAACATCGACAATCCGGGCGGCGGGACCACGCGGCGCTTCCCACGTGATCTGAGCGCGATCTCGCTCGACCCTTCGATCCCAACCGTCATGTCATTCAACCTGGGCGTGCAGCAGGAGCTGCGCGGGAACATGATCGTCGAGGTCGGCTACGTGGGCACGCTCGGGCGCCACCTGATGCGGACGCTCAACCTCAACCAGTTGCCGGTTGGCACGAGGCTCAAGCCGGAAAATCGCAATGTCAACACCAACGCGCTCCGGCCCTATCTGGGTTATGGCAACATCAACTTGCAAGAGAACGGCGACACTTCGAACTACCACAGCCTGCAAATCTCGCTCAACCGGCGCCTGCAGCAAGGGCTGGCCTTCGGCGTGAACTATACTTTCTCGCGCACGCTGGAGAGCAGCGGCGGTTCGACGCAAGATGCCTACAACATCCGTGCGGAAGCTGGCCTCTCTGGGATCCACCGTACTCACGTCTTGAACATCAATTACGTGTACGAGCTGCCCTTCTTCCGCCGGCACGCGAACGCCCTGGTCAGAGCGATCTTGGGAGGCTGGGATCTTTCCGGCGTCACGATCTATCAAAGCGGAGCGCCGAACACCGTCACGGTCGCTCAGGATGTTGCGGGTATCGGCGTCGCCTCATCGCGAGCGGACCTAGTCGGCAGTCCCAATCTCCCGAAAGGGGAGCGCACTTTGACGCGCTGGTTCAATACCGCGGCCTTTGCCGTTCCACCGTCAGGGCGCTTCGGCACCAGCGGCCGGAATATTTTGATCGGTCCCGGCTTCAACCAGTGGGACCTCTCACTCTTGAAGAATTTCTCTCTCCGCGAAACAATCAAGCTGCAATTCCGCGCGGAAGCATTCAACATCTGGAACCATGCTGCTTTCACGGGGATCAGCACGAACTTCTCGTCCCAGAACTTCGGGCAGATCACCGGTTCGGGGCCTGGCCGAGTGTTTGAGTTCGGCCTGAGGCTGGCATTCTAAATCGCTAGTGTTTGGAGTACCGGCTTCAGCCGGGTTTTGCGGTGGCGAGGAGAAAAACCCGGCCGCAAGCCGGTACTCCAAACGCCGTACATCCAAATGTAGAGGAGGCAGACCCATGCATAGAAAGATTCTCATCACCCTGACACTCACCTGCGCCCTTTGCGCTATCGCAACTGCACAGGACGCCAAGGGCGTGCTCGACGCGACGATCAAGAACCTGGGTGACGTCAAGTCCATCCAGTATTCCGGCAGTGGCGCTCAGTTCACGCTGGGGCAAAGCGTCAGCCCCGACTCGCCCTGGCCGCGAGTCGAGGTCAAGAGCTTCACCCGCACGGTTGATTACGACAAGCGGGCCACACGCCAGGAAAGCGTCGGTCCGCAGGGCCCGGTGCCGACACAGTTCCTCCTGGGCGACAAGGCCTGGGGGCAGGCCGGCGCCAACGTCACGCCCGCTGCGCCAGCCGTCACCTCCGACCGCCAGTTGCAGCTTTGGCTCACGCCACACGGCTTTCTCAAAGGCGCCCTGGCGAATAAGGCGACGGTCAAACGCGGTCAGGTGACGACCGTGACCTTCACCGCGCTGGGCAAGTATCGGGTCGTGGGCACGATTTCCAGTGACCATCTGGTCGAGAAGGTCGAATCGTGGCTCGACAACCCGGTGCTCGGCGACATGCCGATCGAAACCACCTATCGCGACTACCGCGATTTCGGCGGCTTCAAGTTCCCGACCAAGATAGTGCAGAAGCAGGGCGGCTTCCCGGTCTTCGAATTGACGGTGACGGAGGCGAAGGCCAATCTCCCGCTCGACCTCACCACTCCGGACTCGGTGCTGAAGGCCACGCCGCCCCCCGTGCAGGTCGTGTCGCAGCAGCTCGCCCCAGGCGTCTGGTATTTGACGGGCGGATCGCATCACAGCGTGGCGGTGGAATTCTCAGATCACGTCGCGGTGATCGAAGCGCCGCTCAACGAAGAGCGGTCGCTGGCCGTGATCGCCGAGGTGAAGAAGCAGATCCCAAAGAAGCCCATCCGCTATCTGGTCAACACGCATCACCACTTCGACCACTCCGGCGGACTGCGCACCTACGTCGCCGAGGGCGCGACGATCATCACGCACCAGAGCAACGAGCCGTTCTATCAGCAAACGTTCAAGGCTCCGCATACGCTCAATCCCGACCGCCAGGCGCGCGAAAAGAAGAAGGCTAAAATCCTCGCCATGAGCGCGAAGCATGTGCTCTCCGACAGCACGCGCACCGTAGAGCTCCATCACATCCAGGGCAGTCCGCACAACACCGGCATCGTTATGGCCTATCTGCCCAAGGAGAAGCTGCTTGTGGAGGTGGATGTCTACACGCCGCTCGCGCCTGACGCGCCGCCGCCGGCCACTCCGCCCCCCGCGATGGTGAATCTCTATGAGAACATCGAGCGGCTCAACCTCGAGGTGAAGGAGATCGCGCCGCTGCACGGACGCCTCGTGACGCTCGCGGACTTGAGAAAGACCATCGGCAAGTAACAGGCCATGAGCATCACCCTGAGAAGAGCCACCCTCGACGACCGGCCAGCGATCACGCGGCTCATCGAACTCTCGGCGCGCGGGCTGAGCCGGGAAGACTACTCCGAGGAGCAAATCGAAGGGGCCATCGCCGGTGTCTTCGGGGTCGATTCAGACTTGATTCACGACGGGACCTATTTCGTCGCCGAAGCCTCCAATGAAAGGCTGTACATCCCACGCGTGTGGTCGTATGATCAGGCCGCAAGCTTTGAGAACCATTCTGACCGACCTGTGACAGACAAGAAAATGGAGATCACGCGATGCCAGGAAAAAACCGTCACGCGAGTGTCTCGAGCAAGAGACCGTCTCGCCGACAATTTCTGACCCAGGCCGGGGTGGCGGGTGTCGTGACGTTTGCCGCGCCGGCCATCGTCCGTGGCCGAAACCTGAACGACAAGCTGAATCTCGCGATCATCGGTGCGGGTGGGCGCGGCGCTGATAATCTTCGTGCCGTCGGGTCCGAGAACATTGTCATGCTCTGTGACGTCAACGAGGCGAATTTGAACCAAGCCGCCGAGCGCCACCCGCACGCCCGCCAGATCGTTGATTTCCGTAAAGTGTATGACCATGCCAAAGAGTTCGATGCGGTGGTCATCAGCACGGCTGAACACACGCACGCCTTTGCCACGCTCCCGGCTTTGCAGCTTGGCAAACACGTCTACTGCGAGAAGCCGCTCACGCACAGCATCTGGGAAGCCCGCGTCATTCGTGAAGCGGCGGCGAAAGCCAGGGTCGCCACGCAGCAGGGAACACAGGTTCACGCCAGCGATAATTACCGTCGCGTGGTCGAACTGATTCAGACCGGGGCGATTGGCGCGGTCACCGAAGTTCATGTCTGGGTCGCTCGCGCCTGGGGCTGGCACGCCAGTGAAGCGGAAGCGAAAGCGGCCGGCGACATCGTCTTCGTCCAGCAGCGCCCGGCCAAACCGGACCCCGTCCCCGCGACGCTCGATTGGGAACTGTGGCTGGGCCCGGCGCCGCAGCGACCCTTTCATAACGTTTATTTCCCCGGCCCGAAATGGTATCGCTGGTGGGACTTCGGCAACGGCACGATGTCTGACCTGGGCAGCCATTGGATCGACCTGCCGTTCTGGGCCCTGAAGCTCGGGTCTCCGCTGACGGTCGAAGCCGCCGGCCCGGCACCTCATCCCGAGATCGCTCCCGCGTCGATGAAAGTCACTTACCAATACAGGGAGCGAGGGACGCTGCCGCCGGTGCGACTCACTTGGTATCAAGGCACGTATAAACCGCAGATCTGGCAAGACGCGGGGATTCCGCAGTGGCAGAGCGGCGTGCTCTTTATGGGTGAGAAAGGCATGCTGCTCGCCGATTACGGCAAACACACCCTGCTCCCGGAAGCCAGGTTTGCAGACTTCGAGCGACCCGAGCCGTTCATCCCGAAATCTCTCGGTCATCACGCCGAGTGGATTCACGCCTGTAAGACCGGCGCCCCCACCACCTGCAACTTCGAGTACGCTGGTTGGCTGACCGAAGCCAACCACCTCGGCAATGTCGCTTTCCGGGCCGGCAAGAAACTGGCGTGGGATGCGCGGCACCTGCGGGCCACGAATGCACCGGAAATCGAGCCGCTGATCCACCGTCAGTATCGCAAGGGTTGGAAACTGGTCTAGCAGGGGTTCGTCTTGGCCGTTCAGTCTGCCGAGCCGTATAATCGCCCTAGCTGTAAAACGGCAGTCAGGGAGCGGGAGATGGATATTGGTTTTGTTTGGGATGAAGCGAAATACAAAACCGTCGTCAGGGAGCACAATGTCAATTTTTATGAAGCCGTCGCCGCTTTTGATGACCCTGCCGGATATGAGGCACCGGGATTGGCTGAACCTGAAGATCGGTGGCTGTGGGTCGGCAAGACGCCCTGGGATCGGTTATTGATCATCGTTTACACCGAGCAGGACTTGCCTCTTTATCGAATCATCACCGCGTACGACGCCGAAGGGAGTTGGATCGATGAGTACTATGGAAGATGACAATTTCGATTATCAGGCTTACACGCGAGAGACGCCGCCGGACCCGGCAAAAATTCGCCGGGGCACGGCTGATCGCCGGCAGCGGTTTGATGCGGCCATGATGCGGCGCGCGGTGCGGATTGATGAAGACCTGCTCAAGGAGCTTCGCCAACTCGTCTCCGAGGGACAAAGCTGCGAGCAGTTAATCAATCAGGCATTGCGCGAATGGCTCTTGGCCAAAGGGATGAGAGAATTGGTTCGAGCAGAAATTCAATTGGCTGTCCGACAATCGCTGTCACCTACCCAGACGCAGATCGAATCGCCGCAATCTTAACCCAAAAGTCAGGTGCCTATGGTTTGTGAGGTTCCGGAGACAATATGCCGGCGATCTGGTTCCGTCGTTTGAAGAACTGGTCAATGAGGCGCTCGCCGAATGACCTGTCAAGAGGGCTGAGAGTCAGGGAGAAGCGCAGTTGAATCCCTACCTCAACTACCTCAAGCACGAAGCCGCCACACCGATTCGCATCACGATAGGAGGAAAGCCATGAAACGTTGGCCAGAGAGATTCTCGCTACTTCTCGCGTTCAGTTTCCTGCTGGCGCTCATCTCCGTCACGGCCAGCGCCCAGGTCACCACCGCCGATTTAGTCGGCACGATCAAAGACAATTCCGGCGCCGTCGTGCGCGGCGTCAAAGTCACGCTCACCAACGAAGCCACCGGCGTGAGCCGCTCAGTTGCGACCGATGACGACGGCAACTACATCTTCACGTCGCTGCCACCCGGTCGCTACGCGCTCACGGCCGAAGCCACCGGCTTTCGCAAGGTCGAGCGCACGGGCTTGGAATTGCAAGTCAATCAACGCGCGCAGCTTGACTTAGACCTGCAAGTCGGACAGGTCGGCGAGACCGTCCGCATCGAAGGCACGGCGCCGCTGCTCGAAGGCCAGTCGTCTGTCCTCGGCAGCGTGATTCAGGAACGTCAGGTGCAGGATTTGCCGCTCAACGGGCGCAACTTCGTGCAACTTGCGATCTTGAGTCCCGGCGTCAGCGGCGCCAGTTTCGGCATGCGCGGCACGATTATGAGCGGCACCCGCCCCGACGACCTGCGCCCCGGCACCGAGCTGTTTGTCAACGGCAATAGGGAAAGCTCGAACAACTACCTTTATGACGGCATCGACAACAACGACCGGCTGACGCTGGCGATCGTCGTCCGCCCGGCCGTCGAAGCGATCAAGGAATTCAAGATTCAGACCAACCTCTTTTCCGCCGAACAAGGGCGCAATCCCGGCGGGCAGGTCAACGTGGTCACTAAGTCCGGCGGCAATGACCTGCACGGCGCGGCCTACGAATTCCTGCGCAACGATGCGCTTGACGCCAACAACTTCTTCGCCAATCGCGCGGGGCAGAAGAAACCGCCGTTCAGACAGAACCAATTCGGCGGCGCTCTCGGCGGCCCCGTCATCAAGGGCAAGACTTTCTACTTCGGCGATTACGACGGGTTCCGCCAACGGCTGGGGCGCGTCTTCGTCAACACCGTGCCGACAGTTAGGATGCGGCAGGGCGATTTCGGCGAGGTGGCGGCAGGCATCTTCGATCCGGCGACGACGGTCCAGAGTGGCACGACCTTCACGCGCCAGCAGTTTCCCAACAATCGCATTCCGCAAGATCGCTGGGACCCGGTGACAGCCAAATTGATCAACGCTTATCCGCTGCCGACCTCTTCAGCCTTGGTCAACAATCTGGTCACGACGCCGACGCGCAAACAGAACTGGGACCAATACGACGTGCGCGTCGATCACAATCAGAGCGAAAGGAACACCTTCTTTGCGCGCTACTCCTGGTCGAAGACGGCGACGACCAATCCGTTCACTTTTCCGGCCGTCCAGCTTCCCGGCCTCTCGAAAGCCGTCGGCCTCGGCAATGAAGACACGTTCGCGGGCACTTCGACGCTACGCGCGCATCACGCTGTCATCAACTGGGTGCACGTGCTCTCGCCGCGTCTATTGCTGGATTTGCGCGCCGGTTACGCGCGCTTCCAACTCGATTTCACGCAAGCCGACGTAGCGGCGAATGATCAACTCGGCATCAAGCTCGGCGTGCCCAACGCCAATCAGCAGGAGCAACAGAACGCCGTGCCCATCTTCAGCCCGGCGAATTTCACGGGCATCGGCCATAGCCGCTCGCTGCCGATTCTGCGGCGCGAAAACACCTATCAATACGTGGGCAACCTGACCTTCACCGGCAGCGCGCACACGATCAAGACCGGCCTGGATGTTCGCCGCCGCCAACTGACCGAGTATCAGACCAACCGCGGCAACGGTCGTTTCAACTTCGCGCCGAACATCACCAACAACCCGGCGAACAACACGGGCGGCAACGCGATGGCCTCGTTCCTGCTCGGCGCGCCGAGTTTGATCGAACAGGATTACCTGCTCGCCTGGGTGGGCATTCGCGGCACCGAATACAGCGCCTTTGTGGCCGACGATTGGCGCGCGACGCCGAAGCTGAGTTTGAACCTCGGGTTGCGTTACGAACTCGATACGCCTTACAGCGAAGTGGCGAATCGCTGGGCCAACTTCGATCCGCAGACGGCGACGGTCTTGGTCGCGGGGCGCAATGGCGTGAGCAAGAGCGCGGGCGTCAACACCTTCACCAAAGGCTTTGCGCCGCGTTTCGGCTTCGCCTATCAGCTTCGGCAAAAGACTGTGGTGCGCGGCGGGGCGGGCATCTTCTGGAACACGGCGGGGCACGGCGGCAACGCATTGCGTTTGCAACGCCACGTGCCGTTCGGGCCGATCTACAGCTTTTCGCCCGGCAACTTTTTCGTCACGCGGCGCGTGAGCGACGGCTTCCCCGTAATTCCGCCGCTCGATCTGCGGCTGGCCGATACTCCCAGCGGCAGCGTGATCGGCGTTGATCCGAACTATCAGCCGGGTTATGCCGAGCAGTTCAATCTGACCATCGAACACGAACTGCCTTCATCCTTGTTGCTCAAAGCTTCGTATGTCGGCAACCTGGGCCGCCACCTCGACACCAGCTTCAATCTCAATCAAGCCGTGCCGGGCGCGGGCGCGGTCAACAATCGCCGGCCGTTTTTCGCCGTGCGTCCCACGCTCGCCGATGTGACGTGGGCCGTATCTGACGGCCTGGGCGCCTATCATGCTTTTCAATTCAGCGCCGAGAAGCGGTTGACGTATGGCTTGAGCGGCTTGCTCTCGTATACCTGGGGCCATGCGATTGACACCGTGGGCCAAAGCTTCGGCGGCGGCGCGGACGGCCCGTTGCCGCAAGACCCGCGCAATCGCCGCGCTGATCGCGGCAATTCGCCGTTCGACATCCGCCATCGTCTGACCATCGCCTGGAATTACGCGCTGCCTTTCGGCAAAGGGCGGAAGTGGCTCGGCAACGGCGGCCCGGCTGAGTACGTGCTGGGCGGCTGGCAGGCGAACGGCATCAACACGTTTCAGACGGGCTTGCCTTTCACGCCGACGGCCAACTCGGCGACGGTCAACACCGGCACGGGCAGCCGCCCTGATCGCATCGGCAACGGCAAGTTGGAGCACCCGACCGTAGACCGCTGGTTCGATACTGGGGCGTTTGCGACGCCGGCGCAATTCACCTACGGCAATTCGGGCCGCAATATTCTTTACGGGCCGGGGCGCGTGAATTTCGATTTCTCGCTCTTCAAGGAGTTCCGCTTCACGGAAGGCTTGAAGCTGCAATTCCGCACCGAATTTTTCAACCTCTTCAATGCGCCGCAATTCGATCTGCCGAACGCGGCCATCGGCGCGGGCAATGCCGGAACCATCACCGCGATCGTCGGTACGCCGCGCCAGATTCAGTTCGGATTGAAATTGGTCTTTTGAGAATACGGAACAGATGAGCTTGAAAGTGGAGACAGTTTCAAACACAAAGGGGCAAAGGAGACCGCTTAAAAAGTGCCTGTAACGTATCGCATATTGTTTTTACGCAACGCGACCACCACTACATATGGGGCTGTCACCCGACTTTTTAAGCGGTCTCCAAAGGGGCAAAGAAAACAAACCAGTTCAATTCTTTGTTCCTTTGTTCCTTTGTCCCTTTGTGTTGAGAAAGACTTGGTAACGAGGACACTACGATGAAAGATGAAAAGAAAGAGAAAGACACCGCCGACCTGCAACGCCGCTCGCTGCTCAAAAACACCGCTGCCGCAACGATCGGCCTGGGCGCGATGAACGCCGTCTCCGGCCCCGAAGCGCACGCCGAAGAAATCATTCAGCCGCGTCAACCCATCCCTGAAATCGCACACCAAGCCGCGCGCCCGACCGTGCGCGAAAGCGTCAAGATCACTCGCCTCGAAACCTTCCTGGTCAAACCGCGCTGGCTCTTCCTCAAAGTTCACACCAACGCCGGCGTCGTCGGTTTGGGCGAACCGATCACCGAAGGCCGCGCGCTGACCTGCGCCGCAGCGGTCAAGGAGATCGAGCCTTACCTCCTCGGCAAAGACCCACGCGCCGTGGTGCATCACTGGCAGGCGATCTATCGTCACGCTTTCTATCGCGGCGGGCCGATTTTGACGAGCGCGCTCTCAGGGATTGATCAGGCGCTCTGGGACATCAAAGGCAAATTGCTGGGCGTGCCGGTTTACGAACTCTTGGGCGGCCCCACCCGCCAGCGCATCCGCGTCTACGCGCACGCGGGCACGCCGGAGTTGATCCGCGAGCGCAAGGCGCAGGGCTTCACCGCGTTCAAGACCGGCCCCGCCAGGTTGAATGGCCGGTATGCCCGCGCGATCGAGAACAAAGCCTGGATCGAACATGCCGTCGCGCAATTCGCCCGCTTGCGCGAGATCGTCGGCAAAGACGGCGACCTCGGCATTGATTTCCATGGCGCGATTCCGCCCGCCACGGCCAAAATCCTGATGAAAGAGCTGGAGCAGTTTCAGCCGTTCTTTTACGAAGAAGTGATCAACTGCCAGAACGTGGAGGTCATGGCCGAGTTGGCGAAGAGTACGCACGTCCCGCTGGCCACCGGCGAGCGCATCTTCACCAAGTGGGGCTTCCGCGAGATTCTGGAAAAGGGCGCGGCGACGATCCTGCAGCCCGACCTCTGCCACGCGGGCGGCATCACCGAAGTGCGGTTGATCGCGGGCATGGCCGAGGCTTATTACGCTTCGCTGGCGCCGCACAATCCGCTCGGGCCCATCTCCTTGGCCGCCGGCTTGCAGATGGCCGCTTCGATCCCGAACTTCCTCTGCCAGGAGCAGGTGAGTTTGGGCGAGGGTTACATCAAGCATCCGTTCAAAGTGCGCGACGGTTACGTGGATCTGCCTAAGGGACCGGGGCTGGGGATCGAACTGGACGACCAGGCGATGGCGGACAAGCTCGGCCACGATTGGCGGAACGCCGAAACGTATGACCCGGATGATGGATCGGTCGTGGATTGGTAAGCCTTATCATTTTCCATTGGTCATTTGATATTTGTCATTGGCCATTGATCGGGCAGTGTTCTTTGTCCAGGGAGGCCAGCCAGACTGGCGACCACGGTGATTAACTGGGCAGGCTCAACCGGCTTGGCGAGGTGCAGTTGGTACCCGGACCGGAGGGCTTGGCTGCGATCTTCAGCGCTGGCGTAAGCCGTCAGGGCCGCGGCGGGCACGACGTGGCCCCGCTCCCTGACTTTTTGAATAAAGCTGTAGCCGTCCTCTTCCGGCATCTCGATGTCACTCAAGACGACATCGAACCGATCCTCCGCGAGCGCTTGCAGACCTCTGGCTGAGGAAGGGACGACCGTGACTAAGGCCCCGCACTCTGAGAGAACCGCTGAAACGATCTCCCTGGCATCTATCTCATCATCGACTACCAAAATCCGCACTCCGCTCAGAGAGGGTGAAGCCTCGAGGCTGAGCGGGCTTGGCGCGATAGCTGGTCTCCGCTCTCTTCCCTGGTTCACCAGCAGCGGAAGTCTGACGGTGAAGACGGCTCCTTTTCCTTCCCCCTCACTCTGCGCCGAGATTTCTCCGCCGTGAGCCTCGACCAGGTAGCGCACAATGGCCAGGCCCAAGCCTAAACCGCCGTATTTTCGCGTGCTCCCGCCGGAGGCTTGGCGGAAGCGTTCAAAGACATAGGGGAGAAAGTCAGGCGCAATCCCCTGCCCCGTATCACGCACGGTCAGCTCAGCCTCAGCGTGGGTGCGGGAAAGTTGCACCACCACCCGCCCGCCCGAGGGAGTAAATTTGAGGGCGTTGGAGAGCAGATTCCAGACGATTTGCTGTAAGCGTTGGGCGTCGCCCGAAAGTGGGCCGGCTAATGGCTCCAGCAGTGATTCGAGGAACACCCCTTTGGCCTCGGCGGTGGGTCTCATCGACTCGAGGGTCTCTTCAATCACCGAGACTAAATCGACTTGGCTGAGGTTGAGGCGAAGCTTGCCGGTGATGATCCGCGAGACATCCAGGAGGTCTTCAATCAGCTGTGCTTGGAGGCGGACGTTGCGGTCAATGGTTTCAAGTGCGCGTTGTGCCCTTGGTCCCTCCAGCCTCCCGGTCCGCAGCAGGCTGGTCCAACCAAGCATGGCATTGAGGGGGGTGCGCAACTCGTGTGAGACCGTGGCCAGGAACTCGTCTTTGAGACGGCTAGCGGCTTCGGCCTCGGCGCGGGCGGCCTGCTCACGCGCCAGGAGTTGCTCGCGCTCGGCCTCGGCCCGCTTGCGCTCAGTAATGTCACTGAGCGACGCCATCCAGCCGACCACCTGGCCCTGCTCGTCTCGGTCGGGCATGTAAGCGACGCGCATAAAGCGCTGACCGATTCGCGAGTATGGGATTTCGGCCTCGTATTCGACCGGCCGCCCTTCGAGGACGATCTCTACGTAAGGGCGGATTGCTTCGTAAGCCTCTTCACCCATGATCTCCCGAACGGGTTTCCCCACGATCTGTTCGGGTGTCAGGCCAAAACGTTCCGCGTAGGCGCGGTTCACGAACTGGTATCGCAGTTCGCGACTACATTGCGTGAGCATGACGGGAGTAATATCCGTAATCAGCCGCAGTTGCGCTTCCTTGGCGCGCAAGGCCTCTTCGGCGCGTTGGCGTTCGGTAATATCACGCGCAATCGCCGAAGCGCTGTTCACCTTTCCGGCAGCATCCTTGGTCGGCGAGATCGACACCGAGGTATAAATTATCTGGCCATCTTTCCGCACCCGCCTGGCTTCATAGTTGTCAATCCGCTCTCCCCGCTTCAGTCGGTCAACAATCTGTCGCAGGTCATCAGTCTGGTCAGGCGGAAACAGGATTGAGATGGAGCGACCGACCACCTCCTCAGCCGTGTAACCATAGATTCGTTCTGCGCCCTTATTCCAACTGATAATGGTTCCGTCCAGCGTCTTGCCGATGACCGCATCACTGGTTGACTCAACCACGGAGGCGAGGGAGGAGATGGTCTGCTGCGCGCGCTGGTGCTCGGTGACGATCACGGCGACCACTAAGAACGTGATGGCCAGCGCCGCCACGAACACTTGTAAGAGCAGCAACGACTCATTGGGAGTAGCTGCGACAAAAGGGCCGAATCCTCGTCTTGTCCCCCAGATGGCGATCCCTGAAAACAGAGCCATGGCCGTCGCCACGCCACGTGGCCCCAACCTGAAAGCGGCCCACAAGAGGAAAGGAAAGATCAGCCGCCATAAGATTTGAGTAACGACCCTGGAGAGAGACCAGCCGCCAAAGAGGATCGAGGTATCGATGGAGAGCGAGGCCAGCAGCAGCACGGCCTCCGCCGACCGGCGCGGCGACCACGGCTCGGAAGGTTTTTCAATCCAGGTCAGCAGCAATGGCGCGACCACCAGCGCGCCCGCTCCATCCCCGAGCCACCAGGTCAGCCAGAGCGGGCCAAAGTTGGCCCACGCTTCGGCGCCGCCGAGGCAGAGACTGAGATTGCCGATCGTCGCGCTCACCGCCGGACTGAGCGCCCCGGCCAGGAGCACGAACTTCACCACATCTTGGCCGCGATCAAAAGGGTGACGGAGCCCAACAAAGCGGTGCAGCAAGTAAACAGCCGTGACGGCCTCCAACGTATTGCCGACGGCGATGCCGCCCGCGGTCGCCACTGACACCCCGGTTGCCAGGTTCGCCAGAAACGCTCCCAGTAGGATCGCCGGCGAAACCCGATAGCCCAGCCATAAGACAGCGGCGATCGCCACGCCTGTGGGTGGCCAGACCGGTGAGACGTTGGCATGCACAAAGGCCAGCGACAAGCCGAATTCCGCGGCGCCAAAGTAAAGAGCAGCCACCACGAAAAGCAATACCGAGAGAGGCACTTTGCTAAATTTCATGACCGCGTCCTTTAAGAATCGGCGCGACGCCTTGATTGGAGCTCAAAAAAGCGGGGCCTTAAAGTATTGGTCTGTGAGCCGCAGCCTATCACTAGAGATTAGCTCTGTAAATGTGAGGAGGGTAGCAGCGGCCCAAGCGCTCTCGCCATTTGTGCAGAAGACGATGAAATAACGCCTTTCACGAAAACACTAGCGATGCGGGGCTGAGGCGCTTAACCCTTACGCTTGAAGTATTGCACCGCGCGCTCATGCTTTTCCGCCTCTGCGCGGGTGTCGAAGGTACCCAGGTTGCGGCGCTTGCCGGTCTTCGGGTCCTTCTTGCGCGAGTAGAGGCGATACTTGCCTGACTTCAGTTTTCTGATCATGGTCATTCACCTCCCGGCAAGGTTTGGCCGCTATCTCTTTCCGACCTCAAGTGTGCGGTTGATACCTCAGTCCCAGATCTGAATCCATTACTCATCGCCGGGGGGCACTTTCATTCTCTTACTCCGACAATCTCCCGCTGGTCTTCCGGGTTGATCACCCCTTTGCGCACAAGCAAGCCCAGCAAGGAGTGCAGCGTGGCGTGCAGGTCGGGCAGGATGTAGCGGCTGGCGAGTTCCTCGACGAACTCTTCGCGTGTGAAGGCGCCTTGCCGGATGAGCACCTCGACGAGGGCGGTGAGCTGCCGGAGGTACTGGACCGCCGGGGCCTCGGCCCCTTTGGTTTGGGGAGTCACGTTCCCGCCCTTGATGAGGGCCGCCACTTTTTTAGCGTCCAGCCCACGCTCGCGCAGAACCCGGCCCGCGAGCGACTGATCTTGCCGGAGGAGGCCGAGCAACAAATGTTCAGTGCCGGTGTGAGGGTGGTTCAAATTCTCGCTCGCTTCGCGATCTTTCCGCCGCGACTGAAACATGATACCGCGACGCGGCTCGGGGCGCAGGCGGGAGCGGCTCAATCAGGATGCCTGAGCCGCTCCCCCAATCTCCGCTTCAGAATGAATACAAGAACGCAATGTTCGCCCAGTTCAACCGGTGATCGGCCGTGGGCTGATTGAAAAAGTCTGTCCACACATGCCGGTACTCGAGCGCGAAGGTGACCTGGGGAGAGAGCTTGTATTGGCTGTTGACCAGGAAGGTTTGATTGCGCTTGCGCAGGCCAACCAGCAAGTCACGATCGCGATTGTCTTCGATGCCGTAGCCGGCATTGACGCTGAATTTCTTCCACGGTCCTTCATAACCCGTGGGCGCTTCGCCGTGCAACTCCACCCAACCGCCGGTCGAATTGATGCCGCGCGCGCGCCCGGCCAGCACCACCGCCGCTTGCGCGATATCGCCCGAAAAGATCCCCAGCGCACGCCCGTGGAAGACTTCGCCGGTCACCCGGAAACCGGAAGAGAGCCAGGCATTCACATCCCCGCTCACGCCGTAGGAGTCAATCGGGGAGCGCACGGTCGTCCCGGCCGGATTGCCGGCGACGCCGAGCAAGCGTGAATAATGGCCGCTCACGCCGCCCGATGATTCCTTGCCGTGGCTGGGCGTGGTGAAACCGAGCCGCGCTTCGAAGGCGGGCAGCGAGCCGCGCTCGCCGAGACCGATCACGCGGGTGGCCGGATTGCCGGCATTGTCACCGGCGTCGGGATCGAGGATCGCCGTGGTGAAGATGAACTTCGATTTTTCTCCCTCGCGATGCTCATAGCGAATCTGCGGGAAGCGGTTCCACAAATTGCCCGAGGTCGAAAATCCCGGAATGGCATAGGAGGCGAGGGTGGTCGGATTGAGCGGCGAGAAGACCGCCCAGTCCTGTCCGGCTTCGAACGAATCCTTCGCCCAATCGATGCGACCGTAAGCGAGTCGCAGCCGGAAGATGTCGAAGTTGACGCCGTTGGCGAACGCCGGTTTGCCGCCGAGCAGATCGAATTCAAACACCCCGGTCAGTTTGGCGTCGGAAAACTTGCCGTCATAACGCAGGCCGAAGCGGGTTTGGCGGAGCGTCAGATTGACATTCTGATGATTTTGATCAGCGGATGTGCCCCGCTTCTGCGGAAAGAGCGGAATGTCGTTGTTGTTGGCGCCGCGATCGAGAAAATTGGCATTGAACAAAATGTTGCCGTAGATTTTCACCGGGAATTTCGAGGTGGAGGTGACCGCGCCTTCAGTCTGCTGCGCGACGGTAGTGACTTTCTTGGCGGTCGCCTCTTCCGCTGTGCGTACCGCTTTCACGTCGGCCGTGAGCTGCTCATCTGTCTTTCTGAGCGCGGCGACGTCTTCCGTCGCGCGGCTGCTGGTTCGCTCGACGCGCCCGAGCGACTCCTGCACCCGCGCGAGGGCATCGTTAGCACGGCGTGCGGCTTCCATTGCCTGAGCGGCCTGATCCTGCGCGGCTTTGGCATCGCTCGCTGCTCTGGCGGCGGCGGCCTCCGCTTCCCGTGCGCGCTGCTCTGCGGCTTGAGCATGCTGCTCCGCCGCTGCCAGGCGCTCCATGGCTGCTTGATGTTGCGCTTGCTGCTTCGCCGCCGCGGCTTTCGATCTGGCTCTCCGCCTCGCGGCTTTCTTTTGCGGCGTACCATCAGCACTGATGGCGGTTGCTTCGCCGACGGCTAAGGAAAATACCAACGCCAGCGAGATCACTGACCACAAGAGTCTCTTCATAAAATCTTCCTCCTCTCTTCTGCTGAGTCAATAGGATCTAAGCTTTTTGTGTTTCACAATTTTTCCCCGAACCAAGGCGGAACGATGAAGCTGGGTAATGCGTTGAAAGAACCTTTGACGCTTGAACGATGGAGCGACGAAGCCGTCTTCCGGGCCTGCCTAAAACTTGCCGATGCGATTGGCCGCACCATCATCAAAAAGAAAGCTCTACTGCCATGAGAAAATCAGAACGCTTTGACTGCCAGACTCTGAACTGCGAAAAATCTAAGCTCAATTCGCTCGACTGTCAACCAAGATGCCGCCCTCCCGCGAGCATAGTCTCAGGGTTCGAATCGTTTCCCATTGACAGGCGAGCGGTCACGGGCGGATAATCCGCATCGTCTACTGAATATTTAGTCACGCACTTTCGCAATCTTAAGGTTTCGTTTCCGAAGCTCGAATACCGATTTTTCAGGCGCCTTTTGTGGTGAAACTTTGACTCCAGGTTTTCCATGAAAAGCTTCCGGCAAAAATCTTCCAGGAAGCAGGCTTGCTACCGGCCGATTCCGGAACAAGTGTTGTTTTTTTCGGCCACACCCGCTGATCAATCCCACGATTCTCGTATTTCAACCTTTCAAGGACCCTCAATTCGCCAAAGGAGGAAGAGCATATGACTGTCTCGCGGAGAGAGTTTCTGAAAGTCGCCGCGGTCGGCGGCGGAGGGATCCTCGCCTTCGGCTTCGATCTCGCCCCCGCCTACGCCGCCGTGCGTGAGTTGAAGATCGCGCGCACCACCGAGACGCGCTCGACCTGCCCGTACTGCGCGGTGAGCTGCGGCGTGATCATTCACACGCTCGGCGACAAATCCAAGAATGTCACGGGCACGACGGTGGTCCACGTTGAAGGCGATCCCGATCATCCGGTCAATCGCGGCACGCTGTGTCCCAAAGGCATCACGCTCAAGCACGACATCGTCAATAACGCGCGCTTGACCAAGCCCATGTATCGCGCGCCCGGCTCCGACCACTGGGAAGAAAAGAGCTGGGATTGGATGATCGACAACATCGCGCAGCGCCTGAAGAAGACGCGCGATGCCACCTTCATTGAGAAGAATGCCGCGGGACAGACGGTCAATCAGTGCCCCGGCCTGGCCATCGTCGGCGGCTGCACCGACAACAACGAAGTCAATTACCTGATCGTCAAGTGGCTGCGCTCGCTCGGCGTCTTATACACCGACAATCAGGCCCGGCTTTGACATGGCCCCACGGTGTCCAGTTTGGGCGCCACTTTCGGTCGCGGGGCGATGACGAACAATTGGGTCGATATTAAGAATGCCGACGTGATTCTGGTCATGGGCGGCAATCCGGCCGAGAACCATCCGTGCGGTTTCAAGTGGGCCATCGAGGCGAAGAAAAATCGCAACGCCAAGCTGGTGGTCGTCGATCCGCGCTTCAATCGCACCGCCGCGGTCGCCGATCACTTCGTGCAGATTCGTTCGGGCACCGACATCGCCTTCCTCGCGGGCGTGATGAATTACATGCTCGCCAAGGATCGCTTCCACAAAGAGTACGTCGTCAACTACACCAACGCGCCCTTCCTGATCAAGGAAGGGTTCCAGATGCCTGGGGACAACGACGGCTTGTTCTCCGGCTTCGATCCGCAGAAGCGTGCCTACGACAAAGCGACCTGGGGCTATGACCTCGGGCCTGACGGCTACGTCAAAGTTGACCAGACGCTCGAGGATCCGCGGTGCGTCTTTCAGTTGATGAAGAAACACTACTCGCGCTATACGCCCGAGATGGTGGCCAACATCTGCGGTTGCACGAAAGAAGCTTTTGTCAAGGCCGCCGAGATGATCAGTGCGTCCTATCCGGTCGATAAGGCGGGGACCATCCTCTACGCGCTCGGCTGGACGCACCACTCCTCTTCGGTGCAGAACATCCGGGCGGCGGCCTCCATGCAACTGCTGCTGGGCAATGTCGGTCGTCCGGGCGGCGGCGTCAACGCGCTGCGTGGACATTCCAACATCCAGGGCGCGACCGACATGAGCCAGACGCACACGCTGCCCGGCTATTTGAAGATGCCGCGGCCCGAGCAGCAGACGCTCAAAGATTATCTGGAGGCGAACACGCCGAAAAAACTGCGGCCCAACTCGATGAACTATTGGGAGAACTACGACAAGTTTACGGTCTCGCTGCTCAAAGCCTTCTACGGGAGCGCCGCGACGCCCGAGAACGATTTCGGCTACGGGTGGCTGCCGAAGATGGACCGCGATTATTCGTGGGTCTACATCTACGACGGCGCCTACAACGACATCGTCAAAGGCATCGTCTCGTTCGGCATGAACCCGGTCGGCAACGGGCCGCACTCGAAGAAGATGATTCAGGCTTTGGCCAAGCTCGACTGGCTGGTCATGGTGGAAAATTTCGAGACCGAGACGGCCACCTTCTGGAAAGCGCCGAAGGAGTATGAAGGCCCGCCGACCGACCACATCAAGACCGAAGTCTTCATGCTGCCGGCGGGCAACTTCGCGGAGAAGGACGGGACGTTTACGAATTCTTCGCGCTGGCTGCAATGGAAGTGGAAAGCCGTGGATCCACCCGGCGAGGCCAAACCCGATCAGGAGATCATCGCCCGCCTCGCCTTGAGATTGAAAGAACTCTACACGAAGGAAGGCGGCAAGCTGCCGGATCCGGTGCTCAAGATGGCGTGGAGCTATGCCAATCCCCAGAGTCCGAATCTCGAGGAGGTCGCCCGTGAGATCAACGGCAAAGTTCTCGACGACTTCAAGGACGAGAAGACCGGCACGGAGTACAAGAAGGGACAGCAGGTGCCGGGCTACGCGGCGTTGCGCGCTGATGGCAAGACGCTGAGTGGCAACTGGCTGCACTCCGGCTACTTCACCGAAGCCGGCAACCTCGCTCAACGGCGCAATCCGGTGGATCCGAGCGGTCTGGGCTACTATTCCAACTGGGCGTTCAACTGGCCGGCCAATCGCCGCATCATGTACAACCGCGCGTCGGCTGACGCGAGCGGCAAGCCGTGGGACGCGAAGCGGCCTGGCATCTGGTGGAACGGCGAGCGGTGGGTTGGTGACGTGCCCGATTACAAGCCTGATAGCAAGCCCGAAGAGATGCTGGGGCCGTTCATCATGAACCCGGAAGGCGTCGGGAAACTCTATGCCGTGGATATGAACGACGGCCCGCTCCCGGAGCACTACGAGGCTTATGAAGCGCCCGTCGATAATCCGCTCCACCCCAAGGTGAGCTCCAATCCCGTGACGAAATTGTTCAAGACGAACATGGATGTCTACGGGAAGCGAGACAAGTATCCGATCGTCTGCACGACTTATCGCTTGACCGAACACTTCCACTACTGGACCAAGCATCAGGAGATCCTCAATCAGTTGCAACCTGAATTCTTCGTCGAGATTCCCGAGGAATTGGCCAAGGAGAAAGGGATCCGGAACGGAGACAAAGTAAAGGTCTCTTCGGCCCGTGGGGCGATTGAAGGCAAAGCCATGGTGACGAAACGGATTCGCCCGCTCCAAGTCGCGGGGCAGACCGTGTGGCAGATCGGCTTCCCGATTCACTGGGGGTTCGCTGGCAAATCGGTCGGCCCGCTCGCCAACACCTTGACGCCGACAGCGCTTGATCCGAACTCATCCACCCCAGAGTACAAGGCCTTTCTGGTCAATCTGGAGAAGGCTTAAGCATGGCGGATTGCAGATTGCGGATTGCGGAATGGAGAGCATTCAATCCGCAATCCGCATTCCGCCATCGAGGAAAGGAGGCTACAGAACATGCCAAGCAATATGGAACTCAGAAGAATTTCTGCCAGCCCTTCTCCAGCCACGGGCGTGCGCTCCGCGCCGACGGTCGCGAAACTGATCGACACCACGACCTGCATTGGCTGCAAGGCGTGCGAAGTCGCCTGTCAGGAGTGGAACGATTTGCTGGGGATCGATGAGGTGGCGGAACCAGTTGAGTTCGGCTCGTACCAGACGATGCCTGACCTCACGGCCAACTTCTGGAACTTGATCCGCTTCAACGAGCACGTCGAGAAGAAGCCCGATGGCACGGAGCAATTCCACTGGTTGATGGCCAAAGACCAGTGCATGCATTGCGAAGACCCGGGCTGTCTGAAAGCCTGCCCCTCGCCCGGCGCCATTGTGCAGTACGCCAACGGAGTGGTGGACTTTCAGCAAGAGCATTGTATTGGCTGCGAATACTGCGTGACCGGCTGTCCCTTCGACATTCCGCGACTGAACAAGCGGACCAAGAAGGTCTACAAGTGCACGCTCTGCTCGGACCGCTTGTCTTACGGGCTGGAACCGGCGTGCATCAAGGCTTGCCCGACGGGCTGCTTGCAGTTCGGCACCAAAGAGCAACTCGTGCAGATCGCCAACACCCGCGTCGCGCAATTGAAAGCCAACGGGCAGGAGCGAGCGGCCGTCTACGATCCGCAGGGCGTGGGCGGGACCGGCGTCATTTACGTGCTCGCTTTGGGTGATCAGCCTGAAGCTTACGGCTTGCCCAAGAACCCGCGCGTGCCGTGGACTGTCGCCATCTGGAAGAACGTCATCAAGCCGCTCGGCTCAGCGATGATGGTCGTGGGCTTGTTCGGGACGCTGTTCCACTACGTGCGCTTTGGGCGGAATGAGGCGCCAGGCATGCGCAAGTCAGAGAAAGAGGAGGTGTGAAGATGAGTCAGAGTCAGCCAGCAGTTCCACCACCGGCGCTCAGTCAAGCGCAAATTGCCGCGCTGGCGCGGACGCAGGAGGATGTCGTCGTGACCGACGACCTGATTGTGCGTCACACGGCCAGCGTGCGGCTCACGCATTGGCTGGTCGCGATCTTCTTCTTCCTGGCGCTCGCGACCGGCTTTGTCATCTACACTCCGTACTTTGCCGGGTTGGCAGGCCTGTTCGGGGGCGGCCCGATGGTCCGCCTGCTGCATCCCTGGTTTTCGCTCGGCTTCGTCATCGGGATTTTGTTTCTCTTCCGCGCCTGGAAGGAGCGGATGAAAAAAGAGCCGGGCGATGAGGAGTGGAAAAATAATTTCGGCGCCTACATGCGCTACGAGAAGGAACTGCAAAACGTGAGCAAGTACAACGCCGGCCAGAAGCTCTTTTTCTGGGCGGCGGTGTTGGGTGCGCTGGCGTTTCTCGCCTCCGGGATCGTCATGTGGTTCCCCACCTCGTTCCCATTTTTCTTGCGGGCGATCTCGTACTGGCTGCACGAGCTCACCTTCATCGCGTTCGTGGTTGGGATCATCTACCACATCTACATGTCGACGGCCGCCATGCCCGGCACGCTCCGGGCGATGACCCGCGGCACGGTGACCAAAGCCTGGGCCCGCTGGCATCATCCGCGCTGGTATCGCGAGGTCATGGGAGAAAAGGAGTAGGATGCTTGGTCCTTGGTCCTTTGTCCTTGGTCATTGGCAAAGGGCAAAGGACTAATGGGGGTTACGTTGCCAAACAGGAAAAATCATACGCTAAGCGATACAAAAATGTAGTATGATTCGGCAATGTAACCTCATAAACCGCTTCCATTCAGAGGAAAGTGTGGGTATCCGATTCGATCTCAGCGTGGTCAACTGGCTGGCTTATTTGATCCAGCCGGGGGCAGATGTCCCCCCTAACCTCGCGACCCTGGCTTCAGAAGGCAAGGAGTACGAGGCTTTAGGCATCTTCCTTAACAAGCTGGAAATGGGCTTCAGGTCATCGAAGGAGAGGGAGAGAGAAATTGGCAAGAAGGTCAAAAAGGCCAGGGAATGCCTGCTCGAGTATAAGTCTCGTCGAGAAGACCGGGGCATCACCAAGTATGTGCTCGCACCCTTGCGAGAGGATTTGGGTGGCAGGGCCTGGACCGCCCTGATCATTCCCTCCTGGACCGACCGGCGCCTCGATGACTTCCTGAACTCTGAGTTTTTCCTGCAGAAGTTAGTTGGGCACATGGCGCACAAAGGCAATGAATCGAATTTTGACCCCGGCCTTATTCTTCAACTGCAGCGACCAGAGGGGCAACAGGACATGTTTGCCCTGCTGGATGTTTTTCCCGCCCTGCATGTCGCCCTAAATAATATTAGCCGCTGGCCGGGACTGCTGGCTTGGAATAACCAGGGCGACTCTGCCTTCTTTCCGATTCATCCGGGCGAGGAAGAGCAAATTGAGGGAGATGCCCTAGCCATCGTTAAAGCTCTCAACCAGAATTCCGGGAAGCTCCGCGAAATCTATCGGGAGTTTATGGCGACCCGGCCGCAAAGTTCGCATTCTTCGAATGTTTTGACCATTTTACAATTGAGCGATCTCCACCTAGGCAGTAAGGAGGCGCACAGCAGGATTACTCAGGTGCATCAATGGGTGAGGGAGTTATGTCACGAACACCAGGACCTCTCGTCCATTCTACCGGTAGTTACCGGTGATTTGATGAATAGCAATTCTGACCGGTGTCGCCACGCGGCGCGCCTCTTTATAGATTTCCTTTCAAATCTGGGAACCCTTCAGCCGGTGTTCATCTTGGGGAATCACGACGTGAAACGCCACGGGGTTTGGGGACATGATTTTAGGCCGGTTATCCAACTCTCTTGCGCGCCAAGTGAAGTCTACTGGTACGACGACTGTCGAGTAGGGCTCGTTTGTTTCAACTCCGTGATTGCAGGTTCTCTTGCCCGCGGCTTTATCTCTGAGGACCAGCGAATAGATTTAGGGATGAAAATCAGGGGTAAGACAAATTGGAGGGACTATACGCTCGTGGCAGCGCTCCATCATCACCCCGTCAAAATCGCGAATCCCCCTTGGTACATTAAGGAGTCGTATGAAAAGCTCTTCGGTGGGTGGTTTGGGAAGACTGACGAACTAAAGGACGCTGACCAGTTCATGAATTTTGTTGAGAACCTAGGAATGGCGGCAGTGATCCACGGCCATAAACATATTCCGAAGATATCGGAAAACCCCAACCGTATCCCCATTTTCGGGTGCGGCAGCTCGGTGGGCAAGGTAAAGAGAAAAGGCGGCAGGGACTTTCTCTCGAGCAATCTAATTACAATAGATACGAGGAAGAAATTCTTGGCAGGAAGAATCTTAGCGCAGGCGGTGGGCGGCGGTCCAGATAAAATCGAAGAACACCGCGAACATCAACTGGTCTATTTGCCTCAAACCGGGTTTAATTAAAGAGGGCCACTGCGGGTGCTTGTTAGCTCTCATCACACGTTCCCTCCTGTAGGGCCTTGTTGTGTCAATGAGACCAGCGAATTCCGACAATATTGTCGAGCTTACCGTATGATTTTTCTCGGTTGTCACCGACACCCTTAATGACCCTTGACCAAGATGAAATACACCTGGGAACGACGCATCGAACGCGCCGAGCAACTCGCGCAGAGCGTGGCCCACGCACGGCAGATCCTGGCATTCTACGCGGAGGTTTTGAAGTGGCAGCGTGAAACCTTCACCCACCTGGCCAGCGCCTCATCACCTCAACCGCTCACTGGCTCCTTCGAAGTTGATCATCCGCTCTTGCTCGATCACTTTGCTTCATTGCTCGCGCTCGCCAAACGGCAGGGATCGGCAGCGCTGGCCGCCCAGGCGGAGGAACTCGCCGCCGACAGAGATGATTGGAAAGACCTGGTGGCCGCGTATTGGCATGGCGACCTGGCGCCCGAAGAAAGTTTTTTTGCGCGCGTCTGCTTGCAGCCCTATCTGGAGCTACTCGCCAACACCAACACGCCGCCCTTCGATTCCAATCTCACCGCCTTTGCCGCCGCGCAAATCGGCGGACTCGTCCAAGCGCAACCGCATCGGCTCTGCCCGTTCTGTGGGCGCAAACCGCAACTCGCGCTGCTCTCGAACGAGACTGACCTGCCAGGCATTGTGGCCGGCAGCGCCGAAGGCGGCCGTCGTTTCTTGATGTGCGGCGATTGCCTCACGCGCTGGCCCTATCAACGCATCGCGTGCGTCAACTGCCAGGAGGCAGACCCCTACAAGCTTCCTTACTATTCCGCTGAGGACATCCCCCACATGCGGGTTGAATGTTGCGATTCCTGTCGGCATTACCTGAAATCCATCGATCTCACGAAAGACGGCCGCCCGGTCCCGCCGGTCGATGAGCTGGCCGCCCTGCCGCTCGATCTTTGGGCGCATGAGCAAGGCTATCTCAAAATTCAGCCGAATCTGGCCGGCATATAAAATCGGCTCGCGGCTGACTGAGAGTGATGGGGCTGATGAGATAATCATGCCACGACCTCTGGCGGGGAGTGCGATATGGAAAAATCTGGCGATCCGAATCATTTCACCGTCGCCATCGGCGGCTTCGCCTCCGAGGTCGGCAAGACCACCTTGTTGTGCGAGCTGCTGCGGGCTTTCCCCGGATGGGAGGCGATTAAGCTCACCCGCGGTCACTACCGCTCGTGCGGCAAGGACCCACACGCCTGCTGCGTGAGTCACCTCTTGAGCGATGAGCCGGTGATCTACTCGGGTCGTGAGCGGACCTATGCTCCGGGCAAGGACACGGGACGCTACTGGGACGCGGGAGCATCCAATGTCCATTGGGTGATCGTGACTGACGCTCAGGTCAAGCCGGGGATCAACCAAGCGCTCGACCGCGTCCGAGCCCCCGGGGTCTTGATCGAAGGCAACAGCTTCCTGCGATTCATCGACGTGGACTTCACGGTCATGACCGCGCGGGCCGAGGGCGGCAAGATCAAACCGACGGCTCGCCGCGCGATGATGAAGGCCGATGCCCTCTACCTCTTTGATGAAGAGGATGGGGCCACGGCGCGGCAGCGATTCGCCTCGTGGTGTGAAGACCCTGCTCACCACAACCTGATTGGTGAACTCCCGATTTACACGCGCGAAGATCTGCCCCAACTGATTGCCCGCTTGCGGGAGACTTGTTCCATTGCGGTCTGAGTAACTGGTGCCTGGTGCTGTGCCCTGTCTTTCTCGACTAACCTCTTCAACTGATCGAAAGAGGCGCCTTTTTCTGGAGCAAAAACATGAGTGCGAGATCAAGCCTGGCCAGCTTGGCCATACTCCTTGTGTCGTGCCAGGTGCTGTTAGCTCAGGAACTGCCTGACCCCTATCCGGCGGCCAAAACCGGCGGGCTCTACATGATCAACTACTACCTTCCTCCGGCGCCGAGCAGTAGCCCGTGGTGGCCAAGCTGGTCGCCCGACGGCAAATGGCTGGCTTTCGCGATGCACGGCTCGATCTGGAAGGTCGCCGTCGATGGTTCGGTGGCCTATGAACTGACCTATGATCAAAATTACCATTCCTCTCCGGATTGGTCCCCCGACGGCAAATGGATTGTCTACACCTCGGATGATGATGGCCAGAGCATCAATTTAATGTTGCTCAATCTCGAGACCGGGGTCTCGACCCCGTTGACTGAAGGCACGCACCTCAACCTCGACCCGGTGTGGTCTCCGGACGGTAAGCGCATCGCTTTTGTCTCCACGCGTCCCAGTGGTTACTTCAATCTCTTCGTCATGGAGGTGAAGGACGGTAAGCCGGGCCAGATCATCCAACTGACCGCGGACCACCGTTACGGAAAAGATCGGCTCTACTTTGGCGACTACGACCTGCACATTGAGCCGCGGTGGTCTCCCGACGGCAAAGAGCTGGTCTTCGTCTGTAACCGCGGCATTCCGCTCGGCTCAGGCGCCCTCTGGCGGATGCCGGTGGAGGCCAACGGGATGGCGAAAGCGAGGATGATCTTCAAAGAGCAGACGCTCTACCGCCCCCGGCCCGACTGGTCTCCAGATGGCAGGCGGATCATCTATAGCTCGCACCTGGGCGGCCAGTTTGATAACTTGTTCGTGCTGCCGGCCGAGGGGGGCGAGCCATATAAGCTGACCTTTGGCGAGTGGGATGCCTTTCATCCGCGCTGGTCTCCGGATGGAGAATGGATCGCGTATGTTTCCAACGAGGAAGGCTTGCCTCAACTGCGGTTGCTGAAGACTTACGGCGGAAAGCAGGTCAAGGTGGAGATCCGCGACAAGCGCTGGAAGCGACCCATGGGCCGGGCCAGCATCCGCATCGAAGACGAGCAGACGCGCCAAGTCGTCCCTGCCCGCGCCTATCTGCGGGCCTCGGACGGCAAGGCGTATGCTCCCGACCAAGCCTTCCACCGGATCGGGCGGCTGGGTGAGCATCTGTTTCATAGTCACGGGAGCTTCGTCCTTGAGGTGCCGCCCGGAGAGCTGCGGCTGGAAGCGGTCCGCGGGTTCGAGTATTTTCCGGCGGCTCAAAGCTTGAAGATCGAAGCCGGCAAGACCACCTGGGCGACGCTCTCGCTGCGACGCCTGACAGACCTGTCGAGCAAAGGCTGGTACAGCGGCAGCAACCATGTCCACATGAACTACGGAGGCAATCTCCGCAACACGCCTGAGCGGCTGCTGGAGATGGCGGCGGCCGAAGACCTGGATCTCACGGTGGCCCTGGTGGCCAACAAAGATAACCGGATTTTAGACTACCAGTACTTCACCGGCCGTGTGCACCCGCTCTCTAACGATCAGCGGATTTTGTATTTCAATGAGGAGTACCGCCCGCCCTTCTACGGGCACGTCTCGCTCGTCAATCTCACCGAGCATTTGATCTCTCCGTTTACGACCGGCTATGAGGGCACGGCGATTGAGAGCCTCTATCCGAGCAACACTGACATGTTTCGCCTGGCCGCCAAGCAGGGGGCGATTGGCGCCTACGTGCATCCTTTCGGCGGCACCGCTGACCCGGTGGAAAGAGATCTGGGGGGCGCTAAAACTTTCCCCGTCGATGTGGCCCTCGGCACGGTGGTCTATCACGAATTGATGACCTCGGCCAACCAGGCGGGATTTCGGGTCTGGCACCAAGCGCTGAATAACGGCTTCCGGATCACGGCTGTCGGCGGCGAAGATTCGATTACCGATTTGCACCGCCGCTCCTTGATCGGCCAAAACCGCGCCTATGCCTACCTCGGCTCGAAGCTGACCTGGGCCGGATGGATCGAGGCGATTCGGCAAGGCCGGATGTTCGTCACCAACGGGCCGCTGCTGGAGTTTGCGGTCAACGGCCAGGTCCCTGGCGAAGAAGTGCGACTGCCCGCCGGCGGCGGGAAGGTCACGGTCAGAGGAGCGGTGCAGTCGATTGTTCCGGTGGAAAAGATCGAGGTCGTCTTCAAGGGGCGAGTCGTCGCGACGATCAATCCGGGTGAGGGAAAATCGGTGCCATTCAGCCGCGAGATTCCCGTCTCCGAGAGCGGCTGGTTGACTCTCCAGGTCTCCGGCTCGCATCCCATCCACCCGATTGACGACAGTTATCCGCAAGCGACGACCAATCCGGTGTGGGTGCTGATGGGTGATCGGCCGGTCCGCTCCGCTGAGGCGGCCCGTTATTTCATCCGCTGGATTGATAAACTCGCCGATCTGGCGAGAGCGCATCCGGGCTGGCGGTCGGAGGCTGAAAAGGCGCATGTGCTCGGCCAATTCAGCGAAGCTCGCCAGGTGTACGAGCGGCTGGCTGCTGAAGCGGAGAGGCGTGACTGAGCCGCCGCCGCAACCGATTGCGGACCCCCTTTCTGCCACAGCCGACGCGATCGTGGTGAAGGATCTTTCACGTCGCTGACGGGAGCTTGATCAGTTTTCCAGCCCGCACCGTCGCCACGGGAACTAAGAGCTTCTGCGCGACCCGCTTCTCGCGCAGACTGTCGAGCAGCTCGAACTTACCTTCCCGTAGTCCCAGGACGGCAACATCGGCTTCGCTGCCGACCTTTAAGGTCCCTAGGTCGGGGCGGCGAATGATTTGGGCTGGTCGCGTCGTCGCGCGCTCGATGACCTGTTCTAGCGTCAGTCCCAAATGCAAGAACTTGGAGAGCGTGGTGACGTGATCGAAGACCGGGCCGTGCAGGTTATAGACGTGCACATCGCTGCTGAGCGAATCGGGCAGAAAGCCGTCTTGCAAAGCTTTCTCCGCCACCTCGAACGAGAAGCTGCTGCGGCCGTGCCCGAGATCGAAGTAGACGCCGCGCTGGCGAGCCTCTCGAATCGCCGGCCGAATTTTTCCGCGCTGATCAAGAATCGTATTCTCCCCGCCATGCATGAAGTGGGTCACCATATCGCCCGGCTTGAGGGCTGAGACGACCTCGGACAAGGATGAGCGCATGCCACCGACGTGGACTGCCACCGGAATGCCCGCCGCATCTGCCGCCTGCCGGGTGAGGCCGAGCACCGCGAGGTCCAGATCCTTGAGCACCTCGGTCAGCCGTACCTTGATCCCAAGGATGAGGTCTTTGTGCTTGAGGGCCATCTCGGCCGCCAGACGCGGACTGGCATTGCGGACCTCTTCCAGCTCGTTGTAGTCGGCATTCAAGAGCCCGGTCGACGAGATGTTCAGATAAGCCAGGATGCGCGTGACGGCTTTTTCGATCACGTAGCGCCGAAATCCGGGGAAAGTGTAGTAACCGGCCGAACCCAGGTCGAGCGCGGTGGTGACCCCTCGTGCCACGCAGACCGGATCGGGTTCAATGCCGTAGTGGGAGACTCCCGGATAGACGTGGACGTGAAGGTCGATCAAACCCGGCGTGACGACACGGCCGAATTCCGCCGCGAAGGCATTGCCCTGAACCTTGAACTCCCGAATGGCATCAATCGAAGGAGTCAACGCGACGCCCTCAAAAAGCTGCTCATTGTTGCTGACTCCGTCCAGGAGCCACTCGGTCTTCGACGGCTGGTTGCCGTGGACCGTGAGCGTCCGGCTGAAACTGCGGTCCTGGCTCGGGCGCAGGATCGCTCCCGGAGTCAGCACCGCCAACTGCGCAAAATCACGGCCATTCAAAGGCAGGTCCGAGACCCGTTTCTCCTCGATCACCGTGCCAATCGATGACTCATCACTCTGCACCACCGGAGTCTGGCCGGTGACGAGAATCTCCTGGCTGAACTCACCAACCCGCAAAGTCAAATCCACGCGGGCGGTCTGTCCAACCTGCAGCCTGACGGCCTTGATCACCTCGCGGCGAAAACCAGGCGACTCGGCGGCCACGTCATATTCGCCCGGCAGGAGCTGGGCCACCGAATAGGTCCCGGTCTCGTCGGTCGTCGCAGTGCGGATCTGTCCGGTGCCCAGGTCGGCCACCCGGATGGTGATGCCTGGCATGACGGCGCCGCTTTCGTCTCTGATGGTCCCGACGATCTTGCCTTGCGTGGCTTGCGCGAAAGCGGCGGCCACGCACATCACGCTGAGCAAAAAAGTAGGACCGATAATCGACCAAGCACATCTGAAGGAAACTCGTCGCATCCGAACCCTCCTTCCAATGATGAGGACCGGCTGGACAGGTCACACCCTGGGGATCCCTTGGCGAATCACGTGATCGAAGACCTCTAGCGTTCGATCTAGTTCCGGCCGAGTGATGTAGTAACCGAGATCGACGCGAAATCCGTTATCGCTCTTCTCGGCCACGATGATCTTATGTCTCTCGCGCAAGAAGCCGACCAGTTCGCGTGAAGCAAGCTGTGGGATGCGAAACGCCGATTGAGCGCAGTAGAGCGCCGGGTCGCTCGGAGTCAGCGGCGCGACGCCGGGCAAGCTCAAGAGTTGGCGCTTGAAATAGGTCATCAGCTCCCGCCCCCGGGCCTCAATCTTGTCCAGGCCAAGCGCGTGGGCAAAGTCGATGGCGTCGCCCAGCGCCACCGCCGTCGCCCAGGAGCGATTGCCAAAGGTCGTGTACTTGCGGGCGTCAGGATAGCGATCCCAACCCGCGTGGCCGGTGAGCGGCCAGAGCCGATCTTGGAGTTCTCGACGCACGTAAAAGATTCCGTTGCCGAGTGGCGCGTGCAGCCACTTGTGCGGGCTGCAGGCGTAGAAATCACAGCCCAATTCTTTGACATTGAATTTGAATTGGCCGACGCAGTGCGCACCGTCGAGCAAGCTCAGCAACCCCTTTGAGCGGGCCAGGGCGCAGACCTCTTTCGCCGGCGTGATCATGCCCGTCGTCGTGGGAATATGGGGGATAGCGATTACTTTGGTGCGGCTGGTGATGGCTTGCTCAAAGAGGCGCACGAAGGTGGCCGCGTCCGGCACCGGCGTCGGGAGCTTCACTTCCGTCACCTCAATGCCGTCTCTCTTCGCCCGCAGCCGCCAGGCTTCGCGGTGGGCCGGATGCTCCTGGTCGGTGATCAAGACCTGGTCGCCGGCCTTCAGGGGCAGCCCGTGGGCGACAATGTTCAGCCCTTCGGTCGTGTTGTGGGTCAGTGCCGTCTCTTCTAGCTTGGCGCCGATCAACTGCGCAGCCTTTTGGCGCACCTCATCCGCGACCCGGCGCTCGAAGACGGCCCGGATTTTAGGATTCTCTGCTAGTAGGCGCTGATAGCGCACCTCGGCTTCGAAGACCGGCCCCGGCATGGCTCCAGTCGTGCCGGCATTCAAGTAGATCAATCCGGGCTCGAGCATGAATTGCTTCCGGATGAAGGCCCAGAATTCCTCGTGGGCGGTGTCATCAGCCCGGGCTCGGATCTCTGCCAACGTCCTGGCTAGCAGCGGGTCGCTCCCCGTGGCCAAAAAGGCCGAGGCCGAAACCGTGCCGCACAAGCGGCCAAGGAAGCGTCGCCGCGAAGGTCTCGTCAATTTACTCATGACCCTGGCTCCATCTGTGAAACGAATTCCGAGGTAGCGACCTCAACCATGTCACGTTTGATCTCAGGCCATCCGGTCGCTGGAATCAAAGGTCTTTTTCTTCGCCGCCCTTGATCGGTAGGATTGATCAACGCGCAGGCGGCTCTGCCGGCCCAGGCCCACGTTCGCCGGCCTCTTGCTCACGCTCCCACGCCTCGAGCCTGCGACGGCGCTCAGCCTGACGCCGTCGCGCTCGCTCGTAATCCGCGCGCGGGTCGCGCCCGGGTCGCGATACCAGGCCGGGTGATGCGTCCAGGCCCAGCGCTCGCTCACCGTCCCGCGGACCATCGAGCGGAAGGTGCCGGGCATCGCCGCCGTTCCCTCGTAGAGGTGGATGCTGAACCCGCCGAGCATGACCAGCGCCGCCACATCGTGGAAGAAATAGGCGATCCACATCAGCACGCGGCCAAAGACCTCCGGCCACCACATGATGATCCCGGTAATAAGAAGCAAGCCTCAACCCTCAGGTGGTCGTATGCGGACGAATGAAAGTAGCCGAGTTTAGCCGGACGCTCCTCGCCGCAGTTGCTCGCCGCTAGTGCGACGCCGGAAATCTGACCACCGCATTTTGCAGCGGGATTTCCCTCAGGCGCTGCTCCACCGCCGCGTCCTTGCCAGCAGCTTTCCAACCCCAACCTTGCCCCTGTCGCTCGAACGACTCAAAGACGTAAGGCAGCCCTTCGGAGCCGAGCGGCGAATTGGCGTCGCTGAGGTGGAAGTGCAGATGAGGTTCGGTCGAGTTCCCGGAGTTCCCGACCAAACCCAGCACCTGGCCGCGACGGACCTGGTCGCCTACTTTGACGCGTAGGCTGCCGGGTTGCAGATGGGCGTAGAAGGCATATCGACCCTGGCCCAGATCGAGAATCACGTGATTGCCGGCGACGGTTTCGAGCGTGATCGGCACGGCGCGTGAGGTCGCGCCGGGAATATTTTGAGGAATGCCGTCCTTGACCGCCACGACCACGCCGTCGGCCACCGCGAGTGCGTCGGCCCCGTAGCACCGATAGTTCTCGTTCTTCAACCGATCACCGGTCCAGGTCTGGCCGTCTGCGCGGAGTTGCACCCAGTCGATGGCGAAGCGTTGCGCGATGTGCGCTCGGCCGCCAACCGGAATCAGCGCGCGGCGATGGCCAGAGGCATTGGCCGGCCCGTTGGCGGCCAGCCATTCGCCGCCGCGCAATGGCGGCGAGATGAGGAGCGGCGCCTCGCTGCGAACTTTGATTTCGGCCCCTTCGCCTTTCACCTCGATGGGCTCACTCTTGCCGGCCGCATCGCTGCCACCGCTGCCAGCCGGAGCGTGAACCGTCACCGTGACGCGATGGCGCAACACCGCCGGCACCGCCGCTGGCGCATCCACGGTCAGCCAGAGGTAAACGATGGCGCGCATCCCGCCGCCGAGGCGCTGCTTCTCCTGGTTAGTTGGTGGCAAGCCAGGCCGCGCTAGCCTCGTGTTGAGTTCCGTTCCCTCGTATTGTGCAATCGGTGTCGCGTCACGGCCCAGCACCTCGACGCGCGCGAGCGTCAGCTCATTCGGACTGAAATTGGTGAGATGAAGTTCGTAGACCAGATGGATTTTGCTATCGCCCTTGACCGGGGTGGGCGCGATGGGCACTTCCAGGTCAAGCGGCAGATCGATCGGAGCCCGCGCTTGCGCGCTGGCAGGCACCGTCCCGCCCGCCAGCATCAAGAGGCCAGTCAACCACAACGCTTTCAGGATCATTTCCACTTCCCCCTAATACTTCGACACCCGGTCAATTGGTGCAGGCCGCGGCACTCGCCGCACCGGGTTCTGATCGAGCAGCTTCAGGGCCTCCTGGACCGCCCGCTCAAGCTGCGGATCGCGTCCCTTGATCACTTCGGCCGGAGTATATTCCACCTCGATGTCCGGCGCTACGCCGACGTTCTCGACGTCCCATTCCCCTTTGAGGTTGTAGAACGCCAGGGTGGGCGCGGTGATGCCGCCACCGTCGATCGTCGCGGGGACGCCGAGCGTGCCGACTAGTCCGCCCCAGGTTCGTGTCCCTACGAGCGGCCCAACCTTCCGCAAACGGAAGTAATAGGGCAGCGCGTCCCCGCCTGAGCCGGCCGACTCGTTGATGATCATTACCTTGGGACCGTAGATACCGGCGGTCGGTGAGGTCGAAGGTTGACCATCGCGCTGGGCGAAGTAGCCCATGAGCTTCCGGTCCAGCTCATTCACGATGTAGTCCGCGACCATCCCGCCGTGGTTGTAGCGCTCATCGATGACGGCGCCGTCTTTGTTCTGTTGGGCATAGTAGTAGCGAGTGAAGGAGGCGTAGCCGGGCCCAGCGGTGTTGGGCAGCCAGACGTAAGCTAAGCGCCCGCCCGAGAGCTTGTCCACCAGGCGGCGGTTCCCCTCGATCCACGCCCGCGTCCGGAGTGCGTCTTCGCTCCCCACCGGGACCACAGTCACGAGCCGTGATCCTTCAAGCGAAGGCGCTTTGTTGACCCGGACGAGCGTCTGCCTCCCGGCTGTCCCCTCGAACAGACTATAAAGGTTCGTTGGCGGCGCGAGCGGCCGGCCATTGACTTCGAGCAGATAGTCACCTTCCGCCACCTGGATGCCTGGTGCGCTGAGCGGTGATCGCAGCTCGGGGTTCCAGTTCTCGCCGGTATAGATCCGGCTGATGCGGTAATGCCCGTTCTCCACGGCGAAGTCCGCCCCGAGTAAGCCGACTGACACGGGCTCCTCGCTCGGCACGTCGCCGGTGCCGAGCAAATACGAGTGTCCCACCGTCAGCTCGCCTCCCATCATCGCGATGAGGTATCCCAAGTCAGCGCGATGACCCACGGAGGTGAGGAGCGGGCGGTACTTCTCATAGACCGCCTGCCAATCGGCCCCGTGCATCTTGGGGTCGTAGAAGAACTCGCGCTGGATGCGCCACGTCTCCCGATAGATCTCGGCCCACTCGGCGCGAGGATCTACTTGCATCTCGAGTTGCGCCACGTTGATTGCTCCGTCGCCCACCTTGGCCGGGCGATCGGTCGCGACGATTCCCCAGCGGGCGCCGGACGCGCCGCCGCCGCCGCTGGCCTGATAGAGGAGCTTCTTCTTGTCCGCCGAGAGCGTGTAGGAGCGGATGCCTTCGAGGAATGGTGCGGCCGTGCGCTCCTTGAGCTGATACCGCTGCAAGCGCAACGACGCAGGGCCGGCAGCACCCGGCACCATCGGTTCCGTATAGAAGATCGTCCCCGTCGCGCCGGCCATCAGGTTGCTGTAGTCCCCGGCCGGAACGTTGAGGGCGAGGATCCGTTGCGCGATCCCATCGAAGTCAATGCGAACGGTGACCGCCTTTGTCGCGTCCGGCCTCGCCCGCGCTACTGGCTCGTCGCGGGTTTCATCGCGAGGCGCGGGGCGCGGCTCGTCGCCGGTCTCGGGCAAGAGCGGCGACGGCTCGCTCGCACTGAGCACGGCCAGGTAGATCGCCCGGCGCACCGGCCGATCCAGAGAACTCATCTCCAGCCAGCCGGTCCTCGGCCCGTAGTCCGTGCTCGCCAGGAAGTATAGGTACTTGCCCCCCGCGTCGAAGGCCGGTGAGATCGAGTCCGCCAGCCCGTCAGTGAGCTGGTGCGTCTTCCCCTCCTGAAGCGAGTAGACGAAGATCGCCCGCAGGTGACTGGCCAGGTTCTTCGAGTAGGTGACCCACCGCGAGTCCGGCGACCAGGTGGCGTCGAACTGGCGCCCAGGATCGGAGTAGGTGTCGGTATCGATCTTCTTCGCCCGCCCGCTCGCCACCTCGAGCGTCCAGAGATTCAGGTGATTATCTTGGAGCATGATCTGTGTCCCATCCGGCGACCAGGCAGGCGCGGAGAAGAAGGCCGTCGAGGGTAACGGGATCGCCCGTGGTTTGGTGACGCCGGTCGGCTCGCCGAGCATGAGCTGATACTCCCCGCTCGCGTCCGAAAGCCAGGCGAGTTGGGTGCCGTCGGGCGACCACACGGGACTGCGGTCGTGTGCGCCGGTGCTCTGCGTGAGGTTGCGGTAGTCGCCCTTCTCCGCCGGCACGGTGAAGATCTCGCCCCGCGCCTCGAAGGCGGCGCGGACCCCGCTCGGCGAGAGCGTCGCGCTCCGGATCATGCCGGCCACCTTCTTAAACTGCGGGCGTGCCCAGGGGAGGTCGCCCGTCACTTCGATGTTGAGCTTGCGCGCTTGCCCCGTCTTGGTGTCAACCAGATGAATATAGCCGGCCTGCTCATAGACAATCGCGTCGGGGCCTGCCGATGCGTTCATAATGTCGAAGTCATCGTGGCGGGTGAGCTGCGTGACTTGTTTCGTGTCGCTGCGATAGGCGAAGAGGTTGACCGTGTGATGGCGGTCGGAGAGGAAGTAGATGGTATTGCCCACCCACATCGGGTCGGTGTCGTTGCTGTTGCTCCACGGGAGCTTCTCGACGGAGTAGTCGGCCAGGTTCATGACTCGGATCGGGTGCGTGCGGCCGCCCCGGTAGTGTCGCCACTGACTGGTCTCGTACCAATCCGGAATGAAGACGGTTGAGAACTCCTCGTAGGCCAGCCGGCGGCCGTCTGGAGAGTAGGCGCCGCTGAAGGCGCGGGGCATCGGCAGTGGCTCCGGCATCCCGCCCTCCAGGCCGATCGTCCAGAGGCGCAAGTACGACTGTTGAGGCGCACTATTGCGGGCCGAGGCGAAGACCACGCGGCGACCATCGGGCGTCCACCCGCGGACGCGATCCGTGCCGGGGTGATAGGTCAGCCGTTTGGGGTCACCGCCCGCGGCCGGCACCACGTACACGTCGGTGTTCCCCGCAACCGTGGCGCTGAAGGCGAGCTGGGAGCCGTCGGGGGAGAAGTGCGGATCGATCTCGACGCCGGGCGTGGCGGTGAGCCGGCGCGCCTGCCCGCCGCTGCGCGAGACGACCCACAAGTCGCCGGCGTACTCGAAGGCCACCAGGTCGCGACTCACCGTCGGGTGACGCAGCAGTCGCGTCCCTTGCGCGGTCGCGGTAGCAGAGGTGGGGAGGCACCTTGGCAACCAAGCAAAGACCAAGAAGGACAGTAAAAGTACAAAGACTAGTCGTCGGATGTTCATTGGTAGTTCCCACAAAAAATTCGTTGTCAGTGAGTAACTGCTGCGGCCTCTCTACCGCGTTAGCGGTGCCTGAGCCGTGTACTTTAGTACACGGCTAAATTCAAACGCCGCTACGCGGCAGCAGGTACCTAGAAATTCAGCTTCAACGCGAGCTGGATGATCCGCGGATTGACTGCGGTGGACGAAATCACGCCAAAGGTCGCCGCCGTGACGCTGGTGCCGGGGTTGCTGAACTGCGTCGTATTGAAGGCATTGAAAAACTCCGTGCGGAATTCGAGGTTGGCCCCCTCGCGCAGCCGGCTGAGCGGCGTCCGCTTGATGAGCACAATGTCGAAGTTCCGCTGGTCAGGCCCAAAGACGATGCCCACGCCGGTGTTGCCGAAACCAGTCGCAATTCTCTTGCCGGCATTCGGGCCGGAGGTTTCGGAGTCGCCGATCACCGGCCAGATTGCGGGATTGGCATTGGGATTGGTCGGATTAAGTGGGGCAGTGGGGTCGACACGCGCAATGCAGTTCTTGTTGAAATAATTGTTCAGCTTGCTATGCACCGAGCCGGAGGTCGTCAGGTCCCCGTAGGTGCAGCTAGGGTCAAGTTGCGCCCGGTCACTCGTAATCCCGAAGACGTTGTTGCTGTTGGTGCCAGTCAAAGTCAACGGGGCGCCCGACTGAAGCGTGGTCACTCCCGCCACCGCCCAGCCCCCGAGCAAGTTGCCGAGGAAAGCCTGGAGGTGTGGGCTGGGCAGTTGATAGAGATAGCTCACCACCAGGCGGTGCTCGCGATTGAACTCGCTGCGGCCGTAGTTGAGGCGAAAGTCGTTCTGGTTTCCAGAGATGCCCGAAGTCCCGCCGGCGAAAGTGCTCCTTCCAGTCGTGCTGTAAGCGTGGGAGAAAGTGTAAGCGGCCAGGAATTGCAGCCCCTTCGAGAGCCGCTTGGTGAGACTCACGTCCAGCCCGTGGTACCACGACGAGGCGGACGAATCAACGTCATTGAGGCCCGGCGCCGTAAAACCGAGGATCGGCACCCGCTGGGCGACATTGGCGACGGTGTTGATGAGTTGCCCGCGAATCGGATTTGAAGGGCTGGCCAAGAGCGCCTGATTGGGCGACCGGTTCAGGATCTGGTGCGTGCCGCGGGTGCCGACGTAGCCCACTTCGAGCAGGAAGTCGCGTCCCAACTCCGTCTGGAGGTTGAGGCTGAATTGCTGCGTCACGGGCGGGCGGTATGACTGATCGATGAACGTGATGGACCGCGCCGTGGTCGGCGAGTAGGCGGGGAACTGTGGGAAAACAAGGTCCGGCCCGAAGGGGTTCGCGAAGCTGGCCGCGGCATTCGGCGGGCCGGCGAGTGAACGCAACAACGCGAAAGGCGGCGCCGTTGCCAGTTGGATGAACGGCTGCCCGGTGGCGCGGGTATGGTAAATCCCGTAGCCGCCGCGCAGGACCATCCGCCCGGTCAAGGGCAAGACGGTGCGGGGCAACCGCCAGGCGAAGCCGAGGCGCGGGCCGGCGTTATTCTGGTGCTCCCCGCGATTGCCGTAGGCGTTGTCGAGTCGCTTGACGCCCGCCGGGACGGCGACCGGAATGTTCTTCGAGACGACGTAACCTTCGACGGTGCCGGCGGCCGGCGGATTGGGATTGGCCAACGCGACATCGAACCCGCTGTTGCGGCCCAAGCGGTCCGCCAGATTCTCCAACCGCTCGTAGCGCACGCCCAAATTTAAGGTGAAGGACGGGGTCAGCTTGATGTCGTCCTGCAAGTAAGCGTTCCCGTCAAAAAGCCCCCAGGCGCGGTCGAGCAGTCCGGGGAGGTCAAGGGACTGGAAGACGTTGCTAGACGACGTGCCGTTACCCCCCGAGGCGGCCGGCCCGGCCGGCAGGCCCAGCAAAAAGTCCGGCCAACTTTGGAAGACCAGCCCACCTAAAAAGTGAAAGTTCGAGAGCGAGAGTCGGCTGCGCGTGATGCCCCCGCCGACACGTAACGTCTGCCGCCCGTGGATGTAGGTCACCGAGTCCTGGAAAGTGAAATGGTTTTGGACGATATTAAGTCCCTGGCCGTTGCCACCGAGCGTCAGCGAACCTGAGACGGCGAGTGCGGGGAAGTCGTTCGTGTTGCCTGAGGCTTTGACCCCCACGTCCGACCATTTGAAGAGTTCTTGCTGGATGGTCGGCGCCTCCGTGCGGTGAAACCCGAACTCTGCCTGATTGAGCAGCGTCGGGCTGAAGGTATAAGTGTGCGCGAAGGAAAAGTTCCGTAGCCGATTATCCGTCAACCAGGGGAAGCCGGGAACCGGGGGGCCGCCGATATTCGTCGGCGGGAGCGGCTGATTCTGGGTGCTGTCGGCGAAGAAGAAGCGGCCCGCGAACTTGCTCTTGGCCGAGTGCAAATAGTCGAGGTTGACGATGAACTGGTCTTCGTCGAAGGTGGCCGGCACGCTCAAGGCAGAGAACCCTTGGCGCGCGAAGGGCTGGCTCGGGGTGATCGTCTGCGGGGTCGGGATCGCGAACTGCCCGTTCGGGAGTTTGAGGTTCAGCAGGGCGAGCGCTTGCGGGCTGATGTTGGAGCCGTCCGCGGCCACTGCCACGCCCCCTTGCGCGCCAGCCAGCCCGCCAAACAATTTGCCCAACGCAGCCCGCGAGCGGTCATTGGTGAAGGGCGGCGAGAAGAAGTTGCTCGTGCCGCCGCCGCCGACACCATTGATCTGGCGCAGGCCCTGGTAAGAGATGAAAAATAGCAGCTTGTCTTTCTTGACCGGCCCGCCGAGCGTGAAGCCGAACTGGTTCTGCTTGAGCACACCTTTCTTCTGGTTGGCTCGGTTGCGCTCCCAGGTGTTGGCGTTCAAAGCGTCGTTGCGGAAGAATTCAAAGACGTTGCCGTGAAACTCGTTGCCGCCGCTCCGGGTCACGACGTTGACGTTGGCCCCGGCGTTGCGCCCGTAGGTGGCGTCGTAGAGGCCGGTCTGCACCTTGAACTCCTGAATCGCATCGGGATTGGGAATCGCCACTCCGCCGCTTAAGAAGCCGCTCGCCTGCAGGTCATTGATCTGGACGCCGTTCATCTGGAAGTTGTTGTCCGCGCCGCTCGCCCCGTAGGCGCGGAAATTCCCTTGGCTCTCACCGCCGGTGCCCCGGCCCAGTGCCCCGGCATTGGTCACACTCGCGGAGATGCCCGGCGAGAGCGTGACGATCTGCGTGTAGTTGCGCGTCACCAGCGGCAGGTTGCTCACCAGCGTATGATCCGTGACGCGCCCCAAGGCGCTCGATTCCGTTTGCAGCAATGCGGCTTCGGAGGTGACGGTCACTTGCTCCTCGACCGCCCCGAGTTCGAGCTGGACATCGAGCCGCGCGGTCTCCGTCACATTGATCTCAAGCCCCGGCTTGACCGCCTGCTTGAAGCCGGTCTTGGAGAACTCCACGCGGTAGGAGCCGGGCAGCAAGAGCGGAATCGTGTAACTACCATTCGGCTGCGACACGACCGTGCGCGCTTCTCCCGTGGCCTCGTTGGTCACCGTGACCTTGGCCTCCGGCACGACGGCCCCGGAGTTGTCCATGATAGTCCCGGTCAACGCACCGGTGCTCGCCGTCTGCGCGAGCGCCAGCGCCGGGAAACTCAACAGCAGGCAGGCCAGCACACCGCCGAGCCGACCGCAGGTAGTAAGACTCATGCGCTTCATTTCGGATACCTCCCTAGGAGATGTTGGCGCTCGTCAAGCTCGCGCGCCGGTTATCATGTCAGTTTGAGAAAGGATCAGGAGCGCAAGATCGCAGGAGACCTGGAAACCAGCAGGCGCTTTCAACCTTTGCTCCGCTCCGGTAACACCTCGATCATCCCATTATCAGCCAGCCTCATTGATGGCCCGCAATAGCAGGTGTATACATCAGGCGTTGCACGATGTCAATAGGACAACAGGTGTTGCATCGGGATCGCGGCCGGACATCTTCGACGGCTGGCCCGATTGAGGCGGAGGGGGGTGAAGGACGAGAGCTCTCACTCCGGCTAAGGCAGATTCTCGATCACCGACACGACCACGTGGGAACTCAACTCTTTCGAGCGATAGATCTGCTGCGTGGCTTTTTTGAAGTCCGCCTCCTTCGCCCGGTAGATGTCAGTGAAGACCTGCGGATTGCGGTCGATGACCGGGAACCAGGAGCTCTGCACCTGCACCATGATCTTGTGCCCTTTCAGGAAGCGGTGGTTCTTGTCGCGCAGATCAATCTCAATCGGCGTCGGCTGATTGGGCACCATCGGCTCCGGACGGGCGTAGCTCTTCCGATACTTCGCGCGGAAGACTTCGCCCGACAGTAGCATTTGAAAATGGCCCAGGCGCACTCCCGCCGGATTGGGATTGTTGTCGGGCGCGCTGCCGGGATAGACGTCGATCAGCTTGACCACGAAATCAGAGTCCGTCCCCGAAGTCGCGGCGAAGAGCTTGGCAAGGAGATGGCCGGAGATGGTGATCTCTTCGGTCAACTCGTCGGTCGAGTAGACCAGCACGTCGGGCCGCGTGGCGGCGAAGCGCTGATCCTCGACCATCCACAGGTGGCCCTGCGTGAAGCGGGTCTCGCTGCTCGAAGGCACTGGCTTGGCCGGATCACTGATGTAAGAGTCAACGCCGTCTTGGTTGTTTTCCGCTGGAGGTGTGAAGGAGAGTTTGCCGCCCGCGTGAAAATAGAGCTTCTTTTCCGCCGCCCTCTCGCGCGGCGGCCAGTGATCGAACGACCTCCATTTATTCGCTCCCGTCTCGTAGCAGAGCGCTTCGGGCAGCTTCAACTCGCCCTTGTCTTTGAGGTAATACCGGAAGAAGGGAAACTGCACTTGCTCTCTGAAGTAGACGCCCGGCGCGCCCGCGAAGCGAATATGGCCGAGCGAATTGCCGTCGGGATGGCTGTTCCATCCGCCGTGGCTGAACGGCCCGACCGCAAGCAGGCTTTGATTGTTCGGCGTCGTCTGCTCGATCTGCTGATAGATGGCGAGCGGGCCGTAGAAGTCTTCGGCATCAAACCAGCCCGCGACGTTGAGGACCGGCAGCGTGATGTTTTTGAGGTACGGCAGAAAGTTCTGCTGCTGCCAATACGCGTCGTAGTCGGGATGCTCCATGTAAGCATTCCACTCCGGCACCTGATCGAGGAAGTACTTTTTGTTGACGTTTGAGACCGGCCCCAGATCGAGAAAGAATTGGTAGCCGTCGGGCGTGCCGGGATTGAAGGCTTGCCCGCTCGTTTCCGCTGGCCCCTTGCGGAGGCGGGCGTTGCCGGCCAGCCAACTGAAAGTGTAAGTCAGGCGGAAAGCGCCGTTGTGATGGAAGTCGTCGCCGATGAACATGTCCGCGGGCGATGCCTGCGGCGAGGCGGCCTTGAGCGCCGGATGCGCCTCGATCATGCCCATGACGGTCTGCCACGCCGGGTAGGAGATGCCCCACAATCCGGCGCGACCGTTGTGGTTCGGAATGTTCTTCAAGAGCCACTCGATCGTGTCGTAGGTGTCGCTGCTCTCATCGGTCTGTTTGCCGGTCTTGTGGGGCGTGAAGGGCCGCAGGACGGTGAACTCGCCTTCGGATTTGAATTTCCCGCGCACATCCTGGAAGACGAAGCTGAAACCCTCTACTTCAAACTCGGAGGAGTGCGGCGACGGCCCCAGATACCGCCGATAGGCGTCCGCGCCGTAAGGGCCGGTGCCGTACGGCGTGCGGAGGATCAGGAACGGCAGCCTCTCGGTGGAGTTTCTCGGCGTGTAGACCGTAGTGTGCAGTTTGACGCCGTCGCGCATCGGCACCTCGTACTCGGCCTTCTGATAATGGGCCTTGACGTCGTACTGCGGCTGCGCGGGCGCAAGCAGCGCGGCCACGAGCAGGATCGCGGACACCAGGCACGCTAAACAGGCCAGGGTTTTGATCTTCATCATCGGCTCCTTAACTTTTCGTCCAACGACTGTGAAGGTGTATACACCGAGCGTTGCACAAAGTCAATCAGACAACAGATGTTGCATCCGTGCCTTGCCTCCCCCAGCGCGGTGTGCTATGTTACGCCCGCTGTGCGAGACAGCCTGAACATCATTGATCTTGAGAGTTGGACTGAGGCTGTCGAGCAGATCGGGCGGAAAAGCTGAGAGAAGGGAGCAAGCATGGGCAACGCTAGATCGCGCAAGAAGGCCGGGCCTGATTTCGAGCGGAATGGAGTGAAGGGTGCGCCCACTGCCCTGGAGGCTCGTTTTGCCGAAGCCCAGTCCCAGTTGGGGCCGCATCGCCAGCAGTTGATCCGCGCCATTCTCGGGAACTGTGAAGAGACCTGCTTTCTGTCCTCGCGCGAGTTGGCCAAACGCTACGACGTTGACGCGGCCACGGTGGTGCGGACCGTCCAGGCGCTGGGTTACAAAGGTTTTGCCGATTTCAGCGTGGACCTGAGGCAGCACCTCATGACGCGGATCACGCCCTATACGGTGCTCAAGGTGGCGACCCAAGAAAGGGGAAGCGTCGCCGACCATATCGATCACAGCTTGGACAAGGCGCTCGATAATCTCAACGGGCTGAGTTCCAACCTGGATCGCAATCAGGTCGTCGCACTGGCCAAGCTCATCCACCGCTCCCGGCGCATCCTGGTGGTCGGGGTAGACTTCGCCGCCTCCTTAGCCTATCACTTCGCTTACGGCCTGGTGGTGCTGGGCTTTGACGCCGAAGCGCCGCTCGGGAGCGAAGGCAATCTGCACCACAAAGTCAAGGTGTTGACCGCCAAAGATCTGCTGATTGCCATCAGCTTCGGCCAGTGCCTGAGGGTCACGGTCGAGGCCGCGCTGCGGGCCGGCAAGCAGGGCGTGGCCACCTTCGGGCTCACTGACAGCGACACCACGCCCATCGCGCGCTACTGCGATGCCCATCTCGTCGCCGCCACCGTGAGCCCATCGTTCCTCAGCTCGTATGCGGCCCCTATGGCCTTGATCAACGCGATTCTGGTGGCGTGTGCTCACCTCAATCCCAAGCGCTCGCTCACGCAGCTCAAGCCGACCGATAAAGAATACCTCTCCGGGCTCCGCTGGTACCGAGAGCCTAAAAGGTGATTGACAGCTTGCCTGAAGCTTCAGATGGTCTTCTTTCCCCTCTGCGTCTACTTTCCGACACACCTCCTGCTGAAGGCCATCATGCCCAGGCAGTTGAAATAAGAGGGGAAGGAGGGAATGCCTTACCTCCATCAGTCGGCGCAGCGAATGAGAAAGCTGTGGTTCGACCTCACGTCGCCCGGTGGATTATCGGGTAGCGCCACGGGTCTGCCGCGCGCGGCGGCCACAGTTTGAGGAGAATGATTCCCATGGCCCACAAACCCGCCCCCACCAGGAGAGTGGAGAGGAGCCAGAATTGCCAATAAGCGCTGAAGACATTCTCCCACCCGCTGTAGATGCGATGCGCCAGATTCACATTCAACTCAGCCGGTGTGACCAGGCGGGCGATCTGCTGAACCAGTAGATACCAGGCGAAGGCGTACAGCCAGGCCCGGCGGTCGGCCCTGACTTTGGAGAGCGCGAAGAGTCCTACTGCTAAACCGCCCACGTGCGTGAAGGTTGAGGTGAGCAGCCATCCGCCTTTCAGCACCAGATACCAGACCCACAGCGGCAGACCGGGGATCAGCCAAAACACGGCCAGCCGGATCAACGCCGGCCGGCCCAGGAAGAGGCCGGTGGCTAACACCAGATTGCCAATGTTGCACATCCACAACATGTGGCCGAGGCCGCCGTGCCGAACATAGTACAGGCCGTGGGCCAGAAAGAAGATCAGGGGAAGAAGACCCAGCCATCGGAACCATGCGCTCAGAGGCTGATCCCTCACTGCTTGCGAATGTTCACCTTCGGTTCGGTCTTCCATACGCCCCGGTTCAGTCCCGCTGCCATGATGGGTGCTAATCCCCGAACCATTTTCCGGCCTTAAACCGCCTCAACCGACTGCTGACGGGTGCTCGCATCGCCCCCGCAGCGGGCGATGGCGGGGTCACATCAGGGGCGATCGCGGTGAGTTGATCCTCGACCACGACGGCTTCGAGCTTCGGCGCGCCCTGGGCACGGCCCACGATGATAACCGTGTAGACCTGGTCAGGGTCGAACCTCACGCCGAGCGCCGCGAGCACCGTCTGCTGCTGGCCCGCTGGATGCACTTCGAGAGTCGTCGCCATCGGCTCGATTTCGCTGTAGCTGGGCTCCGATGTGATGCTCACGCCGCTGAAGAGCGCCTTCTCTTTACCCTTGACGTAGACGTCCACGGCGCCCGCGTCTTGCGAGGCGTGAATGATGCGAACCTTCGCCTTGCCCTTTGATGGCGGCGTCAGGTTGTCGCTGACGACGCGTAGGTTCGGCGTCAAGGTGTCGGTGCTCGGCTGCGTGATGACGGTGTAGTGCTTGCCGCCGCTTAAGCCTTCGCCGCCCGCCGCCAGCGCGGGCGACGAGTCCAGGCCGCTCACCCGCACCCGGAAGGTGAGCCGGCCCGCGGGCAGATCCTGGTAAGGCGTCACGGCCTTATAGGCGAGGTTGGAGAAGACCTTCGCCTCGTCGGCGAAAGCGTCGAGTGCCGCCCGGTCGGGGAGGGCGTGGACCATGCGCACCAGGGCGCGGTTACGCTTCTCGGCCTCCTTGGCGGGCAGCGCAATCGAGCTGCCTTTGTCAGTCGTCGTGGTGACTGACTCCTTGCGTTTTGATTCGGTGGCGCACGCGGCCGTGAGCGCCAACAACGCCGCGAGCGCCGCCGCGTTCAGTCTCGTCGAATAATTCATTGCGTCCTCCTTCCGCGGAGCCAGATCGGGGTTGAGCGACCCAGACTAGTAGTTCGTCACGATAAGGAAGGTTTGGAGTACAAGCTTTAGCTTGCGGGTTGAGCAAGCAGGCAAGCTAAAGCTTGTACTCCAAACCGAACAATCATCGTGACGATCTACTAGGGCGACTGAGCGACATTCACCAAGTCAGAGCTTGGGGCCGCGACATTGATCGTCTTCTGAACCTCGACCGCAGGGCGACCGCCGCCCACCCCGATCAAGCGCTTCATCTCAACGTTGGTCGCCCCGCGCAAAAACAGGAAGAAGCCTAAAGTCCCGAGACTCTCGCTCAAGGCATCCCGGCGCTTCAGGCAGTAACCCATCAAGGCGCCGCCGGCCGCGGCCGTCAGCAGCCGCGCCGTCGGCGACCAGTTGGACTGCATCAGCTCAAACCGGCCACCTGAGCGCTCGCGCCCGCCCTGCAAGCCCGGCACGTCTCCGGCCTGCTGGTGCACCTCCAGGCGATTCTCCACTTCCTCCACACCCCGCACGGAAGAGGCGCACGAAAGCAGATCATCAACCTCGCTGGCCAGGACCGGGCCGCTCAGAGTCACGCGACCACCCTCGACCCTGACTTCAATCGAGTGCGGGTGGGAGACGACGCGGCCCAGCTTCGACCGGACGCGCTCCTCCAGCACCTCATCGCTGGCCTCATCGCTTCTGAACAACGAGGCGACCTCTGCGACCAGGCCGCGCGTCCGATGGCGGAGATCGCGCGAGGTCACACCGATCGCGTTGCCCGTCTGATGCACTGTGCGTGTGGCGGCGTCCCTGATCATCGCGCGGCGACGGTTCCCCCGGTCGGGGTCCAGCAAATACATCAGCCCGACGCCGAGGCCGACGCCGCCGAGGAGAGTCAGGGTGGTGTCTAGATCAATTTCATCCCAGATGGTGCGCTTGCGGCCGAACGGCCATTTACTTACGAACTCTCGATACATAACTTTTTTCCTTTCTTTCCTCCCGTGTTATTGCCGATTGCGGTTGCCAGAAAGCGCCCCACTGAAGGTTTAGTGAGGCGCTTTGCATGGATGGGGGTGTTACCTACTCGAGCGCCGATGCGGCGATCAACCGGCTGTGGTCCTGGCGAGCGCTCCTCCGGGCTGTAGCGCTGCTCGAAGCGCCCTTGATCAGAGCCGTAATAACGATCTGCCATCTCGACCTTCTCCTGCTTGAGAGTGATCTTTGGCGGGCCTCGACCGCGGCCTCAACGCCACGGCCCGGCCCATCATTTGTGATTTTTCAACGGGGGGAACTTTTAACTAAGGTAGGCGATCAGCACACCCACTACCGGGGGATACTTGAGGAATAGCTAAGCCAGGATCTTAAGCGATAATCAAACCCTATCACTCTGGGTCCGCCAAATCAAGCGCCGCACTGGTGGATAACTTTCTGCTTGAGCCAGGGCAGTTATGGCGATCCGGCGCGCTTGGTGTAAAACCAGGGCGCCGCGGCGGTCCCTGTTTGCAGTGTTGACACCACAGCCTGTTACGAGCCAGCATACCGACTCGTGCGCCGCTTTCTCGAGTGCATTGCCTAGTAGGTGACTGTCACCGCCGTTCACAGAAGAGCTGGATTTCATCATCAACTACGACACCAAGCGCCGGACGGGGCGGGATATTAGGATCTAGCGGAGGATGAATAGAACAGGAGGCAGAAATGAACAAGCCGTATCAGGTGGTAATGGATACCAGCGTACTGGTGGCCGGTTTGCGCTCAAGACGCGGCGCGTCGTTTCGCTTACTGGAGTTGCTCGGAGACTCGCGCTGGCAAATTCACCTTTCGACGGCGCTGGTTTTAGAATATGAAGCGGTGGCGCGACGCGAAGCTGCTCAGTTGTGGGCGCAGCCTGAAAGAGTGGAAGCGATTCTCGATTACATTTGCGCGGTGGGGATGGCACACCGCATCTTCTTTTCCTGGCGGCCGTGTTTGCCCGACCCGGAGGATGACTTCGTGCTCGAATTGGCGGTGGCGGCGAATGCTGCCTGGATCATTACGCATAACGTCAGAGATTTTCGCGGCGCGGAACGGTTCGGTGTGCGCGCCATTACGCCGCGAGAATTTCTCAATTTGTTGGAGGAAAAATCATGACGGAAGTGAATATCAAGCTGCCTGACTCCGTGGCGAGGAAAGCCGAAGAACTGGCGCGTCAGGACGGGATCACGATGGACCAGTTTGTCAGTTCAGCGGTCTCCGAGAAGCTCTCCGGCTGGATCCTAGAAAACTACATCGCCGAGCGCGCGAAGCGCGCTAGCCGCGCGCAATTCGAAGAAGCGTTACAACAAGTTCCTGATGTCGAGCCGGAAGAAGGAGACCGGCGATGAAGAAAAAGAGGAACGAGGGCAAGTTTCATGGAGACCGAAAAGTAGATCACAGTCCGCATGAGCCGCACCTGGAGACGAGACGTCAAATCCGCTGCCGCTCGCGGTACTGACTCGAATTCAAGACTGTTATCTGGCAGATGAAACTTGCCGCTTCTGAAAACATCCATCCTACTTTTGCCAAGAAAACATAGTTGTATCTGACGGCCTTCCACGCACGTCAAAACAACTTGTGATGCTTCACTGTTGCGCTCCAGCGTTGTCCACACTAATCTGTACTCGCAACATTGTCGTAGCTGGTAGGCGACGGTGGAAGAGGCGGTCGGCGCGATGAAGATGGCCACGCGCCCGCAGGGCCGCTGGCTCAAGGCAATAACAGTCGGAATTTCTTCTAATTTTATGTGGATCGTACAACTGGCCCTGCGGCGCCCCTACACTTTCGTCGTCGCGGCCCTACTCCTCGGAATTCTGGGCGTGACCACGATTCGCCGCATGTCCACCGACATCTTTCCGGAGATCGAGATTCCCGTTGTCTCGGCGATCTGGTCTTACAACGGGATGGCGGCCGAAGAGATGGAGAAGCGCGTCGTCACCCTGAGCGAGCGCGGGCTGACGACGACGGTCAACGACATCGAGCACCTGGAATCGCAATCGCTCAACGGCTTCAGCGTGATCAAGGTCTTCTTCCACCCCGGCGCGAAGATCGAAGCGGCCGTGGCGCAGATCACCGCCATGTCGCAATCGGTGCTGCGCGTGCTGCCGCCGGGGATCACGCCCCCGGCCATCATTCGCTACAACGTCTCGAACGTGCCCATTCTGCAAGCGAGCATCAGCAGTGAGACGCTCTCCGAACAACAGCTCTACGATTACAGCCAGAACTTCATCCGCACGCAACTGGCCACGGTCCAGGGCGCCTCTGTTCCCCTCCCTTACGGCGGCAAGCCGCGCCAGGTCATGGTCGACATCGATTCGCAGGCCCTCTTTGCCAAAGGTCTGTCGGCCGCAGACGTCACCGCCGCGGTCAACGCGCAGAACCTGATCCTGCCGGCCGGGTCGGCCAAACTCGGGGAGCGCGAATACAACGTGCGGCTCAACAGCAGCCCCGACACCATCGCCGCGCTCAACGACCTGCCGATCAAGCAGGTCGGCGGCGCGACGATCTATCTTCGCGATGTGGCCCAGGTGCATGACGGCTCGCAGGTGCAGACCAACATCGTGCGGCAGGACGGGCGGCGCTCTGCCCTGCTTACGATCCTCAAGGGCGGCGGCGCTTCGACGCTCGACATCGTCAGCCGCGTCAAGCAGGCGCTGCCGCGCATCATGGCGACGTTGCCGAAGGAGCTGAACGTCAATCTGCTCTTCGACCAGTCGGTCTTCGTGCGGGCCGCGATCAACGGCGTGATGACCGAAGCGATGATCGCCGCCTGTCTGACCGCCGCTATGATCCTGCTCTTTTTGGGGAGCTGGCGCAGCACGCTGATCGTGACGATTTCGATTCCGCTCTCGATCCTGTGTTCGGTGATTACCCTGAGCCTGCTCGGCCAGACGCTGAACGTCATGACGCTCGGCGGGTTGGCGCTCGCGGTGGGCATTCTGGTTGACGACGCCACGGTCGAGATCGAAAACATCCACCGCAATCTGGGACAGGGCAAGCCGCTCAAGCGCGCGATTCTCGACGGCGCCCAGCAGATCGCCGTGCCCGCCTTCGTTTCGACCTTGGCGATCTGTATCGTCTTCGTGCCGGTCGTCTTCCTGAGTGGCGCGGCGAAGTCGATGTTTACGCCGCTGGCGATGGCGGTTGTTTTCGCCATGCTCGCCTCTTACCTGCTCTCGCGGACGTTGATCCCGACGCTGGTGATGTATCTGCTGCGCGACGAGGCGAAGCTTTACCACGCGGAGGGCGAGTTCGTTTCTTCATCGCCAGGCCTCGTTTCCCGCCTCCACAACGGATTCAATCACTGGTTCGAACGGCTGCGCGATAACTATCATGCGGCTCTCGCATGGGCGCTCGAGCATCGGCGCCCGGTGATCATTGCCTTTCTCGGGTTCTGCCTCGGTTCATTCCTCTTCCTGCCTTTTGTCGGCGAAGACTTCTTTCCGTTGGTTGACGCCGGGCAGTTTCGCCTACACGTCCGCGCTCCCGCCGGCACGCGGATCGAAGAGACCGAACGCCTGTTCGGCCAGGTGGAGGATGCCATCCGGCGCGTGATCCCGCGCGACGAACTGGGGCTGATGCTGGATAACATCGGCTTGCCCGCGGTCGGCATCAACCTGGCTTATTCTGACAGCGCGACAGTCAGCTTGTCGGATGGCGAAATTCTGGTGGCCCTCACAGAGAAACATCGCGCGACGCCGGAGTACGTCAAACAGCTTCGCCGCGATTTGAAAGCGCAGTTCCCGCAACTGACGTTCTTCTTTCAGCCGGCCGACATCGTCAGCCAGATTCTCAACTTCGGCCTGCCCGCGCCGATCGACATTCAGATCGTCGGGCGCGACCAGAAGGGCAACTACGAGATCGCCCGCCAGATCGAACAGCGCGTGGCGCGGATTCCCGGCGCGGCCGACGTCCACCTGCATCAGGTCGTGGATGCGCCCGAATTGCGCGTCAACGTTGATCGGACGCGCGCCGAGCAGGTCGGGCTGACGCAGCGCGACGTCGCCAACACGCTGCTGACTTCGCTCAGTTCAAGCAGCCAGACCGCGCCGAATTACTGGCTGAGCCCCGAGAACGGCGTGAGTTACTTCGTCGCGGTGCAAACGCCGCAGTACCGGATGGATTCGGTGGACGCGCTGCAAAACACGCCGCTGACGGCGAGCGGTCTCGCGGCGCCGCAACTGCTCGGCAATCTCGCCTCGGTCGAGCGCCGGAGCGCGATGGCCGTGGTCAATCATTACAACGTGCAGCCGACCTTCGATGTTTACGCCAGCGTGCAAGGGCGCGACCTCGGCGGCGTGGCGCGTGAGATCGACCGCGTGATGGATGAGTTCCAGGCGCAGCTCCCGCGCGGCAGCTCCCTGGTCATGCGCGGGCAGATCGAAAGCATGCGGTCATCATTCATCGGCCTCGGCTTCGGCCTGCTCTTCGCGGTGGTGTTAGTCTACTTCCTGATGGTCGTCAACTTTCAATCGTGGCTCGACCCGTTTATCATCCTGATGGCGCTGCCGGGCGCCCTCTCCGGCATCTTGTGGATGCTCTTCGTGACGCAGACGACGATCAGCGTCCCTTCATTGATGGGCGCGATTATGTGCGTCGGCGTGGCGACGGCCAACAGCATCTTGCTCGTCACGTTCGCTAATGAGCAACGCTTGGGCGGCAAGGATGCGGTGAGCGCGGCACTGGCTGCGGGCTACACGCGCTTGCGCCCGGTATTGATGACGGCGCTCGCGATGATCATCGGCATGCTGCCAATGGCCCTGAGCTTGGGCGAAGGCGGCGAGCAGAACGCGCCACTCGGCCGCGCCGTGATCGGCGGACTGCTCGTCGCCACTTTCGCTACACTCTTCTTCGTGCCGGCGGTCTACAGCGTGCTGCGCCGCAAACCGATCACTCAGGCTGATGAGGAGTCGGGACCGCACCCCATCGCGCTGGCACCCGTCGTGGTGCCGCGGCCATCACCGGAAGGAGAAATTGAATGAACGCTGGCCTCACAGCGGATCGAAAAAAAGAGGAAGAGAGTGTGGAGAGCAGCCCCTCCGCGGCAACGTCGCGGCTGAGCGCGCGTTCGGCGAAGACCGCCTTGACGGCGGGCGCCATCTTGCTCGTCTTGCTGCTCGTCGCCGGCATCGTCCCGCGCCTCAAACGCCACTCCGAGTTGTCGGCCATCGCCAAGGACCAGGAGCAGGCACTGCTTATAGTCAACCTGGTAACCCCGCACTTGGCTGATCCGACCAGCGAATTGATCCTGCCCGCCACGACGCAGGCGATTCAAGAAACGACCATCTATGCCCGCACGAGCGGCTACGTGCGCCGCTGGCTCGCCGGGATGGGCGAGCACGTGCGCGTGGGGCAGTTGCTGGCCGAGATCGCCACGCCGGAGATGGACCAGCAATTGCGCGAGGCGCGCCAGCAAACGGCCGAGGCCGATCAGAACGTCATGCAGTCGCGCGCGGAACTGGCGCAAGCGCAAGCCGGGCTCGAACAAGCCGAGGCGGCGCTCAAACAGGCGCGTACGAATCTTGAACTGGCGCGCGTCAACCTCGAACGCTCGAAGACACTCGTCGCCCAAGGCGTCGTGTCGCGCCAGGACACGGATGACAAGCAGGCCATCTTCGACGCGCGCCAAGCCGACGTCGAAGCCGCCCAGGCCACTGTCCGCGTGCGCCAGGCCACCATCAAAGCGCAACAATCAGCCATTGAGTCCAAGCAATCCACCTTGAGCGCGCGCCAGGCCAACGCGGAGCGCGTCGCCGATTTGCAATCATTTCAAAAAGTGACTGCGCCTTTCTCCGGCATCATCACGGCGCGCAACCTCGAAGTCGGCATGCTCGTCAACTCCAGCGGCGGCCTGGCCAATAACAACGGGCTGTACCGGGTCTCTCGACTCGACACGATCCGCGTCTTCATCAACGTGCCGCAGACCTACGCCCCGGCGATCCACCCGGGCTTGCAGGCCGAGATTGAAGTCAAAGAACTGCCGCAGAAAAAATTCGCTGGCCAGGTCATCGGCACGTCGAATTCGATCGACCCGGCTTCGCGCACGTTGCTGGTCGAGGTCAGAGTCCCTAATCCCGACGAGCGGCTCCTGCCGGGGATGTACGCGCAGATCAAATTCTCACTGCTGGCGACGCGCCGGGCGGTGGTGATTCCGGTGAGCGCCCTGGCCGTGGGCAGTGAAGGCACCCAGGTCTTGATCCTGCGGCCGGACCAGACGGTGCACTACCAAAAGGTCGAGGTCGGGCATGACCTCGGCAAAGAGGTCGAAATTCTCTCCGGCCTCGCCGGCGATGAATCGGTGATCGCTAATCCCACTGACGCGTTGCGCGAAGGCACGCGCGTGCAAGCGGCGAAAGCTTACAAATGATGGCCAGGCATTAGCCCCTCTGACTTGTATCAGCGTTATATCTAAACGGGGACCAATTGAGCTTTTCACCTTCTCCCAAGCCTACACCCCAAACTTTATTTTTTTCAGCTTGGGTATTTTTCCCTCCAAATTGCGACTTATATAGTAGAGCCTTGTGTTTTTGGGGCTGTCAGGGATTCCCTTACTTAGTGGTATTCTGCCGGGGCAGGAGGAGGTTTGCCTTGGCCGACCTGTATTAACTGTAGTTCCCGGTTTTTTACTTTGTATTTTGGCTCAACAAGGCAGAAGCAAGATTGGCCTTTAAAATCAGGGTCAGCAGAACCCCTTGCGCTATATCAAGCTTCGTGCCATT
>Ga0207646_10000208_pt1 | contig 80070 bp, 61 predicted proteins | sample KBSK5502metaG_FD_184343 | JGI IMG/M metagenome (GOLD analysis project Ga0207646, IMG submission 184343) | Corn, switchgrass and miscanthus rhizosphere microbial communities from Kellogg Biological Station, Michigan, USA - KBS K5-50-2 metaG... | ecosystem: Host-associated > Plants > Roots >... | reverse complement strand
ATGAACGATTACTCGATTTATTTATTGAGAGCTTAGCTCTCGATCCGACTTGGGTAAAAAAACAACCCGCTTATGACGAACTCAGGACTTACGGCGCGATTGCCGCCTGATTTTGTCCGAACCATTGCACCATCTCCTCCTCATTTAGTTTGTCACCTGCTCTGACCACACGCCTGCCCGATGCAGGATGTGAACTGGAGGAATGACCATGAGTAACCACCCGACAGCCAGACTCGGCAGATCCAAAAACTGTACCGTAGACTGTCCACCTAATTTTTGCGCAAATAGAGCGACAAATCATCACAGGCGAAGGCTGTCATGGCAGCCGCGGCCAATGGATGGCGCTCATTGAGGGTTACTTTCTGAATGTTTCCGGCCTCGTTGAAGGCAACGCTTCCGGGAATCTGTCAGGCATCACGCACGGTGCGTTGAATCCCATATTTGCTCAAACGCGCCTCGACTTGGGCTAGATCATTGCGCGTCCAGATGACAAAGTTATGCGCCAACTGCGCCAACTGCGCCAACATCTCTTGCGCGACAAATTTGCGCTTGTTGCGGTGGGTCAAGCAGAGGCCTTGTTTGTCGCCTTTGTTCTGCGGTTCGAGACCTCCGCCACGTCGGTCATAAGCGTGCAAGGTGGCCAGCGCTTGTTGCTGCGCGGTCGGCGCCCAGAGCACGGCTCGCCAAGCGGAAGTGCATCGCGTCACTGAGCGTGGTGAGGAGCAAACAGTAGCTCCACTGCCCGTCACTCTTCGGCGTCCGCACCAGCAATTGGCGCGTTGGCCGGGTGAAGGTGAGCCCTTGTTGGACCCCGCCAACCGAGCGGTCAGCAATCTTCGGATCGGCGAACCACTCGCCAACCGAGGCGCTCAACTGGTGTGCGCGACGCCAACTGGTCAGCTTGATCAACCAATGATAGCCCTGCCCAAGCACCCAGTTGAGGTTGACCTCATCGCCAGCGCCGCCATCAATGCGCACCATCGTGGCGCGGCGTTTGGCCGCCTCCAGCGCGAGCACCCGCGGCGCTTGTTGCCCCAGGTCCGGCAGGCTGCAATTGAGTTGGCGTTTGCCGTCATCGAGGCGATCCACGATGATCTCGTCGTCATCAGTCGCCAACACCCGGCCCCGTTGGCGAGCGCGACAATGCTTGCGCTGGGCAAAGTCGCCTTTGGTGCAGCCTTCGCCTTGTCCTCCGGCAGGCATCCCCGTCATATCAATATCGAGCAGCAATTCTGCTCCTGTATAACCGGGCTGATAACTACGCGCAGGTTTTTGCAAGATCCGACTGATGGCGTCACGCAACTGCGTGACGTTCTGTGCGCGACAAGCATTGAGCGTCCGGCTGATGGTCGATTGGTCGGCACAGCAGTCACGTCCGAAAGCACGTGGCACAGCTTCGTCAGGTCGCACGAGAATATGTGTCTCCATCACTCCCTGACCTCCGGCCAGGATGTTGAGCAAACAGTCGAGCAATTTCTCAACTGGAGTATGCTTGTGTATCTTCTGTTTGATCTTGACCTGTGCGCTGACTTCCGCCCAGATGCCCATTGGTTGAAAGCGCACTCCCCGCGCGACCAGGCTCGCACGGGCAGAAAATTCGATCTTTTGTCGGTCCATCGCGATTCCTCACAGGATTTTTCAGCTTTGTTCCTGAAAGTCTCCTGTGTAGAACCGCTTAACTCAAAATAGCAGCTATGATTTGTCGCTCTTTTTGCGCAAAATTTGGGTGTAAAGGAAGATTACCATGCTCGAGAGCAGCTATGACGTTGAATTGACATCGTTCGACCTGCTGGTCTTCGACACCTTTGTGCCAGCGGATCATTATCTACGTCAACTCAAAGCCGCCATTGATTTCAACCCTCTGCGCGCTTTGGTTGCCGATGGTTATTCGCCCGACCAAGGGCGAGGCGCAACTGACCCGGTTTGTCTGCTCAAGTTTTCTCTCTTGCAGTTTCACTACGATGTGTCCGATGAAGGCGTCATCCGCCAGACCCAGGTCAATGTCGCCTTTCGTTTCTTTCTCGATTTGTCGGCGCAAGCAAGGCTGCCGGAACCGAGCCGCTTGTCACAGTTCCGGACGCGGCTCGGCACCGAGCGCTGTGCCAAAGTCTTCCAGGAAATGCTGCGCCAGGCGCGCGCCGCCGGCCCCGTCAAAGATCGCTTGCGCTTGAAAGACGCGACGCATTTGATGGCCAATCTCGCCGTGCTGCAGACGCTGCGGTTGTTGGCGCAAACGCGGGAACAGTTGCTCGCCGCCGCGGAAAGTTTCGCGCCCACCGAAGTCGTCGAGCACGGGCTCGCCGCGTTGGCCAGGCGCCAGGCGACGGCTGATTTGAAAGACGAGGCGCGCTTGCTGGCACGCGTCACGCAGTTGCGTGAACTCCTCGCGTGGGGCGCGGCCTGGCAAGAGCGCTTGGAACAGGGCGCGCCGCCGGTCAGCCTCGAAGTTTACGAAGCCTTCGTGGCTCAACTAGCCATCGCACGCAAAGTGCTCGGTGACCGCGAGCCAAAGGCCAAAGACCAGCTCGTCTCGCTGACCGACACTGACGCGCGGCGCAGCCGTCACGGCGATTACGACGATGGCTACTGGCTCGACCTGAGCCTGGATGCCGACTCCGGCTGGATCTGCGCGCTTGAGGTGCTGGCAGCCAACGCGGACGAAGCCGCTAACACAAAGAACTTGATCGAAAGTGAAGCAGCCGCACACGGCAACGAGATTGAGCGCCTCTCAATTGACGCGGTCGGCGACAACGGCCCGGTACTCAAAGCCCTGAGCGATGATGCCGACGGCCCACAACTGACGGTCTAGGTGCCGCCCAAGCCCGATTGGTCTCAGACGCCCGATCTGTATCAACCGGAGGATTTCAAACTCAATGAAGCGGGTGACGAACTGAGGTGCCCGCACGGAGCCACGACGAAAACCCGCTACCGCGAGGCGAAAGATCACGGCTGGATTTACTATTTCAAAACCAGCCAATGCGCGGCCTGCCCGTGCAGGGGCCAATGCCTCAAGCCTGACAAGCGCGACGCGCGCAAGGTCAGCAAAAACGATTTTCAAGCACAAGACCTGGCGGCCAAAGAACGAGCGACGACTGACGAGTATCAACAGATGCGCAAAGAACACCCGGCGATCGAAAGGAAACTCAATGAACTGGTACGCTGGCACGACGGACGACGCGTGCGCTACCGCGGCCGGTTACGAGTCAAAGTGCAATACTTGCTGCTCGGAGTCGTCGTCAACTGCAAACGCATCGTCCGCCTGTTAACGGCTGCGCCCGCCGCGCAGCCCGCTTAAGCTGCGGGCCAGGATCAATGGTGCAGCTTGGGAGATCGCTGTTCGCCACAAACTTTTTAAGCGATCTCTCTAGATGGTTTGTGGTGGCTGCCACAAATCGTTGATGTTGAGCATTAGAGGGCCGATTTTACTGGCTCTGCTCAACTTCGCGCTACATCAGGACGAAATCACACCCATTATTTCACGGCACCAAAAAGAAGGCGCAGGCGCGGCTAGCAGAGATGCTGAGCGATGTCAGCAGCGGGTCTTTCGTCAAGCCATCGGCACTGAGCCTGAACACATACCTTGATAAGTGGCTAGAAGTAGTCAAGCCCCGTCTTAGCGAGCGCACCCACGCGGATTACACTTATCTTCTCAAGCGCTACGTGCGGCCTACTCTGGGAACACGGAAGCTTTCAGACTTGACCGCCACAGATATTCAAGTGCTTTATGCCAAGATGTCGGACGCGAGTCTTTCGCCGCGTATTGTGCGCTACGTTCACACCGTACTTTCAGCAGCACTCAAGAAAGCGGTGAAGTGGAGTTTGCTGCGCTCTAACCCTGCGGCGCTGGCCGAACTGCCGAAACAGACGCGCAAGGAAATGAAAGCCTTCTCGCCTGAAGAGGCGACCCGTTTTCTGGAAGCCGCGAAAGAAGACCGTCATGGCGTATTGCTCGCCTTCGCGCTGGTGACAGGGATGCGGCCCGAAGAATATTTTGGGTTGCAGTGGAAAGACGTAGAATGGAAGCAGGGAACCGTCACTGTGCGTCGCGCCTTGATCTGGCGCACGAAGGGTGGCGGCTGGTACTTCTCAGAAACCAAAACCTCACGCTCACGGCGAACAATCCCCCTACCGGCTTCAATGCTGGCGCAGTTGAAAGATCACAAGCGCCATCAGGCAGAAGAACGAATCAAACTAGGCCCCCGCATATCAATCTCATGATCTGGTTTTTGCCACTGAAGAAGGCGGCCCGCTCAGCATTCAGAATTTCACCTTCCGCCATTTCAAGCCCACGCTCAGGCGCGCCGGACTCTCTGATAACTTTACCCTCTACTCGCTCCGGCACAGTTGCGCGACACTACTGCTCTCGGCTGGCGAAAATCCCAAAGTCGTCAGCGAGCGCCTGGGCCATTCCAGCATTGCCATCACCCTTGACACCTACAGCCACGTCCTACCGCACATGCAGCGATCAGCCTCCGATAAGCTTGAGGCCATGCTGTTTGGAGAAGTTGGCACACCACTGGCACACCAAACAGCAACGGGCACTCCTGAGAGTGCCCGTAAATCATTGAAAGATATGGTGGCCAGGGACGGAATCGAACCGCCGACACACGGATTTTCAGTCCGTTGCTCTACCATCTGAGCTACCTGGCCACATGTAAGAACTTCAAATTCAATATCTTACCGGCAAAATTGAGGGGGGGTAGGGTATGAATTTGAGAAATGGATTTTCAAAAGAACCAACGGCATAGAAGCAAGATTTATACAGACCGGCTGATAAAAAGTCAACCGCCATTGAGCCTGAGTCATGCCCAGTGATTTTTCGGCTTCGTCGGGGCAACGACGAGAATATACCCATTTTCGGGCTTCCGCGAACTCAAGATACCGATTCCGGGTCTCAGAACTTTGTTCGCGCGCCCGATCAAATCCGTCACTGCCCATTTGGGCCTCGAAGAGCCTGATTTCGGCCCTATCGTGGTCCTGGGTTAGAAATCTAGTGGGCATGACTCAGCCATTGAGCCTGACGAGGCAGGTAACAATTGAAGCCGGGGGCTAGGAGGTAGTCCAGCAGGTCGGGCAACTCCTGCTGTGTCAACACGTCCTGCCCGCGCGGGTGGCAGAAATCGAGCAGCGTGTGGCGCGGGGTGAGGTGCACTGCCCGCAGTGTGGTAAAGCATATCAAGTCCACCGCGCGCAGATCGTGATCCATCCACAGACGATCTTTGAGTAGCGCTTGGAACTGGTGCGTCAGCAATATTACTGCTCATCGTGTGAAGAATATGAAACGGTAGCGAATCGAGAGTTGGGTTTGATTGGGCGGCAGATGATACCCCGCTTGGCGCTGATGACGGCGCTGTACGGGGCTTCTTGGAGCTACACGGTCGGCAGTGCTGGCTTGAGTTTTCTGTTCGGGGTGCAACTGGCGCCCAGGACTGCGCAGAATGTCACCACTGATCCTCGACTCCAACCGCCACCGCTGGCGCCAGACCCGTTGGGTCGCCACCCAGGGCGGTCAGGGTGGACGGGATGCTGATCCGGAGCCGTGAAGGTAGGCACTGGTTGGAGCGCAAGGTCAGCTCGTTTTTCTCCCAGATCACGACGGTCCATCTGCTGGGGAGGAAGGCATCTGGAGCCTACAACAAACGGTCTTCCCAAACGCCCGGTGCCGCTTAGATCTCTATCACGGCCAGTGCAAAATCACACTGCGCACAGAAGCGGCTGATGACGGCAATCGGGCGACAAAAGAGCGTCAAGCGAAACTCAAGTCAGTGCGCTATCCCAAGACCAAGCGCTACCAACTCTAGCGGAGCGTTTGATAAGTAAGTTAACAGGGCTTACGCAGAAGAGTTAAAGCTCGATAGGTCTTTGAATTAAACGAGGACTGGTCATAAATATGTTACTCGTATGTTACTCATATGTTACTTTGAGCTATGCTGCGCGTAACAAAGCTTTTATGCCTTTCCCTACCTTGAGTCCTTGTTCGTATTGGTAGAAGAGTACCAACTGGTACAAAAAGATCGCACCGAGCGCTAACCACTGAGGACGTTTGCGTCCTTTGACCGGCATGTTCTTCTGTCAGCCAAAGAAGTCTTTGAATAACCCATTGAATGGCTCAATGGATGGCGAGCGTAGTTTGTGAAAGATGCGCCGGACCTCTGCTCCACCATCCCGATGGGGATCTGGGCCACGGCGTGTGGCCACCAATTCGATGCCCCGCGCGTGACAATCAGCTCTCACCTCCGGGGCGGTGTCCTGAGTGTCGCCGAGGGCATAGCACACTTCGGCCGGCAGCTCTTTGATCAAATGCGGAGCGATCTCGTTATCACCGACCCGGGCCACCGTCAGTTCGGCGGCCAACGGAATCCACACCCAGCCGACGGCGACCGCCAGATGGAGCTTCCAGCCGGACCACCAACCGTGGTAGCCAGACTTGCCCCACCCGGCTTCAGTCTCAATCGAGGAGTGCGGAATCTCCCCGTGTTCACGGTCTTGTTTGTGCCAGAGGCCGCCACCGGTGCGGAGCGGAGTGCTGTCCCGCGCGGCCGCACGCCCGTGGGTCGCCCAAGGTTGGAGCCGACTCACGCGGTGGCGGCCACAGTAGCTGATCAAGCCGGGCAGACTCTGCGGCAAGGCCGCGAGTCGGCGCTCCCAGGTGCGGCGCGAGGGAAAGCCACCGTCTTGGTGCAGTAGCCGGCGCAGCTCTTGGACCGTCGGCTCATCCTGCGCCAGAAAGGCGAGCAGCGCACTGGCCGTGTAGAGCCGCCGGATCAGGCAGATGATCAAGGCTTTGAGCCTGAGTTGATCGGAGTAAAAGCGCGGTTTCCCACGCGGCCGCTTCGCGGGTGGTGGGGGTAACGCAACCCGGTCCACCAACTTGACGAGCCTGACAAGCAGGCCCATTTCGTGTAACATCTCAGTCCCTCCCGTAGGTTAAAGTTAGGTACTGAGATTCTACCGGAGGGGCCGCACCCCTGGAAGCATTCCAGGGGTGCGGCTTTCAAGTTTAACCCGGCTCCCACCGCGAGCTACAGGAGGTTACTTTGATGTTACTTCGAGGTAGTAACAAGCCAGATGCCTGATTGCAAATCATTGCCGACAAGAGGTTTAATTATGACCGAGCCTCGATTAGTTCTTTGCATCCGGCTTCGGTCACGCCGCTCCCAATCGGCAGCCCGGCGGCCAGATAGTCGGCATATTGCATCTTGTCGGCGTGCGTGCGGAAGTAGTTAATCTCGCGCTCCAGCTCCCGCGCGGCTCCCAGGCTGAACTGGCCGCGGTTCCGGTAGTAGATCAGCGAGCGGATCACGCCCGCCACCCCACCTGGCTCATCGCGCAGCGCCGTGCGCCAGCGCTCATACCAAGCGCTCTTCTCCGGCGGCGGGGCAGTGCCAAAGATGAGGCCAGCCGCGGCGGCCAGATGCTGCGTGGCGTGATAGAAGTCCAGAATCCAGATCGCCCCTGGATACTGTGCCTCCAACAATTGCCAGTTCCAGGTCGCGCCATCGGACAAGACCACGTGCACGGCGCGGGGATAGCGCCTCAAGGCCTCGGCCACGCGGGTGGTGAAGAGCTGCGTGAAGGTCGCCTTGCCCTCTTCCGGCATCGCGCCGAGATAGGCCGTGGAGAGGCGCTCGCCGGCTGTGTCCTAGAGCGCGATGGTCCCAGACATCGCTTCTTTGTAGTCTTCCCCGACCAGTGGGAGATGGCTGCCGTCCAGCCCCGTGGCGACAATCGCCACTTTCGCTGCGGGCGGCGGACTCTCAAGCTGCCAGCGCTCAGCTTTGGCCACGGCGATCTCCCCGACGCTCTGCGCCACTTGGTGCAGGGAACCGGGTGCCAGGTCCAGCCCGTGCGTGAGCGCGAGGTCTTGTGCCACTTCGCGTGGAGTCTGGGCGGTGAGTTTGAAACTGAGCACTTCAGCCAAGCGCGGCGTGGCGCGGCCGACGCGCAGTTGGCAAGCTGCTTCAAGCGGACAGAAAGTTTGCCCCCCGGCGCTGGTCTGGTAGGTGTGGCGCGTGAGCGTGACGGGCCCATAGAGCGTCTGGTAGTGACCGGGACTGGCCTCCTTGCGATACCAGGTCTGCCCCACGCGGGTGAGGGTAGGTTGGTCGCAATCTTTACTGGCGAGTAACTGGCGTGTCAGCTCTCGCCCGCTCAGAGTGATCATTTGTCGGACCAGTTGCTCACCCTGATAGAAGTTGCCTTGTTGTGCTTGTTCCCAGTCCACGTCGGTGAAAGTCAGGGTCAATTGCTTTGCTTGCACATCGGCGTTAATGGTAAGTTTCATCTTCGGCCCTCTGAATGGTTTGTGGTGGCTGCCACAAATCGTTGAAAGTTGAGCAGCAGAGGGCCGATTTTACTGGCTCTGCTCAACTTCGCGCTACATCACAGCGAAAACGCACCCAAGTCGGACACGGCGAACAAAACGGCTATGCCGAGCGAGTCATCAGAACCATTAAAGAAGAAGAAGTCTCCTTGACCGAGTATCGGGACTATGGAGACGCGCTCGCCCAGCTCGGACATTTTATCGATGATGTCTATCTGACGAAGCGGATTCATTCCGCGCTCGGTTATTTGACCCCAGCGGAGTACGAGGCGCAGTGGCCAAATCAGCAAACTGCGTCTATACTCTAAAACAACTTTTTACTGTCCAAATTTTGGGGTCCATTACAGACATATGAGAATTGTAATTCCGGGCGGTTCAGGCCAAGTCGGAACAATCCTTGCCCGCGCCTTTCACCAAGCGGAGCATGAAGTCATCATTCTTAGTAGAGAACCAATGCACGCGGCGTGGTGTGTGATGGAATGGGACGCCCAAACGTTAGGAGACTGGGCATCTGAAATCGATGGGGCGGATGTTGTCATCAATCTGGCGGGATACAGCGTGAACTGTCGCTACAATGCTGAGAGCCGCAGGCTAATCAAAGAGTCTCGTGTGAAGTCAACGCAGATTCTGGGTGATGCAATTGCTCAAGCATCCCACCCACCCCGCGTCTGGCTTCAGGCAAGTACGGCTACTATTTATGCTCACCGCTACGACGCCCCCAATGACGAAGCAACTGGAATGGTAGGCGGTTCTGAGCCGAACGCGCCGGACACTTGGCGTTTCAGCATCGATGTGGCAACTTCTTGGGAACGTGCGCTAAACGAGTCTGCCACACCCAATACACGCAAGGTGCTTATGCGCTCAGCGATGATAATGAGTCCAGACCGTGGCGGTGTCTTCGACACGCTTCTTACGTTAGTGAGGTACGGCCTTGGAGGACGTGCTGGAGATGGCCGACAGTATGTCTCATGGATCCACGATCAGGATTTTATCCGAGCCATTTATTGGCTTATCGAACACGACGAACTAGTAGGGCCGGTCAACCTTGCCGCGCCAAATCCGGTGCCTAATGCTGAGTTCATGGGAACTTTGCGGGCAGCGTGGGGCATCTCCTTTGGTTTGCCGGCAACGGCATGGATGTTAGAGGTTGGGGCGTTTTTTCTGCGAACGGAAACTGAACTCATCTTGAAGAGTCGGCGGGTAATTCCAGGCAGGCTGATCCAATCGGGATTTATTTTCCAGTTTCCAACTTGGGCGGAAGCAGCACAAGACCTTTGCGATAGATGGCGGAAAGCGAACTGACAGGCACCAAGCAAAGGCTGTCTGACAAGCACATGTAACGAAGGCCGCGAAGGGTGCCTCTCATCTTTCCCTGAGTATCACACGTGGCCCCGCTGATGTGAAGTATTAGGCCGATACACGAGCAAATATGCAGCACTGCAACAACTAAAGCCGAGAAAAGACAAATGAACTCTGGACGTGCGATCAAGAACTTCCATAAAGCCATCATCAAGGCTGCAACTCAAAAACTCGGTCGCGATCTGACCGAAAAAGAAAAGAAATTCATCACGTCCAGAGGGGGCTTTATTGCACTTGAGATGATTCTCGATACGGTGAAGAGCGAGAGTAAAGAGAGTGTCGAGAAATATCTGAACTCGGAGTAGTTTCATAAAGGAAAAAGTGAGTGAACATGGCATTAGACTCGACAGGTTTTTTCTCATAAGTGTATTTAACCATGAACGGTCAGAACAGGAAAGATATAAAACCTGGACTTGAGGTTGAAATAGTCTTGAAACAAGATCAGCGCACCGGGAAGAGGACTCGCGGCATTGTGAAGGATATTTTGACCAGTTCAGAGTACCATCCACATGGCATTAAAGTGCGCCTTGAAAGCGGTGAGGTTGGAAGAGTGCAAGAGATTGTTGATTAGGTGTGGCTCGCAGAATACTGGCGTTAGTCCGCAAAGCATTGGGTGGCGGATTATAGGGATGCTGTAGGAGGAAGTTTTCTACAGGACAAAGAATGAGCCTGAATTGTGGTCTTGACAGTTAAGGCCATCGTGCGATTAGACTTTCGGTTGAGCAAAACTGAAAGGAGATCGCACGATGACCGACATTCGCTCACTGGAGCAAACGTTACTTGATAATCTACCGTGGAATAAAGCCCGGATCAAATGCGTCACCCGCTTCCTGCTGGCGCTCTATGCGGTGCGCACCGTCAACCTCTCCAGGCTGGCCACAGCTTTTTCCGGCCGTGCCAAAGAGGCGTCGAACTACAAGCGGCTGCAACGCTTCCTGCGCGAGTTCGAGTTGCCATATGCCCAACTCGCTTGCCGCCACCAGAGTCAACCGCTGCTTAGTCATCCCCGACGCACGCCGGATGTGGGGGATGGATTTATACCTGAGCGGTTGTTACTTGGGCAGTGGTGAATACCTGATTCTAGTTTCGCCAGCATACCTGCCTGCGCCGCACGCAGAGTACAAAAAGCGTTGGGGGATTGAAACTCTCTTCGGCGCACTTAAATCCCGGGGCTTCAATCTCGAAGAGACCAAGTTGCAAGACCCAGAACGGATTAGTCGCTTGCGCGCGTTACTAGCTCTCGCTTTCACCTGGGCTTTTGTCGTGGGCCAGTGGTCAGGGGACTTCAGACCCGCATGACAAGATTGCGAGTGAGCTCCGGATCCTGCTGGCGGCCGTCGGTCTAGTGTTGCTGATTGCTGGCGTCAATCTGGCCAACCTGCTGGTGGCGCGCGCCGCCGCGCGCCGGAAAGAAATCGCCGTGCGTCTTTCGCTCGGCGCCAGTCGCGGGCGGCTGATTCGCCAATTGTTGACCGAGAGCGTCATGCTGGCCATGCTGGGCGGGGTCTGGGGCTTGCTCTTGGCGCAGTCGGGTGTGGGCGGGCTGGCCACCATCCTTTCCTACGGGCAAAACCCCATGACCTTCGAGCTCCGACCGGAGGTGAAAATCTTGGCCTTTACCGCCGCCGTCTCTTTGCTGACAGGGCTGTTGTTCGGGCTGATTCCGGCACTCACCGATACGCGGATTGACTTGACCCCGATGCTCAAAGGAAGTGCAGGCGCGGCGGAGTCTCGCCCCTGGCGCCGCCGCTTGGCGAAGTCGCTGATGGTCGCGCAAGTGGCGTTGTCGCTCGTACTCCTCCTCGGCGCCGGCCTCTTGATCCGCAGCCTGCACGAGCTTCACGACGTGGAGACGGGATTTGAGCGCGACCAACTGCTCACGATGTGGGTGCTTCCCGCGCTCAGCGGGTACCCCCACGCGCAGGAGTTGCGTCTGTATCAGCCATTGTTCGAGCGGCTGAACGCGATCCCCGGTGTGCAGTCGGCCAGTTTGTCACGGCTCTCGCTGAGCAGCGGGCTGGGCCTCAATTTCGTTGGCCCGCGTTTCTTCCGGACGCTGGGCCTCGGACTCGTGCAGGGCCGCGAGTTCTCGACCGCTGACACCGCCGATGCACCCAAGGTCGCGGTCAGCAGTGAGAGCGCGGCCCGGAAGGTCTTCCCGAATGAAACTCCCATCGGTCGCCAACTCAGCGCTGAGGGCCCCGAAGTCCATCGAGTTCAGCCCCAGCCAAATGGTGAGATCCAGATTGTCGGCGTCGTGAGAGACAGCAAACACGAGTTGCGGGAGCAGGAATGGGACGCGGTGGTTTACCTCCCGTAGACCCAAGCGCCGCCCTCCTGGTTGGGGCGGATCAAATTGCTCGTGCACACAGCGGGCGATCCAACCAACCTGATCCCGGCCATCCGTCGCGAGGTCTACGCGGTCGAGCCGAACTTGCCTTTGGACAGCAGGCAGACGCAGACCGAGGAGTTGAAAGACCAGCTCGGTGAGTTCAGGTCGAGAGCGTGGAATTTCACTGACTTGATGGCGTGCCGGAGCCGGATCATCCCCCGCTACCCCTACAATTGTTTGGTCGGAGATGCCACAGTGAGGCAGTGTGGCTACACCACTAGCCTCTCAACTAGCGGCTCGGTTAATTTTGTGGCGACTCTGAAACTTTACCCGAAGGAGGGATCTTAGCGTGAAGCGCATCACTGCCCAGCTCAATTTACCCTCGCTCGGGACCCTAGCATGGGAAGCGATAGGAAGTAGCGTTCTCTTATTGATTTTGCTGTCCGTGCAGGCGCTGGGCGGGAACTATGGGTTGCCTGCAGGGGCGCGGATGATTGAGACTCAGTCGCTCAAGGGGGAAGGCTATCCTCACCGCGCACTGCTCCTCTGGATGGTGAGACCTGAAAAGCACCCTCGAGATGCAGCGGGTGACCTGTACACCTGCCCTGAGGAAACCAGGGGCAGCTTCTTCAGTGGCCCGACCAGAGTCTCCTTACTCGACCTTGACCGTGGTCAGGTGATCAACACGATAAAAATCCGGCAGGAGTATTTTGATGGGGCTGATACTTTCGATTTGCCCTTCAAGATTCACGCCGGCTCTTATTACCAGGTTCCGGGGGCAGCAGTGGGAAAGGAAGGCAGACCGAAGCTGATCTGGTTGAGAGATTATAACGGCGATGGCAAAGCTTTAGAGTTTGCCCTTTTTGATGCCGAGTTTTGTATGGGCTTGGCCTCGACGCTCATTGGCTACAGCGAGCGTCAGGATCGAGTCATTCAGTACCGCATTCATCTCCGCGGTAAAGGCGGGGGCCAGCGCACCCGCTCAGTCTCACATTGGTGCGATTATTTATTCAGCCTCAAGCCCTGTGCGCCAGGCTACTGGAAGTATGAGGTTGATTATCGTGGCCGAGGGGGAGCGCTGGATCAGTATGAAATCAGGTATCACGCCGAAGCCGAGCGGTTTGAAGGCCGATTCGAATGGACTACCCGGTCATCCTACCCTCTCCCGTACTATATGGCTCCGCGGCGCTGTTCAAAGAGGAGTCACTGAACGAGTACCCGGGCGGCATCACATCCCACCATTTGCCGCAGTGCTCTCTTGATTTGAGCCTGGCCGAGCGGCGACAACGTAGGGCTGGGACTCAGAAGGCATGGTGATAACCTCTTCCTGCCGCCTCTGCTCTCAGGGCCTCATCTCGGAAGACCGGACAATTCATAGTGTGTTAATGTCCCCCAGGGTAACCTCTGGCCGGATCAAGGTCGGGCCGATGGGAATTTGATCAGCAAGGGATAATAGTGAGTTTGGGCTGCGCCCAAGCGGTTGCTTTGACCAAGCAGCGCAGGAGGATGATTCCCCTCCAATAAATCAGGTCGTAGCAGGTGCCTCACGGTTGCCTGGTGAGCCTTGCTTCGTCCTAAGGGATGCCAACCGATGAATAGCCGATCGCTCTTAACGATTTGTATCTTACTCTTGGTGTTCTTGCCGGCTTGCCACGCGCCAGATAAGAGCGTGGCCGCGGCTGAAGGGCCGGCCAAGCAGGAAAAATCTGAGGCACACCAGGAAGGCGTCATCACGCTGTCGGAAGAACAGATTAAGTCCTCCGGCATCGCCACTATCGGAGTCGTCGCCGGCACGGTGAGGGAAACGGTCTCGATCCAGGGGCGTGTCCTGCCGCGCAGCGGCCAGCAAGCGACCGTGGTCTCGCCTTTCCCTGGCCGCTTGTTCCCCGCCGATAAATTTCCCCTCGTGGGCACGACGGTGCGACAGGGTCAATTGCTCTGTAGCGTCGAGCAAGAACTCTCCGCCGCCGAGGTCGCCGCGACGACTGAGAAGCGGATTGATTTCGACTCGCAGATCAAGCAGACCGAGCACGAAGTCGCGCAGAAGACCAAAGACCTCGAACGCGCACGCGCGCTATACGAAGGCGGCGTGATCGCGCCCAAACAGGTGCAGCAAGCGGAGACCGATGTTCGCATCGCGCAGGCGCGTCACGAGATGGCGCTGCGCGCCCACGCCCACTACGATGCGGTGCTCTCGAACTCGGCGCCGGGTCTGCGTCGCATCCGCCTCACGGCGCCGATCTCTGGCACGATCACCGCCGTGGGCACCGCGCCCAACCAGCAGGTGGATAACGCCAGGCCGCTGTTTGAAATCACGGATCTTCAGACGCTCTGGGTCGAGGCGCAGGTCTATGAAGACTATCTCGCTGCGGTGCGGCGCACACGCACGCCGGCCATCACCACGCGCGCCGCGCCGGGCACGACCTTCACCGGCAGATTCATCAGCTTCACGAACTTTGATCAAGTCAACAAGACTCAAGGCGTGATCTTCGAGGTCGCCAATCACGGCCAGTTGCTCGCCCTCGGGATGAATGTCGAGGTGCGCTTGCCGTCGGACAAGCTCTCTAGCGGGCCGCTCGTGCCGGCCTCGGCCATCATTGAAGAGCAAGGCCGCTCCATCGTCTTCGTCGAAGGCCAGCCCGGCACCTACGAGCGCCGCGAAGTGAAGACCGGCAGCCGCCAGGGTGAGAGCGTCATCATCACCGAAGGGCTGAAGGTCGGTGAGAAGGTCGTCACCACCGGCGCGCAGATTCTGGCGGGCGCTGGCGAAGCTAAGGAAGAAGGCGAAGGGAAGAAGAAGGAAGAACACTGAAAGGGATTGCGGATTGCAGATTGTGGATTGATGAAGTCTTGTCTTTCAATCCGCAATCCGAATTCCGCAATCCGCAATCGAGCCGCCCTATGTTCAATCACGTCATCCGCTGGTCACTCCGCAATCGCATCGTGGTGCTCGCCGCCGCCGGGCTGATGATTGTCTTCGGGCTGCGCTCGGCCCAGCGCGCGCCGCTCGATGTCTTCCCGGACTTTGCACCGCCGCAGGTCATCGTCCAGACCGAAGCGCCAGGTGCCTCACCGGGAGAAGTTGAAACGCTCGTCACCACGCCACTCGAATCGGCGCTCAACGGCACCTCCGGCCTGACCAATATTCGCTCGCAATCCGCCGCCGGATTGTCGGTCATCACCTGCACCTTTGAGTCGCAGACGAACCTCTTTCTCGCCCGCCAACTGGTCACGGAAAAGATCGCGCTCGCCCGCGCGCACCTGCCCGCGACGGTCCACGATCCGCAGCTCGCCCCGATTCAGGCGCCGGTCGGAATGGTCATCAAGATCACGCTCACCTCTGACACCGTCTCGCCTGACTCCTTGCGCGACCTCGCGGATTGGGTCATCAAACCACGCTTGCTCAGTGTGATCGGCATCTCGCAGGTGATCATCATCGGCGGGGAGATCAAGGAATATCAGGTCATCGCTTCACCCGAACGGCTGCGCGACTACAATGTCTCGCTCGATGAAGTCATGGCCGCCGCGAGCCAGGCCAACCAGAATGCCGGCGCCGGCTTCATGGTCAGTCCCGCGCAGTCACTAGTCATTCAAGGCGAGGGCCGCGTGCATACGGCGGAGGATCTGGCGAAGGCCGTCGTCGCAGTCAAAAACGGCGTGCCGGTGACCATCGAGCAAGTCGCCAAAGTCCAAACGGGGCCGGCCTTCAAGGTCGGCGACGCCTCGATTGACGGCAAGCCGTGCGTCTTTCTCACGGTCATGAAACTGCCGTGGGCCAACACGCTCAACGTCACGACGGAAGCGGATAAAGCGATCGAGGAAATTAAGAAGGGCTTGCCCGCGGGCGTGAATCTCAATGCGCACCTCTTTCGCCAGGCCGATTTCATCAACGTCGCGATTGCGAATGTCAATCGCGCGATGCTCGAAGGCGCCGTCCTGGTGATCATCGTCCTCTCGCTCTTTCTCCTGAGCTGGCGCTCGGCGCTGATCAGTCTGCTGGCGATTCCGCTCTCGCTCGTGGCGGCGATCCTGGTGCTGACAAATTCGGGAGCGACGCTCAACATTATGACGCTCGGCGGCCTGGCGATTGCCATCGGCGAGGTCGTGGACGACGCGATCATTGACGTCGAGAACGTCTATCGCCGCTTGCGTGAAAACTTCAATGCCCCGCGCCGCGAGCCGACGCTGGCAGTGATCTATCGGGCCTCGGCGGAAGTGCGCGGCTCGGTGGTTTTCGCCACGCTCATCGTCGCGCTCGTCTTTCTGCCGATCTTCAAACTGACGGGGCTGGAAGGGGCGATCTTCGCGCCGCTCGGTGTGGCCTACATCGTGGCGATTCTGGCGTCACTCCTCGTCGCGCTCACGATCACGCCCGCGCTCTGCTATTTTCTGCTGCCGCGCGCCGCCGCCAAGCATCACGAAGACAGCTTCACGGTGCGCTTCCTCAAACGCCTCTACCAACCGGTGCTGGAGCGCGTCCTGCGTCATCCTTATCTGGTCGCCGTTACCTCGCTCGTGATCTTGATCGCAGCGTTGGCGATTGTGCCGTTCCTGGGCGGCGAGTTTCTGCCGCAATTCAAGGAAGGCAATCTGGTGGTCTTGATGGAAGGCAAGGCCGGCACTTCGCTCGCCGAGACGATCCGCGTCGGCCATATCGTCGAGCAGAAACTGCATGAGGTTCCCGAAGTCGAGATGGTCGCGCCGCGCGCCGGCCGCGCCGAACTCGATGAGGCGACCGCCGGGATGAATGCCGCCGAGATTGATGTCAAGCTCAACCTGCGCGGGCGCAAACGCGACGCCGTCGCCGCCGACGTGCGCAAGGCGCTCGAAGATATCCAGGGCTTCAAGTTCGAGGTCGAAAGCTATCTCTCGGAACGCATCATGGAAGTGATGTCGGGCACGACCTCATCCATCGCGGTGAAATTGTTCGGCCCTGATTTAGACGTGCTCAAGCAGCAGGGCAAACAGATCGAAGCTGCGATGAAGCGCGTGCCGGGCATCGTGGACCTGACGCTGGAGCAGCAGACCGGCATCCCGAAAGTCGCCATCAAGTACGATCACGGCCAGCTCGCCCGCTACGGCCTCTCAGCAGACAAACTGTCGCGCCTGATCGAGGCCGCCCTGCGCGGCCAGGCCGTCTCGCAAGTGATCGAGGGGCAGCGGAGCCACAACCTGGTCGTGCGCTATGCACCTGAAGCGAGCAGCAATCTCTCCAGCATTCGCTCGACGCTCGTGGACACGCCGACCGGCGCGCACGTCGAATTGGGATCGCTGGCCGACATCTCGGTGAGGGAAGGCCCAGCGACGATTGAGCACGAAGCGGCGCAGCGATTCATCACCGTGCGCGCCAACGCTCAGGGGCGCGATATGACGAGCGTCGTGCGAGATGTAGAAGCCGCGGTCGGATCACAAGTCAGCTTACCCGCCGGTTACTACGTCGTGTACGGCGGACAGTACGCGGCGCAGCAAGCGGCGGCGCGGCAACTGGCGCTGCTGGGCGGAGCGGCGCTCGTCGGGATCGTTCTCCTGCTCTACTTCGCTTTTCATTCCTCGCGTCTGGTGGCGCTGGTGCTGGTGAATCTGCCGCTCGCCTTGATCGGCGGCATCGTCGCGATTTTGGTGGCGGGCGGCACGCAGTCGGTCGCTTCGCTGATCGGGCTGATCGCGCTCTTCGGGATCACCATGCGCAACTCGATCATGCTCCTTTCGCACTATCAGCACCTGATGCAAGAAGAGGGTCTGAAGTTCGGCTACGAGCTGGCGGTGCGCGGCGCGTTGGAACGCTTGTCGCCGATCCTGATGACGGCGTGCGCCGCCGGACTCGGACTATTGCCGATTGCGATCAGCGTGGGCGAGCCGGGGCGCGAGTTGCAGCAGCCGATGGCGGTGGTCATCCTCGGCGGCTTGATCTCCTCGACGATTCTGAATCTGATCGTGATTCCGACGCTGTTTTTGAAATTCGGCGGCGGACGGGAGACGGCTGGCGCGAGCGAGGCCGAGCAGTTTGATTTCAAGCAAGAAGGCATCTTCGAACCCACTCTCGAATCGCAGGCTTGATCAGGAGGTAGCTGTGTTGAGACGTTTCTGGCATGTTGTCGTATTGACGTTACTGACGGCTGGAGCGACCATCGCTTCTGCCAACGCGCAGGATGCGTTGTCGGCGGCCACGACCGCCTCGCCGCAACTGAAGCCTCGGAGCGCTGATTACATCTCTGACTCCGGGCTCGCGGCGGAAGACCTGACGCGAAAAATGCTCGCCAACAACCTTGAATTGCAAGCGGCACGGCAACGGCTCCTGCAAGCCGAGGCGCGGCTCCAGCAGGCGGAACTCAGGCCCAACCCTTCACTGGAATTTCAAGAGAAGAACGACCGCATCATCAGCAATCGCGGCAGCCGCGAACGAGAGTTGACCTTCAAGCAGCCGCTGGAACTTTTCGGCAGGCGCAGCCGCCGGATTGAGGTGGCCCATGTGGAGATCGAGCGCATTCGCTACGAGGTGGCAGACCTTGAACGCCAGCGCCGGGCGGAACTGGGCACGCTGCTCGGACAAGCGCTTGCAGAAGCCACGCGCCTCTACGCCCTCGAACGAATCACCGAGTTGAACGACAGCTTGCGGGGCGCGACGATGGTCAGGGTCAAGGCGGGCGATGCCTCGCGCTACGAGTCCACGCAGATCGAAGCGGAGGCGGTGCGGCTGGAGACCGATCGCTGGCGCGTGGCCAGCCGCCTCGACAGTTTGATGCTTCAGCTCAAGGCCCTCATCGGAATAGATGCGACCGAACCGTTTCTCCTGCGTGCTCCGGCGTTCGAACCGGCGGATGAACCGGTCCGCCTGGATGAAGCGCTGCGGCTCGCGCTCGAATCGCGGCCTGACCTGAAGGCCGCGCGATTAGCTGAAGAGGAAGCCGCAGCCAAGATCAAGCTCGCCGAGACCGGCTCCACGTCGGATGTCGGCGTGATCCTCGGATTCAAGCGGCCCTCGACCGTGGACCCTGCGCCGGTTCACTCTTCGGACTGGCAATTCAAGGTCGGCGTCTCGATCACCCTGCCGGTCTTCAATCGAAATCAAGGGTTGATCCGCGAAAGCGTCGCGGCCTTGAATGAAGCCCGGCTTCACCGCGAGAGCTTGGAGCAGTTCATCCGCCGCGACGTGATGATCGCGGTCAAGCGGCTCGACCAGGCGCAACGCGACCTCAAGCTTTATCAAGACCGTGCGCTGCGGCTCACGCGCAGCAGCGTCCAGATGGCCAAGCTGGGTTTTGAGCAAGGCGAATTGCGGTTGGTGGACTACATCGCCGAGCAGCGCCGCTTAGCTGACCTGGAAGACGCCTACGCGCAGGCGGGGAACGAACTCTTTCAGGCGCGGGTGGAATTGAAGCGTGCGCTCGGTCAGTAGATTCTTGTCTGTCTCACCATTTGATGGAGCGCATGGATCATGGCTTACGGCGACTTCGCCGAATGCCGTGCCAAGATCGACCAATTGCCGAGCGCCTATTTGAAGCGGCTCTACTACGACACCGTCACCTTCAGCCCTGACACATTGAACTCGGCGCGGGATTTGGTGGGGGCGGATCATCTGGTGATGGGGAGTGACTACCTGCACCTGCTGGGATCAATTGACCGGGCGGTCTCCTCGATTGAGAGTCGCAACATTCCCAGCACGAGAAGCAGAGGTTTTTTGAAGGGATGGCGCTCTTGATCCCGAACAATGTTTAGTCATTAGAACACCAACTGAGGTCCTCCGATAGAAACTTGACGCCCCGATAGAGTTTCTTGATTTTTGTGTCTGGCGGCAACCTCCGCAACCCAACTGCTCTGTGAAGTAGCTCACTCCTCTCATCCACGAGAATATTTCCTCGCCTGAAACTCCCAATCAATGGAGTTGACTATCAACTCAACATATGATAGCTTCAAGTTCGAGCCAAAGAAAGGATTTCTGAAACACCTATGGAAAAATCATTCGGACAAAGGCTGCAGGAATTGCGCCGGGCTGCCGGAATTAGTCAGCGCGACCTTGCCGCACAGGTTGGGGTAGATTTCTCGTACATCAGCAAAGTAGAGAATGACCGTTTGCCTCCACCAGCGGCAGACACCATCGTGAAGATCTGCAAGGTGCTCGACGTACCGCCTGCTGAACTGCTGGCGCTGACCGGGAAGCTGCCGTCAGATGTTAAGGAGACGCTCAGCTCCAGCCCAGCGGCACAGCATTTTGTCCGGCAAGCTCAGACAATGAATTTAACGGACAGTGAGTGGCATTCGCTTACCAGGAGCTTGAAGAGACTGCGAGGCAAGTAGGCAGGAGCAGAGCAATGAGAAGGACAGCGCATAATTCAATAAGTCAGGATCAATTGTCGTTGTTCGATCATAATCCGCGCAGGACGGTGACATTTGGCTTTCAAGAGACGAACAGCAAAATCGAGTGGTCATACTATCGGCGGCAGTTGATGAATCAGTGCCCGCTTGCTTACTACAACCGCTATTACGGCGCCAGTCGTAGAACGGCGCAAACCGAGCCGCTCAAAGAGGAGCTGCGCTTCCTCAAATCGCTAAGCAATCGCTACCTGCGAACAGGCGCTATTTTGCATCTGGTCATTAAGACCTATTTGAAGCACCGCAAGGAAGGAAAAGTTTACTCAGCGCGGTGGGGAATTAATTGGGCGCGTAAGCTCTACCACGATGATTTGGCCTTTTCGCGCGGCTTTCGGAGAGGCATAGATAGTTTGCCTGAAGGGCTGAGCGCGCCGGTTTTGCTGGCTGAGTTTTACTATGGCTCGGAAGAGGCTGAAGCGCAATGGAAAGAATCGGAAGAGAGATTGCTCACAGCGCTCAACTCTTTTTTCAACAATCCTGGCTTGCAAGTCTTTTTGCTGGGCGGCTCGCGCGCAGATGCAGCGATTGAAGACTCATTCGATTACAAGGCGGACGATTTCACCGTAAAAGCCCAGCCGGACATTGTTTTTCGCAACAATAGTCAACGAATGGTAATCGCCGACTGGAAGATTGGCGAAGCAGGAAGCAGCGAAGATAGTCTCCAACTGCTTGCTTATGCTCTTGCTGTCAGTAGCAAGACAGGTTGTTCACCGCAAGAGATTGACCTCTATCTGATTCACCTGGGTGAGGAAGCAGATGGAGCGGTCGTCAACTATCCGGTCAATGAGCGTCAGTTGCTGAGAGCCAAAGTGCGTATACTGCAAGATATTGAGAGGATGAAGCTGATGGATGAATTTGGAAGAGCCGCTGACTCGGTGGCCTTCACTCCTTGCCGACAGCCCCGTATCTGCGCCAACTGCGTTTTCCGCGAAGTCTGCCCCGCATTCAGACGGTAGATTGGCCGTCAATATTGGAGAAGTACAGCATGACCGAAACCAATTTCTGTATCGTCGAGGGGGGAGCGAATCTTCAACTTACTGTGCGTTGCCTCAAGGTGTCAGGACAGGATTTGACGCCTGATCTATTGAACAAAGCTTGCGACCGTTTGCGCAAGACGCACGGCTTGGCGGCTGTGCCCGCGCCAGGCGAGAACATGATTCTTGTGGCGACAAGTCAGCAAGTGAAGCATTTGGAGATCAAGAAAAGCGATTGGTATCTCGAAACGGAAGATACTGGCAAAACGCGGCTGCTCCGTTTCAAGAATCCAGCAGATGCGCCCCTGCTTGCCAAGCTGTTTGAGCGTGGGATGATGTCTCGCCTGGGGCGTAAGGTGGGGAGATGGACGATCACGAGGCGGCCAAGAACCTTCTACGACCGCAAGCCATTTCAAACGGTATGGGACATTGATGCATACCGGTGTTATCAAGTCTCGTGTGAGGCCATCGAGGGCGTCGGCGTCGGTATCGCGATTGAGGTCGGGACGGCATTTTTCAGCAAGAAGACCGTCGCAGATTATTTCCGCGACGGCCTTTCGACGGAAGAGAGGGAAAGACTCCAGCAGCGATTCGATCAATTGCGGGACCGCAGGAACGGCAGGAAAGGGACGCTGCTTTACAGCAACAAGAGATCCAACACCACCTGCTATTTCGACAGCTTCCCACTTGGGATGACTTGTGGGACGACCGGCAAGTTTCGGGTTGATAATGAGTCGTATTCGTCGCTGACTGATTATTACAAGAGAAAGTTTGGCGTGACCGTCAGTGATGATGAGCCGGTAATTAAGGTCTCTTTCAAAAATCCCAATGGCAATGGTGCTGCCAATGGCCTGAGTAAGCCAGTCCCCGTATGCGCCAGAATGGCTCGGTTGCGAGTGATGAACGACCATCTGCCAAGAAAACTCAAGCAAGCCGACAAGCTCACCCCGTTGAGACGCGAGGCTATGATTTCAGAGCTTTGGGGGAGTCTTGATTACGAGCCATTAGGCAAAGGTTTTCCCAAGGTTTCGCGCCAATTCTGGCGGCCCGAAGCGGGAAAGACTTTTATCGCTCCGCCACCTAACCTGGTCTTCGCTGATGGAGAGGAACTGCCTGCTCCCATCAGTGCGACTATTGCTGATTACAAAGAGTATTACCGCAAGCGTTCCGGTAAGCTCGATCAATTCGGCTGTTATGATGTTCCTCCAACGATCAGCCGTGTTTTGCACGTCACCGCGCGAAGCAATGTCGAAGAAAGGATGGTCAGTACATTGGCCGATGCGGTCACAGATCGCCTTTCTAACTGGACGCGGAAAACGATCACCTGGAATCCGGTTAGATTTTCATCGCTTGACGACGCTTTTACAAAACTGCGCCGTGCCGACGATCCGGGATTAGTATTGTTCATCTTAGATGGCGAAGATGACGAAGATGAGGCCGCGCCGGAGACCTATTACTTAGTGGCGCACGAGCTGAAGGATTGGAGGGTCAAGCGACTCACAATCTGCACCTTGCTTGAAAAATATCACCAACTCCAAAACGGCAGTGAAAGAGACTGGGATTCATACATAGAAAAGAATGCCCTGGATGTTTTACAACAGATGGATTGCGTTCCTTGGTCGCTAAAGAACGGCCTTTATTACCCAGCCCACTTGGCGATTGATGTTGGAGAAGGGCGCAAGCACTTCGGCGTGTCGCTGCTCATTTGCCAACCTGATTCAGGCACACCAAGGTTCTTTCTCAAGACGCTGGTCTACGACAAGCCTGACGACAAGAAGGAAGAGATCAACCCTCGGCTATTGGAGAAAGCCATTCTGACAATCTGTGAAACAGCCGTTAAGAAGTATTCCAATTTCACGCCGTTACCGTCGTTACTGATCTTGCGCGATGGGCGCGAGTGCGGAGAAGAATTGCAAACAAGTCTCGGCACGAGAGAGAGGCTGGCCGAGATTAGATTCCTCAGTGACACGGGAATTATTGCACCGGTAGACGTTCACAAGAAGACAGCCAAAGGCCTGCGGCTTTGGGATCGTGATCTGCGCTATGGGCGATTGCGTAACACATTGGAAGGGCGGGCGGTGCTGCTTGATTCCCGCACGGCCATTCTCAACAACACAGGAGTCGCCACTTTGACGCAAGCAACGGCCGTCCCTGTCGTCCTGCGCGCCCGGCACGAGTGTGTGAACATCAAGGAAGCGACGATTGATTTTCACCAGGCCTCGCAACTCAACTATGCTAGTCCCGGTGTGGCCCAGCGTCTGGCGCTGGAGATGAAGAGACTGGATGACGAACTTGGGAATCGCGCTGCTCAGGTGAGCAGGTTCTTCAAATGAATTCCCCTGATGACACGATGTCAGACGAGGAGATACGATTATGAGTATTCGCTGGCTCACAGTTCAAAGTTTGCAAAATAGCCAGGAGTTATTGGCAGCGATCAACACGCTGTCAATTCACACCAAGTTGTTACTGGCCGGCAAGCCGGATGAAGACCGCGCCGCCGCCGCTGATGAGGCTAAGAAGAAGCTCAATGACTTTCTTGAACAGCTTGAGCAAGTTGCCGGTGACGAACAAGAAGCAGATCAGCCCGTTCTCGGAGCAGACCCACGGTTGCGCCAACTCGCCCGTAGCTTCATTAAGGCAAGGAGTAATCACCGGAGGTTTCGCTCGGAGTTGGTCAAAGAGAGATTGAGCGATGTCCGACAGCTTCTGTTTTCGGAAGAGACTGATGATCGCCGATCGTTGGTGCGATGCCTGGCCGATTTGCGCATCATCATTGAGGAACACCTACAGGCCGACGCCGACAAAATGCTGGGGAGATTCTGAGTGCGCGAAATTCTGCGGCACAATTGCGTCGATCTATTGAACGAACTCCGGCGGTTAGAAGAAACGGTTCGCAATGCGTCGGTACTGACAGAGTTGCAACCGTTTCACGATTGGGTAAGGCGGTATTGCGAAAGTTTCCGGAAGCAGGCAGAGCGGAATCTGCGCGATCTTGATTCTGGAGAAGATAGTCTTTTACCGGACCTGCTCAGTGAGACACAGAACTTATGGCTCAAGCTGCAGATGTTCAATAGCCGACTGGTCAGCCATCTCTTGCGAGCAAGGGCCTCAGACCGCCTCTGTTTGCGGTTGGTGCAATGGCTACATCTTTCTCACCCTAAAACCAAGCACATTCCTTTCTGCTTGAACGATGGAGGCTTTGCCGCGCTGCCGTCCGCTTCATTCCCGGTGGTCTACTTCATTCCACCTTCGGCTCAACAGCGGTTGCTGTACCTGCCTTTGCTCTTTCACGAGTACGGCCATGTGCTATATGCATGTCACCGACCGGAGATGGACACACTCGTGAAAGAGCTTCAGAGCAAAATCCGAGAATTGTTGGAACCAAGTTCGCAGCGGGATGACCTCAAGGCGGAGCGTGATGAACATGATAGACGTCTGATTGTTGAGGCTTGGTATGAGTGGACGCAGGAATTTTTCTGCGACGCGGTGGGATTCGTCATCGGTGGCCCGGCCTTCGTCAGAGCGTTTTCAATGTTTCTGCGGATGAGTGGGCGCGAGGCGTTCCAGCTCACTTTCGAAGAGTTGAAACAACGCGAGCATCCGGTCACGTGGCTGCGCATCCGCCTACTGGCTGACCGCGTTCGTGGGGCAGGTTACACAGCACTGGGGGATGAACTCGAAACAAGTTGGCGTAAGATTGCCGAGGCCATGCTGGTCGAGGAAGACTACCGCGGGTTCTATGAAGAGAATTTCAAGCCGGAAATCCGGCGGACTCTGGATGATATGCTGGTCGAGGCAGACCCAGTGGCATTCGATGAGGAAGCAATCAAGGCCGACGTGCTTGACACTACAGGGCAGACAGTACTGCAAAGTTTTACGCCAGTGCAACTGGTCAACCAAGCTTGGCGATTTTTTCTGAATGACCACAATAATTACATTGACTGGGAACGAGTGGCCATTGAAAAGTTGCTGGGAAGTGGAAAGGATTGACACGGGACAAAACCGGCAAAGTTCTCAGCTTCATCTTTGCTCTTCATCTTACCAATTCAGTTTGAGCGCGAACTGAATTTGCCGCGAAGTAGTGCTCGTGGAAGTCAGCAGCCCCGCGCCGGTCGCGGGCTTCAAATTCACATCAAAGACCGAATCCGCCGGGCGCACCGGGGGCGCGAAGTTGGTGTGATTGAGCACATTGAAAAGCTCCGCCCGGAATTGCACGTTGAAGGTCTCCGAGATGCGTCGGACGCGGTTGTTCTTGAAGAGCGAGGCGTTGTAGCTGACCACGCCCGGCCCCGTGGCGATGTTGCGCCCGCTGTTGCCCAGCCGCATGGCGGGCGTGGGCGCGATGAAGCACTCGGTCTTGATGTAGTTGGTGGGATTGCCCGGATTCACGGGCGACTTGCAGTCGGGCGAACTGACCCGATCCGGAAAGTCGAACGTGTTGGCGTTCCTCAGCCCCAACGCATCGCCGGAGATAGTGACCGAAAAAGGTTGGCCGGTGTTGGCCTGGATAATGCCGCCCCACTGCCAGCCGCCGGTGGCCCATCTGAGCAGAGCGGGGGCGGATTTCAGCCCCGGAATCTCCCACATATAGTTCGCCGATAACGTCTGGCGCACGTCGAAATCGGAGAGGCCACGAAAAACCTGCGGCCAGAAGAACGCCAGGCCGACGAGCGAGTTGGTGAAATTGTCGGCGGTGAGCGAGGCCGAACTGGTGTCGAGGCTCTTGCCCCAGGTGTAAGAGACTCCGCCCTGCAGGCCGTGCCGCAACCGCTGGGTCAGGCGCAGATTCAGGCCATGATATGAACTCGACACCGACCAGTGGAGCGCGTTGATCGTCCCGACGTTAGGATTCAACCGGGCGCCGCTCCCGCGCGGCGTCGGCCAAATTAGTCCCTGTGCAGTCGCGGTGGGCAGGACGATGTTGGCATCATTCACTCGGGCTGCTTGATGCACGCCGTGGGAACCGGTGTAACCTACTTGCAGTGTCAGGCCCTCGGTCAACTGGCGCTGGAGGTTGAGATTCCATTGCTCGACATACGAACGCTTCGGGTCCTGTTGGATAAAACCTACTTTGTTCGTGTCCGTGGTCAGGAGTTGCAGCGCCCCCGTCGGGAATGAGCCTGCCGGCGCACTGATGCTGCCCTGCCGGAAAAAGGGCGCGGCTTGCAGCGCAATCAGCGCGAATTGGTAATTGAGCGGCAGCGTGTCGTAGATGCCGAAGCCGCCGCGCACCGCCGTCTTGCCGTCTTTGAATGGATCCCAGGCCAAGCCCACGCGCGGCGAAAAGTTGCGCAACGTTGGGTTCTTGAAATACGGCGAGCCGAGCTTGGGCGCGGCGTCGGTGAGATTCACCAGCGTGGTCAGGTGATTGTACTTCTCGGTCGGGACTGTAGCCATTTCATAGCGCAGCCCCAGATTCAAAGTCAGGTTGGGGCGAAAGCGCCAGTCATCCTGCACGTAACCGCCGACGATGGTCTGGCGCAGGTAGATCGGATTGCTCGTGCTGGAGAGCTGCGCGATGAAGGTTTGCGGTTTGTTGGTGAGGAAGTTTGCGAGCGACCCGAATTGAAATTGTCCATACGGCTGCGTCTGGCCGATTTGATTGGCCTGGACACGTTCGAGCGCGAAGCCGAACTTCAGCGAGTGCGCCCCGTGCGTGTCGAACAGATCGTCGTAGACCTGATAGCTGTTGTAGCGATATGAGGTGTCCGGCTGTGTGCGGAAGCCGCCGGGGAAGTTCGTCAGGCCGGTGACATTCAAAGTGCCAATCGGCTTGCCCGGCAGGAAGCCGAGCGCTGTGTCGGTCGCCTTCGGATTGATGCTCTCCACTCCACTAGGCGTCTCACCCAGGACTCGGCTGTAACCGATGCGCGCGAAGTTGACCAGGGTTGGGGTGAAGATATGACTGTACTCGACACTCGTCAGTTTGCGCCGCGAGATCCACTGGTTGCGCACGAAATTGTAGCTGTCCGGCGCCGTGCTCTCGTCAGTGTCGCTCATGAACGTGCCGTGCACCGAATCCGCTTCGGAGAACTTGTGGTCTGCCCGCGTGGTGAAGAAGTTCTCGCCGGTCACTTGCGTCCCGATAAACGAATAGATGCCGACATCGCCTTTGACCGTCCCGTTCGGGAGCGAGTAGATGTCGAGAAACGGAACTACCTTCGGATCCACCTTCACCGTGCCGGTAGTGAGTTGCCCTGCACGCGCCGCGAGCGATGGAACGGTAACTAAGCTGGTCGTGCTCAGGCTCTGGCGCAAGCCCTCGTAGGCGCCGAAGATGAAGGTGCGGTCTTTGCGAATCGCACCACCTCCCGAAGCCCCGAACTGATTACGCCGGAATGGCGGGACTCCGTCGCCGTCGAAGAAGTTCCGCGCATCCAAGGCGCTGTTGCGCAGAAACTCGAAGGCGGAGCCGTGAAACGTATTGGTGCCGGAGCGGGTGATCGCGTTGAAGACGCCGCCTGAGCTTTTCCCGTAATCGGCGGAGGCGTTGCCGGTGACCACAGAGAATTCTTGAATCGAGTCCACGCCGAGGTTCAGCCCCAGGGTACTGCCCGGCGCCCCGCCCGAATAATCATTGATGCTGATCCCGTCCAGACGATAGTTGTTCTGCGTCGGGCGCGCGCCGCTGATTGCCATCTGCGTGCCCCAACCGCGATTCGGACGCGTGACGCCCTGCGCAGTGCTCGGCTGCGTGGTCAACGTGTTGACGCCAGGCTCCAGCGCGGCGAGCAGCGTCCAATCGCGGCCGTTGAGCGGCAGTTCGCGCACCGTCTGTCCGCCGACCGAGTTGTTCAGCGTCGAGGAGGCCAAGTCCACCGACGGTGCTCTTTCGGTGACCTCCACGTTCTCCGCAGCGCTCCCCACTTTGAGTTGGACGTTGACCACTGCCGACGCGCCCACCGCCAGTTCCAGCTTCTCCACGGCAGTCGAGAAGCCGGTGAGCGCAATGCTGACCTGGTAGGAGCCGGGCACGAGATTGGGCGCGCTGAAGAAGCCGCTGGCATTGGTCGCGAGCGTGCGCGTGATCCCGGTGGCCGTGTTGCGCACCGTCACTTCGGCGTTCGGAATCACGGCTCCCGATGGGTCGGTCACCGTCCCGCTGATACTGCCCCCCGCCACCTGCGCAAAGGCAGAAGCGGAAAGGACCAAGCAAAGAAACAACAGGCCGATGGTGCTGGCGAAGCCGCGCTGTGAAATCATATGTTCCTCCGATTCATCTCAGATGCCTCATCGGCATCACGTAGACTTGCCGTCAATCTAGTTTCTTGAGCTGCTCGCGAACCACTTCCGCCGTCAGCGGCAGGAACTTCCCATCGCGCATCACCTCTTGCTGCCCTTCCCGGCTCAAGACGTAACGCAGGTATTCCTTCACCTTCGGATCAACCGGTTGCCCAGGCTTGCGATTGAGGTAGAAATACTCTTCGTGGTAGAGCGGGTAGGTCCGGTTCTGAATGCTCTCGATGGTCATGCCGACGTAGGGACCTCCCTCCTTCTCAGCGACGGCCAGCACTTTCACTTTGGCTGCCGCGGGGTAGCCCAGGTTGCTGTAACCGATTCCGTAACGATCTTTGCTGAGGTCTTCCAACAATGACTGGGTCGAGACGGTCTGGGTGCCCGCCGGGGTTTCATCGTGCGCATACTCGCGTAGTTTCTCGTTCCACTTGTCGCCGCCCTTCATCACTACCCGCTCGAAGTGGAGTTGCTGATGATACTTGAGTGGTCGCCCGTAGACATTGATCGGTTTATCTTTCCATTCGCCGGTCAGCCCGAGTTGACCCCAGGTGCGGATGTTACCTTCCGGCCCGCGGGCCACTTCCGAGTTCCAGGCGGTGCCCACCCAACCGCCGCCGCGCTCGGCCCCGAAGATGCCGTCCAACTGCTTGAAGGTGAGCTTGGTGATCGGATTGTCTTTGTGGACGACGATGGTCGTGGCCGGCGCCCAGCCCGGCACGTCATAGGAGCCGGTCACCATCGCGATCTCCAGCGGGTAATAATTGAAAATCCGTTGGAACGTCAGAAGCTCGTCGAAGGTGATGTGCCGGCTCGCGCCCAGGTCGGCCAGTCCGGTGTATAACCCTGGGACCGCAACCAGAGCAGTCGGCGTGGTGTATTCGAACTTAACGTCGGGATGATACTTGCGGAAACCGTCTCCCCAATACTGCGCCAGGTTGCCATCGGTCAGATAGTTCAGTCCCCAGATCCGGATGGTGCCGGAGACTCTTTGCTCCGGTTTGTACGCTGGCAGGTCGTCGAGATTGAACTTGATCGTGTAGTGAACCTTCTCGCCTCGCGCTTTGACGCGCTTTTCACGCGCCACCTGAATGTCAATAGCCTTACGCTCGGCATCGGGTTTCTGCGCCTGGGCGCAGATAGCCGCGAGCGCAACGATGGCGCATACCATCAATGCCTCTCGTGCCGCGAGTCGCAGGTTCACTCTCGGGTGAGCTGTCGCGCGAGCGGATAGAAGTATGATCGGATTCATCGGTCTCACCTTTCAGTTACGTCCGTGGTCAAAGTCTCTCTTGGCGATCACTCGCCATCATGAGAAAAGTTACTCCAGTTTCTTCAACTGTTCGCGCACCGCTTCACCGGTCAGCGGGAGGTAATGCGCGTCGCGCTGAACCGCATCCTGTCCTTCCCGGCTCAAGACGTAGCGCAGGAATTCCTTGATCTTCGGGTCCAGGGGCGTTCCGGGCCGGCGATTGACGTACCAATACTCTTCGCCGTGCAGCGGGTAGGTCCGGTTCCGCACGTTCTCCAGATTGAGTTCAACGTAGGGGCCTCCCTCCTGCTCAGCTAACGCGAGGACTTTCGTCTGGGGAGTCAAATTGTGAATTCCGCTGTAGGCGATGCCATAGCGATCCTGACTGAGGTCTTTGATCAGTTCGGCGGCGGCGGTCGCCAAGGTTCCGTCAGCTCTGGCATAGTTCGAGTATTCGCGGAGGTCCTCATTCCACTTGGTGCCGCCCTTGAATACTTTCTGCTCGATGTGGAGTTGCTGATGATACTTGAGGTTCAGGCCGTAAACGTGAATCGGCTTATCCTTCCACTCGCCGGTCAGCCCGAGTTGACCCCAGGTGCGGATGTTGCCTTCTCGGCCGCGTGCTCGATTCGGATGCCAGGTGGTACCTTCATAACCGCCGTCGCGCGCGGCCCCGAAGATGCCGTCCAACTGCTTGAAGGTGAGCTTGGAGATCGGATTGTCCTTGTGGACGACGATGGCCAGGGCATTGGACCAACCCGGCACGTCATAGGAGCCGGTCACCATCGTGATCTCCAACGGGTGATAATAGAAGATCCGTTGGAAGGTCAGGAGTTCGTCGTAGGTGATGTGCCGGCTCGCGCCCAGGTCGGCCAATCCGGTGTACAGTCCGGGGATCGCGACCAGGGCCGTCGGCGTGTACCAGGAGACCCTGGCCTCGGGATGATATTTGCGGAAACCCTCCTCCCAATACTGCGCCAGGTTGGCGTCAGAAAGATAGTTCAGTCCCCAGATCCGAATGTTACCGGACACTTTTTGTTCCGGCTTGTATTCCGGCAAGTCACCGAGATCCCATTTTTTCGTGTAGTAGCGGGTGGGGCCTCGTTCCTTCAGAAAGGTGTCTCGCGCACGCTGCACGTCAACGTCCTCACGACTCTGCGGGTAGGCGCTGGTCACTGCGAGCGCAACTATCGCCAGCACCGTCAGAGCCTGTCGCACGACGAGTCGCGGGTTCACTCTCGCGCGAGCGGACAAAGATCTGACTGAATTCATGGCTATCACCTTTCTGCGATGTGCGCAGTCAAAGACAAGCCTGGCGATCACTCGCCATCAGGTAAGAAGGATTACTCAACTTTCTTCTAGAAGTTCTCCGTCGAGACGTTTTTCTGGATCACCGAGGCGATCCCGGTGTCTCCGGTTTCCCTGACGTTCGGCAACGGGAAGAGGCTCAGAAAAGGAACCACTTTCGGATTCACCGTCACGGTGCCGGCGGTGAGCCGACCGGCGCGCGCGGCCAGCGACGGAACGGTGTTCAGGGTGGTGATGCTCAAGGCCTCGCGCAAGCCCTCGTAGTTGCCGAAGATGAAGGTGCGATCCTTGCGCACGGGGCCGCCCGCGGAGACGCCGAACTGGTGGCGCCTGAACGGCGGGAGTTCAGGCCCGTCGAAAAAGTTCCGTGCGTCCAACGCGCTGTTGCGGTGGAATTCGTAAGCCGATCCGTGAAGTGCGTTGGTGCCGGAGCGCGTGACGGCATTAAAAACCCCGCCCGAGGTTTTCCCGTATTCGCCGGACGGGTTGGCGCTGACCACCGAATACTCCTGGATGGCTTCGACGCCGAGCAGCGCCCCCAGCGTGTTGCCCGGGCCGCCGCCCGAATAATCATTGATGCTGATGCCGTCCAGGCGATAGTTGTTCTGCTGTGGGCGGGCGCCGCCGACGGTCAGTTGTGTGCCCCACCCGCGGTTCACCCGCCCGGTGTTGCCGAGTGAATTTACCGTCTGAGTGTCGATGGTATGCACGCCGGGCTCCAGAGTGGCGAGCTGGGTCCAGTCACGGCCATTGAGCGGCAACTCCCGAATGGTCTTCCCTTCAACCGCTGCGCTCAACGTCGAAGACGCTTGATCAATCGCCAGCGCTTCTGCCGTGACCTCAACTTTCTCTGTCACTTCTCCTACTTTGAGTTGGAAATTGATCACTGTTTCCGCGCCCACCTTGACTTCCAACTTCTCCACCGTCGTCGCGTAGCCGCTGGCGGAAGCGGTGATCTGGTAGGGGCCAGGCAACAAGTTCGGGGCGCTGTAGAAGCCGCTCTCGTTGGCGACCAGGTTGCGCGCCACGCCGGTCGCTTGGTTGAGGACTGTGACCTGGGCGTTGGGCACCGCCCCTCCTGACGGATCGGTGACCGTTCCGCTGACGGTTCCCCCGGCCACCTGCGCATCGGTCGCTGGTGACAGCGCCAGGCAAACCAACATCGCTCGGATGATGCTGGCGAAACTCCATTTCTCAGTCATACGCTTCCTCCACGATGACTGGAATTTTCGAGGATGGTAAAGATAAAGATATTGGTTGTGATTGGTCTCAGTCGCTGCTTCATGGTTACCCGATGAGTGACAGAGTGCGACTCAACGCCGCTCGTTGATAAAAACCGGCCCATTGCGAAGCAGCGCCTGGCTGCTCTCAGCAGTCTTATCATGGCTTTGCCCTTCCTATTCAAGCTTGCGCAGTTGCTCACGCGCGGCTTCCGCGGTCAGCGGCAGGAAGTCCCCTTCGCGCACGACACCCTGCTGGCCCTCGCGACTCAAGATGTAGCGCAGGAATTTCTTCACCGCAGGGGCGACCGGTTTTCCCGGCGCGCGATTGATGAAGATGAAGACCGAGCGGGTCAGCGGGTAGCGTCGCCTGGCGACGTTCGCTTTCGTCGGTTCGATAAACGGGCCGCCGTCCTGAACGGCCAGCGCGAGCGGCTTGACCTGTGGCGTGCGGAACTGCATGCCGGTGTAGGCGATGGCGTAGCGGTCTTTGCCGACGGCTTCAATCGCCAGCCTGGCGTCATCGGCCATCGACTTGCCGATCTGCGTCCCGATCTGATGGAGTTCGCCATTCCATAGACCGCTGCCGTTCAGCACCTGCTGCGCGAAAAAGAAGGCAAAGCCGCTGTCAACCTTGTAACCATAAACGTGAATCGGCTGCTCAGCCCACTCACCCTTTAGTCCGAGGTCGCCCCACTTGCGAAAGTTCTTCGGCGCGCCGCGCAAGTGTTCGGCGCCGAAGATGGCGTCCAACTGCTTGAAGGTGAGCTTGGAGAGCGGATTGTCCTGGTTGACGAAGATGACCTGCGCCCACGTCTTCGCGTTGACATCATAGGCTCCGGTCGCGGGGACGATGCCCAAAGGCTCATACCCGAAGACGCGCCGGAATCCCAGCGCTTCCATCGGCCAGATCTCCCGGCCCATCAAACCCAGATCCGCCCCGCCGGCGTACATCCCACCGATGGCCGTCGCGGTGCTCTTCAGGTTGTCTACAAACTTGACCTCGGGCTGATACTTGCTGAAACCCTCCTGCCAATACTTCAGCAGAGTGCCCATGTAATCATCGCCCCAACTCCGGATGGTTCCCGACACTTGTTGCTCGGGGCGATATGGCGAGAGGGCGTCTAGGTTCTGCGCGTGAATGCAGGTAGCCGCGAGCGCTAGCGCGCCAAGCGCCATAGCTGCCAGGTAGCGTTTTCGCACGCTCGGTTCCTCCCTTCTGCATTAAAAGATCAGCTTCAGGGCAAATTGAATCTGCCGCGAAGTAGTGGTCGTGCGGAAGAGCACGCCGGCCGCCGAAAGCGGCTGAAAGCTCGCATTAAATAATTGGTTCGCCGGGCTGGTTGGCGTCTCGAAGTTGGAGTGATTGAGCAAATTGAAGACCTCCGTGCGGAACTGGGCGCGGAAGTTCTCCGAGATTTTGTGGATCGGCAGATCCTTGATCAGCGTCGCATCGAAGCTCTGGAGGCCCGGCCCGACTACCGAATTGCGGCCACTGGTGCCCAGCCGGTTGCGCGGCGTGGGCGCGACAAAGCATTCCGTTTTGATGTAGTGGATGGGATTGCCCGGATTCACCAGAGACTTGCAATCGGGCGAGTCCACGCGGTCAGGGAAATTGAATGGGCTTGAGTTACCCAACCCGAGTGAGTCGCCGCCAATGACCGGCGTGAACGGCTGCCCGCTGGTGGCGCGGAAGATGCCGCCCAACTGCCAGCCCCGCGCCAGCGCGCCGAGCAAACCATTAGCCGATTTTGGCCCCGGAAGATTCCACAGATAGTTGAGGGAAAAGATCTGGCGAACGTCGAAGTCCGATGGGCCGCGCAGCAGATTCGGGAAGAGCAGCGGCGCTCCGACAATGCCATTATCGAAGGTTCCGCCACTGATCGAAGCCGAGCCGCTGTCGAGGCTCTTCGACCAGGTGTAGGAAGCTTGCGCCTGGAAGCCATGACTCATCCGTTTGACCACGCGCACATTCAGGGCGTGATAGGAGCTGGAGACTAGCCAGGCCAGCGCTTCGATGCGCCCGACATTCGGATTCAGCCGCTTGCCGGTTCCGACCGGCGGAAACAAATAAGCTCCGGGCGTGGTCTGTGTCGGGAGGACGATGTCAGCATCGTTGGTGCGGAACGGCTGATGAACTCCATGCGACCCGGTATAGCCGACCTGAAGCATCAGCCCGCTCAGAAGCTCACGCTGGACGTTCAAGTTCCACTGCTCGACATAAGAGCGCTTCGGATGCTGTTCGACGTAGGCCACACGCACCGCGCTCGGGTTCAAAAGCTTCAGGCCGCCATCGGGGAATGACCCCGCAGTCAGGGTCGGTGAGTTCACATTGCCCAACTGGGCAAACGGCGCCACGGCAGTAACGAACCCGATCATCTGGTAGACCAGGGGCAGCGTATCGTAGAGGCCGTAGCCGCCGCGAATCGCAGTCTTGCCGTTCTTGAACGGGTCCCAGGAAAATCCAATGCGCGGCGAGAAGTTCCGCAAGGTCGGGTTATTGAAATACGGGTTGCCGAGCTTCGGCGCGGCATCGGTCAGATTCACCAGCGTGGCGAGTCGGTCGTGCTGCTCGGTCGGGACGGTCGCGATCTCGTAGCGTAGCCCCAGATTCAGCGTGAGGTTCGGACGGAAGCGCCAGTCGTCTTGCGCATAGACGCCAAAGACCGTTTGGCGCAGTCCCAACTCCGGTTGCGCGCCAGGAATCGCGGTGCTGAATGATTGCGGCACGTTGGTCAGAAAATTTCGCAACGAGCCGAAGTTGTAAGCGCCGATCGGCTGGTTGGCTTGAAACTCATTCGTCCGATTGTGCTCGATGGCGAGGCCGAACTTCAGCGAGTGATCGCCGCGCGTGTAGAAGAGATCGTCATACGCTTGATAGCTGTTGTAGTGATAAATGGATTCGGCCTGCGCGCCGAGTCCGCCGCTGAAGGTCGAAAGCCCGGTGACGGTGAGCACGCCGACCGGGGCATTCGGCACGAAGCCCAAGCTCGTGTCTCCCGCTCGCGGATCAATCGCGGTCAGCGGTTTCGGCCCGTCGGCCACGACGCGGTAGAAACCGAGGCGGAAGAAGTTTGCCACGCTCGCGCTGAAGATATGGTTTTCACCGAAGGTGAAGAGATTGCGCCGTGAGACCAAGCCGCTCAGCGAGAAGTTGTAAGAATCCGGCCCGGTGATCTGGCTGATGTCGTTCAGATAGGTGCCGTAGATGCTGTCTGCGTCTGAGATTTTGTGATCCACCCGCGTCGTGTAGAAGTTCTGGTCGGTGATCGTCTTCCCGACAAACGAAAAGGTCCCGGTGTCTCCGGTTTCCGTCCCATTAGGCAGCGGGTAGAGGTTGAGGTAGGGAATCACTTTGGCGTTGATCGTGACCTTGCCGCTAGTGAGTTGGCCGGTGCGCGCGGCGCGCGAGGGCACGGTGTCCGACGCGGTCGTGCTCAAACCCTGGCGCAAACCTTCGTAATCGAAGAAGAAGAATGTTCGGTTCTGACCCTTGTAGTGCGGCAGGTAAAGTGGCCCGCCGATGGAGGCGCCGAACTGGTTGCGCTTGAACGGCGGGACGTTCGCCCCGTCGAAGAAGTTCCGCGCGTCGAGGGCGCTGTTGCGCAGGAACTCGTAGGCGGTTCCGTGGAACCGGTTGGCTCCGGAGAGGGTGACTGCGTTCAGCACCCCGCCAGAGGTCTTGCCGTACTCGGCGGAAGCGTTACTGGTGACGACGGAAAACTCGCGGACTGAGTCGACGCCGGCGCTTCCCCCCAGCACGCTGCCCGGGCCGCCGCCCGCATAATCATTGAGACTGACGCCGTCCAGGCGATAGTTGGTCTGCTGTGGGCGGTTACCGCTGATGGTTATCTGCAAACCCCAGCCGCCGTTGACGCGGGCATTGGCGCCATTCTGAATCGGCTTCTGCGTGTTGATCGTGACCACGCCCGGCTCCAGGGTGGCCAGTTGAGTCCAATCACGACCGTTGAGCGGTAAATCTTTGATGGTTTTCTCTTCGACGGTCGCACTCAAGGTCGAAGAGCCGGATTCAATCGTCGGAATTTTGGCTTGGACCTCGACCGTTTCGCTGGCCTCACCAACCCTGAGCTCGATATTGGCGACGACCTCGCCGCCAACCGTCAAGACTAAGTTGTCGCGCACGGCGGTCGCGAAACCAGTAGCCGAGTAGGTCACCTGGTAGGCGCCGGATCCCAGATTGGGCGCGCTGTAGAACCCTTTGTCATTCGTGCTTAAGGTGCGCTCCACGCCCGTTGCCGTGTTACGGATCACCACTGCGGCCCCCGGAATTGCGGCGGCTGACGGGTCGGTCACGGTGCCGCTGATGGTGCCACCCGCCACCTGAGCGGAGGCGGAAGGGCAAAGAGCCACGCAGACGAGCAAGGCGCCGATGACACCGGCGAAGCTCCGGTTACGAATCATCCGAATCATATGTGCCTCCTTAACAGGCCTCCTTAACAGGAAGGATGTGATGTGACGGTGCGCCGACCCAGGTACAGAGCGGCAGTGTGCATCGTAGCCCAAGCAAGATGAATTTATGATGAATCCCAGTTTTTCCCAGCAAACGAGGGCTACGGGCCGCGTCAGTCTTATTCGAGCTTCGCCAGCTCCTCCGCCAGCTCCTTGGCGTTGAGCGGCACATAGCTCTCAGCGCGGCCTTTTTGGGCGGCGATGATTGCCTGTCCCTCCCGGGAGAGGACGAGGCGCGCATACTCCTTCACGAACGGATCGAGCGGCCTGCCGGGCGCGCGGTTCACGTAAAGATGGAGATAGGGCGCGTAGGGATACTTGCCGGCGAGCACATCGTCGTAGCTGGCGGTCGAGTAAGGAGCGCCCTCCTGTTCCGCGAGCGGGACCATCTTCACTTCAGGCGCCAGGTTCTTGGAGTCGAAGAACCCGACGAGGGCAAGGCCGTAGCGGTCTTCGGCGACGGCTTTGACGATGTCGCTATCTTTCAGCAGGGCTTCGTAGCGGCGCGTAAAGGGGAGTCCACCCATCTTGGCGTGGCGCGTCGCCGTGGCGAAGCCGCCATCGTCACGCGGGCCATAGATGTGAATCGCCCGGTTCGCCCACTCGCCGGTCAGGCCGACCTGGCTCCAGTGCGTGAGGTCGCCCTTGCCGCCGCCAGTGGTGAAGATGCAGGCCACCTGCTCAACGGTGAGACCGGCCAGCGGGTTTTTGGCGTTGACATAAATGCCTGGCGGGCGGGTGCGGCCAGGAGCGGTATAGCCAACGCGACCGATGTGAATGTCGGTCGGCTCGTAGCCGTAGACCTGGCGGAATGGTCTCACTTCCAGCGGCCATGCTTCGCGGCTCATCGGCGCGAAGGCAGAAACACCGGCGGTCAATCCCCCCACGCCGGTGGAGGATCCCTTGAACAGCATCTTGAATCTAAAACCAGGATGCGTCCTGGTGAAAAGCTCGTTGAATTTGGTCAGCATCTCTTCCATCCCGTCGTTGCCCACGATGTAGATGGAGCCGTCGGGCAAGACGTAGGGCGCGTTCAGAGGCGGCGTGACCGGGCGCGGCTGGTAGGGCGGAAGCTCTCGCACGGCGGAATCGGTCTGCGCGAACGCGCTGCTTCCCGTCGCGATGAGGCCGCTCGCCACTACTGCCGTGACGGCGAGCCGGAAGAAAGGGAGAATGGGACACCGGAATGGCCTGGCTTTGAGTCTCATTCGAGTTTGGCCAATTCTTTGGCGACGTCCTTGGGATTGAGCGGGATAAAGCCGTTGGTGATCGTCATGGACGCGATCAGTTCCTGACCCTCTTTGGAAAGCGCGAGACGAAGGTATTCCTTTAGCCACGGATCGAGCGGCTGGCCGGGAACTTTGTCAATCATGAAGCGGAGGCCGCCCGCGAGTGGAGCAAGGTCGCCGACTCTCCCGAAAGAGGGCCTGGAGTGTTTGGTCGCTGCCAAGGGAAGGAACCTGACTTTGTCGCCGAGTTCGACCTTGCGATCCCAACCCTCATCAGTCGGCCACCAGCCGATCAGGCCGATCCCGAACGGATCGTTGGCGACCGCGTTGATAACATCCTCGACCAGCGGTAAGTGCTCGGCCCGAGGCGTCCACGGCATGCCGCCCAACACCAAGCGCATGGTGGAGAGAATCGGCAGGCGCTCGAGTTTCGGCATGTAAACGTGAATCTCGCGCTTGAAATAATCGGCGCCGTTGCCGCCAATCGGGCCTTCGTGACCCTCGAGCTGGCCCCAGAACGTGAAGTCTCCCTTGCCGGAGCCAGTCGTGAAGATCGCGGCGATGTCTTCCAGACTGAGCCAGGGCGTGGGATTTTTGGCATTCACCCAGACTCCCGGTGGATATTTGCCCGGCGGAATATGTTCGGCGTCGGGGGTATTGTCCCAACCGACCTGAATGTCAGTCGGCGGATAGCCGTGACGCGAAGCAAAGGCATCGATCTCCTGGAAGCTAGGGTCTCGGGCGATGGGGCCGAAAGCGGACTTCCCGGAGTTGATGCCGCTGACGGAAAGCCCCGAAGTATACAAGTCCATTTTGAATTTGAAGCCCGGATGAGTCTGCTGAAAAAGCGCGTTGAGTCTTTCCAGGTATGGGACCATCAGATCGTTCCCGGCGATGTAGATAGAACCATCGGCCAGCACGTACTTCGCCTCCCTGCCGGGCGGCGCGACGCGTTGCGGCACGAAGGGCTTCAAGGGTGAGTCGGTCTGCGCGAATGCGGCAGGGCACGCCGCAAACAGGCCGCACGCCACCACCAACGCGATAATGGAAGATGTTTTCTTGCGCATGTGTTACTACTCCAGTTTGGCTAGCTCAGCCGCCGCCTCGTGAACGTTGAGCGGCAGATAGCCGTGCGCTTCCGCGGCGATGGCCGCCTGGCCTTCGGGCGAGAGCGCCAGCCGCAGATATTCCTTCACGAACGGATCAATCGGCTGGCCCGGCAAGCGCCGCACATAGAGGTAAAGGTAGCGGTCGTAAGGATAATTTCCGGCGACGATCTCTTCGGCAGTCCCACGCGCGGGCCTGGCCCAATCGTTCACGGTGACGCCGACGACTTTCACGTCGGATGAGACGCGATTGAGCGCGGTAATCCCGATAGCCTGCGGGTCTTCGCTCACGCGCTTCACGACATCGGCGTAGCTGGGCAGCATTTGATACTTCCGCGCCTGATGATTGCCGCCGAACTTGTCGCGGAACATATAGACGCCAAACCCGACATCTTCCGACGGATAGTGATCGCTCTCCGGCAGGCCGCAGGGATGAATCTCGCGGCTGCCCAATTCGCCCTTCACGCCGGCCTGGCTCCAATAGACGATGTCGGGCCGGCGACCGCCCACGCTGAAAATGTGTGTGATCTGGCCGGTCGAGAGAGTCTCAATCGGATTGGTCTTGTGCACGATGATGGCCAGTGGACTGAGCCTGGCCTTTGGGTTGAGAGCGCCGTGTGCGAGGCGAATGCCGAACGGTTCTCCGTGGACGAGGGCGCGATAGGCAGACCCCAGATTGCTTGAAAATTCCATGCCGATCGGAGCCAAGGCCGTCTCATCGAAGATCAGCGAGTGCTGCGGCGCCATCAGGTTGCCCGTGACGTACTTGAATTTGACGCCGGGGTGCGACTGCACAAAGAGCGCGTTCAGACTTTCAATAATCCCGCCCATCTCGTCCCAGCCCACGATCTGGATGGCGCCGTCGGGCAGCACATAACCGGCGCCCTTCGGCGGCGCCGCCGATTGCGGCTGATAGACGGCTGGGAACTGAGCTTTGAGAACCGCGGCGATCAACCCCATCACCAGAGCCGTTGTGATTGACTTCTTCATCAATGCATCCTCTCGAAACTGGTACCTGAAATAGAGGACTGATCTTGCTTTTCCCGGAGACTGGCGTCAGCTTATTCGCCAGGTCATTAACAAACTGTGAACGCCTCCGGTCGCGCTTGCTGCCGCGGCTGTTCATCATGCTTTCAAGTAGCCAGGCTAGAATGATTCACCAGGGAGTTGTCCATTCGACCGCTATCTCCTGATCTACGTCCGCCGCCTGCCGGGTGAACCGCTCGATCCCTTCGTGAAGGAGTATTTGCGGCTGGTCTTTTCCAGGGAGGGCCAACAAGCGATTGCCGCCGCCGCTCCCGGCTACTTGCCGCTCAATGCGCGCGGGGCAGCGGAAGAGTTGGCGAAACTGGAGTAGCGCTGCCGGCCAAAATGGGAGTTCATCGAAAATTCATCTTGCTTGCGTTAGAGTGCAGACTAACCACACAGGTCGGCGTGAGACTGCGGTCCCTTAACTACCGGAGGAAATGACATGGCTAAACTCAGGCGACCCGTAAGCAGGTGGACTGGCGTGGTGTTCGGAGTGATGGTGCTGGCGGCGACAGTGGGGCTGGTCCAGGGGCAAGATGCGCTTGAACTCCAGCGTTCGCGAGAAAAGTTCGTCAAGGAGAGAGGCGTCAAAACCTTCTACCCCGCCGACCAGTTCGATCTGAAAGACCTGCCGCCATACCGCCCTGAGCAAAAGGTGTCTGGCGCCATTCGGATCTGGGGAAACAACTACCTCAAGGATGGAGAGCTGGCAAAGTATTGGGAGGAAGGCTTCCGCAAGTTCCACCCAGAGGTCAAAATCGAATGGACTCTCCCCAGTGCGGCAGACGCCATCGGCGCATTGTTCTCCGGCGTGGCGGACATTGGCGCGACGGGCCGGCGCATCCTTTGGAGCGAACGCCTCGCCTTCCAGCGCCGATTCAACTATGACGTGCTGGAGATCGTCGCCACGACTGGATCGTACAACGTCGCCGGCTGGAGCAATGCGATTGCGTTCTTCGTCCACAAAGACAATCCGATCACCAAGCTCACCTACAATCAGCTGGACGGAATCTTTGGGGCCGAGCGCGCGGGCGGCTGGGTGGACTTTGAATGGCACACGGACGTGGCGCGCGGGCCGGAGAAGAACATCCGCACGTGGGGGCAACTCGGCTTGACCGGCGAGTGGAAGGACAAGCCGATCAACGTCTACGGCCTCAATCTCAGATACGAACAGAGCTTGCGCATCGGCGACCCGATCCTCAAGGGCAGCGACAAGTGGAACGAGAAGATTCAACTCTTCGCCAACGTCACCGGGCGTAACGGCAACCTGGCCACCGCCGCCCAGCAGGTCATGGAGCATCTCAGCAACGATCCCTATGGCATCTGCTACAGCGGCCTGATGAATATGACCCCGCAGGTCAAGCCCATCGCCATCGCGGCGCAGGACGGTGGCCCCTTCATTGAACTGACCATCGAGACCGCGCAGAATCGCACCTATCCGCTCATCGGGGAGAGCTTCTTTTACCTGAACCGCAAGCCGGGGCAGCCGATTGATCCGAAGCTCAAGGAGTTCGTGCGCTACGTTCTGAGCCGCGAGGGACAGCAGGCCGTGGCGCGCGATGGGAAGTACTTGCCGCTGATTGCCGAAGTGGTGCGCGCACAACTGAAGAAGCTGGAATAATTCTAGAAAACGCCTCAGGAGGAAAGCGATGAAGCGATGGCTGGCAGTAATTTTCATGGTCGGGCTATGCGCCGGGGTTCTCTATGCCCAGCATCAAAACGGGGAAGCGGCTGATAAAAAGCCCGCCAAGACCGATCAATCGCCCGGTGGCATGGTCGAATGGCTCACTCCGGCGCTGCCATCGAATCGTCCACAGACGGATGAAGAAAAAGAAGTGGGGAAACGTTCGGGCCGCGCGCGGCCGACGCCGGAGATACTCCAGCCGACGCTTGATGCGGCGCTGTCTGCCTATCAACCGCGCCAGGACATCAAGCTCTCCGGCGAGTTCAAAGGCGCAGCCTCCGATGTGTTGCCCGGCCTCGTGAAACTCTGGATCGAAGCGTTCACGAAATATTATCCGAATGTGAAGATCGAAGTGCCGCCGCCCTACGCCGGCAGTCTCGGCGCCAAAGAACTGGTCAACGGGAAGCTCGATTTCGTCTTCGTCTCGCGCGAGCTGAAGCCCGATGACATCACCGACTTCAAGGCCAAGTTCGGCTACGATCCGCTGAGCGTGCCGATCTCCGGCGGGTCTTATCGTCACTATGGGTTCCTCGATGCCATTGGGTTCTTCGTCAACAAAGAGAATCCGCTGGAGAAGATCAGCTTCGACCAGCTCGATGCGATTCTTTCCAGCACGCACCATCGCGGCGGTGGGCCGATCACTACCTGGAGGCAACTCGGACTCACTGGTGAATGGGCAGACAAGCCGATTCACATCTACGGCATCAAACCGTGGAACGGCTTCGAGGAGTTCATTCGCCAGCGAGTCCTGAGCTACCACGGCAAACGTGGTGAGTGGCGCGACGGCATCAATTTCTCTGATGTGGTCTTTCCCGTCGCCCGGCGCGTGGCCGAGGATCGCTACGGGCTGGGTTACTCCGGCCTCGCCTATCTTGACGCGGGCGTGAAGCTGCTCCCCTTGGGCGAGAGCGAGCGCGGGCCGTTTTATCCGCCGACTTATGAGCAGGTCGCGCGCGCCAGCTACCCCTTGAGTCGCCTCATTTTCTTCAATACTAACAAGGCGCCCGGCAAACCGCTGAACCCGGCGCTGGCGGAGTTCCTGCGCTTCATCCTGAGCCGGGAGGGGCAACAACTCGTGCTCGATCACGCGCTCTACCTGCCGCTGCGAGCGGCGCAGGTCAACAGCAGTCGAGCGTTGCTCGATCACTGACGAGGGCCGTTCATTTTGTGTTCAGGTTGTCCCAGCTAAACTGATTCCACTGGAGACCATGTTTATGATGAAGATGAAACTATTACTCACCTTGCTTGTCTGGCTCGGTTTGATCGCAGGCACGATGGCGGCCCAGCAGCACGAGAAGAAACCCGAGCCGAAAGAAACTCTGCACGCCAAGGCCGTGCCCGGACTGCCAACTTATCACGCGCCAGGCGCGCTCTCCGGCGAGATTCGCAGCGTCGGCGCCGACACGATGGAAAGCCTCACGAAGATGTGGAGCGAGGGCTTCACCAAGCTCTACCCGGACGTTCACTTCTCGATTGAAGCCAAAGCGTCCGGCACCGCCGGGCCAGCGCTCGTGGCCGGCACGTCCGACATCGGCCCGGTCGCGCGCGAGATGCTGCCGAACGAAGTCGAACCGTTCGTCAAGAAATACGGCTACCCGCCGTTCGCCGTGCGCGTCGCTGGCGGCAGCTATCGCACGCCGGGCAAGACCCACGCGATTGCCTTCCTGGTCAACAAAGAAAACCCGCTCAACCAACTCACCTACGCGCAGCTCGACGCGATCTTTTCCAAGACGCGCCAGCGGAGTTACAAAACAGACATCACCACCTGGGGTCAACTCGGACTCAAAGGCGAGTGGGCTGACAAGCCGATCCACCTGTGGGGTCTGATTAGGCCCAATGGCATTGCGAACTTCGTGCAGGAGCGGGTGCTCGCGGGCGGCGAATACAAGGATGGCATCAACGAACGCACGACGGTCGGCTCGCTCCCGGCGCTGGACGCCATTGCCCAGGGCGTCGCGGCTGACAAATATGCCATCGGTTATGCCGGCTTCAGCAACGTCACTCCGCAGACGAAAGCGCTCGCTTTGGCGGAGAAGGAAGGCGGCCCCTACTTCAAGGGGACGTTTGATGAAGTCGTCGAGCAGAAGTATCCGCTGAGCCGCGTGATCTACATCTACGTCAACCGCGCGCCTGGCCAACCGCTCGATCCGAAGGTGAGGGAATTTCTCAGGTACGTCCTGAGTAGGGAAGGGCAGGATGCCATCGTGAAAGAAGGCATCTTCTTGCCGCTCACCGCCGAGATCGTCAAGCGGGAGCTTCAGAAGTTGCAGTAGTTGGTTGGAGCGTAAGTCGGTTGTAGGATCCCCGTGCCTCTTCCGTTCTCGTTACCTGACGAGTAGGATGGAGTCGGACATGAAAGTGTTAGTAGTTGAAGACGAACCGCAGATGGCTGGATTTATCGCGAGAGGGCTGCGGGACGAGGGTTATACAGTGGATGTCGCCACCGACGGCGCGCAGGCCCTCGCTCAGCTTGAGAGTGACGATTGCGATTTGGTGATTCTCGATCTCCGGCTGCCGGTCAAGGACGGCCTGACGGTCTGCCGCGAACTGCGGGAGCGGTCATTCCAGGCTCCGATTCTGATGTTGACCGCCCTGGACGGCGTCAATGATGTCGTCAACGGACTCAACAGCGGCGCGGATGACTACCTGCCGAAGCCTTTCGATTTTGAGGTGCTGCTGGCCCGCATGCGCGCCCTGCTGCGCCGGGGCCAGCAGGTGCGCAGTGACGTGCTTCGGGTGGCGGACCTTTCGCTCAACACATTGGACCATACCGCGACGCGAGGCGGTCGCGCCATCCGGCTGACCGCCAAAGAATATGCGCTGCTCGAACTGTTGATGCTCCACACGGGCCAAATCCTGGGGCGCGAAACCATCGCGGCCCACGTGTGGGACGAAGACTTCGATCCCTTTTCCAATACCATTGACGTTTACGTGAAGCGACTGCGCAAGAAGGTGGATTACGGTTTTGACCGGCCGTTGATTCACACGCGCCGCAGCGAAGGCTATATGCTGTCGGCCGAGGCTCCGGACTCCCACTATGTTTAGCAGCATTCGAGTGCGATTGACGTTGTGGTACCTGCTGGTGTTCGGCAGCCTCCTGATCGCTTTCAGCGCCTACATTTATTCGTCCATCTCGAGTGATATGCGCAAGCGGTTCGACGCCTCGCTCTTGCGGACGGCGCAAGCCATGGCGAGCTACTTCACCGAGTTTGCGGAGCGGAAGAATGTCCTCAGAGGAGCCGAGGAGACGATCCGGGAGCTAAAGGAGGGACGCGAGCTCGCGGCGATTTTTCGCGAGGGTCAATTGCTGACCGCGAGCGGCGAGGGGGTCACCGCGGCCATCGCGTCAACGAAGATCCTGGACGCGGTGGGGCCCGGCCGCGAACCTGTCTTGGCCACCGAGCCCAAGCTGAACAAGCGGCTTGTCGTAGTGCCCTTTCAGGTGGAGGGGGGCAACTATCTGGTCGCGGTACTCGAGCCGCTGGACAAGCTGGAGGGGCAAATTGGGCACATGCGGAACATCATCTTTCTCGCGCTGCCGTCGGTCCTGGTGTTGGCGGCCGTCGGAGGATTTCTCCTGGCCCGCAAGAGTCTGGAACCGGTGGTCACCATCTCGGAGCAGGCCGAGCACATCAGCGCGAAGAATCTGAATGAGCGCCTGAAGGTGACCAATCCCCACGACGAATTGGGGCACCTGACGGAAGTCTTCAATGCGCTGCTCTCGCGGCTGGACGCTTCCTTCCGCGTCATGCGCGAATTTATGGCCGACGCTTCGCACGAACTGCGCACGCCGCTGGCGATCATCAATGGTGAAGCGCAAGTCTCCCTCTCGCAAGACCGCACACCCGACGAGTACCGGCAAGCGCTCGGCATCGTCCGCGACCAGGCCAAACGCATGGCGCGCATCGTGAGCGACATGCTGGCGCTGGCGCGGGCGGACGCCGGGGAGCAGCACTTGCGAGTGGAGGAGCTGTATTTGAACGATCTGGTGGAAGAGTGTTCCCGGGCCGCGCAGGCGCTTGCCGTTCCCAAGGGGGTGCAGCTCACTTACGAAGCGGGCGAAGACATTTCGTTTTTGGGAGACGAAGAACTCCTCAAGCGCATGGTTGTCAACCTGCTCGATAACGCGATCCGCTACACGCCCGCCGGCGGAGCGGTCTCCGTCAAGCTGATGTGTGAGCAGTCGTGCGCACGCCTGGTCATTTCCGACACTGGCGTTGGGATTCCGCCGGAGTGCGCCGGACGCGTCTTCGACCGGTTCTACCGGGTGGATGACTCGCGCGCCCGCGCCAACGGCGGCAGTGGCCTGGGTCTCTCCATCGTGAAACTGGTGGCCGAGTCCCACCGCGGCTCAGTCGAGCTCGTCAGCGAGCCGAGCCGCGGCAGCACGTTCACTGTCTCACTGCCGCTGTAATCCTTCGTCTCCACCAGGGTCAATTCATTCTCGGCGACGATGTCCGACAAACTTCAGTTTGTCGAGTGTTTGAAGCCAACGACAAACTGAAGTTTGTCGGACATTCCGGAGAATGAATTGACCCTTCGTCTCCACTCTGGAAGTTGTCCTCCCACCCTATTTGTGATAGACATGTGACCACTATGTTCGCCTCACTGATGAGGTGCGGCGTGGATTGAAACGATTGAAACGATTGAAACATGAGGCTACTACTAACCGAAGACGAGCCCGAGATGGCCAGGTTCATCGCTCAGGGGCTGCGCGAACAGAGCTACGCCGTAGATGTCGCCCGCGACGGAGAGCAGGCATTGTATGACGCGGAAGTGAACAGTTACGATCTCGCCATCTTGGACGTTCGACTCCCGATCAAAGACGGTTTCTCGGTCTGCCGCGAATTGAGACAAAGGTCTTTTCGTGCTCCGATCCTCCTCTTGACGGCTTTGGACGATGCCGAAGATATCGTCTGCGGCCTGAACTGCGGAGCTGACGATTATCTGACCAAGCCGTTCGATTTTCCGATTCTCCTGGCTCGCGTGCGTGCCTTGCTGAGGCGAGCACCAGCGCCACCGGTTCGGCCTCACACGATCCAGGTCGAGGATCTGACGCTGAACACTCTGGATCACACCGCCGCTCGCGGGGGGCGCGTGATCCGGTTGACGGCCAAGGAGTATGTCTTGCTCGAGCTGCTGATACTTCATCCCGGGCAGATTCTGAGCCGCGAAACCATTGCGGAGTATGTTTGGGGCGAGCAGTTCGATCCGCTCTCCAACGTGATTGATGTCTATGTGAACCGTTTGCGGAAGAAGCTCGACCACGGTTTCGAGCATCACCTGCTCCATACGCGCCGGGGCGAAGGCTACCTTCTATTGAGTGCGCCCGCCACCTCTCGCGTTTAGCTGCATCTGCGTCACCATCCACTGACTGACATCAACAAAATCGCTTGAAGCCGCTCTGTCTCAAGCAATCTCTGGGGCGTTCATCGTTAATTTAACTTCCCAGTGGTACGCTCGCCTCAATTTAAATCTAAGGAGGCGAATACTCATGCAATGGTCTGTCATGTCAAAGTGCCTGGTCGTGCTGGGCGCGACTCTGTTAGCTGCCTGCTCGGCAGCTCCCAGCTCCCAGCCCGCAAGCTCTAACACCCCAGGCTCCAAGGCTACCTACCATCTCGCCAACAAACTCACGATTGGCGGCGAAGCTGGATGGGATTATCTCGTGGTTGACCCGGAGGCTCGTCGGCTCTATGTTTCCCACCTCACGAAAGTCGAGGTGCTCGATGCCGACACCGGAAAGTCCGTGGGTCAGATTAAGGACACGCCGGGCGTGCACGGCATTGCGCTGGCGCCGAAACTCGGCAAGGCTTTCACGAGCAACGGCAAGGCTGATACCGTCAGTGTGATCGACCTGAAGACGCTCGCGCACCTCTCCGAGATCAAAGCAGGCAAGAAACCCGATGCCATTATTTACGATCCTGGCACCGAGCGCGTCTTCGTCTCCAACGGCGAGAGCGATGATCTGACCGCGATTGACGCGGCGACGGGCAAGGTCGCCGGGACGATCGCGGTGGGCGGAGCGCCTGAATTTTCGGCGGCTGATGGCCAAGGCACGCTCTGGGTCAACCTCGAAGACAAAAACGCCTTCGTCACGATTGACGCCAAGACGCTCAAGGTCACCAAGACCACGCCGCTCCCCGGTTGCGAAGAGCCGGCCAGTATGGCGTTCGACCCGGCCAATCGCCGGTTGTTCATCGGTTGCAAGAATCACGTGCTGGCGGTGGTGGATCCCGATTCCGGGAAGGTGATCAAGACGCTGCCGATTGGCGAGCATGTCGATGCGACTGTCTTCGACGCCGCCCATCAACTGATCTTCGCCTCCACCGGCGACGGTAGCGTCACGATCATTCGCCAGGATGCGCCGGATGCTTATACGGTCGTGGACAACGTGAAGACGATGCGCGGCGCCAAGACCATGGCCTTCGATCCGAAGACGGGCAAAATCTTCTCCGCCACCGTCGAGCATGTCCCGCTCAATGCGACCGGGCCGCCCAATCCCAAGACTGTCACCTATGAGCCAGGGCCGTTCGTCGTGCTCGTAGTCGAGAAATAGGTGATCGTTCCAGAGAGGGCGCGGGACGGCTCACCCTGCGCCCACGATGATTTGACCTGAGCGTTTCACCCAACTCTGAAAGGTCGTGATCGGCTACCTGGAAGCACTTCTCAAAGGAGCATTCGCATATGGAAACCACACTGGCCGCAGAAACCCGTCAGACCAGAGCTGAAGAAAAAGAAAGAACCCGGGTGAAACGATGGTGGCGGGCCGTCGCGCCGCTCGCCGTCGTGGCGATCATCGCTTTGATTCCCGCGCCCGCTGGCCTGGCGCACCACGCGTGGTATTACTTCGCCGTCTTCGCGGGCGTCGTCGCCGCGCTCATCCTCGAGCCGCTTCCTAGCCCGGCGCTCGGCGTCGTCGGTGTGACGCTCGTGGCAGTGCTCTCAAGATGGGTGCTCTTCAGTCCGGCGGAACTGGTTAAGCCGGAGTTTGCCGTCCCCGACGAGTCGCTCAAATGGGCGCTCTCCGGTTTTGCGAGCGGCACGGTCTGGCTGGTCTTCAGCGCCTTCATGTTCGCGCTCGGCTACGAGCAGACCGGACTGGGCCGGCGCATTGCGCTCGTCATGGTCAAAGCCTTAGGGAAAAACACGCTCACGCTCGGCTATGCGACCACGCTGACCGACGCGATCCTGGCGCCCTTCACGCCGTCGAATACGGCGCGCAGCGCCGGCACGATCTTTCCCATCGTGCGCAACTTGCCGCTGCTTTACGGCTCGCAGCCGAACGATCCTTCGGCGCGCAAGATCGGCAGCTACGTCATGTGGACCACCTTCGCCGCGGGCTGCGTGACCAGCTCTTTGTTTATGACGGCCTGTGCGCCGAATCTGCTCGCCCTGGAATTCATCAGGAAAATCTCGAAGGTTGACATCACCTGGAAGCAGTGGTTTTTCGCCTCCGCGCCGTTTGCCTTGCCGCTGCTGCTGGCCTTGCCGATCCTGGCCTACCTGCTCTATCCGCCGCAGATCAAGCACGGGACGGAAGTGCCTGCCTGGGCCGCGAGCGAACTCGAAAAAATGGGTCGGCCCGCGCGGCGCGAACTCATCCTCGCCGTGCTGGTGCTGCTCGCCATCGTGCTCTGGATCTTTGGCGGGAGATACATTGATGCCGCGACGGTCGCGCTCATCGTCGTCTCGCTCATGCTCGTCACTCGCGTCGTCACCTGGAAGGAGATGGCGAGCAACCATGCGGCCTGGACCACACTGGTTTTGCTCGCCACACTGGTGACGCTCGCGGGCGGCCTCTCCCGTGTGGGGTTCATCAAGTGGTTCGCCGACAGCGTCGCGGCGCATCTCGGCGGACTTTCGCCCACTTTTGCGATCATCGCGCTGGTGAGCGTCTACTTCTTCTCGCATTACATGTTCGCCAGCCTCACGGCGCACACCACGGCGATGATGCCCGTCTTGCTCGCCGTGGGCGCGGGCATTCCCGGAGTGCCAGTGGCTAAACTTGCCTTGGCGCTCGCGCTGACGACCGGGATCATGGGAGTGATTACGCCCTATGCGACTGGGCCGGGGCTCGCGTACTATGAAAGCGGTTATCTTCCATCCGCGGACTTCTGGCGGCTCGGAACGATCTTCGGACTCATCTTCCTCGCGGCGCTGCTCGTGCTCGGAGTGCCACTCCTGATGGTGACCTAAGAGGCATGGCATGGCCCAGAAAAAACTCTATCAGTCGCTCTATCTCCAGGTCGTGACGGCGATCCTGATCGGCGTGCTGCTCGGCCATTTCTACCCGGCAACGGGCGCGGCGATGAAGCCGCTGGGAGACGGTTTCATCAAGCTGATCAAGATGATGATCGCGCCGATCATCTTCTGCACCGTGGTCACCGGCATCGCCGGGATGGAAAACATGAAGGCGGTCGGCAAGACCGGAGGATTGGCCATCCTCTACTTTGAAGTAGTCAGCACGCTGGCGCTGATCGTCGGGCTTGTCATCGTCAACGTGATCCGACCAGGTGCCGGCATGAATGTCAATCCCGCAACCCTGGATACTCAGGCCCTCGCAGCCTACGCCGGCCCGGGCAAAATGCAAAGCACCACTGATTTCTTGCTCAATATTATTCCGAGCAGCGTCGTGGATGCGTTCGCCAAAGGCGACATTCTGCAGGTGCTGCTGTTTGCCGTCCTCTTCGGCTTCGCTTTGCATGCCTTTGGGGAAAAGGGGAAGCTGGTCTTTGACTTCATCGAAAAATTTTCGCACATCCTGTTTGTGATCGTCGGCTACATCATGCGGCTGGCGCCCATCGGAGCCTTCGGCGCGATGGCCTTCACCGTCGGTAAATACGGTTTCGGGACACTGGCCTCACTCGGCAAACTGATGGCGTGTTTCTACGCCACCTGCCTGATCTTCATCTTCGTCATTCTTGGCGCCATCGCCAGATTGCACGGCTTCAGCATCTGGCGGTTCGTCAAATACATTAAGGAGGAGCTGTTGATCGTGCTGGGGACCTCCTCCTCCGAATCGGTCTTGCCGCGGATGATGGCGAAGCTCGAAGTCCTGGGCGCACACAAGTCGGTCGTCGGACTCGTGATCCCGACTGGCTACTCGTTCAATCTGGACGGCACGGCAATCTACTTGACGATGGCGGCCGTGTTTATCGCGCAGGCCACCAACACACATCTCGACCTCACCCACCAACTCACCCTGTTAGGGGTGCTGCTGTTAACTTCCAAGGGAGCCGCCGGCGTCACCGGCAGCGGCTTCATCGTGCTGGCGGCGACGCTCTCCGCTGTCGGCCAGGTGCCGGTCGCGGGGTTGGCCTTGATCCTCGGCATCGACCGCTTCATGTCGGAAGCGCGGGCGCTGACGAACCTGATCGGCAACGGTGTCGCCACGATCGTGGTGGCGAAGTGGTGCCAGGAGCTTGACGTAGAGCGGATGCAGGAGCACCTCGCGCACGAGACCAGAGCCGAAGCCGAAGAGCCGGAAACCCTGGTGGCTTAGCTCAACGAAGCCGGATGTGATGATGCAAGCTGGCAGAGGTGGCTCAAGAGACATTGGGTGAAAGCCGCCAGCCCTGGTATTTCAGCTATCGGGTGAGATTGGGAATCGCGTGAGATGCTCGAGCGTGACACTCGCCGGCGAGGGTCACGCTTGCCGGTTCTTCGCGCGGCGGGCCACTCAGCCGATACTGCTACTTTGCCGGTTCGAAGAGTTTCGCCACCGAAGGGGTTTGTTTGCGTAGCTCGTCTCTGATCTTCTCCGCCTGCTTCTGGAACTTAACCTTGTCGTCGCCGACCTTGTACGGAAAGACCACGCCCAGCGCGCCAACCGTTTTCCCAGCCACGTCCTGCAAGACCAACTCGACCTCGAAGCGATCGCCCGCCGCGTTGACTTCAAGATTGGGCTGGCCCGTATTGATCACGCGCAGATCGTCTTCATCAGCTTTCTTGCCGATGCGCCCGATGTTGGAGCCGACGATGACATTCTCAGTGCTCGCAGGCGGCGTCACGTGCATGACCAGGATAATGACTTCGGGATGACGCGCCAGCGCGTCATCCACCAGTTTTTGCGCATAAGTATTCTCCGGCGTCTTGTCGTCGAAGCGCGCCGGGTCGAACAGATTCGCCGTGTGGGAAATGCGTCTGCGCAAATGATCTCGGATCTGCTCGGCCTGCTTCTGAAACTTCGCCTTGTCATCGCCAGCTTTGTACGGGAACGCCACGGCCAACGCGCCGATGGTGTTTTTGCCGACATCCAGCAAGGGTAATTCGACACTGAAGCGGTCGCCGGTCTTGTTGACTTCCATTTTGGGCTGGCCCGTTTTGATGACGCTCAGATCGTCTGCGTCAGCCTTTTTGCCGATGCGCCCGAAGTTGGAAGCGATGATCACGTTCTCCGCGCTCGCGGGCGGCGTCACGTGCATGGCGAGCGTGGCTACTTCGGGATGCTTCGCCAGGGTGTCGTCCACCAGCTTCTGGGCGTAGGTCTTGGCGGGGGCATCTTGCGCGTAGATTCGAGTCGCAGTCAGCCTGGACAGCGGCAGAGCGATGGCAGCCATGAGCCAAAGTAATGCGAGACGTTTCATTGGATTCTCCTCTTTCGTAGTCAAGATCAGTAGGGCGACACCGGGCCGACTTCATCCCGCGAGCATGATTCTCATCTGCGGCGGTGCTGATGACTACTGCAACTTCTTCAACTGCTCACGCACCACTGCGGCAGTCAGCGGCAGATATTTGGCATCGCGTTGGACCGCATTCTGCCCTTCACGGCTCAGGATGTAGCGCATGAATTCCTTGACCTTCGGATCCACCGCCTTGCCCGGCTCGCGATCAAAGTAAAAGTAGACTTCATCGAAGAGCGGATACGTGCGATTGCGCAGGGTTTCAAGATTGAGTTCGACGTACTCACCGCCGACTCTCGGCGCGATAGCAAGAGCCTTGGTCTGCGGCGTCAAATAAGCGATGCTCGAATAGCCGATGCCATAGCGGTCTTTGGCGAGCGCATCCATGACCTGCTGCGCTTCGAGCGTATTGGTGCCGTCTTCATTCTTGTAATTCGCGTACTCGTGGAGCCGCTCGTTCCATTTGTCGCCGCCCTGAAAAACCAGCCGCTCGAAGGTGCGCGGAATATGGTAGCGGAGGTTATACCCATAAACATTGATCGGTTTATTCGCCCATGCGCCTTTGAGTCCGAGTTGTCCCCAGGTGCGGATGTTTTTCTCCGGGCCGCGCGCAATCTCCGTGCGCCAGGTCGTGCCCTCGTAACCGCCGTCGCGCTCCGTGCCGAAAATGCCGTCCAACTGCTGGATGGTCAGTTTGGCAATGGGATTGTCTTTGTTGACGAAGATGGCGAGCGCGTAGTTCCAGCCCGGCACGTTCAAGCTCCCGGTCACCATCGTGATCTCCACCGGGTCACGACTGAAGACGCGCTCAAACATCAGCGTTTCATCAAAGGTGATGTGACGGCTTGGCGCCAGGTCTGCGGCGCCGAGACACAAGGCAGGAATGCCCAGCGCGGGAGCCTGCGTGTGATATTCAAACTTGAGGTTGGGCTGAGATTGGCGAAAGCCTTGCTCCCAGTAATCGCCCAGTTTGCCCTGCTTGAAGTAACCGGAGCCCCAGATGCGCAGCACGCCCGAGACCTGCTGTTCAGGTTTGTACTCCGGCAGATCATCGAGATTCCATCGCTGGTCGTAATAAGTCTTCGCTCCCCGCGCGCCGATTCTTTCATCGCGCCCGCGTTGGACCTCCAGCCCGCCACGCTCTTGCGCGCGCACGTAACAGACAGCAATGCTCACCACGATCAACATCGGCACGGCTAACTTCAGCCGCCATCGTTGCATCATTGGCATTCTTCCGATCATGCGTTTTCTCCTGGCTGGAAGGTTGGCTTACTTGCTCGGCTCGAAGAGCGCCGCGTAGCTCTGGATCTTGAGCGCCAGCTCGTCACGCAGCTTGGTGGCCGCGTCGAGGTAGTGCTGCTCCAGGCCCGCCGGTTTGGGCGGATTCTTGAACGCGAAGACGACCAGGCCGATGTTCTCGCGCCTGGTATCTTGCATCGGCATGAGCACGACGAACTTCTTGTCCGTGTCGTTGACCCGTTTCCAGCGCGGATCCAAGATGGTGATGCCCTTCTTGATCACATCAATATCGTCCGGGTCGTCCGGATTGCCGATGCGCTCGGGGAAGGAGCCGGCGAACATGGTGTAGATGTCCTTCTCACCGGGCGGCGTGCCATGCAGCGTGACGCTCAGCAGTTCAGAGTGCTTGGCCATCATCTCGTCAACGAGCTTCTGGCCATAGATCTTGTGCGCGGGCGGCATCCAGTTCTTTTGCTTGGCCGGCGCATTCTGCGCCCACAGCGCCGCCGCAGCGCAGGCCAGGGCTACGCCAATTAGCGCGGCGCAGGCGATCTTCGAAAGTGTCTTCATGGTTTCCTCCAAAGAGATGGTAGTTGCGATTTGATGCGTGCTCTGCTAGTCCAGCTTCTTCAATTGCTCCGCGACAGTTTCCGCAGGCAATGGCAAGTATTTCCCATGCCCCGCCACCGCCGCTTGTCCTTCGCGGCTCAGGATGTAGCGCAGGAACTCTTTCAGCTTCGGATCGAGCGGACGGCCCGGCGGACGATTGAGGTAGATATATATGCTGCGCACCAGCGGATAGATCCGGTTCTGAAAATTCTCTCTGGTCGGCTCGATGTACGGGCCGCCTTCTTTGGCCTGAAGCGCGAGCGGCTTCAAGCCGGGCACTTTGCGAGCTTGCGGAATAATCGTCCACGCAATGCCGTACTTGTCTTTCGCCAATTCGTCGCAGAGCATGTGCTGAGTGCCGCCCAACTGAGCTTTGTCGTCATCGGCAATCATCTTGCTGCCCGTTTCGACAAAGCCGCGATAGTTGGGGTTCCACTTGTCGCTCCCATGCAATACTTTCACCTGAAAAAAATTGGTCGTCCCGCCCGGCCCGTGCCCGTAGGTGTGGATCGGTTTGTCAGCCCACTCACCCGTCAGCCCTAGTTGCCCCCAGGTGCGAATGTCATCCTTGGCGCTGCGTCCCGCCGAGAGCTGCCACTTGAATCCGCTCAGACCGGCGACGCGCTCGGAGCCGAAGATGCCGTCGAGTTGTTTCATCGTCAGTTTGGAAATCGGATTGTCCGGGTGAACATAGACGACCAGTCCGCAGGTCATGCCTTCCGCATCGTAAGCCCCTGTCATCACCGTGATGTCAGTCGGGTAATAACGAAAGGTCTCATAGAATGCCAGGTACTCCGTCAGCACGAGTTCGCGGCCTTGCGGGCCGAGGTCGGCCACGCCGCTGACCAGACCGGCAATCGCCACATCACCGCTGGGGAATTTATCTTCGAAGCGAACGCCGGGATGATATTGGCGAAAACCCTCCTCCCAGATCGGCATCATGCCACCGAGCGAGAAACCGAAACTCCGCAGCACGCCCGAGACTTGTTGCTCGGGTTTGTAGGCCGGCAATTCATCCGGCTTCTGCGCTGAAGCGCCGGTTGCCGCTAACACAATGACAACCAGCAATAGTAGATATCTTCGTCTCATCGTTCTCCTTGCTTGGGGCACGCCCTGGTGCGGTACGGGGAGCGTGAGCGACCTGCGCCTCCCGCATCACGCCCCTTGCCGAAACCCAGGTCGCTCACGCTCCCCGTACCGTATCAATGATTCAGTCCAGCTTCTTCAACTGCTCGCGCAAGGCCGCGGCGGTCAGCGGGTAATACATATCGGTGTTGGCGATGATCTGTTGACCTTCGCGACTCAGCACGAAGCGCAGAAACTCTTTCGCCTTCGGATCCAGCGGCCTGCCAGGGGCGCGGTTGAGATAAACGAAAGCATCGCGAATGAGCGGATAGGTTCGATTCGAGACGGTTTCCGGCGTCATCGGAACATACGGCCCACCCTCTTTAGCGGCGATGGCGAGCGCCTTCACCTTCGGGTAATCCTTGACGTGCATCTGCGCTGCCCAGCCGATGCCGTATTTGTCTTTAGATAACTCTTCGAGCATCCGTTCGCTGGCGACAGCTTTGCCGAACTCGTCCGTCGGGGCCTCTTTCGCTTCGACATATTGCTTGTAGTTGGGATTCCATTTGTCCGACCAGTGGAACAAGCGCCGTTGGAAATAGATGGTAAAACCGGGCGCGATGTAGCCGTAAGTCTGAATCTCTTTCTCCGCCCATTCGCCCTGGAGTCCGAGTTGTCCCCACTTGCGAATATTCGTCTCCGGTCCGCGCGCATACTTGGCGGTATACAGTTCACGCGTGTCGATTTCCCAGCCGCCCGTGCGCTCCGCGCCAAAGATGCATTCCAATTGCCGCATCGTTAGTTTCGTGATCGGATTGTCCTGGTTGACGACGATGACTGCGGGCCAGAGCGTGCCGCGTTTTTCGTGCCCTCCGGTGGCGATGGAAATCTCAGTGGGCGCGTAATGGAAGGTATTAAAGAACGGCATCATATCGGTGATCTTGGCATCATCGCCCGCTGTCGCGAGGTCGGAAACTCCAGTGTATAACCCGGCGATGGCGCCTTCGCTGCTCGTCATGAAGTTGGTCGAGAGCTTGGCATCAGGATGATATTTGCTGAAGCCTGCGACGAGCGCCTCCACGGCGCCTTTCAATTCGCTGCCAAAAATCCGAAAGCCGCCTTCGACTTTACATTCGGGCTTGTATGACGGCAGGTCGCTCAAATCCCGGCGCGGCAAATCTCTCGTCTGCGCGCTGATGATGGTGACTGCGGTCAGCGCGATCAGACACAGTAGGCTCAGCATTTTTAAGTATCGTGGCATGTTCGAGTCTCCTCGTGATGATTCGGATGAGTATTGGGGAAGTTCTTCAGTCGCCCAATCAATGCCGCATCATTTCGCCGCGGCCTCGAGTTTCTTGAGCTGCGCGTGGGCGACCTCGGCGGTCAGCGGCAGATATTTGCCGTCGCGCATGACTTCGGCCTGGCCTTCCTGGCTCAGGACGAAACGCAGAAACTCCGGCACCGCCGGATTCATCGGCTGGCCCGGCGCGCGATCCGTATAGGCATAGATGCGCGAGTAGAGCGGATACGAACGGTCGTGCAGCGTGTCCAGTGAGTATTCGACGTATGGCCCGCCGTCAGCCCTGGCGATCCTCAGGATTTTCAGTTCCGGCTGCGCCTCCTGCCCTCCCAGCTTAGTCGTGGGCGCGGCGATGTAAGAGATACCATAGCGATCCTTAGCCAGATCCTCGTTCAGCCCGCGCTCAAGCCTGCCCGAAGCCGAAACATAGTTGGCGTAGATGCGCAGACGCTCGTTCCACTTGTCGCTCGCCTTCAGCAGCAAGTCGGAAATCTCCGTCGCCTGATGGTAGCGCAGATTCAGGCCGTAAACATTGATCGGTTTGTCCGCCCATGCGCCAGTCAGGCCGAGTTGTCCCCAGGTGCGAATGTTTTCTTCCGGCCCGCGCCCCCAATTGGGTCGCCAACTGGTGCCTTCCCAGCCGCCCGCGCGCTCCGCGCCGAAAATCCCGTCGAGTTGTTTCAGCGTCAGTTGCGTGAGCGGATTGTCCTTGTGCACCACGATGCCATAACCCGGCTGCCAACCGGGCACGTCATAGGAGCCAGTCGCCAACTCGATTTCGACGGGCGGGCGATCTTTGTAGCGCTCGAACAGCTCCTGCTCCGCGAAGGTGAGCTTGCGCCCGATGCCGATGTCGCTCACGCCGAAGACCAGCGACGGCACCGCCGCCAGGGTCGTCTTCATATTGAAGTCGAAGGTGACGTCGGGATGGTACTTCTTGAACGCCGCTTCCCAATAACCGCCGAGGAAGCCGTCGGTGATGTAATTGCTGCCCCACAGGCGAATCGTGCCGCTCACCTTTTGCTTCGGCTGGTATTTCGGCAGTCCGCTCAGGTCCCACTTCTTCGTGTAGGAGATCTTCTTGCCACGTTCGGTCATCATCTTCGCGCGCGCCGCCTGCATATCCAGCCCCTCGGTGGATTGCTGCCCCTGTGCGTGAAGGCAAGCAGCCAGGAGCAAGACTGCGATTGAGATCATCAGTAATTGGCGCATCATAGTTTTAGTCCTCTGTTTTAGTCCTCTCGTTTGATGTCTGGCGTGCTGCCCGCTCTCTCTAGGTAAGCGTGAGCATGCTACTCACTCGAACATGAAAGAACGATGAACAGCGCGCTCAGTCCAGCTTGCGAAGTTGTTCGTGCACCCCTGCTTCACTGAGCGGCAGAAAGTCTCCTTCGCGCGCCACCACCTGCTGACCTTCCCGGCTCAGGATGTAGCGTAGAAATTCTTTGACCTTTGGATCGAGCGGCTGGCCCGGCGCGCGATTGACATAGATCGAGGCGGCGCGCGTCAACGGATATTTACGCTCGATCAGATTCTCTTTGGTGGCTTCATAGAACGGCCCGCCATCAACAGCCGCCAGCGCGAGCGGCTTCACCCGCGCATGCGCGTAGCGCAGATTCGAGTACGCGATCCCATACCGATCTTGAGCCAGCGCGTCGAGAATGCGCTGCCCGGCGTCGAGCCACGCACCGTCGGGCTGCTTCAGATCGGCGAATTCCTTAATCTCGCAGTTCCACTTGTCGCTGCCCTGGAAGACCGCGCGCTTGAAGAACGAGCCAGTGTTGGTTTCAAAATCATAGCCGTAGGTATGGATCGGTTGATCTTTCCACGCGCCGCGAACACCAAGCTCGCCCCAGGTGCGAACGTTGTGTGCCCCGCGCCCCCCACGCAAATGTTCACTGCCGAAGATCGCGTCCAGTTGCGCGAGCGTCAGTTTCGAGAGTGGATTATCTTGGTGAACGAAGACCGCGACGGCGAAGGTTTTGCCTGGAGTGTCGAGGCTTCCGGTCGCGACCTCGATGCCCAAGGGCTTATATTTGAAGACCCATTCGAAGGCCATGACTTCTGAGGCTGCACTTTCCCGACCCATCAGTGCCAGGTCGGCCACGCTGCTGTAAAGACCGGCCATCCCCGTGCCGGTGCCCAGCAATTTGGTTTCGAATCGGACATCGGGATAATGTTTGTGAAAGCCCTCTTGCCAGGATTTCATGAGCGTGGTCATCTGATCGTTGCCCCAACTGCGAATCGTCCCTGACACTTTCTCTACGGCTTGGTAGCGCGGCCAGAAGGTCGAGCTTTGCGCGCCGAGGCAGAGCGCCGCGAGCGCTGCGATGACCAGCACCATCAGAAATCCTTGCCTCATGGCTTACTCCAGTTTCTTGAGTTGCGCTTGAATTGCCGTGACGCTCAGCGGTAGATACCCGCCCTCGCGCGTGATCTCTTGCTGGCCTTCATAGCTCAGAAGGTAGCGCAGAAATTCTTTCACCTTCGGATCCACGGGCTGGCCCGGCGCGCGGTTGATGTAGGCGGGAATGATGCGCGTGAACGGATATGTGCGCTCGATCAGATTCTCTTTGGTCGCGGCGTAATACGGCCCGCCATCTTTTACCGCCAGTGCGAGCGGCTTCACCTGCGCATTCTGATAGCGGGGATTCGAGACGGCGATGCCATAGCGGTCTTTGGCGAGCGCATCGAGAATTTGTTGCCCGTGATCGTAGACCGTGCCGTCCGGGTGGTTGAGGTGCGCGAACTCGCGCAGGTCGCAGTTCCAACGATGGCTGCCACCCAGCAATGCCTCCTGCAAGTAAGTCGCGAAATCATCCTCCAGCCGCCAGCCGTAAGGCGTAATCTTTTGCTCCAGCCACTCGCCGGTCAATCCCAACTCACCCCAGGTGCGGATATTTCGCGGGCCGCGCCGATGCTCGCTGCCGAAAATGGCGTCGAGTTGCGTGAGCGTGAGCTGTGTGATCGGATTCTCCCGGTGGACGAAGAAGATGTGCGCGTAATCGAAGTTGCGCACGTCGAGACTGCCCGTGGCGATTTCAATGCCGAGCGGCGGATAGTGCATCACTCGCGCGAACGCCGCGGCGGCGGGCGCGTGGATCTCCTCGCCTAAAATCGCCACATCGCCGACGCCGGTGTATAACGCGCCGATGGCCGAAGCCGTGCCGTACATTCTGTTTTCGATGCGAATCTCAGGTTGATACTGGCGGAAGCCTTCTTCCAGGTACTTCATCAAGCGGCCCATGAAGTCGCGTTTGGGGCTCCCGTGCCCCCAGATGCGAATCGTTCCAGTAACGGTTTGGCTGGGTTGGTAGTGAGGCAGGGAATCCAGGTTCTGCGCGCGGATGCACGCGACTGCGCACAAGATTGTCATCGTGACTATCACCAATCGTCGCATCGCTTGTTCTCCATAAGAACACACACGCTGGTGCAGTACGGGGAGCGTGAGCGACCTGAGACTTGGCATTGGGCGTGCGGTGTGAGGCTCAGGTCGCTCACGCTCCCCGTACTGCACCAATGTATTTAGAACGACAGCTTCAATGCGAACTGAATCTGCCGGGAAGTCGTGGAAGTAGAGTTCAGCCGCCCCGCCGTCGCGACGGCCGCCAGTGACTGATTGAAGAGCTGCGCTGACGTTCTGTCCGGCACGGAGAAATTGGGGTGATTGAGTAGGTTGAATAACTCCGTACGGAATTGGACGTTGAATCTTTCGTTGATCTGGTTGCTCTTGATCAGCGACAGATCAAAGTTGCGGATGCCCGGCCCCGCATATTGGTTGCGACCGCTGTTGCCGAGCCGCGTGCCGGGGCTGGGCGCGATGAAGCATTCGGTCTTGATGTAGTGATCGGGATTGCCCGGATTAACCGGATTGGCGCACTCCGGCGTGATCAAGCGATCCGGGAAATTGAATGGATTGGCATTGCGCAGTCCGAGCGAATCGCCGCCGACCGTGACCGTGAAGGGCAAACCGGTTGCGGCGCGGAAGATGCCGCCCAACTGCCAACCGCCCAACGGCATTTTGAGCAGATTATCCTGCGCGAACCTCGGCGTGGGAATCTCCCACAGATAATTGAAGCTCAGGTTCTGGTTGACATCGAAGCTCGACCGCCCGCGGAAAAGTTGCGGATAGAACAGGAACGGTGCCTGAATGTCAGTGGTGAAAGTCCCGCCCGCAATCGAAGCCGAACTGTTATCGAGGCTCTTCGAGAAAGTATAGGAAAGCCCCAGCCGCAATCCTTTGGATTGCCGCGTCACTCCGACATTCAGGCCATGATAGGTGTTCGATGCTTGCCAGGCCAGCGCGTTGATCACGCCGACGTTCGGATTCAATTGAGTGCCGCTGGCGCGCGGCGTGGGCCAGACCAATTGGCCGCTCGCATTCACGGTCGGAATTACGATGTTGGCATCGTTGGTGCGCCACGGCTGGTGTACTCCGTGCTCGCCAATATAACCGACCTGCGCGACGAGGCTGAACGGAAGCTGGCGCTGAAGATTGAGATTCCATTGCTCGACATACGAGCGCTTGGGATTCGGCTCGACGTAGCTGTAGCGCAGTGTGTTGGATGTGAGTTTGGGATAAGCACCGAGCGGGAACGAGCCGGCAGTCAAGGTTGGCGATGTGACGCTCCCGGCTTGTGAAAACGGATTGGCATTGACGACCAAAAGCACGTATTGATAAGTCAACGGCAGCGTGTCGTAAATGCCGAAGCCGCCGCGCAGGGCCGTCTTTCCATCTTTGAACGGATCCCAGGCGAAGCCCAGTCGCGGCGAGAAGTTTCGCCAGGTCGGATTCTGAAAATAGGGCGAGCCGAGTTGCGGCTGATTGCTGGTGAGATTCACCAGGTTGGTCAGGCGATCATATTTCTCGGTCGGGACAGTTGCCATCTCGTAGCGCAATCCCAGGTTCAGCGTCAGGTTGGGCCGCACTCTGAAATCATCCTGCACGTAAGCGCCAAAGATCGTCTGACGCAGATAGATGGTTTCGTTTTTACCAGGGACCACGGCATTGAAGGTGGTCGGCACATTGGTCAGAAAGTTGCGCAACGAACCGAAGGTGAACCGCCCGATTTGATCGCCACCGGCAAATTCATTCGATTGGATCTGCTCGAGAGCCGCGCCGAACTTCAAGGAATGATTTCCGCGCGTGTAGAGCAGATCATCGTAGGTTTGATAGCTGCCGTAATGATAATCGGTCTCTCCGACCGCGCCGATTCCGCCGGTGAAGGCCGTGATTCCGGTGATCGTAATATTCCCGGCGGGGCTGCCGGGCAGGAAGCCGAGCGAGGCATCGGTCGCCAGCGGGTTGATCGCGCCGAGAGTGATGGGCGCACTGACCACCGAGCGGCTGTAACCGATGCGGGCAATGTTGAGCAGCCTCGGACTGAAGAGGTGTGTCTCCTCAATCGAGACCAATTTGCGGCTCGCCTCTTGCCCAATGAGGGCGAAATTATAACTATCCGGCGCTTGGCTCTTGGACGGGTCCGCCAGGAAGATGCCGTTGATGGAATCATGGTCTGAGAACTTGTGATCAATGCGCCCGGTATATAAATTCTCCGTCGTGACGGCCTGCGAGGTGAAAGCGAAGGTCCCAAAGTCTCCGGTCTCCGGTCCGTTCGGCAGCGGAAAGACGGCGAGAAAAGGAACGACCTTGGGATCAATCGTGACCTTGCCGCTCGTGAGTTGACCGGTGCGCGCCGCCCGCGACGGGACCGTGATCACCGAGGGCGTGCCCAGGTCCTGACGCAGCCCTTCGTAGTCAAAGAAAAAGAAAGTGCGTTCTTTACGGATGGGGCCGCCGATGGAGCCGCCAAACTGATGGCGCTTAAAAGGCGCTTTTTGCAGGCCGTTGGCATGCTCGAAGAAGTTTGCGGCATCCAGCGCGCTGTTGCGCAGGAACTCATAGGCAGTGCCGTGGAATTGATTCTGGCCGGAGCGAGTCACGGCGTTAATGACGCCGCCCGAAGTTCGACCATAATCAGCCGGGGCATTGCCGGTGAGGACGGAAAACTCCTGCACGGCGTCCACGCCGAGCGCCGAGCCGATGACGTTGCCCGGCCCGCCGCCCGAATAATCATTGATACTGATGCCGTCCAGACGATAGTTGTTCTGCTGTGGGCGATTGCCGCCGATCGTCAGTTGCGTCCCGAAGCCGCGATTGGCGCGGGCGTTGCCGCTGGTCGTGATCGGGGATTGTGCCTCGATGGTGTGAACGCCGGGTTCGAGCGCGGCGAGCAGCGTCCAATCTCGGCCATTGATCGGCAGATCGCGCACGGTCTTGCCGCCGACCACGTTGCTCAAGGTCGAAGAGGCCAAAGCGACCCTGGGGGCTTCATCTTGGATCTCCACCGCCTCCGTCACCTCTCCGGTTTGGAGATGGATGTCGGCCACGACCTCTTGCCCCACCTCGAGCACTAGATTCCGGTGAACCGCGCTGGCGAACCCGGTCGCTGAGACGGTCACGGTGTAGTTGCCAGGCAAGAGATTGGGCGCGCTGTAGACCCCCTGTTGGTTGGTCGTGAGCTTGCGCGTCACGCCAGTAGCCTGATTCAGGATCGTTACTTCGGCGCCTGGAACTGCCGCCTGGGTAGGGTCAGTCGCGGTGCCGCTGATGGTGCCGCCGGTGACCTGGGCGAAGGCGGAAGGGCACAGGGACAGGCAGATGAGCAAGGCGCCGATGAGACTGGCGAAGCTGCGGTTAGGAATCATAAGTCCCTCCTGGGGAATCAATATAACGTGACAGTTACGGTTACCAATCATGTGCCCCCTCCTTAGGGATCGGTGTGACGTGCTATCGCGCCGACCTGTGTGGTTAGTCTGCACCCTAGCGCAAGCAAGATGAATTTTCGATGAATTCCCGTTTGGGCCAGCAACCGAGGGTGACCATGTGCCGTGCGGACCACCCACACGGGCGCAGATCAGGCGAGGCATCGACCAGGAAAGTGGAGCGACCTGTGCCTACTTGCCCGCCATCAGCAAAACGAGCGTTCTCACCGGGAGTGAGGGACCGTTTTGCTTCGGCAGACCAGTCACGGTCGGGGCAGATTCTGCGGCACCGAGCTGGAAGATCCGCTTCGTCTGGAAGTCCATCGTCATGATCTTGGCGCCATGCTGGGTCTGGATGTTCTCAACCACGCTGTATCAATCCGGAGAGCCCTGGCGGGCCACTGTGATCGTGCTGTCTCCGAATGTAATCCCACCAGCCGTTAACGCCGCCAGCGATCTCTCATCCCGCGTTTCACAACACAGATTACGACCGTACCCGATATGCTGTCCCACAGCTAAACCCTTTATTATGCATCGTGAATTCAACTCGTCAGTGCAATTTTTGACCAGCCTCTCCCCTTGACATTCTAATGGAGCTAGCTTATCTTTCCTTAGACATTCTAAGGAGCTTGCTCTCGATGGCCAAAATCGATCTGTTGCAAGGCACCCTCGATATGCTCGTGCTCAAAGCCCTCTCCCGAGGCCCGATGCACGGCTACGAGGTGACCCGCTGGATTCAGCAAACCTCTGACGACGCGCTGCAGGTGGAAGAGGGATCGCTTTACCCGGCCCTCTACCGGATGGAGAAACGCGGCTGGATTACTTCGGAAGAAGGACTCTCCGAGAACAATCGGAGGGCCAGATACTACAAGCTCACCAGAGCCGGCCGCAAGCAACTGGAAACTGAGTCGTCGGCTTGGGATCGGCTCACCGAGGCCATCGCCAAGGTGATGCAGACTGCTTGATCAGGAGCGAGAGCGATGTCGTGGCTGAAGACTATCTGGTGGCAGCTCTCCGGCTTTTTCAGAAAGGGCAAGATTGAGCGCCGCATCGAGGAGGAGTTCCGCTTCCACCTGGAGATGCGCACCCAGGAGAACATCGATCGAGGGATGGCACCGGAAGAGGCGCGGACGCAAGCGCGGCGCCAGTTCGGCAACTTAACCTATCTCACGGAAGTGAGCCGTGAGATCCGCGGAGGGGCAATCATGGATATGCTCTGGCAAGACCTGCGTTACGGCGTGCGGATGCTCGTCAAGAGTCCAGGCTTCACGGCTGTGGCGGTGCTGACACTGGCTTTGGGCATCGGCGCCAATACGGCGATCTTCAGCGTCACCCACGCCGTCTTGCTGCGCGCGCTGCCCTACGGGGACGCCGACCGCCTGGTGATCGTCTGGGAAAAGAACCAGCGGACTGAGCAGAACGTGATTAGTCCGGCCAACTTCTTCAATTGGCAAGAGCAGAACAGCGTCTTTGCAGGCCTGGCAGCCTTTTTTGACACCCGCAACAGCCTCTCCGGCGATGGCGAGCCGGAAGAGGTCCCGGGGCAGATCACGACCGACAACCTTTTTTCCGTGCTGGGCGTGCAGGCCATGCTCGGCCGCACCTTCACGCCGGAAGACGGTAAGCCGGGACAGAATAACGTGGTCGTCATCAGCTATGGTTTGTGGCAACGCCGGTTCGGCGGCGATTCGAACGTGATCGGGCGCAAAGTGATCCTCAATGCGGTGGAGCACACGGTCATCGGCGTGTTGCCGCCTGAGGTCAAATGGCACGTCAGACGAAACTCGCAGACCGGCCGGGCGGCGGAACTCTGGAAGCCGTGGGCGATCACCAGCGACCTGCGGCAGTTCCGTGGACGCTTTATCTGCGCGGTCGCGCGGCTCCGCGATGGCGTCACACTCCAGCAGGCGCGCGCTGAAATGGGCACGATTGCGGGCCGCTTGGCCGAGCAGTACAAACAGTTCAATAGCGGCTACGGCATCAATGTGGTCCCGCTGCGCCAGCAGTTCGCCGGCGAGATTCGGTTGGCTTTGCTGGTGCTCGCGGGCGCGGTCGGTTTCGTGCTGCTCATCGCCTGCGCGAACGTGGCGAACCTGCTGCTCGCGCGTGCCTCGGCGCGCCAGAAAGAGATTGCCGTGCGCGCCGCGCTCGGCGCTGGGCGCGTGCGCATCCTTCGGCAATTGCTGACGGAGAGTTTGTTGCTGGCCGCCTTGGGTGGAGTCGCCGGACTGGTGCTGGCGTGGTGGGGCACAAAGGTGCTCGTCAGCCTCAGCCCGCCGGAACTCGGCGATTTTCAGCACGTCGAGATTAGCGCACCGGTGCTCGGCTTTACCTTCGCCGTGGTCTTGCTGACCGGCGTCGTCTTCGGCCTCGTCCCGGCGACGGAAGCGTCGAAGATCAGACTCAGCGGCACGCTCAAAGAAACGGGCCGGAGCCTCGCCGGCAACACGCGCAGCCGGCGGCTCGGCAGCGCCCTGGTGGTCGCCGAAATCGCGCTCGCGCTCGTGCTGCTCCTCGGCGCGGGGTTGCTCGTCCGCAGCTTCCTGCGGTTGCAAGGCGTGGACACAGGCTTTAACGCGCGGAACGTGCTGACGATGCGCGTCGCGTTGCCGGGTGCGCCGGGTGCCCGCTACAATGATGACGCGAAGAGGATCAACTTTTTCACGCAAGCCCTCGAACGGATGCAAACCCTGCCCGGCATCGAAGCGGTAGGCGCGATCAACTACACTCCGTTCCTCGGGCTGGGCACGACAACCGGATTTGACATCGAAGGCCGCCCGAGACCGCCGACCGTTCAAGCAATGAATTCGACGGGCGTGTGCGTCACCGATCAGAACTTTTTCCGCGCGCTCGAAATCCCGCTCAAGCGCGGGCGGCTCTTCACTGAACAAGAAGTCCGCGAGAAACGCAACGTCGTCGTCATCAACGAAGCGCTGGCGAAGAAGTATTTCCCGAATGAAGACCCGCTCGGCCGGCGCCTCACCATTGCGCTAAGTCCCCAGCCCGTGCCGACCGAGATCATCGGCATCGTCGGTGACGCGAAGCATACGGGACTCGACCAACAAACCGAACCGATGTCATACTGGCCGATCGCCCAAGGGCCGTACCCCTTCATGACTTTCGTGCTGCGCACGCGGGGCGAGCCAGCGGCGGTGGCGGCGGCGGTGCGCCACGTGGTGCAAACGCTCGACCCGCAGCAGCCGATTGGGGAGGTGCGCACGCTCTCAAGTCTGGTGGGCGATTCGATTGCCAGGCAACGGTTCAATACGCTGCTGCTCGCCGTCTTTGCCGTCGTCGCGTTGTTGCTCTCGGCCGTGGGCATTTACGGAGTGATGTCCTACGGGGTCGCGCAGCGCACCCACGAAGTCGGCATTCGCACGGCCTTGGGCGCCACCGCGGCAGACATCTTGCGCTTGGTGCTGAAGCAAGGGATGAAGTTGACGCTGCTGGGCGTAGCCGTCGGAATGCTAGCGGCGGTCACGTTGACGAGATTGCTCAAGAATCTCCTGTTCAGCGTGGGCGCGACCGATCCGCTGACCTTTGTCACGCTCCCGTTGCTGCTCGCGAGCGTGGCACTGCTGGCTTGCTACCTGCCGGCGCGGCGGGCGGCGAAAGTCGACCTGCTGGTGGCGCTGCGGTACGAGTAGCCGGAGTTGATCGCCCGCTTCAATCGAACCAACGGCCGGTGAAGATAAAATAATGGAAAGATTGGAGGCGCCATGAACGGAGAACCTATCACCCAATTGGCAGGGGTGGCCCCTGTGCTGGGAATGAGGACCACCAAGTGAAAGCGAAGTTGACGGCGAAAACCACGGCCAGGACTGCCGGGCGCGCGACGGGAGTGGCGAACGAGCACGGCGGCGAACATTCCATTCCTGGCGGCCCTGGTCTTCTGTCTGGGCGCGGCCTCCGGCCTCACACAGGTCAAGACGAGCACAGTCCCGCTCGATGCTCTCAACGAGTTGAAGTCGCGCAACGTGAAGACTGAGCTGGTGACTTACAAGGGTCACCGGGCGCTGCGCGTCACCGACGCTGCCCCGGCAGATGTCGGGGACGGAGACCGGCTCGTCATCCTGACCAAGACCGAGTTCCAGGACGGTGTGATCGAGATTGATCTGACGGGCGAGCCAGGCCCCGGCGCAGCGGAAGGGGCGCGGGGATTTGTCGGCCTGGCCTTCCGCCTCGCTTCGGATGCCTCAAAGTATGAGTGCTTCTACCTTCGCCCAACGAATGGTCGCGCCGAGGACCAGGTGCGGCGTAACCACTCGGTCCAGTACATCTCTTTCCCCGACTTCCCGTGGCCGCGACTGCGGAAGGAGTTCCCGGAGAAGTACGAGAGCTACGTGGATCTGGTCCCCGGCGAGTGGACGAAGGTGAAGATCGAGGTCCGTGGCGAGCAAGCGCGCCTCTACGTCCACGGGGCGGCGCAACCGACCTTCTTGGTCAACGACCTGAAATTGGGCGGGGCGAAAGGCGGTGTCGGTCTGTGGGTCGGCCCGGGGACGGTCGCCCACTTCTCCAATCTGCGCCTCACCCAGTAAGAGTCATGATTTTGAAGCCTTTCGGCAGCGCGGATCCACCCCAACTCCTGTGAGCTGGCATTTTATTTTCATGTCCTGCCTAACGCTTTCTTCATCGTCAATGAACTCCTGCTTGGCCCAAGTATTTCGAACCCCAAGCGTTGATAATTCATTGTACCCAATCCACGGTGTGCGATGCTCCGCATCGTAGGCCGCAAGCCACTCTTTGCCTGCACGCGCGGAGGGCGACGCGGGTGGATTCGATATTGGCTTTGCGCTGTGAATAGTTGTGCCGGAGAAAAAAGACGGCAGTCGGCCGCAGAGAGGTTGCACCCTTTGAGAGATGAATCATGGGAAGAGACAAAAGCAAGAAGGGAACGAATTGCTCCCGGGGACTGTAGACCTGCTCTTCCTCAAGACCCTGGAGCGCAATCCCATGCCCATGCACGGCTCCGGACGTGCCAGCCGGCTGGGTCCCGCTGATGATGCGTGATCAGGTGATTCCCAGCGGATGGTGGAATTACAAACGCTGGCTCACGGATCGCAACGCGAATTCGTTCGTCATGGTCGGGCGCCTCAAGCCGGGCGTGACTCGTGAGCAGGCGCAGGCGGAGATGCAAGTCATCGCGCAGCAGCTGGCCCGAGATAATCCCAGCCAAGATCGCAAAACCAGCGTGGTACTGAGGAGCGGCATGGCTTTCATCAATCTGGCGGTTGAAGACCTGCCGTTCATCGCGCCGCTCCTGGTGGCGGTCGGTCTGGTGCTACTCATTGCCTGCGCCAATGTCGCCAATCTGCTCTTGGCGCGAGCCGCGACCCGGCAGCAAGAGATCGGCGTGCGCCTGGCGCTGGGCGCCACCCGCTTGAGACTCGTCCGGCAGTTGCTGACGGAGAGCGCGTTGATCTCGGTGCTGGGCGGCGTGGCTGGTCTGCTGCTGACGGTCTGGGCGCTCAGGGCGCTCTACCCCATCGTCTTGTCTGCGGTGCCCATCCCCGCCGGGATCAAAGAATCGTTCTCGCTCAATCTTGATCCCGATTACCGCGTCTTCGGCTTCACGCTGCTCGTCGCGCTCATCACCGGCGTCGCCGCCGGTCTGGCTCCGGCGTGGCAGTCATCCCGGCCCGACCTGAACTCTGCCTTGAAAGATGAAGGTTCAACCTTCGGTCAGCGCCTCAGTCAGTCAAAGCTGCGCAACGCGCTGGTCATCACCCAGATCGCCGTGTGCCTGATGCTGCTCATCGGCGCCGGGCTACTGATTAGGAACGTACGCCAGGCGCGGACGGTTGAGACCGGCATGGAGACGAAGAACGTCTTCTCGGCGGCGGTGAGTTTGCGAGTGAAAGAGAAGGATCAGCGCAGCGAAGCTGAGGTCCGCCGCCAATTGGCCGACCGCTTGCGAGCATTGCCCGGTGTCAAGTCGGTGAGCCAGGCTTATCGGCAACCGCTGACAGGTGCCCCGCCAACCACGCCCATGACGATTCCCGGACGCGAGCCGCCTGACGGCCGCCCGCTCAGGGCGAATTACAACTTCGTCTCGCCAGGTTACTTCGAGACACTCGGAATTCACCTCGTGCGTGGCCGCGCCTTTACCGAGCAGGAAGTAAATTCGGGCGCACCGGTGGTCGTCATCAGCGAATCGACCGCACGCCGCTACTGGCCCGGTGAAGACGCCATCAGCCAGCGCCTCGGCATTGGCGTCGCCTCAGCGGGCAATCCGGCCAATAAAGATGCGGCGAGCGCCAACCAGGCCGCCACGGTGTTTCCATCACACAAAGTCATCGGCATCGTACGCGATACTCGCAGCGGATGGATCTGGCAGAAGGATGAAACTTACCTTTACGTCCCGCTCCGGCCCAACAACCCATTGGGCGAATACCTGCTCGTGCGCACTGAAGGCGATCCGCAAACCGTGATGCCGACAGTGCGCAGCGAGGCCGAGGCGCTCGCCAACCTGCGCGTCTCGGTCCGCAAAGTAGACGACTCATTGGAATATCAACTGGCCCCCTTCCGCGCGATTGCGTTGCTGGCCGGAGTGCTGGGCATGCTCGCGCTGCTGCTTGCCTCGGTCGGGCTCTACGGCGTGATGTCCTACGTGGTGAGCCAGCGGACGCACGAGATCGGCATCCGCCTGGCCTTGGGCGCGCAGCCTGGCGATGTGCTCAAGTTGATGCTGGGGCAAGGTCTGCGCCTGATCGTTGTCGGTATCGCTTGCGGTCTCGTGGGCGGGGCCATCATCTCCCGCCTGCTCGCCGCTGCGCTGGTAGACCTCAGTCCGCTTGACCCAATGGCCTTTGGAGTCGTCTCGCTGTTTCTGGCGCTCGTCGCCATCTTAGCCATCTATCTCCCTGCGCGTCGCGCCACCAAAATTGATCCGATGGTGGCCTTGCGCTACGAATGAGGCCGCGCTTGATCGACAAGCTCACACAACTCTGGCGACGGTTGCTCTTCTACTGGCGGCGAGAAGCGTTCGACCGCGAGTTGGCCGAGGAGATGCGCTTTCATCTCGAAATGAAGATCGAGGAGAACTCCAAGGCGGGAATGACACCGAAAGAAGCACGCTACGCCGCACAACGAAAGTTTGGCAACCAGACACTCCTCAAGGAGGTAAGTCGCGAAATGTGGGGATTCAATTCGCTAGAAACACTGCTCCAGGATGTGCGCTATAGCCTGCGGATGATGCGCTGCAACCCTGGCTTCACGGCGGTCACGGTGCTGTCACTAGCACTCGGCATCGGCGCCAACACCGCTATTTTCAGTGTCGTCAATGCGGTGTTGCTGCGTCCGTTGCCGTACCAGGACCCAGACCGCCTCGCCATCTTATGGACGGCCAACACCAGGCAGCGGCTGCCGGACGGCACATCCTATCCCAATTTCAAAGACTGGCGAGACCAGAATCACGTCTTCGCAGACCTGGCCGTCTTTCACCGGCCCCAGTTTACTTCGGTGATTCTGACGGGCGCTGATGGGCCGGAGCGGATTGGGGCAGGTGTAGTCTCGGCGAATTTCTTCTCGGTGCTGGGTGTTCCGCCCGCACTCGGGCGAACTTTTTCTTTCGACGAGGAACTCCGTCATGATCCCGTCGTCGTGTTGAGCTACGGACTGTGGCAACGATGGTTCGGCGCCTCACCAGATGTCGTCGGCCAGACGCTGGAGGTCTTCTACCCGCGCGAGCGCAATGAGAGTAATTCTCGCAAGAGGCTGCAAGTGATCGGCGTCATGCCGGCGCCATTCCACTTCCCGAATCAAGAGATCCAACTGTGGGTGCCGCACGACAGACATCAGCAGGTCCGAGATGCCGATAGTTTCGTCGTCTTAGGGCGACTCCAGCCGAAGGCTACTTTTCGCGAGGCACAGGCGGAAATGAACACCATCGCGAGCCGGCTGGAGCAACAGTATCCTGACTCCAACGCCAGCTTAGGAGTGAACGTTGTCCCGCTGCTCGTCGAAATTAACGGGAACCATACACAGCTTGCGCTCTGGGTATTATTGGGCGCCGTGGTGTTCGTCTTGCTCATCGCCTGCACCAACGTCGCCAACCTGTTTTTGGCGCGTGGGGCGGCGCGAGAGCGGGAGTTTGCCGTCCGCGCGGCGCTCGGAGCCGGGAGGGCACGTCTCATCCGCCAATTGCTGACGGAGAGTGCGGCCCTCTCTCTGGCCGCAGGCTTGCTATCTTCCCGCAAGGAAGGCGACGAAGGTGGATCCGATAGTGGCGTTGCGGCACGAGTAAAGTGGCTTCTTGGCGTCAGGCGCGGAAGAGCGGGCGAACGTCCGTGTTCGCCCGAAGAACCTCACCAGAGGTTCTGATCCGTGACCTGTTCCTGTTTCTGCGAGCGCCGTCACTCTCCACAGGCTTCAGTGGTTTTGGCACGCCCTGCCATACCGTGAGGGCAGCATTATGGTCACGATCGATCAACAAATAGCAACGCTCGCAGGAGAACACTCTTTGCTCCAGCGGCAGCTGCTGCCGGTGACCACAGCGGCTGCACGTTTGACTTGTGTATCGCGGGTCTACTTTTTCCACCTGTCGCGGGAGCCTCTTCCGCTGTGGCCGTCAGGATTCCGAAAAAGTTACTCCACGCCACGTCACTGATCGCTTGCGCCAGGTGGTGATTCTTGACCATCCCGCGCACATTCAAATCTTCAACCCGGATCACCTCGAAGTCTTTCACCAGCTGCCGGGCCTCCTGGTGGTGAAAATCTTTGCGCGTGCGGCTGACTTTCAAGTGCCGGACTGCGACTTGACGCCTGGCCTTCTTCCGATTCCACGAACCCTGGCGCTTGCGGGAGAGCGCGCGCTGCTCGCGCTTCAACTGTTCTTCGGCTTGCTTGAGACAGCGCGGGTTCGGAATCCGCTCACCGGTAGAGAGCGCCGCGAAGCAGGCGATTCCGACATCCAGGCCGACCTCAGCGCCGGTGGGAGGCAGGGACTCTGGGCGCGGCAGGTCACACACCAGCAGCGCATACCAGCCGTCCACGCGACGGGTCAGGCGCAGTTGCTTGACCGTGCCTTCAATGGGTCGGCTCAGTCTGACTCTGACCGTCCCCACACCGGGCACCCTCAGCTGGTCGCCTTTCAGCGGGCAACCTCTCAGCTTCTCAATCTTCTGGCTGAAGGTGTCATAACGGTCAGGGCTTTTGAAGCGTGGGAAGCCCGGCGCGGCTCCGGTTTGGCAGCGCCGAAAGAAAGCCTTGAACGCGAGATCCAGCCTGCGGAGCGCGTCTTGCTGAATCCCTCGCAAGCAGGCTTTGACTTCGGGCAACTCTCGCGCGGCGGTCAACTGGCGGCTTTGCTCATAGTAGCTGAGCGAGAGGCCGCTGGCCGCGTAGACACGGATTCTTTGTTCGAGCGCGCAGTTGTAGACGAAGCGGGCTTGATCGAGTGTGCGCAGACAAGCGGCTTCAAAGATGCGGTTCATCCGCAGCTTGAACTCAAAGGTTTTGACGATGTAATCTGGGTCAGCCACGCGGGCGACTCCTGTTTAGTCGTGCTGCGTCGGTTAGGCTTGATGCGGAGTTCACGCTCTGTATCAAGCCGTTCGTATTTTAGGCGCATCCCGCGCCTCCAGTCAATTACTAAGCCCTAGCGGCTCCGGCTACGCCATCCGCCGCTGGGGGTCGCGTGCTCCTGCACGCTCCAATGAACAAGCTCATCCAAATCTGGCGACGGCTGCGCTTCTACTGGCGGCGAGCTTACACAGCCGCATTCGAGACGGGGATAAATATGTGCCCATCATCTACGTTCGGACGCTACGGCAGATCATCCGGGGCACACTTTCCTCATCCTGATCCCAACACCGCCAGCGTGCGCGGCCTGTTTGGTCAGCTCCTTTTCGGCCGGGCGAGGGGCAGCTCACGCGATCCTCACGGCCGGTGGCGCAGCCAATCGTCTCGCGCCAGAAAATTACTGAAACTGTGATCGCCGAACCGTCACTTACTGGGCGGGGTGTTGTCTGCCCGCTTAAAGGAACAACCGGCCTGAGCTTAAGCAGGGTGTCACGTTCGTCACCCAGCGTTTGGGTTGCGTGCTCATAGCCTGACTGGAGGAGTGATGGAAACTTTGTGGCAAGACCTGCGTTATGGCGTGCGAATGCTGCTCAAGAAGCCTGGCTTTACGACCGTGGCCATCATCACGCTGGCGCTCGGGATCAGCGCCAACACGGCCATCTTCAGCGTCGTCAATGCGGTGTTGCTGCGCCCGCTCCCCTTTCCAGAGCCGGAGCGATTGGTCATGGCTTTTTTGGCCCATCCGCACCAAGGGCTGGATCGCAGCAGTCTGGGGATGGCTGACTTTCTCGCGGTCAGAGAACGGAATCAGAGTTTTGAGAAAGTCGCCGCCTTCTCTTTCGGCAACTTCACCGTCACGGGCGGCGAGCGGCCGGAACAGGTTTCTGGCGCCTGGGTGAGCGCCGATTTCTTCGCCACCTTGCGCGTCGCGCCAGCGCGGGGCCGAGCTTACCAGGCCGCTGATGAGCGGCCCGAAAGCGCGCGCGTGGTCGTCATCAGTCACAGTTTCTGGCAGCGGCGATTGGCAGCGGAGCCGCAGGTGATTGGCCAGACGATCAACCTGAACAGCACGCCCTACACCATTATTGGGGTCATGCCGGAGAACTTTCACTTTGCGCTGACGCCGGAAGCGGAGTTGTGGCCGGTGCGCGTCGTCAGGCCGCCGAGAGGCCGACCGCCTTACTTCAACCGCTGTCTCGGACGCTTGAAGCCGGGCGTGACTGAGTCGCAAGCGCAAGCGGATTTGAGCGCCATCGCCGCGCAGGTGCAGCAGCAGTTCCCTGATTCGCCTTACAGCGCCATGACGACCAGGCCGTTGATGACTGCGGTGGTGGGCGATGTGCGCCAGGCGCTGCTGGTGATCTTAGGGGCGGTGGCCTTCGTGCTTTTGATTGCAGCAGCCAATGTCGCCAACCTGCAGCTCGCGCGCGCTGCCTCGCGTGAGCGCGAGATGGCCGTCCGCTTGGCGCTCGGCGCCAGTCGCTGGCGCGTTGTGCGGCAATTGCTCACTGAAAGCCTCATGCTCGCTGGCGTTGGCGGCGCGGTTGGCTTGCTCTTGGCGTTCTGGGGCATCGATCTTTTCCGCACGCTTGGCCCCGCGAATCTGCCGCGTTTACAGGAAGTCAATCTCGATGGGCGGGTGCTCGGCTTCACGATGCTGGCGGCGCTGCTGAGCGGTCTCATCTTCGGCTTGATGCCGGCGCTGCAATCCTCGCGGGCGGAGTTGAATGAAGCGCTCAAAGAAGGTGGCCGCGCAGGGACGGGAAGTCACGGGCGAAAGCGGCTGCGCGGTTTGCTGGTGGTCGCTGAAGTGGCGCTCACGCTGGTCTTGCTGGTGGGCGCGGGTCTGTTGCTCAGAAGCTTCCGGCGTCTGCAAGAAGTCAATCCCGGTTTCCGACCGGAGCATGTGCTGACCGCGCAAATTTCACTGCCGCCCGCGCGCTACACCGAGGATCAAAAGATCATGGCCTTTCATCAAGAACTGATCGATCGCACGAAAAGTTTGCCGGGTGTGCAAGCCGTGGGCCTGAGCATGAGCCTGCCGCCGAATCTGTTGCAGATCAGCAATCCTTTCGGCATCGAAGGACGCCCGCTCCCGCCGGGCGAGGCGCGGCCACTGGCTGAGGAGATGACGATCAGTCCCGATTACTTCACCGCGCTCGGCGTGCCGTTGCTGCGCGGACGCTGCTTCACCGGCGCCGACAAAGCGGGCGCGCCGCAAGTCTTGATGATCAACGAAGCCATGGCGCGCCGCTTCTTTCCGAACCAAGACCCGGTCGGCAAGCGGTTGCAGACGGGCGATCCAAGTCCGAATAGCCCGTGGGAAACGATTGTCGGTGTCGTCGGCAATGTGAAATACGCGGGGCTGGAGGCGGAAGAGACGCCGACGCTCTACGTCCCGTACACGACGCCAGGTTGGGTTTCGTGGTCGCGCACGATGTACCTGGTCGTGCGCACGGCGGGTGAGCCGCTGGGTCTGTCCTCAGCGCTTCGCCAGCAAATCAGGGCGCTGGATGCAGACCTGCCGGTGGCCAACCTCAAAACGATGGAGCAAGTGATTCACGAGTCGGTCACGGAGCCGCGCTTCCGCACCTCGTTACTCGGTCTGTTTGCGGCGGTCGCTTTATTGCTGGCGGTGATCGGGATCTACGGCGTGATCTCGTATGCGGTGACTGAGCGCACGCATGAGCTTGGCATTCGGATGGCGCTCGGCGCGCAAACCGGCGACGTGCTCAGGTTAGTCATTGGGCAGGGAATGAAGCTGGCGCTCGTGGGCGTGGCCATTGGTTTGGCCGCTTCCTTCGCGTTGACGCGTTTGATGAAGAGCCTGTTGTTTGGTGTCAGCGCCACCGATCCGCTGACGTTTGCGTTGATTGCAATGCTGCTCGCGACGGTCGCGCTCCTGGCTTGTTACGTGCCGGCGCGGCGGGCGACGCAGGTGGATCCGATGGTGGCGCTTCGTTGCGAATGAAAGGAAAGTTTATGCAAACACTCTGGCAAGACCTGCGCTACGGCGCGCGAATGTTGATGAAGCAGCCCGGTTTCACCTTGATCGCGGTGTTGACGCTGGCACTCGGCATCGGCGCGAATACGACGATTTTCAGTGTCGTCAATGCGGTGCTCTTGAGGCCGATTCCATTTCCTGATCCGGATCGGCTGGTCATGATCTGGCAAACCCGGGTCGATAATCCTGAGAATCTGAATATTGTCTCGGCTCCCAATTATCTCGACTGGCAGCGACAGAACGATGTCTTCGAGCGGATGGCGCTCTTCGACTCCGCCGGGAAGGGCTACAACCTCTCTGGGGGAGGCGAGCCGGAACGCGTCTCAGGCGTGCGCGTTTCGTGGGGCTTCTTCGACGTGCTCGGAGTCAAGCCGCGCATGGGGCGGGCTTTTCTGCCGGAAGAAGAGACGCCCGGAAAGCATCGCGTCGTGGTGCTCAGCGATGGACTCTGGCGGTCGCGCTACGGCGCGGATCCTGCGCTCCTTGGCCAAACGATCAAAGTGGACAGCGAGGATTTCACCGTCCTTGGTGTCATGCCGCCGGAATTCCAGTTTCAGTTCTGGAGCGGCCCCAGGCAGTTGTGGGTGCCGATCTTTTATACCCGAGGCGATCAGGATCGCGGCTCTCATTCATTCGTCTCGATCGCGCGGCTCAAGCCTGAGGTGACGCTCGCTCAGGCCCGCGCCAAGATGGATGCCATCGGCCAGGGGCTGGCGAAAGAATACCCGCAGGATAATGCCGGGAAGACGGCGGCTGTGATTCCGATGGGAGAGTTCGGTCAGCGAGCTTATCGGTCGTCATTGCTGACGCTGCTCGCTGTCGCAGGATTTGTGTTGCTGATCGCCTGCGTCAATGTGGCCAACCTGCTGATGGCTCGCGGCGCCACACGGCAGCGGGAGTTTGCCATTCGCTCGGCGCTCGGTGCGAGCCGTTCACGCACCGTTCGTCAGTTGCTGACTGAAAGCCTGCTGCTGGCTTTCGCTGGTAGCCTCAGCGGGATTCTGGTCGCGGTCTGGAGCAGCAGTCTGTTGCTCAAGGTCTTGCCCGGTAATCTGAGAGCCGTGCCATTTCGATCACTCGAGAGCATCTCGCTTGACCTGAAAGTGCTCGGCTTTACCTGGGCGGTTTCCTGTTTGACCGGAATCATCTTTGGTCTGGCGCCCGCGTTGATCTTTTCCAAACGGAACGTCAACGAATCATTGCAGGAAGGCAGCCGTGGCACGACTGGTGGTCGTGGGGCTGGTCTGCGTCAGGCGCTGGTGATTGCTGAAGTTGCCCTCGCCCTCGTGGTTCTCACCGGCGCCGGGTTGATGATTGAAAGTATGATGCGCCTGCTCAATGTTGCGCCGGGCCTGAACTCGAAGAATGTGCTGACGCTGAATATGTCATTGCCGCAGGAAAATCTCTATTACGGCCCTCCGGCGCACCCGCGATTCGCACCGGATTTACAGGAGCAGGTGGGAAACCTGCCGGGAGTTGTGTCGGTCAGTGCGATCAGTCATCTGCCGCTCGGTGGAGGAGGCGCTGGCCGAGGATTCGTCATTGAAGGTCTGCCTGATCCGGGGCAGGAACACCAGCCCGGCGCCGGTTACAGCGTCGTCTGTCCGCGCTACTTCCAGACGATGGGCATTGATCTGATCAGCGGGCGCGAGTTCACCATCCAGGATGCGCAGCACTCGCCTGGAGTCATGGTCATCAACGAGGCAATGTCCAAGCGCTTCTGGCCTAATGAAAACCCGATCGGCAAACGGATCAAGCTGGGATATTTCAACTCGAATGAATCATGGCTGACCGTCGTTGGCGTCGCGCGAGATGTCAGGCATTGGGGCTTGGATCGGCCAGCGCAGCCGGAGTTCTTCCGGCCATACAGCCAGGCCGCGTGGCCGGTCATGACCGTTGTCGTGCGCACGGCATCTACTCCCGCGGGATTCATCAATCCAATCAAGAAAGCTCTCGCGCGGATCGAGCCAGACCGACCGGTCTCAGGAATCAGGACGATGGATGAAGTGGTGAGCGACAGCTTGGGTTCACGGCGATTCCCGATGCTGCTGTTGCTGGCCTTCTCCTTCCTGGCGCTCGTGCTCGCCGCCGTCGGGATTTCCGGAGTCGTCAGTTTTTCAGTGGCGCAACGCACCCGCGAAATCGGGATTCGCCTGGCCCTCGGAGCGCAGACCGGCAATGTCTTGATGTTGGTCTTGAAGCGAAGCATGGCCGGCGCGTTGATTGGCGTCGGGCTTGGTCTGGTAGGCTCGCTTGCGCTGACGCGTTTTATGACTGGCCTGCTCTTTGAGGTGAAGCCCATGGACCCGGTAGTGCTCGGAACTGTGGCGCTGCTGCTCGCCAGCGTGGCTTTCATTGCCTGTTACCTACCGGCGCGGCGGGCGATGAAGGTCGATCCAATGGTGGCACTGAGGTATGAATGACGAGGGCAAGGCATCAATCCATCCGATAGCCCAGTTGGAAAACGTATGATGAGAACCAAGAGAACTGCCATTGAATGCCTGGTCCGGATGGTGGCGATGCTCCCGTTGCCGGGCTTGGTGATGGCGCAAGCGCCGGCTACTGCCGACCGTTTTCCACCTGCCGGAAGACTCGTCGAGGTTGGCGGTCATCGCCTCCATCTCAACTGCACTGGCCACGGCGGGCCAACCGTCGTCATTGAAAATGGAACGGGAGATTTCTCCTTCGATTGGAGCTTGGTCCAACCAGTCTTGTCCCGGCAGATGCGCGTCTGCACTTATGATCGCGCAGGATACGCCTGGAGCGAGCCGGGACCCCAGCCTCGAACTTTTCAGCAAATCGCGCTCGAACTGCACACCGGGTTGCACAAGCTGGAGATCAAGGGGCCTTACGTGCTGGTCGGTCAATCCTCCGGCGGATTCCCGGCGCGCGCTTTCGCTAAATATTACCCGCAAGAGGTGGCGGGAATGGTCTTGGTTGACGCGCTGCACGAAGATTCGCGGGTGATCATCGGCGGCCAGGCCGTCCGCATCAGAGAGCTGGCGCCAGGTCGAGACATCCCGGCTTCTCAATTGAAGCCGACTCCAAAGACGCCACCGGCACGCGCCCCGGAGGCCGGTCAGCCCGCGCCGGCCAGTTCAAAGCTCGAACCGCCTTTAGATCGCTTGCCGCCCCAGATCCAGCAGACTCGGCTTTGGGCTCAAAGTCAGCCGGATTATCAAGCGGCCTCAAGTAATGAACGTGAATGGTCGGCGGAAGAACTCGCCAGGATGTCTGCCAATCGAGAGAGTTTGAATTTCCCGTGAGGCGACATCCCGCTCGTCGTGCTGCGCCGGACGAGCGGTATTTTCAAGAAATCACGGACAGTGACTCCGACGCTTCATTCCATTTGTCCAAAGCGGCGGCAGCGTTCTCAACTGAGTCTTCTGTCAGCCCAGGATACCTGAACGTGGTTTCCAGATTGGTGTGCCCCCACAATCTGGAGCTCTCGTGGATTGGCACGCCCGATTTCGCCAGCCTGGTGCCTATGTAGCCAGCCCTCGCCGATAGCGATTTTGAGAGCATGACGTAACAGGCTCAGTTCACTGGCCAGATCGCAATGCCAGCCAGCAACAGTTCCCAGAAGTTCTTTCGATTCAATGAAGGCTTCTGTTGCCCTTACATTTGTGCAGGGCCACGCCCTGAAGTCGGATTCTTCAGAAACAGCTTTGGGGAAACAGGGCACACCCCATCTTTTTGCTCCGGCTCGGAGCATTTGCCAATCTTTGCGGTATCTTTCCCGGTGGCTCTGTCCCCTACGCTGTCGCGGCCAGTGGTTTCAGTTCGTAACCCAGCGCTTTCGCCTTCTTCTCCATCCCACGGATCACTCGCGTACGGTACTTCGCTTCATATGCCTCTGCTCCCGCTTCGTCGTACTGTGTTCCCTGCGTCACCATCGCATACCAGATTCGCGCCAGTTTGTGCGCTGTCGCGGTCACTGCCGCCGCCCGTCCTAGCTTGGCGCTCATCCGCCGATAGAAGGCTCCCAACGCCGTGTCGGTCTTGCCCACACTCACCGCCGCCTGCCGGAAGGCCGCCGCCGCTCGACT
>Ga0207646_10000206_pt1 | contig 80272 bp, 82 predicted proteins | sample KBSK5502metaG_FD_184343 | JGI IMG/M metagenome (GOLD analysis project Ga0207646, IMG submission 184343) | Corn, switchgrass and miscanthus rhizosphere microbial communities from Kellogg Biological Station, Michigan, USA - KBS K5-50-2 metaG... | ecosystem: Host-associated > Plants > Roots >... | reverse complement strand
GCCGCCGACATCGACCATCGCCACGTCGAGGCCCCTCGTCACAGGGCACTATCATCGGCTCAATGCTGCGATGGCTCACGGCCGGGGAATCACACGGGCCGCAACTGACGGTTGTGATCGAAGGCCTGCCCGCTGGGCTCGCGATCTCAGAGGATGACCTGCGCCGCGACCTCGCCCGCCGTCAAGGAGGCCACGGCCGCGGCGGACGGCAGAAGATCGAGACCGACTTCGCGCGCATCGCCAGCGGGGTGCGGGGCGGATTCACCATCGGCAGTCCGGTGACCCTGGTGCTCGAGAACAAGGACCACGCCAACTGGACGGCTGAGATGACCGCGTCGACCGAGGGCTTCACCCCCAAGCCGGTCACGCGGCTCCGACCAGGCCACGCCGACCTCGCGGGCGCGCTCAAGTACGGCCATACCGACGTCCGGAACGTGCTGGAACGGTCCTCCGCCCGTGAGACCGCAACCCGAGTGGCCGCCGGCGCCGTGGCGCGCAAGCTACTGGGCCTCTTTGGTGTCGAGATCTTCAGCTTCACGCAATCCATCGGCCGCACCGACATCGGCTTCGAAGGCGTCGATGTGGACACGGTCACGGTCGATGAGATCGAAGCGTCGCCGGTGCGCTGCCCCGACCCCGACGCGTCGCAACGGATGGTCGCCGACATCGACGAGGTCGCCGAGAGGGGGGACACGCTTGGCGGGACGTTCCGGGTTATCGCGCGCGGCGTCCCTCTCGGACTGGGGAGCTATGTGCACTGGGACCGCAAGCTCGACGGCCGCCTCGCACAGGCGGTGCTTTCGATCAACGCCATCAAGGGGGTCGAGTTCGGCGCCGGCTTCGAGGGCGCGGCGCGGCCGGGTTCCGAGTTCCACGATCAGATCGACTACGCGGACGGTAGATTTCGGCACCTCACGAACCGCGCGGGAGGCCTCACCGGCGGCGTCACGAACGGCGAGCCGATCGACCTGCGCGTCGCCATCAAACCCATCTCGACGATGAAGAAGCCGATGCAGTCCATCGACCTCAACACCAAAGAGAAGGTGGAGGCTCACTACGAACGGAGCGATGTGTGCGTGGTGCCGGCGGCGGGAGTGATCGGCGAAGCTGTCGTGGCGCTGACGCTCGCGGATGCGTTCCTGGAAAAGTTCGGTGGCGACTCGGTGGCCGAGCTGGAGCGGAACTACCGCTCCTACATGGAGTCCATCGCGCGCTGATCAGCAAGCTCATGACGATGGCCGACGCCATCGAGCGTTTCGTTCCCGATGGTTCGACCGTGGCGATGGGGACTGCGCTCGAACCGTTGATCCCGTTTGCGGCGGGCCACGAGATGATCCGCCAGAGGCGCCGGGACCTGGAGCTGGTCGGACCGATCTCCGACGCGCTGTTCGACCAGCTGATCGGCGCAGGCTGCGTCCGGCGTTTGACGGCGGCGTGGGTGGGCAACGTGTCAGAGGGTTTGGGCCATTGCTACCGGCGGGCTTGCGAGCAGGGCGTCCCTGGAGCGCTCGAGGTGCACGACCACTCCAACTTCTCCATCTCACTGGCGCTTTGGGCCGCGGCCTGGAACGTTCCGAGCCTGCCGACCCGCTCGCTGCTGGGGAGCGACATCCTGCGCACGAATCCGAATCTCTCGGTTGGCTTTGGCCTCGTCCATGTCGGGGCGGTGCGGCCGGACGTCGCCGTCATCCACGTGCAGCGTGCGGATGCGCTGGGGCGCGCGCATGTTTGGGGGCCGCTGGGAATCACCGAGGAGGCTGGGCTGGCCGCGGACAAGGTGATCATCACCTGCGAGGAGCTTGCCGACTCGGGCGTCATCCTCAGCGATCCAAATCGGATCCTGCTGCCGGAGACGAAGGTGGTCGCCGTTGTTCATGAACCGGGCGGGGCCCACCCTTGGCCGGTGCAGGGATATTTCAAGCGCGACCACGCGTTCTATCGTCACTACGCGGAGCAATCGCGGAGCGAAGACGGCTTCGCAAGCTGGATGAAGCGCTGGGTCGTCGACGTGCCCGACCGCGCGTCCTATCTGCAGGGCCTCGATATCGAGAGCCTGCGCATCCATCATCACAAGTACTCGGCTCCGGCCGACTTCGGCGATGAGTGAGGCGCCGTATACGGCGCAGGAGCTGATGGTGGCCGTCGCCTCGCGCGAGATCCAGGACGGCGACCTCGTCTTCGTCGGCATGCGGCTGCCGATCCTCGCTTACGCGGTCGCCCTCGAGACACATGCGCCCAGCGCGCGAGGGCTGTTTGAGGTTGGCCTGATGCGCGACCGGCCCGCCGACGCGTTTCTCGGGACGATGGGCGACCCGCCGAACGTTGCGGGCGCTTTGTGGGCCACGCGAATGTCGAATGCGATGGCGCTGATGGCGCAAGGCCGTGTCGACCTGGGCTTCATCGGTGGCGCGGAGGTGGATCGCTTCGGCAACTTGAACACGTCATACGTGGGCGACCCCGCGCAGCCGACGGTCAAGCTGCCAGGGAGCGGGGGAGGGGCGGACATCGCCATCTTGAGCGGCAGGTGGGTGACTCTGTTGAGCCACGAACGGCGGCGGCTCGTCGAGCGGGTCTCGTTCGTAACCTCGCCCGGCCACGGCGACGGCTCGCCAGGTTGGCGCGAACGCAACGGGCTGCTGGGCGGCGGGCCGGCCGCGATCATCACGACGCTGTGCGTGTTCCGATTCCCCGAAGGCGGAGGGGAGGCATACCTGGACACGGTCCACCCCGGTCACACCGTCGACGAAGTGCGCGAGCAGACGGGGTGGTCGGTGAAGCTCGCCAAAGAGGTGAGTGAGACACCACCGCCCACCGAAGCTGAGTTGAGCGCCGTCCGGAAACGCGATCGCATTACAAAGGATTGACGCGGGCACTATCAACGTCTGACAGCGCCTCTTCATCGTGAGCATTGGCCCGCAAGGGTCGATTTCAAAAGAAGAGGAGACCGACATGAATCCGTTTGCAGCACTCGCAGTCAAGACGTTTGGCGCCGGCACCGCCGCCGCGCTCATCAGCCTGGGCGTCGCCGGCGGCCTCGCGCAGGCCGCATCGCCGACACCGAACCCATCGCCGACCGCGTCCGCCAACCCGACCAAGCCCGACCCGCACAAGGACCGCCGGGTGATATTGGCGGCGGTGTTCGAATCAGAGGCCGACGTCCTCCACATCACGCCCGCCCAGCTTCGTGAGGACTTGCGGAAGGGCCAGAAGGTGTCCGATCTCGCCAAGGACCGTGGCATGACCAAGGACCAGTTCGCGGCCAGGCTGTCCGAAGTCCTCAAGCCGCGCCTGGAGACGCTCGTCGACAAGAAAGAGATCACGCAGGCGCAGGCCGACAAGGTGCTGGACCGGATCACAAAGGGCCATATCCCGTTCTGGGACGGCATCCACCACCACAGTAAATAGCAACGGCATGCCCCCACCCGGCGCCGCCTGATGGCGGCGCCGACCTCCCCACAAGGTGGGGAGGCGGAGTCCCCACCCGGCGCCGCCTGATGGCGGCGCCGACCTCCCCGCATGGCGGGGAGGCGACTTTTCTATTTACCGATCAGCCGCGACCTGACCTTGTTGTCGACGGCGATCTGCTTCCACTTGCGGCGCTCTTCCGAACGCACCCGCGCGTCGCTTCGGGCGGCCACCGCTCGCAGCTCTCGCTGAAGCTTGCGGTAGCTCTCCAGGCGCGCGCCATCCAGCTCGCCTCTTTCGATGGAGGCTTTGATCGCGCAGCCGGGTTCGCTGCGATGCTCGCAATCGTTGAACCGGCAGTCGAGCGCGACCCGCTCGACGTCCTCGAAGAGGTTCTCGAGGCCCTCGTCACCCGTCCATAGCTGCGCCTCCCGCAGCCCGGGCGTGTCGATGATCATCCCGCCTGCCGGAAGCTGGATGAGCTCGCGGTGACTCGTCATGTGGCGGCCTTCTCCGGAGCGATGGACGGTGCGAGTCTTCATCACGTCGGCGCCCGCCATTCTGTTGATCAGGGTGGACTTGCCCACGCCCGAAGGGCCGAGAAGCACGCCGGTTCGCGCGGGCCGCAGCTGCCCGGCCAGCGACTCGACGCCTTCGCCCGTGACCGCGCTTGTGACGATGATCGGAGTCCCCATGGCGATGGCTTCGATCTCTGATCGAAGATCGTCAGCCGAATCCGCGACGTCCGACTTGGTCACCACGATGACCGGCAGCGCTCCGCTCTGCCATGCCATCGTCAAGTAACGCTCGATCCGCCTCGCGTTCACGTCCTGCGCGGACGCGACCACGAAAGCGACATCGACATTCGCGGCGAGGACCTGCTCTTTCGACTCGATCCATGCGACCTTCCGCGAGAAGGCCGTCTTCCGCTCGACCCAGCCATGGATCGTCGCGACAGGTTCGCGATGCCGCAGCGCCACCCAGTCGCCCACGGCCGGCAGCCGGCCTCCGTCGTTGCGCAAATGGCGGCCCGCAGCCGCGCGCAGCGATTCCTCGCCGTCGTGCAGAAGATATTCCGCGCCGAAGTCCGCGATGATACGCGCAGGCGCGAATCCCTCGCGGGCGAACAGCGCAAAACGTTCTTGAAACCAGCCGTCCCAGCCCAACGACCAAAGCTGGGATGCGAATTGAAGGGGCAACTCGAAGTCCTCCGGAAGAAAACGATCGGGCGGAAATCGGTCCGCCCGGACGGAGGAGCTAGAGGCTTGCTCCGGAGGCGGCCGACGGCCGGGAAACGTGCATTTCGTTAACAACCATCGAACTACCTCCTTCTGTATTTATTGAATATGCGCCCTGCGCGCGCCCGGCGCGCGAGGCGACAGCCTATCACGAGCCGGCTGAGTTGTCAGGCTCAGCGGCTCTTGAAGTCCGGCTTGCGCTTTTCCTTGAAGGCGGCGATCCCTTCTTCGGCGTCAGCCGACACGAACACTCGACCTATCGCCTCGCGCTCGATGGCCGCGGCCACATCGAATGGCGCACCGTAACCCAGAGTCATCGAGAGCTTGGCATGGCCGATCGCGACGCCCGGTCCGGCCGCAAGCTTCGACGCATACTCGACCGCTGCTGCGCGGCACGACGTGGCGTCAGGAAACAGCTGGTCCACGATTCCCAGGTCCTTTGCGTCGGACGGGCCCATGGTTTTCGCAGTAGCGATCAGGTCCATCGCTTTAGGCAGGCCCACCAACCGAGGCAGCCGAAGCGTTCCGCCCGATCCTGGGAACAACCCAAGGTTCACCTCCGGCAGGCCAATCTGGTACGAACCTTCGGCGGCGAAACGCAGGTCACACGCGAGCGCAAGCTCCAATCCACCGCCGAGGCAGTGGCCCGCGATGGCCGCGATGAAGACCAGGGGCGTGTTCTCCATCTTTCGGAATGCCTCGTGCGCCATCAGCGCGGTCATGAATCGCGAACGAGGTGAGCCCCCTGCAAATGCGCCGACGTCGGCGCCGGCCGAGAAGAATTTCTCCGACGCGCTTGCCACTACCACCGCGGATTTGATGCTGAGGTCGAGGCGGGCATCGTCGATCGCCCCAGCGAACTCCCTCAGGAATGCGTAGTCGTAGGTGTTCGCCGGCGGCCGGTCGAGCACGATGACACCGACGCCGCCTTCCTTCTCCAGCCTCACACGTGACATTCGCTCACCCTCCTGACAAGTCGGTCGCCTCGATAATAAGTAGCTATGGCAACGATGATCATCGAAAGCGAGCGGACCAAGGCTGCTTCCGGAAAGACGTATGAGGTCCGCAACCCGGCAACGGGCGAGGTCGTGGACGAGGTTCCCGCGGGCGCCGCGGCCGATGTGGACAAGGCGGCCAAGGCGGCCGCGAAGGCGTTTGGGAGCTGGTCCAAGCTTGCTTCCGCCAAGCGGGCCGAGATCCTGCACAAAGCCGCGCGGCACATGCTCGGGAAGGTCGAGGAGATCGCGCCGATCCTGACCAAGGAGCAGGGGAAGACGCTGCTCGAGTCGAGACTCGAAGCTCAGCGATTCGGCGAAAACATCGCATGGTTCGCCGACCTCGCCGACAAGATCCATGGCGAGCACGTTTCTCTTCCCGACACCACCACCTATGGACTGGTCGTGCGCCGGCCCATCGGCGTCACCGGGGCGATCGTTCCGTGGAACTTCCCGCTGACGCTCGCCGCCAACAAGGTGGCGCCGTCGATCGCGGCGGGCAACACGGTCGTGCTCAAGCCCGCGAGCACCACGCCGCTGGCGACGCTCGCGTGCATCGAAGCGCTGATCGAAGGCGGGCTGCCGGAGGGTGTCGTCAACGTCGTCCTCGGCGCAGCCACGGGCGAGGCGATTGTCGACCACCCGCTGATCCGAAAGATCGCACTCACCGGATCCACGCCGACGGGCAAGAAGGTGATGGCTCGAGCGGCGGAGGGCTTGAAGAAGATCACCCTCGAGCTCGGGGGCAGCGATCCCTGCATCGTGCTCGACGATGCCGACCTCGAGGCCGCCGCGCGCGCCATATCGGTCGGCAGGTTCTTCAACTGCGGACAAGCGTGCCTCGCGGTGAAGCGCTTGTACGTCCAGGAAGGCGCGTATGACGCGCTGATGGAGAAGCTCATCGCCCGCGCTTCGAAGCTGAAGCCCGGCAACGGTCTCGACAAGGACAGCCGCATGGGTCCGATGCATACGGAGACGCAGCGCGCCGAGGTGGAGGCCCAGGTCAAGGACGCCGTCGAACGTGGCGCGAAGGTCTTGTTCGGCGGCTCGCGGCCGATGGGCGGCGACTATGAAAAGGGCTGGTTCATCGAGCCGACCATCCTGGAGAACGTTCCCGACGGGGCGCGCATGTGGACCGAGGAGGTGTTCGGGCCGGCCCTGCCGGTGCGGAAGATCAAAGACCTCGACGAGGGGCTCAGGCTGGCGAACGACTCGCCGTTCGGCCTGGGCTCATCGATCTGGACCGCGAGCATGCCCGCCGCGCGACGCGCGGTCGACGAGCTCGAGGCGGGCTACACATGGGTCAACGCGCTGCAGATCGCTCACGACGAGCTGCCCTTCGGCGGCACGAAGCAGTCTGGCTTCGGCAAAGAGCACGGGGTCGAGGCCTTCTACCAGTACACAGAGCAGAAGTCGATCGTCTACGGCGGGGTGTGAGCCATGAAGGCGGGCGTCGGCTCCATCGGAGTGTTGGTCGTGCTGGTCGGCGCTGTGTTCGCCGGCCAGGGCCTCGGCTATATCCCTGGCAGCTTCATGACCGGTGACATGCACTGGTTCTGGATCGGAGGCGCCATGGTCGTGGCCGGTCTGGCGATCCTCGCCGCGACTTTTGTCCGCCGGCCGAACAAGACCTAGGCGGTTCTTCCGTTGAGCCGGTCCCAATGGGACTGGCACTCGACGCACCGCGTCGCCGCAGGCTGGAAGTTGAGCCTCGCGGCCGGGATACGGTGGCCGCAGGTCTCACAAATGCCGTAAGCGCCCTCGCGTACCCGCTCCAGGGCCCGCTCGACCTGCTCGCGGTTCTCGTCCAGCAGATGGACGAGGAGGTCGGTGGTCTGGCGGTCGGACAGGGCTTGCGCAAGGTCGGTGTCTTCGGGGATCGACATGATCACGCCGCCGACGACGTCGGCAAGCGGGCGGTGCAGCCCAGCCTCCTCACCGCACGCGCTGGCGAGCTGCGCCAACGAAAGGCGGCTGGCTTCCAGCCTTTCCTCGGGTGCGTTGTCGGGTCTCTTGCGAATTGCCATTGCAAATACCCCCCTTTCCTCTGTAATACCGCAGCCCGCTACAGTCGGATTCGCTCACACAACGCGGGGGTCGTTCAGCCTACCCGGTCGCTCACAATTAGTCGCCCGTGATTCCAACCAGGCGGATACTGGCAGTTGCGCTGTTCGCGCTCGTCGCGTGCCAGCCAGGCACGAACACTCACCCCGTGCCAAGCGTAGTACAGATTGGCGCGGATCTCCACTGCGCCGGCGGAGACCATGGGTTTGAGGACACCCAGGTCGGGTGGGGCTTTTGCTATCCGGCGACCTGGAAGTACAACGAGCGGGCCCAGTCGATCTCGCCTACCGAGCTGGACCTGACCTTCGACATCACGGACATTCCGTGCGCCTCACCCTCACCAGTCGCGGGCAACGCTTCGCCGCGGCCGGTCTGCTCGCCGGGCGCGGGGCTGTTCGCCTTCATGATCATCTCGACGTATTCACGCGGCAATTCCGCCAATCTCGCCGACTGGGTTCAAGCCAACCTGACCCCGCCGCAGCCGAGCCCGCAGGTCAGCCCGAGCCCGCTGCCCAGCCCGACGCCGATGACGCTGACGCCGATCACCTGGGGGAACTCAACCGAGGCGGCACTGCTGCCCGACGGCCGCCGCATCGCCTTGACGCCGCATCAGGTGGTGATCCTGGACCTCCGCTCCGGGCAGGGCCTCCTCGACCTCGAGGCGCAGATGTCGAAGCGCCTGGGGACGTGGAAGTTCGTCTACTAGGGATTTCTACGAGGGGCGCTTGAACAGGGTCTGCATCTTGATCGCGAGGCCCATGTCGCCTTTGATCTTCAGCTTGCCCTGCATGAAGGCTGAGGTGCCGTCCAGAGCGCCGGTCATGATCTTCACCCAGTCGCCACTGTCAGCCTGAAGCGTCAGGTTCGGCGTCTCCGGCGCGTCGCCCTTGCCCGACTCCGCGGTGCCGTCGTGGATCTTGACCCACCATTTGCCCGCGTCCGCGCCGCTCAGCTCGAACGCGATGGTGGCCTTGGTGCTGCCCGCCTTCTCCGGAATGAGGTACTGGGGCATTGCTTCAACTATCTGGTCTGGTGACATCTGGGCTTCAGACATGCGCTCCCTCCTGAGCAATCGCAGCGGACGACACGCCCATCTTAGACAATGCCAGACCTCGCAGCGACGAGGCCATGACGCACCTGCATGACAACAGAATCAGGAGCCCGATACACATCCGCTGCACTGAACCGGAGTATTCGAAGTCCCGCGCCGATGAGGCCGTTTTGGCGGCGGTTGTCGTCGGCAAGCCGATCGCGATGGTTACCGCCGTCATACTCGATGGCCAGGCGCTCAAGGCGATACAGCAGGTCTGGGCGGCCTAAGAAACGGCCTTGATCGTCGCGGATGGAAACTTGAGCCTCTGGCCGGGGGAGTCCCGCAAGCACGAGGAGCACTCGAAGCCGGGTTTCCATCGCAGACTCAGCCTTAGGCTCTGCCAGATCAGCAACGCGCCGAAGCCGAGCGATGCCGGCGGCTCCCGAATGATTGGCAACGTGATCGCGCACCTGAGCGATGGTGACCAACCCGGCATGAAGGAACATGTCCGCCGCGACAACGCCTTCTGTCAACGGATTTCGGCCTCCGAGGTCGACCACTGTACGGAGTGCTGATGTGACCGGCAGACCGCGGCGGAGGAGGATCTCCTCGCCTGCAAGGGCGGCGCGGCGGACGAACGCGCCGGCACGACGGCCGCTCCCGATTGTTTCCGGGATGGTGACCTCAATTGGATCGCATGGCGCGAGGTCCAGACCGTGCAGCCAAGCAGCGGTTCGTCCGGAGAAGGCTGCGCCGCGCGGCAATCGCCGGGCGAGAGCGGTCAACACGAGGTGCGGGCTTTCCTTTAGACCTATCCAGCGGTAGAGACCTGAGCCCAATGGGCGATAACTGGATCCCCGCAACTTGCCACGCGTGACACCGACAGCACTGGCTTCAGCGGACGTGAACGGGCCGCTCATGAGCGCTGCAGGCACCGAGGGTTTTACGGGCACAACATGAGGTTGGCTTCCTCTGCCAAGAAGAACAACCCGAGCCGTTAACGACGACCAATCGGGCCCAAACGGCGGTATGCACGCGCTCGGATGCAACCATCCTTGCCCGAATGGCGGAATCCCGGGCTAAGCGACAATGCCGGGAACGTGGTTGAGCTGGCGCTGAGCGAAGTCGCCGAGGGGGTGTTCGAGCTTCGCCTGCCCATCCCGTTCGAGGATGGCCTCGTCAACGTCTTCCTGTTCGCGGACGGTGACGACGTCGACCTGCTCGACTGCGGAATGAACTCCGAGGAATCGGTGGACGCCATCCTTGCCGCCGTAAAAGAGCTGGGCGCAAGCAGAATCCGGCGCCTCGTCGTCACTCACATCCACCCCGATCATTACGGCGCGGCGGGCACGCTGGCCGGAGAAGGACGCGCCGACCTCTACCTGCACCGGCTCGAGGTCCCGCTCGTCAACCCACGCTATGTCGAGCTCGAGCATCTCGTGAAGGAGGTCCATATGTACCTCCTCGTCAACGGCGTGCCGGCCGGTGAGGCGGAGGTGCTGAGCAACTCGCAGCGCGCCCTGAGCCAGGTGGTCAGCCCAGCGGAGGCTGCCGTGCAGCTCGATGGGGCGGAGCTGCTCGACATGGGACGCAGGCAGCTTCGGGTGGAGTGGACGCCCGGACACTCGCCGGGGCACATCTGCCTGTTCGAAAGCCACGACAAGCTGCTCTTCGCGGGCGACCACATGCTGCCCGACCTTTCCCCGAACATCGGTCTCCACCCGCAAAGCACCCCCGACCCGCTGCACGAGTACCTCGATGGGCTGGCACGAATGGCCGCGTATGAACCGGCGCTGATCCTGCCCGCCCACGGGCGTCCATTCAAAGACGCGGCGAGCCGGGTCGCCACGCTGGCGGCGCACCACCATCGGCGGCTGGACCAGATTCTCGAGATCGTCGCGGGTGGTGAGAAATCCGCATGGGACGTGGCGCTCGACCTGTGGGGGCCGCGCGAGAACCTCTACGAGAAGCGGCTTGCGCTCCAGGAAGGGCTGGCGCACCTGCAGGCCCTCGCGGTCGAGGGCCGAGTCGTGAAGCTGGTCACGCCCTCCGCGGTGAGGTGGCGGCCGACGACAGAGCTGGCTTGATGCCGAGCGGAAAGAGGTCTGCCGGATAGCAGCCGACGCCGACGACACCCGGTCCCGCATGAGCGCCGACGACGGGGCCGAGCGGCTGGATCATCAAGGTGTCGGCGATCGGCTCCAGCTCGCGGCCCACGCGTTCCGCGGCGGCCTGAGCGTCGGCGTGGCCGACGATGAGGCACACGCCCTTGCCATTGTTGACCTCACGTGTCAGCTCGATCACGCGATTCAGCGCTCGGTCGAATGTGCGCACGCGCTCGAGCGGAGTCACAAGCCCGTCGCGGATGCACAGGACGGGTTTTACCTGGAGCACCGAACCCAGCAGCGCGCTCGCGCGGCCGATGCGGCCGCCGCGCCGCAGGAATTCGAGTGTCGCGACGGAGAAGTACGTGTAGAGCTGCGGGCGCATCGCCAGGACCCGGCTCTCGATGGCGGCAGCGTCGAGGTCCTGCGCCGCCAGCGCCGACGCCACGAGCGCGATGAGTCCCAGCGACATCGACACGACCTCCGAATCGATGACGTGTACCCGCTTCGGGTCGGTCATGTCCGCCGCCTGGCGGGCCGATGCCACGGTGCCGCTCAACTTCTCTGAGATGTGGATCGAGACCACGGCATCGTGGTCGTCGAGCAACGATTGATACGCCTCTGCGAAACGTCCCGCCGACGGCTGCGACGTCGTTGGATGCGCGGTCGCCGTTGGAAGCCTGCGGTAGAACTCTTCAGGCGTGATGTCGACGCCGTCGAGCAGCGATCGGCCGTCCAGGTGAAGAGTCAGAGGCACCACTGTTATCGCTCTCATCGCGGCAAGCGCGAGCGGAAGGTCGGCGGTGGAGTCGGTGACGATGGCGACCGGGCGCCTGCTCAACTGAAGTGTTCCTCTTCGTCGTGCTGGGCCTTGCGGTGGTGGAACAGCCGGCGCTCGAGAGGCCTGATCGCCACGAGCGTCACAAGCACCAGCACCGTCGTGAAGATCCCTATCCACAAATATCCGAAGCCGACGACCATGCCCATCGCCGCTACGACCCAGATCGAAGCCGCCGTTGTGAGTCCCCTTACCTCGACGCCCTGCCTGAGAATCGCCCCGGCGCCCAGGAAACCCACGCCGGTCACGATCTGCGCGGCGATGCGGGTGGGATCGGTTCGGTTACCGAAGACCGGCTCGAGGCCGACCGCGGTGAACAGGCACGCGCCCACGCCGACCAGGGCCATCGTGCGGATGCCTGCCGCATGACCATGCCACTCGCGCTCCGAGCCGATGATGATCGCGAGGATGAGGGTGACGACGATTCGAAGGGCGAAATCCAGATCGCCGCTGACTGGCAGCGGCTTTAGCCTCGGCCCGGGCGACCGCCGGGTTCGTCCTTGGCCTTGGGCTCGTCGGGGAGCTCCGGCAGGTCAAGGCTGTTGACGAAGTCGCGGAACACCGCCAGGCGCTCATCGTCGATGGGCGTCTCGGTTTTTTCTTTGTCGTCTGACGACTCGTCGGCCTCGGGGATGATGCCCGCCGCCTCCATCACCTCTGTGGCGACGAAGATCGGGCACTCCATCCGAACAGCGAGCGCGATGGCGTCCGAAGGCCTGGCGTCGAAGTCGAGGTCGCGTCCGTTCTGCTTCACATACAGGCGCGCGTAGAAGACCTGGTCGGCCAGGCGGGTGACGACGATGCGCTTGACGCTGATGCCGAGATCGCCGAAGGCGGTGGCCATCAAATCGTGGGTGAGCGGGCGCCCCAGCGGGTTGCCTGAGATCTTGGTCGCGATCGCCTGGGCCTCGAAAGACCCGATCCAGATCGGGAGGTACCTGTCGGCCTCCTTCTCTTTCAGGATCACCAGGTGCTGTGCCGTCGGCATGTGGATCCGGATGCTGTCGACCGAGACCTCGATGAGGTTTTTCATCCTCGGGCCCATTCTACCCCTGGGGCTTCTGAGCACCCCCTGTTTCAGATGGAGTGTCCTGCCAGGCCTCCGTAGAATCCAAACGTGGCGAAGGGGAAGCGTGGGCGCCTGGTTCTGATCGACGCCCACAGCCTCATTTACAGGGCGTTTTTCGCGCTGCCGCCGATGAGCACGTCGGACGGGCAGGTGACGAACGCGGTGTACGGCTTCACGTCCATGCTCGCCATCGTCCTGGCCTCACGCCCCGAGTTCGCCGCTGCCGCCTTCGACCTCAGCGCGCCCACCTTCCGCTCGCAGGAGTACGAGGAGTACAAGGCGGGCCGGCGCGCCATGCCCGAAGACCTGCGCCCGCAGATCGAGAAGGTGCGCGACGTCCTGGAGTCGTTCTCGATACCGATCTACAGCGTGGAGGGCTTCGAGGCCGACGACGTCATCGGCACGCTGGCGCGCATAGCCGAGGAGCGCGGGCACGCGGTCACGATCGTGTCGGGTGACCTCGACTGCCTGCAGCTCGTCACCGAGTCGGTGGAGGCGCTGGTGCCCCGGCGGGGAATCACGGACACGTTCGTCTATGGACCCGACCAGGTCCGGCAGCGCTACGGTTTCGAGCCGCCGCAGCTGATCGACTTCAAGGCGCTGCGGGGAGACACCTCCGACAACATCCCCGGGGTCCCCGGCGTCGGCGACAAGACCGCCGCCAAGCTGGTCCAGGACTTCGGTTCTGTGGAAGCCATCCTGGAGCGGGTCGGTGAGCTGCCAGAGGGGCGGTTGAAGAAGTCGCTCATCGAGCATGCCGACAAGATCCGGCTCGGCAAGCGGATGGTCACGATCGTCCGCGACGTGCCTGTCGAGCTCGACCTGGAGCGCTCGCGCTGGACTCGCTACGACTACGACAAGGTGCGGACGGTTTTCGACCGGCTCGAGTTCCGCCAGCTCCTGAGCCGCTTCCCGCCGCCGGATCAGGTGCCGGTGCAGCCCACCCTCACATTCGAGACCGCGCCGCGAACCGAGGGGGTGAAGATCGTCGATGATGCCTCCGAAGCCGCGAGCCTCGTCGCCGGCGCGACCGACGTAGGCGTGTTCGCCTTCACGGAAACCGCGGGTCGCGGCGCACGCACCAGCGGTCTGGGCGTGGCGACCGGGCGCGACACGTTCTACGTGGCGCATCCGGACGCGATGGACGCGGTCGCCAGCGAGCTGACCGAGGGCAAGCCGATCAGCGGCCACGACGCCAAGGAGACGGAGCTGGCCCTGCGAGCGCTGGGTGGGGGAACGCGCGAGTGGGCATTCAGCACGTTTCTGGCCGCGTACCTGCTGGGCGCGGGATCGCGCGATCCTCGGCTCGAAGATCTCGCGCGTGAGTTCCTCGACGTCACCCTCGTGAGCACTGAACAGCTGCTGGGCACCGGTCGAGCCGCACGCAAGCCCGCCGACGTCGCAGTCGATGAGGCCGCGGAGTTCGCAGCCCGCCGCGCTGAAGCCATCCTCAATTTGAGGCCTCGGCTCGAAGCGGAGATGCGGAACCTCGGCGTCGACTACCTGTTCCACGAAATCGAGCTGCCTCTCGCCGGAGTGCTGGCGGACATGGAGTCGGAGGGCGTCGCCATCGACGTCCCTTACCTCAAGGCGATGCAGGAAGAGCTGGGCACTCAGCTCGCGGCCATCGAAGCCGAGGTCGAGCAAGTGGCCGGCCAGAAGTTCAACCTCGGGGCTCCGCAGCAGCTGGCGAAGGTGCTCTTCGAGGACCTGAGACTGCCCGTCGGCAAGCGGACGAAGACGGGCTACTCGACCGACGCCGACACGCTCGAGGCGCTGCGCGACAAGCACCCGATCGTCGGCCTGATCCTCGAACACAGGCAGCTGTCGAAGCTCAAGTCGACCTACGTGGATGCGCTTCCGCAGCTGGTCGACCCGCTGACCGGCCGGGTCCACACGTCATTCGGGCAGGCAAGTACCGCGACCGGAAGACTCTCGTCATCCAACCCGAACCTCATGAACATCCCCATTCGCACGGAACTGGGGCAGCGGATCCGCCGTGCATTCAAGGCGAGCCGCCCGGGGCACGTCATGGTGTCGGCCGACTACTCGCAGATCGAGCTGCGCATCGCCGCGCATCTGAGTGGCGATCCCAATCTCATGAACGCTTTCAAGGCGGGGTACGACATCCACACCGCGACCGCCGCGGCGGTGTTCAAGGTCCCGATCGAGTCGGTGGACCGCGATCAGAGAAGGCTCGCGAAGGTCGCGAACTTCGGCTCGATCTATGGCCAGGGCGAGTACGGGCTCTCGCAGCAGCTCGGCATCACAGGCGACGTGGCGCGCGAGTTTCTCGCCCAGTACTGGTCGACGTACTCACGCCTGCGGGAATACCTCGACGACGTGAAGCGCAAGGCGCGCGAGGAGGGCTTCGTCGTCAGCGCGACCGGAAGGCGGCGGGCGATCCCGGACCTGCGATCGCCCAACTTTCAGCTGCGCAGCGCCGCCGAACGGATGGCGATCAACTTTCCGATGCAATCGCTGGCCGCGGACATCATCAAGATCGCGATGGTGCGCTTGCAGCGCGAGATCGAGGCCGACAACATCGAGGGCCGCATGCTTCTTCAGGTGCACGACGAGCTCCTCTTCGAGGTTCCGGAAACTGAGCTGGATCAGTTTGCGGAGAAGGTCCCTCGCATCATGACCGGCGCGTATGAGCTCGAAACCGGGATCGAGGTGGAGACGAAGGTCGGGCCTAATTGGGCGGACATGAGAAAGCTCGCGGTGGTGCGGGTTTAATGCCGGAGCTTCCTGAAGTCGAGACCATCGTTGCGGATCTGCGGCCCCACCTCGTCGGTCGAACGATCGTGCACTGCGAGCTGCGTTTTCCATCGATCGTCCGGCACCCAGAGCCGGAGACGTTCATCGACTCCATCACCGGATTGCGCATTGAAGCAGTGGGCCGGCGCGGAAAGTTCATCTTCATTGCGCTGGGTGAAGGGCGATTGCTCGTGGTCCATCTCGGCATGACCGGTCAGCTTCGCCTCGTCGACGCCGCCACCGAGATCCCGAATCACACTCACGCGATCTTCGACCTCGACGATGGAAAGCAGCTTCGGTACCGGGACCCTCGCCGTTTCGGGCGGTTGCTCCTCGGCACTCAAGACGAGCTGCTGATCTCGGGGACGCTCCCCAAGCTCGGACCGGAACCCATCGATCCGACCTTCGACGCGGAAGCATTGTTCGAACGCTTTCGGCGCCGGCGTGCACCGGTGAAGGCAGTGCTGCTCGACCAGTCGACCGTAGCGGGCGTCGGCAACATCTACGCCGACGAATCCCTGCATCGCGCCAAGCTCAGGCCGGATCGCGCGGCCGGAAGCTTGAGCCGGAAATCGGTGCGGCGTCTGCATGAATCGCTCCGCGACTCCCTGGAGGTCGCGATCCGCAATCGCGGCAGCTCCGTCGACACGTATCGCGACGCGTGGGGAGACATGGGCAGCCAGCAGGAGGAGCTTCTCGTTTACGGGCGCGCGGGCGAGCCCTGCCTCACGTGCGGCCGCCCGCTGTCAATCGTTCGCATCGCGGGACGCTCCACCGTGTTCTGCCGCCGTTGCCAGCACTGAGAGCGCGGCTTATAGCCGCTTCAGTTCTCGCGGTCGCATTCGTGGCCTTGACCATGGCGCTCGCGGCCGGCGCACTCAACACGCTGGACAAGCAGGTCTTGCAGGCGATGTCGAGCCTGTGGAGCGAGCCGCTGCATCCCCTGTTCCAGGCCATCGCCGAGCTGGGCGGTCTCGAGGTGACGACCCTGTTGATGATCGGGCTCGCGGTGTTCCTCATCCGCGGAGGTTTCGGAGCCGACGCCTGGGTGGTGCTTGTGTTCGTCGCGGCGCAGGTGCTCGAGGTGCTCTACAAAGCCAACCTGCACCACCTGGGACCGCCGCGCAGCGTGTCGCACGCGGACGGCCCGAGCGTCACCGAGCTCGTCTCGAGCAACGGGCCTCTCGCCAACAGCTTTCCAAGCGGCCACATGGTGCGAGCGGTGATCGCGTACGGCCTGATCGCGTTCGTCGTGCAGCGCTTGGCGCCGTGGCCGCTCGCACGCTCGCTCGCGATTCCGGCTGCGACCGCGATCATTGTGCTGGTCGCCTTCGATCGTTTGTATCTCGACGTGCACTGGGAGTCGGACGTGGTCGGTGGGGTGCTGCTCGGCGCGATCGGCCTCGTCGCGGGGACGGTCTGGCTGGACCGACCCCTCACCACCGACAATTAGGGGCGCAATGGAAGATCGCCCGGTGATGATCCTGGTCACGACCGGCGGCCGCAACGACGCCGAGCGCCTGGGCGAAGGCCTGGTCGTCGAGCACCTGGCCGGCTGCTGCACGGTGATTCCGATGGTCCATTCCTTCTATTACTGGGAGGAGCAGCTCCGGCGCGAACACGAGTCGCTCCTGCTCGTCAAGACCGTCGAGTCACGTGCCAAGGCGGTCCAGGAGTACGTCCGCAAGAACCACGCCTACGAGCTGCCCGAGATCATCCAGATCGCCATCGAAGACGGGCTGCCCAGATATCTGCAGTGGCTCGCAGAGCAGGTGTCGGAAAGAACGGTATAACCGGGGTCGCGGGCGTTAAGTGAACACTTAGACTCTCATGGGTTGGCGACCGCAGTTGACGATCGCGGGGGGCGTCGTTCGGGCGGCAAGCGTCGCCAGCGAAAGCGTGCCGCGGCGCGGGAGATCAAGATCGCGCCGGTAGAAGCGGTTCAGCCCGAACCCCCGGACGACCTCGAGACTCTGGCCAAGACGGTCGCGGTGATGGCCGCTCCGGAACCTGAGGCGCTTCTCCCGGAGAGCCCCGTCGAGTCGCCGGACCTGGCGCCGGCGGTCCTGCTGCCGGAAACCGAGGCCCCTGCGGCGGAGGAGTTCACGGACCTCCTCGGCCAGGCGGTCGGGATCCGGCTCGATTCGGTGTGGCGCGAGTTCGGCGGCCGCGACGAGATGCACGTCACCGCCCTGAAAGACATCTCGCTGCAGATAGGACCCTGCGAGTTCGTGTCGATCGTCGGCCCTTCCGGCTGCGGGAAGACGACGCTGCTGTCCCTCATAGGTGCCCTCGACAAGCCGACGTCCGGCCATGTCTACGCGGCCGGGCTGCCGGTCGACCAGCTGTCCGACGGCGACGCCGCGAACTATCGCCTGCAGCGGGTCAGCACAATCTTCCAGACCTTCAACCTGATCCCGTCGATGTCCGCCGAGGCCAACGTGGCGCTTCCGCTCACGCTCGCGGGGATCGAGCTCGACGAGCGGACGAAGAGGGCTCGACACCTCCTCAAGCTGGTCGGACTTACCGACCGCGCGAAAACGCGGGTGAGCCGGCTGTCGGGTGGCGAGCAGCAGAAGGTGGCGGTGGCCAGGGCGCTGGCGAACCGGCCGGGTCTGATCCTCGCTGACGAGCCCACCGGCAGCCTCGACACCGCTGCCGGCGAAGTCATCCTGAAACTCCTGGAGGACCTGAACCGGCGCGGAGCCACGGTCGTGCTGGTCACCCATGACCCCCAGGTCGCACGCCGCGCGCACCGGGTGATCCGGATGGTCGACGGGCGCGCCATCGAGCTGGACCGTGGCAAGGACACGATCCGCAACCAGGACCCCGTCACTCCGCCCAACAGGCTCCACTGGCGAGACACGCTCAAGGTGGGCATGCGCGGGACGGCCCGGAGGCCGCTGCGAACTTTGCTCACGACCGCCGGCGTCGCGATCGGAATCGCTGTGATGACGCTCATCGCCGCCCTCGCCGGCGGGTTGCAGGGAGCGCTCTCGTCGCCTGCGCTGGCGCGCAGCCAGCTGCATCAGGTCGCGGTCTACCCCTCGGGTGACGCCCCTGCCGGCTTCGGCTCCGGCACGCTCACTACGCTGAGCAGGCTGCAGCACGTGCGGGCGGCATGGGGCGAGGTCGCCATGACCGGAACGTTCCTCGTCGAAGGTGCGTCCACCGCCTCCGTGGTGGCGCCTCCAGGTGCACTCGTCTCGCTTCCGCCCAAGAGCACATCACCAGTCATGAACACGATCGCCGGACGCATGCCGGCCTCTGATTCGGCGACCGAGGTCGTGCTCACGGACCGGACCGCCACGGCCCTCGGTTTCCTGAATCCGGCCTGGGCCATCGGCTCGACAGTCGACTACAACGCCACCTCGGGGACTCTGGTCGTGTCGGGTCCGCCGGCCAACCCGGTTGACCACCAGCTTGTCCTTCCCCTCCAGGTCGTAGGCATCATCTCGACCAAGTACATGCCCGCGGGCGCCCCTGGCGGCATGGTGCCCTACTCACTGGCCAAGGACTACTGGACGCGGCTGGCGCAGAACAACGGCTGGAAGAACGGCGAGTTCGCCAACATCACCCTGCTCGCGGACTCGGGAGGCGCGGTCGACGGCCTGCGCAACCGCGTCACCGTGCTCGGCTTCCAGGCCCAGAGCTTCGGTGATCTCTTCCGCGGATTCGAGGACCTGCTCAGCCGGCTGCGCATCGCGCTCCTGGCACTTGCCGTGGTCGCGCTCCTGCTGGCGTGCCTCGGGATCGCCAACACGATGTACAGCGCCGTGCTGGAACGAACCAAGGAAATCGGTGTTCTGAAGGCGCTGGGGGCGAGGTCGCATGACGTGCTCCTGCTGTTCGTCGCGGAGGCGGCGGTGATCGGCCTCGCCGGCGGCATAATCGGAACGCTGGGCGCCGTCGCCCTGGCGCAGGCCGGCAACGCAGCTGTCGACCGGTTGGCCCAGAGCGTCGCCGGCGCCGGCATCGAGGTGTTCAGGACCGACGTGCTCATCGCCATCGTCGCGCTCCTCGTGGCTGTGATCATCAGCACCGGGAGCGGCCTGCTGCCGGCCGTGCGCGCCGCACGCCAGGATCCGAGTCGAGCGCTGCGGTACGAATAGCTAAGCTCAGAACGCCGTGAGGGCGTCCACGTATCCGCTGGTCGATGCTGATGAAGCGGCGGCGCTCGTCCTGGAACGTACGCAGGTGCTCGGCGTCGAACGCCGGAGCCTGGATGAAAGCGCGGGTCGGGTGCTGGCCGAAGACCTGATCGCTCCATCGGCGCTGCCCGCGTTTCCGTCCAGCGCCGTCGACGGGTACGCGGTGCGATCGAGCGATGCGGGGCGCACGCTGCGCGTGATCGGCGAATCGGCGGCGGGCCGTCCATTTGCCGGGCCGGTCGCGCCGGGCACCGCCGCACGAGTTCTGACCGGGGGCGTGGTGCCGGAGGGCGCCGACTGCGTCGTCATGGTCGAGGACGTGCACGTCGACGGCGAGGCGGTGACGGTGCCGTCACCGCTTCGGGCCGGCACGAACTACCACAAGGTGGGCGACGATGTGCACGAAGGCGATCGCGTCCTCAGCGCGGGAACTCAGCTCGGGGCGGCGGAGATCGGGATCGCCGCCGCGATCGGGCAGGCGACGCTGGCGGTGCGCCGGCGCCCGCGAGTCGCCTTGATGTCGACGGGCGACGAGCTCGTCGAGGTGGGGAAGAGGGCCGCTCCTGGCCAGATCCCCGACTCAAATCGTTGGGCCTTGCTCGCCGCGCTGCGCGAGGCCGGCGCTGACGTGAACCTCCTCGGCATCGCGCCGGACGAGCCTGAGGCGCTGCGTAGGCTCGTGGTCGATGCGTTGGAGAGCGCGGACGTGCTGGTGACCTCGGGCGGCGTGTCGGTGGGGACGCATGACCTGGTGAAACCGCTCCTCGAATCCCTTGGGACGGTGCACGTTGGCCGCGTGAAGCTGAAGCCTGGAAAGCCGTTCACGTTCGCAACGCTGCCGCACGACAAGCTGGCGTTCGGGCTTCCCGGCTTCCCCGTCTCGTCACTCGTGACCTTTGAGGTCTTCGTCCGACCCGCGCTTCGCAAGCTCCAAGGATTTGCTCGGCTCCAGCGCCCGACCCTGCCGGTGCGGCTTGGTTACGACGCGCGCGCGACAGCAGACCGCACCGAGTACCAGCGGGTGACACTCCGGCGCGACGGCGCCGAGCTGGTGGCCGAGACTACCGGGTCCCAGTCCTCATCGCGCTTGCTGTCTCTCGCCGGCGCCAACGCCCTGGTCCGCATTGCGCCCGGGGACCTGGGCGTCAAGGCCGGCACGATCGTGGAGGCGATCGTCCTGGCCCTGCCCTGACGTTGGCCGCGCCAGCTCCTCTTCCACCCGGCGCTCGCGGCGCCGGTTCGCCTCTTCACGGACGTCGCGACGAATTTCACGCGCGGTGCGCCTAGCCATGTTTGTATAACGCCCCGCCAAAAAGAGCTCCCCACCTGGGACGTCATTCGAACGTCCGTTCGACTTAGAATTAAGAGTCCCATGCCCTCCCGCTTTCGTGTCGACGCACCCTTCAAGCCCGCCGGCGACCAGCCCGAAGCGATCGCGCAGCTGGTCGAAGGCGTGCAGTCCGGCCTCACGCAGCAGGTCCTCCTGGGCGTCACCGGGAGCGGCAAGACGAACGTCATGGCGTGGGCCGTGGAGCAGCTCCAGCGCCCCGTCCTGGTCCTGAGCCCCAACAAGACGCTCGCGGCGCAGCTGTGCGCGGAGTTCCGCCGCCTGCTGCCGGACAACGCGGTCGAATACTTCGTGAGCTACTACGACTACTACCAACCCGAGGCCTACATCGCGCGCACGGACACGTACATCGAGAAGGACTCGAGCCGGAATGACGAGATCGATCGAATGCGCCACTCGGCGACGTCGTCTCTGATCACGCGACGCGATGTCCTCGTCGTCGCCAGCATCAGCTGCATCTACGGCATCGGCTCGGTCGAGGACTACATGGGCGAAGCGCTGAAGGTCGAGAAGGGCCAATCGATCCGCCGCGAGGTCTTCCTCCGCAAGCTCACCGAGATGCTCTACGAACGCAACGACTACGACCTCGCGCGCCTGCGCTTTCGCGTGCGCGGCGATGTCGTCGACCTCGTCCCGGCCAACGAAGAGAAGGTGTATCGCGTCGAATTCTTCGGCGACGAGATCGAGCGCATCCAGGAGCTGGACGCGGTCACTGGCGAGATCCTCGGCGCCCGCAACCAGTTCACCGTCTTTCCCGCGTCCCACTACGTGACTCCAGCGGACAAGCTCCGGCTCGCGATGGTGGACATCGAGGCTGAGCTCGAGGAGCGTTGCAAGTGGTTCGAGGAGCATGGGCGCCTTCTCGAGGCGCAGCGCCTGCGCCAGCGCACGAACTTCGACCTCGAGATGCTGCGCGAGACCGGCACGTGCGCCGGCATCGAGAACTACTCGCTGCACCTGACGCGTCGCCAGCCCGGCGAGGCTCCGTACACGCTGATGGACTTCCTGCCCGACGACACGATCATCTTCGTCGACGAGTCGCACGTGGCCGTGCCACAGATCGGCGGCATGCTCGGTAGTGACCGCTCACGCAAGGCGGCGCTGGTGGAGTACGGCTTCCGCCTGCCGAGCGCGTTCGACAACCGCCCGCTGAGCTTCGACGAGTGGGAGGAGCGCGCGCACAACGTCGTCTACGTTTCCGCTACGCCGGGCGACTACGAGATGCGGCGCTCGCAGCGCACCGTGGAGATGGTGGTGCGGCCGACAGGCCTCGTCGATCCGACGGTCGAGGTTCGCCCGACCAACGGACAGATCGACGACCTGCTGGCGGAGGTCAAGAAGCGCGCCGAGCTTGGCCATCGCTCGCTGGTGACCACGTTGACGAAGCGGTTTGCGGAGGACCTCGCGGACTACCTCCGCGAGTACGGCGTCAAGGTCCGCTACCTTCATTCGGAGCTCGACGCGATGGAGCGCATCGATGTGCTTCGCGACCTGCGCACCGGCGCGGTCGACGTTGTGGTCGGCATCAACCTGCTGCGCGAGGGTCTCGACCTGCCCGAGGTGGCGTTCATCGGCATCCTGGACGCCGACAAAGAGGGCTACCTCCGCGCGTATCGGTCGTTCATCCAGATCATCGGCCGGGCCGCGCGCAACGTCGAAGGCCACGTTGTGATGTACGCGGACCAGATCACCGATTCGATGCGCATGGCGCTGGACGAAACGGAGCGCCGCCGCAACCGGCAGATCGCATATAACGCCGAGCGCGGCATCACGCCCGAGTCCGTGAAGAAGGCGATCTACGCCATCGATCTCCAGGACAAGGACATACAGGCGGATGCGGTGGAGCTGATGATCGGAGCCGGAGTCCCGCGTGAGGACCTGCTGGCCATCGTGCGCGACCTCGAGAAGGAGATGCGCCGCTTGTCGAAGGAGCTGCAGTTCGAGGACGCGGCGCGCGTGCGCGACCGGATCATTGCCCTGCGTAAGCGGCTGTCGGGCGAGGAGCAGGGCAAGGAAGACGACTCCGACGTGGCGCTCGCGATCGCCGCGGCCCCGAAGCAACGGACCACGGTCCGGAACTGGAGGAAAACGCGACGGGGCCCGTAAAGAACGTGCACCGCGCACAAGCGCTGCTCTCTGCTCGGCCCGATGGATGGATGGAGACGCTCGGCGCGCGCATCACCGAGGCCGAGCCGGGGCGGGTGGTGCTCGAGCTTGACGCCGGTCCACAGCACCGGCACGGTGGCGGCGTCGTGCAGGGTGGCGTCATCACGCAGATCGCCGACGCGGCGATGGGTATGTCGCTGGCCACGCTCCAGGAAGAGGGCGTCTGGAACACGACCATCGAGCTGAAGATCAACTTCCTGCGCCCGGTCGTCGAAGGGCGATTACGTGCGGTGGGTCGGGTCGTCGAGATGAAGCAGACGCTGCTGTTCGGCGAGGCTGACGTCGTCGACGACCGCGGCCGGCTGATCGCTCGCGCGTCTTCGACCTGCATGCCCCTGCCGGAGGGACAGGGCCGTGAATAAGAAAGTCGCCTCCCCACCCCGTGGGGAGGTACCGCGAACTCCAGGGGTCCCCGCGAAGTCGAAGACTTCGTGGGGTAAAAGCGGGGGTGGGGACCAGGCAACATCGCGCGCGTGGGCCTGGCTTGGGTTGAGGCTCATCGAAACCGGCGAGGGCACCGCTGTGGTGGAAATGACCACCACGGAAGACATGGCCAACCACGCCGGTTTCGTGCACGGTGGGATGATCAGCACGCTGGCCGACTCCGCCATGGGGCGTTCGGTGCGCACGCTGAAGCCCGGGGTCGTGCGCGCCATGAGCTTCGACCTGAAGCTCAACTTCATCAACGCGGCCAAGGTCGGCGAGGACCTGACGGCATCTGGCCACGTGATCCACGCCGGGCGGCGGACTGTCGTCACGGAGTGCCGGGTTGAAGGCAGAGATGGCAGGCTGGTGGCGACGGCCAGCGCGACGTTTGCGGTAACGAGAGAAAAGGAATAACCCAGGGTTCGAATGCCGACTGACCAGATAACGATTCGAGGGGCCCGCGAGCACAACCTCAAGAACGTCACGCTGTCGATCCCCCGAGACAAGCTGGTCGTGTTCACGGGGCTGTCGGGGTCGGGCAAGTCCTCGCTCGCCTTCGACACGATCTATGCCGAGGGGCAGCGCCGGTACGTGGAGTCGCTGTCCGCATACGCCCGGCAGTTCCTCGGCCAGATGGAGAAGCCGGACGTCGACGTCATCGAGGGTTTGTCGCCGGCGATCTCGATCGACCAGAAGGGAACGTCGAAGAACCCGCGTTCCACGGTGGGCACGGTCACCGAGGTGTACGACTACCTCCGGCTGCTGTACGCGCGGGTGGGCCATCCGCACTGCCCGGTGTGCGGTCGCGAGGTGCGCAGGCAGACCGTCGAGCAGATGGCGGACCACGTCGAGAAGCTGCCTAAGGGGATGCGCGTGATGGTCCTCGGCCCGGTGGTCAAGGGCCGCAAGGGCGAGTACAGGTCGCTGATCGAAGACGTGCGCAAGTCGGGTTTCGTGCGCGTTCGCGTGGACGGCAGCCTGTACGAGCTCGGCGAGCAGATCCCGATGGACAAGAACAAGAAGCACGACATCCAGGTCGTCGTCGACCGCATCGTGGTCGGGCCGGACCAGCGAACGCGGCTGGTCGATTCGATCGAGACCGCGGCGAGGCTGGGCGGCGGGTCGGTGATCATCGTGCCCGCGGAAGGGGACGAGCTGCAGATGTCTCAGGACTACGCGTGTCCGTACGACGGGACGAACGTGCCCGAACCCGAGCCGCGCAACTTCTCGTTCAACAGCCCGCATGGAGCCTGCCCGGTGTGCACGGGCATCGGGTCGCAGCTTGTCGTCGACGGAGACCTGGTGGTTCCGGACCCTTCGCTCTCATTGCGCGAAGGCGCGATCGCAGCGTGGAGCAAATCGCAGTTCTTCTATCCCGAGCTGCTCGAGTCCGTCAGCAAGTACTTCGGGATCGACATGGACAAGCCGTGGTCGAAGCTCAGCAAGCAGCACCAGAACGTGCTGCTCAACGGCACCGGCGACAAGAAGATCCGGTTCGGTTACAAGAACCAGTACGGGCACGAGCGCTGGTACGAGGCGCCGTTCGAGGGCGTTGTCGCGAACCTTCAGCGCCGGTACGAGGAGACGCAGTCCGACTTCCTCAAGGCCGAGCTGGAGCGCTACATGTCGGACAAGCCGTGCCCGGCGTGCAAAGGACGCCGTTTGAAGCCCGAGTCGCTGGCGGTGACCGTCGCCGATCGCAACATCGCCGATGTGTGCGCGCTGTCGATCAGTGCGACCATCGACTTCTTCGACAAGCTTTCGCTCACGGATCGTGAGCAGCTGATCGCGCGGGGGATCATGAAGGAGATCCGCGAGCGGCTCGAGTTCATGATCGACGTGGGGCTCGAGTACCTGACCGTCGAGCGCGCGGCGAACACGCTCTCGGGCGGCGAGTCGCAGCGAATCCGGCTCGCGACCCAGATCGGGTCCAAGCTGATGGGGGTCCTGTACATCCTCGACGAGCCGTCGATCGGACTCCATCAGCGGGACAACCGCAGGTTGATCAATACGCTGCTCAGGCTCCGCGACCTCGGCAATACGCTGATCGTGGTCGAGCACGACGAGGAGACGATTCGTTCGGCCGACTACATGGTCGACATTGGGCCGGCCGCGGGCGAGCACGGGGGCGAGATCATCGCGGCCGGGCCGGTCGAGCAGGTGATCAACGATCCGAACTCGATCACGGCCGCGTACCTGCGTGGCGACAAGGAGATCCCGATGCCGTCGAGAAGGCGCGCGGGAAACGGCAAGAAGCTGGTGATCCGAGGCGCTCGGGCGAACAACCTGAAGGACGTCGACGTCGCGATCCCGCTCGGCACGTTCGTGGCGGTGTCGGGCGTGAGCGGGTCCGGCAAGTCGTCGCTGGTGACAGACATCCTGAGCCGCAAGGTGGCGCAGTACTTCTACAGGGCGAAGGACAAGCCGGGGCCGCATCGGGCGGTCGAAGGTCTGGAGCATCTCGACAAGGCGATCGACATCGACCAGTCGCCGATCGGGCGGACGCCGCGTTCCAACCCGGCGACGTACACGGGGATGTTCACGTACATGCGCGAGCTGTTCGCGAGCTTGCCCGAAGCGAAGATGCGCGGATACAAGCCGGGGCGGTTCAGCTTCAACGTTAAGGGCGGGCGATGCGAGGCGTGCCAGGGCGACGGGATCATCCAGATCGAGATGCACTTCTTGCCCGATGTGTACGTTCCGTGCGAGGTCTGTCACGGCACGCGCTACTCGCGCGAGGTCCAGGAGGTCAAGTTCCGCAGCCACTCGATCTCCGACGTCCTCGAGCTCACGGTCGACGAGGCGCTCGAGGTTTTCGAGAACGTGCCCAGGATCAAGGTCAAGCTGCGGACGCTGCACGACGTCGGCCTTGGCTACATCCGTCTCGGCCAGCCGGCGACGCAGCTTTCAGGTGGTGAGGCGCAGCGCGTGAAGCTGTCGGCAGAGCTGTCGCGTCGCGACACCGGCCGCACGCTGTACCTGCTCGATGAGCCGACGACCGGCCTGCATTACGCGGACGTCGAGCGACTGCTGCAGGTGCTGCACCGGCTCGTCGATCATGGCAACACGGTGGTCGTCATCGAGCACAACCTGGACGTGCTCAAGACGGCGGACTGGCTCATCGACCTCGGTCCAGAAGGCGGTGACAAAGGAGGCTTCGTGATCGCCGAAGGCACGCCGGAGGATCTGGCGGTGCAGCCCGATTCGGCGACCGGCCAGTACCTCCGCCGGATCCTGGAGAAGAAGGGCCGCCTCAATGGGGCCGTCAAGGCCAGGCGCCCGGCCAAGACCGCAGCCCGCAGCCGCGTCGCCGTCTAAGACAGGACCTCCAGCTGCAACAAAGACGGGCGGGCGGCTACGGCGACCTGATGCGCGTGCCCGGATTTGCGCGCCTGTACACCGGCCTGCTCCTCGGCCGAATGGGCGGTTCAATGATGTTCGTCGCGCTGGTCCTCTTCGTGCTGCAGCGCTATCACTCGCCGCAGCTCGCGGGCGCGACCGCATTCATGGCCGCGCTGCCGGGAATCGTAGTGTCGCCCGTCGCGGGGGCGCTTCTCGATCGGTATGGGCGTGCCCGGCTGGTAACCCTCGACTACGCCCTGGCCGCCGTCGCGCTCGGCTCCATAGCCGGCCTTTCGGCGCTGCATGCGCTTCCCGCGCCGGTTCTTCTCGCAATCGTCGCGGTCGCGTCGCTCACCAACCCACTCAGCTGGGCCGGTGCCCGTTCACTCTTTCCAATTCTGGCTCCGCGTCATCTCTGGGAGCACGCGAACGGGCTGGACAGCAGCGGCCATGTCATTGCCACGTTGATCGCGTCGCCACTGGCCGGGACTCTGGTGGCGTTTGTCGGTGGCGAGTGGGCGCTGGCCGCGACCGGGTTGGTGTACGTCGCCGCGGCCGCCATCATGGTCCGCCTCTCCGACCCGCCGAACAAAGCGGTCCAGACCGGATCGGTGCTGAGGAACTCGTGGCTCGGGCTCCGCTACATGGTGCGCAACCCGACCCTTCGCGGGCTCGCATTGACTCTGAGCACCTACAACATCGGCAACGGAATCATCGTCATCGCGGTGCCCGTGCTCGTCCTGGGGCGGCTCCACTCAGGGCCGGCGACCGTGGGTTTTCTATGGGGCGCCATGGGAGCCGCGGGGCTGGTGTCGGCGCTGATCGCCGGCCGCTTCCCGAGCGAGGGTCGCGAGCGTCAGATGATCGTTGTTGCGATCCTCATCGGCGCTCTGGCCGTCGCGATCCTCCCCTTTGCGAACAACCTTGCAGTGGTGGCGGTCGCGGTCACCCTGCTTGGACTTGCGACCGGGCCGTTCGACATCGGTCTCTTCACATTGCGCCAGCGCCGTACCGACCCGGCCTGGTTCGGACGCGCGTTCGCGGTGTCGATGTCGCTCAACTCGCTGGGCAACCCGATCGGCTCCGCGCTCGCGGGCCCGCTGATCGCGCTGTCCGTGAATGCCGCCTTATGGACGGCCGCGGCCGCCTGCCTGGCGGCGGCCATACTCCCGCTGCTGACGATCCCGGCCGGCGAAGTCGCTAGCGGGAAAGAATTCCGCTCGCCAGCAGGCTGATGATTCCGCCGATGACGTTGAGCACGATGCCCACGCCTCCGCCGATGACTTGCCCTCGCGTCACGGCCTGGACTCCCCGGATCAAACCGAAGATCGGCAGGACGTAAAAGAAGGTGTACGAGCCACCGGTCGTGAGGCCGGTAACGATCGGGACCCCGACAGAGACCACGCCCAGGATGACGGACCAGGCCGCCAGGCCTCGGAACTGGGACATGATGCCGGCGCCGGTCTGCAGAGGTGAGTAGGTCGAGGGCGGCACGTATCCGGGCGCACCCGGGGGCGGCGCGTACGGGATGTCGGAATAGGTGGGCGATGACGGCGGTGCGTACTGCGGCTGGCCGGGAGGTGGGGTGCCAGGGGGCGGCGGCGGTATGTCTGCCATGCGCGGAATGGTAACCGTGAGGTTCGCGACTTGACCCCTTCTTATGAAGTCATCGGCAGGGGTCCGGAAGTCGCGCTGATCCCGGGCACCTTCGCCGATCGGCGGACATGGTCACGGGTCGTGGGCAGGCTGACTTCGCGGTTTCGCTGCCTGCTGCTCGACCCGCGCGGCACCAACCAGACGCCCGATCCTGGCACGCCCTTCACCGCCGATGATCTCGCCGATGACGTCGCCGCTGCGATGAACGCCGCAAAGATCGAACGGGCGCACCTGGTCGGGCACTCGCTGGGTGCCGCCGTCGCCGTGATCCTTGCCGCCCGCCAACCTGAGCTGGTGCGGCGGCTCGTTGCGTGCTCGCCGGCGCCTGCGCCCGACGCATATCTCACCGCCGTGCTGGACGTGTGGGCCGGGCTGGCGGAATCCACGCTGCCAGACCACGTCGTGCACCTGGGCATCGTGCTCAACTCATTCGGACGTGGCGCGTTCGAGAACGGGACTGTGAGGGCCATCGTCGACGAGATGGACCGTCACCCATTGGCCCGGGCCACCATCAGGCGCTACGTCGAATGCAACCGGGCGCTCGACCTCAACCCCATGATGCGCGACGTCGACGCCTCCACGCTCGTGATGGTCGGCTCGCAGGATGCGCTCACCGGCGTTGATGGAGCTCGCGCCGTCGCGGCCTCGATCCCGGGCGCCCGCCTGGAGGTGATCGACGGCGCGGGGCACGGTCCGCACCTCGAGACTCCGATGGCTTTCGCCCGGATCGTCACGTCATTTCTGACGGACTGAGCGCAGCGATCAGTGGTGAGTCGCGGAATAGCCGAACAGCGTGATGCCGAGCACGAAGATCCCGACGATCAAGAGGAGGACGACCAGAGCTATCAATGCGATGTGCACGATGCCGATGATCATGCCGGCGGTGGCCAGGCCCATGCCACCCTCGCCGCTTTGCTTGATCTGGTTGCGGGCCATGTACCCGGTGATGACGGCGACCAGGGCGACTGTGAACCCTCCGGCCCCCGGTATGACGTGGGCGAAAAACGAGCCGATACCAGCCACCAGGCTGACCACTGCGAGCGTGTTGGTTTGACCTGGCGCCGGGACCACCCCTGGTGTCGTCGGCACGGATGTCGCCGGTGCCGTCTCCTGGCCGGCGATCCGCGTCGTGGAAGGCGGCGGAGTCGGAGCGGGAGGAGGCGGCGGGAGCTCGGTCACGCGGCCAAGTTTAGAGGCCGCTCGCCGGTGTCGGCGACGGCCGCGGGAACGAACCCGGATGGGTGGCCGCGAAGGCGAAGATGAAGACGAAGAACGCGATGTAGGCGAGGACGAACAGGAAGAAGAGTCCGATCGAGACATAACCGGCGATGAGGCCGGCCAGCGCCAGGCCCTCGCCGGCCTCGCCCGTCCGCTTGATCTGGCTCCGGGCGACGTGGCCGGTGATCACGGCGACGAGACCTCCGAGGCACCAGGTGCCCAGGATCGTCGACGCCGCGAACGAGGCGCTGACGATCGCCCACGTGTTGTATGGGCGCGATGCATGGACTGAAGCCGGTGGCGGCGGCTGCGGCGGCAGCGCCGCTGGCGTCGACATCCCACAAGTCTAGGTACGCGGGGTCTTCCTACAATCGATTCAGTGGCGGTAACCCAGGAAGACGCGATCAAGCGCAGGCTTCGAGCGGTCCCCGACGGACCTGGCGTGTACCTGTTCCGGGACGTGCGCACGCAGGTCATCTACGTCGGCAAGGCTCTGCGACTTCGCGACCGCTTGCGCTCGTACTTCACTCCGGGCTATGCCGAGACGGCACGTGTCTCCGAGCTGGTTCGCAAGATCCACGACTTCGAGTTCGTCACCACGGCGAACGAGGTCGAGGCTCTCGTCCTCGAGAACAACCTCATCAAGAACTACAAGCCGCGCTTCAACATCCGCCTCAAAGACGACAAGAACTATCTCTATTTGAAGCTGCCGGTCACCGAGGAATTTCCACGCGTCCATTACTCGAGGCGGGTGCTGAAGGACGGCGCCCTGTACTTCGGGCCGTACACATCGGCGCAGTCGCTGCGGGGCACCGTCAAATCGATTCGTCAGCTCCTTCCGTTCCGAACCTGCTCCGACGAGATCTTCAAGCAAGGCAAGGTGTGCCTCGACTTCCACATCAAGCGCTGCCCCGGACCCTGCGAGCGGCGGATCAGCGTGGAGGATTACCAAGCGCGGATTCACGAGGTAGCGCTGTTCATGGAAGGGCGATCGGACGTGCTAGTGAACGAGCTCAAGGGCCGCATGGATGGCGCGGCGGGGAGGCTCGACTTCGAAAATGCGGCGCGCTACCGCGACCAGCTGCAGTCGATCGAGCGAATCGCCGATCGGCAGAAGGTGGTCGTGCAGGGGCGCGATGACCAGGACATCGTCGCCTACGCGCAGACCGGGGACCAGGTGTTCGTCGAGGTCGCGTACGTGCGCCAGGGAAAGATGGTCGGTCACGACGGGCACCCACTCGAGGGAGCCGGTGACGCGACCGAACCGGAGCTCTTGCGCGGCTTCTTGCTTCAGTACTACGAGAGCGCGACGCATGTACCCCGTACGGTCATCGTGCCGGGCGCTGTCGACGAGCCGGACCTGCTCACGAGCTGGCTCACGTTGAAGCGAGGCGGCCCGGTGACCATCGAGGTCCCGCAGCGCGGTCGCAAGCGTGCATTGGTTACGCAGCTCGCCGAGACCGCCGCCCAAGAGCTGGAGCAGCTGCGAATCCAGGCCGACTACGACCGCAGCCGGACAGAGCCGATGCTCGCCGCGCTGGCCGAGGCGCTGGACCTCGAGACTCCGCCCAAGCGAATCGAGTGCTACGACATCTCGAACATCCAGGGCGAGTCGGCGGTGGGTGCCATGGTCGTGTTCGAGGACGGCCGGCCCCGGAACGACCACTACCGGCACTTCAAGATCAAGTTCGTCCCCGGCCCGAACGACTTCGCCATGCTGCAGGAGGTGCTGCGGCGGCGACTCGAGCGGCTGGAGTCGGCGCAGCGGCGCGAGGACGCGGACGTGGTCGGCGACCGGTCGTTCACAAGCCGGCCGGACCTGATCCTCATCGACGGCGGCAAGGGTCAGCTCAGCGCCGCGCTCGAGGTGCTCGAGTCCGCGGGTTACGCCGACATCCCGACGTTTGCGCTGGCGAAGGAGCGCGAGGAGATCTTCGCTCCCGGCCGCTCCGAACCGATCGTTCAAGAGAGGAACTCGCCGGGGATGTTCCTCGTCCAGCGCATTCGGGACGAGGCGCACCGGTTCGCGATCACCCACCACCGCAAGGTGCGTGCCCGCAAGGCGCTCACGTCACCGCTGGACTCGGTCGAGGGCATCGGGCCCGCGCGCAAGCGGGCTCTCCTGCGACACTTCGGCTCGGTGCAGGCGATTCGCGACGCGCCGGTGGAGGACATCGTTGCGCTCGGCGTCCCGGAGCGTCTCGCGAAGCGCTTGAAAGAAACCCTATGACGTTAGAGTCGCGGCCGGAAGCCGTCGCCGGATCTTCGGCGCCCATGCGGCCCATCTGCGTTGTTGCGGCCTCCGCTCCTCGCTTGCGCATCAAGGAATGCGCGCGCTCCGGTGCTCGGCCGCGCCTAGCATCTGGACCACCTGTGCACCGAATCTCTCGACGAGGTCTCCGTCCGTGACTCTAGTCATCGTTGGCGGCACGACAAAGCCGGAGCTCGACGACGCGGTGGGCGTCTTCATCGATACCGGCTTCCAGCTCGCGCGATGGCTGTCGCCATACGACGACTCCGATGCGGTGCTTGCGCTTACCGGAGACAGCGCCGTGGTGCTCAAGGACGCGGATTCTCGTGGCATCCGGTATGTGCTCGTCCACGTCGGGCCGGATGACGGCAAGCGAGGAGGCAGCCACGACCGCGCGCACCACCGGGTCGATATAGCGCAGCTGCGCGAGCTTGCTCAGCAGCTCAAGTCGCGCGAGCGGATGCTCATCACCTGTCTCGCGTTCGGTTACAAGCGCGGCATTCCGGATGGAGCCGCATGGGTCGTCGATGTTCGGCTCCTCGACAATCCGTATTGGGTCGATGAGCTGCGGCCGCTCGACGGGCGCGATTCGCGCGTGCGCGATTTCGTGATGCGCCAGGCGGCAGCGCGCGATCTTCTCGACAACCTGGAGCGCACGCTGACTGATGCCTTGCATCACTACAGAGAGCGGGGCCGTTCGCAGCTGATCGTCGCCTTCGGCTGCACGGGCGGGCGCCACCGGTCGGTGGCGATGGCGAAAGAGATGGCCGCGCGTCTCGAGCGCTTAGACGGAGTCGACGTCGAGTTCACGGCCCGCGATCTGGATTGACCCGGGCACTGGTAATCGGCGGCGCCGGGTTCGTCGGCACGGCGGCGTGCAAGGAGCTCATGCGGCGCGGTGTCGAGACGATCGCGGCGGGTCGCAAGGAGCGGCCGTACGGCACGTTCACGAGCTACCTCGCGTTCGATCGCACCGACGAAGACCAGCTTCGCAGCACTCTCGAAACCGTTCGGCCCGACGTCGTGCTGGACCTCGCGTGCTACAGACCCGACGAGGTTTCCGCGGTGACGAGGAACTTCACCGGCGAGCGATACGTGTTCGTCTCGACCGGCGTGTACCCGGATCTCAACGGGAAGAGGGCGCGGGAAGAGGATTTCGTGCCCCTGGAGGGGGAGCCTCCCGACGAGCTGAATTACCTCGAAGGCAAGCGGTGGTGCGAGACAGTGCTCGCGCGCAACAGCGACTTTCCGTGGACTGTTGTGCGCCCGCCTGCTGTGTTCGGCCCCGCCGACCACACGCTGAGGATCGCGGCCTACATCCAGCGCGTCGCAGACGGCGGGCCGCTTCTTGTTCCCGCGGAATCGTATGAGCGCCAGGCGGGCCTGGCATGGGTCAAGGACATCGGCTTCGCTTGCGCCTTGGCTTGCGACCTGCACAAGAACGCCACTCGAAAGGCGTACAACGCCGCCTTTGAAGGCGTGAGCTTGCGGGATTTGATTGAAGGCATAGCGGGAGCCATGGGCGTACGAGCTCGGCTGCACCCGATTGCGTTTGCCGACATGCCGCCGGATGCCAGCCCGTACGGGCCCGATCCGCGGCGCTCGGCGGGCTACGACCTGGACCGGGCCCGGCGCGAACTGGGTTTCGGACCCTCGGCGCTGGAGGATGCGCTGGCCGAGACGCTTGCGTGGTATCGGGTGGCCCGGCCATCGCATCCGGGCTATGCCAACCGGGCGAAGGAGCTCGCGCTGGCCGGCGGAGGTTAAGACCCGAGAAAGGACTGGGAAGAGGGAGTGGGGGTCGGGCCTGGGTGGTTTCTGAGCTCGCCTGTCCGCAAACGCCGATCGACACTGGGGCGAGCAGTTCCTCCTCGAGAGACGTCCTGATCTGCCCGGCATACTCCTCGCCCTATGGCACCACCACGGATCCCGCCAGAAGTGACCGAACTGGCAGAGCAGCTCCTGGCGGCACAAAGGCAAGTCCTCGGGGATCGCCTTTTGGGTCTCTACTTATTTGGCTCGGCTACGACCGGCTCCTTTAAGACCGGCATTAGCGACATCGACATGTTGGCCGTCCTTGCAACTGATCCCAGCGCGAACGACCTGGCTGGCCTTGCAACTATGCATGAGAGCTTGATCAAAGACGCACCGGCGTGGTACGACCGAGTTGAAGTCGACTATCTGTCCGCCACGGCGCTCGCGAACTTTCGAACGGGCTCGTGGCCCGCGGCTCGCATTAGCCCCGGTGAAGCGTTTCATTCAATCCAGACCGACCACCGCTGGGTCACGGACTGGTATCAGGTCCTCATCTCCGGGGTGACCCTGCATGGCCCGCCACCACAACAGGTAATACCGCCTATTTCCCACAGCGAATTCGTCGAAGCGGTTCGGCAGCAACTCCTGGAGTGGCCGGATCGGCTAACCGAGGATGTGGGGCCCGGAAGTCGCACATATGCCGTACTGACCGCCTGTCGTGCTATGCGAGTCTGCCGTACCGGTGACTATGTCTCGAAGAAGGAGGCGGCGGCATGGGCCCGGGAGCAACTTCCGGAATTCCGCGACGTGATCGATGCGGCCGTTGCTCAGCGATACGAACCTCAAACCCCCGGCGCTCCGGCTGGTCCATCGCTTGCCGACACCAGGCGGTTCATTGAAACCGTCGTCGATCTTTGCGCGAACTCGCGATAAAGGCCGGCTGATCTTATAGGTTGTAAATTCGCCACCAGCATTTTCATGCGCGTTTTGGTGTTAACGTATTGACTCCAAACAAATGTTTGATATACTACTCTCATGCTGGGGGAAGGGGGCACACCCCTCTCGAGACTGCAGGCGGCGGTTAGCGAGTTTCAGGCTCGCGTTGAACGCGTAGACCTGAAGGAGTTTCGGGCCGTCATCGACGAGCTCGAGGGGGAGTTCTCGACTGAGGCCCGCCTGGCGCAGAGGGCCGGCGATCATCTAATCGACGGCAACATCACAGCCGCTTCCTGGATAGCCCGAACGTGTGGCATGTCGGTACCCTCCGCGCACGACCGGCTGTGCGTCGGCGAGCAGCTGGAGTCGATGCCGATGGTTGCTAAAGCGCTCTCAAAGGGAGAGATCGGCTACCAGTCGGCGTCGCTGATCTGCCAGTTGAGCGAGAAGCTGGGCGACAAGGTCGATGGCCTGGACGAAGCGGAGTGGATCGGCTTTGCGCGTAAACACTCTGTCAAGGACCTGGGTTGGATCGCCGCACATTACCGATACGCGGTGGATCCGGATGGGTTTGACCGGGACACCGAGGAGAACTATGAAGAGCGCTTCCTACACATCAATGAGATGAATGGCATGTATCACCTCAGCGGGGTGATGGACCCCGAAGCGGGGGCCGCCGTCAAGACCGCGGTCGATGCGCTGTCAAAGCGACGCGGTCAGGACGACAGCCGGACGCCAAAGCAGCGCCGGGTCGACGCCCTGACCGAGATCGTCTACCACGCAATGGACGAGGGCAAGCTGCCTCAGCGCAACGGAGTTCGGCCGCACATCACGGTGACCACGACCCTGGAAGGCTTGAAGGGCGAGCTGGGTGCTGCGGCCTCGGAGCTGGAGGCGGGGATGCCGATCTCGAGCAAGACGGTTCAGCGGCTGGCCTGCGACGGCACCTTGAGCCGGGTCCTGAAAGCGGACTCCGTGGTGGTCGACGTCGGCCGGGCGACGCGAGCCATCTCGCCGGCCCAGCGGCGCGGGCTGAAGGCACACTACCGCGGCTGCTGCGGGCCGGGCTGCGACCGACCCATCAACTGGACGACTCCGCATCACATCGAGTTCTGGTCCCGGGGTGGGCCGAGCGACCTGCCCAACCTGCTTCCGCTCTGCTACTACCACCATCGCTTGGTGCATGAAGGCGGATGGCAGGTTTTGAAAACAGGCGAAGAGGTGAGGTTCATCCCACCTGATCGATGGCGACACGCGTCCGCGGACCGGGAGTGGGCCGGGCGGCATAGGCGCCCGCACGTATGCTCCACGCATGATGCGGCGCTTCGCCCCTTACGCGGTCGCGATTGCGGGGGCGGTGGCGGTCACCGCCGCCATCGGGCTGGTCTCGAGCCGGTTCGAGGTCCCAGGGCTCAGCGCCTTCTATCTCCTCCTCGTGCTCTGGCTGGGCGCGACTTGGGGGAGAGGGCCGGCGGTCGCCGGCAGCATCGCCGCCTTCCTGCTGTACGACTTCTACTTCGTCCCTCCGGTGGGGACGTTCACGGTGCGGGGTCCGAGCGAGCTCCTGGAGCTCATCGTGCTGCTCGCGGTCGCCCTCGTCACCGGCCAGCTGGCGGGTTCGCTGCGCCGAACGCAGAGCGCCGCCGAAGCGCTGGCGGCCGACGAGCGCGCCATGTACGAGCTGGCCACGGCAGCGCTGCGCTCGCCCGAGGTCACCGCGGCGCTTTCGCTGCTGAGCGAGCGGGCCGTGCTCCTCGATGGCGTCAGGCGGTTCGCGCTGGTGGCAATGGATTTCGGAAACGCGGTGCCGCTAGCCGGTGGCGAGGTGAGCCCCGATGAGCTGCGCCAGGCCAAGTGGGCGTACGAAAATCGGCGCGCGATCGGCGTCGCGGTGTCTGACGGCGCGGTGAAGTTGTTGAGGACACAGCCGGAGGCCGCCGGGCCCGCATACCTTCCGCTCGCCAGCGGTGTGGCGGTGATGAAGATCGAGGACGATCACCCCGACCCGGCCGACCTGCGAATGCTCGCGGCCCTCGTTGGGCTGGCCGACCTGCTCCTCGACAGGCGGCGCGCGGCGCTCGAGGCTGAACGGGCTCGAGGATTCGAGGCGTCCGACCGGCTCAAGGCGGCCATCCTCTCTTCGCTCTCGCACGAGCTCAAGAGCCCGATCGCCTCTCTGCGCGCCGGCCTCACCGCGCTGACGGCGCCGCAGGCGGGACTGCAGCCCGAGCAGCGGGACCTGCTGCGCGACCTGGACGGCCAGGCCAGCCGCCTGGATCGACTCGTCGGCGACATGCTCGCGCTCTCGCGGCTGGAGGCCGGCCTGGAGCTCGAGCGTGAGCCGATCCGGTTTGCGGACCTCGTCGGCACCGCGCTGCACCAGCTGCGTCCGGACCTCAAGGATCGTGACGTCACGCTCGAGATCGACGATGACCTGCCTCCGGTCGAGGTGGACGAGCTGCAGGTCGGACGCGTGCTCACGAACTTGATCGAAAACGCCAATGAGTGGGCCCCGGCCGGCGGCAAGATCGCGGTGGGGGCGAGCGCTAGTGAGGATCGCCTGACCGCCTGGGTCGAGAACGACGGACCCGCGATCGCGCCGACGGACCTCGATCGCGTCTTCGAAACCTTCTGGACCAGGCGTGCCCGTGGCAGCGGCCTGGGGCTCGCGATCGCCAAGCGTGTCGTCGAGGCGCACGGTGGCACGATTCGCGCCGAGAATCGCAGGCGCGGCCCGCGTTTCACGTTCACGCTGCCCCTCGCCCGAGTAGCCGCATCACATTGAGCGGTCGAGTTCTCGTCGTCGACGACGAGGTGGAGATGCAACGCGCACTGCGGGCGGGGCTGCGCTACCACGACTTCGAGGTCCACGCGGTCGGGACCGGAGAGGACGCGGTGCGCGAGGCAGCGGCGTGGCGTCCCGACGTCATCCTGCTCGACCTCGGCCTGCCCGGGATGGACGGATTCGCCACGCTGCGTGCCCTGCGACCGACGACTCGTGCGGGCGTGATCGTGGTCAGTGTCATGCCCGGCGAGAAAGACAAGGTGCGCGCCCTCGACGCCGGAGCCGACGACTACGTGGTGAAGCCTTTCGGCACAGATGAGCTCGTGGCGCGCATCAGGGCCGTGCTCCGCCGGCAGGGCGATGTTTCAGCCGGCGAGCCTGTGATCCGGACGGGAGATCTCGAGATCGACCTCGCGCACAGGTCCGTGACGGTGGGCGATCGCGCCGTCAAGCTGACGCCGACCGAGTACGAGCTGCTGCGCTACCTCGCACTACATGCCGGCAAGCCGGTCACGCACACCACGCTGCTGCGGCAGGTGTGGGGCGAGTACGCGGTCGGAGACAAATACAACACTCGCTATGTCGTCGGCCAGATCCGCAAAAAGCTCGGCGACGATCCGGCCAACCCGCGCTACATCGTCAACGAGCCGGGAGTGGGGTACCGGCTTACCGCTCCTGGTGACTCCGGTTGAGCAAGTAGGCCGCGATCAAAGCGACCAGCACGATTCCCGGCGACCAGCCAAGGCCGGGTCCGAAGGGGTCGATCGGCGAGAGGTCGACGCCGACCGCAAGTCCGCTGACGGCCGCAAACACCAGCACGATCAATCCGCCGCGAACGTTGCCGTGGCGTTTCCAGTAGAGCTCCCACCCGACGCGCCACGTGGGGCGGTGTCGGTGCTGGGCATGAGGCACGGCGGCGACATGAGCCGAGATGCGCTCGCGGCGCCCATGCCGGTAGCGTGCGATCTGCGGCATCGGCTCCGGAGGCAGGTGCTCAATCTCGCGATCGGGAGGCGGCGGCACCTCCAGCGGTTCCCACAACGGCCGCTTGTTGTACCTGCGGTACAGCACGTAGCTGAGGACTCCCAACGCCAGCCATCCGAGATAGATCCAGGTCGAATTGGAGATGTTCTGAAACAGCAGCTGCGTGAAGACCGTGCCGATGGCGAGCGCACCGACAAGTGAAAGCACGGGGATGCTGTCTCTTCCGAACTTGATGTTGAGCGGCATGCGATACGGCCGGTAGAGGTCTGGCTCGATGAATCGCAGACGCATCACCGAGAGATGAGCTGAGGCAAAGGCGAAGGTCGCCGCCAGCGAGTAGACCGCGCTCATGAGGTCGATCTCCTTGCCGCCGACCAGGATGCCAGGCAGCACGAGCATCGCCGCGAGGATCCCGAAGACGATGATCGAGATGTACGGGGTCTTGAACTTCGGGTGCAGGTTGGCGAATCCGCGCGGCAGCATCTCCGCCCCGGCGAGCGAGTAGCTCAACCTCGAGATTCCAATCAACCCGGCGTTCGTGGCGATCAAGAGGATCGTGAAGGCAAGGATGCCGACCCAGATGCCCGCCCAGAACGCGAGGGTCTCCGACACCTGGTTGAACCCCAAAACGATCCCGGCGACGGGGTCTGCCTTGTATTGCGTAGCGAGGTTGGTCACGTAGGTGCCGTGGTCCAGGTGCACGGGAAAAACGCTGAGGCCGATCGTCGGCAGGAACGCGGCGACGAAGAGCACCGCGATGATCACGGCGTAGGTCGCGCGGGGCACCGACCTCCCGGGGTTCTTGGCCTCTTCTGACAGGTTGGAGATGGTCTCGATCCCGGTGTACGTGACCATCGCGATGGAGATGCTGGCAAGAAAGTCGCCCCACCTTGGTGCGACACCCCAATGGATGTTGCTGATGATGATGCCGATCTTCAGCAAGAAGAAGATGCCGAGGATCACGAGGGCGAATTGGGTGACCAGGTCGGTCAATGCGAGCACGAGGTTCAACGCGCTCGACTCCTGGATCCCGATGATGTTGATCGCGATCAGGAATGCGATCAAGACGACTGTTGCGCCCACGTGCCAGAGGTCGTCGGTCTTCAGCTTGTCGAAAAGGGGCACGTACTTCCCGAAGACACTCAGGTAGCTGATGGCGAAGTAGGAAGAGATCGAAACCGTGGCCATGTAGTTGAGAAGCTGCACCCAGCCGACGATGAATCCGATGGGATCGTTGAACGCCCGTCGCGCGAAGCTCGAGCTCCCGCCTGCATGGGGGATCGCCGCGGTTCCCTCGGCGTAGTTGAGCGCCGTGGTGACGAAGATGAAGCCGGCCAGGATGAGGGCCAAGGGCGTGAGCCCGAGCGCGAACGCCGCCGTGACCCCGAGGGCGTAATAGATGCTCGACCCGACGTTGCCGTAGGACGCCGCGAACAGTGCCGGCGCGCCGAGGGTGCGGGGCAGCTTGGTCGGGCGGCGCACGACCACCCGCAGGTCGCCGGGGCGACGGCCTCGACGAGCGACGGAGTCCGGGCTCATCGGAGCCGAGATTAATGGATCGAGTGCAAATCCATACGAGATCCATAGGGGTTGTGCCTGCCCCCAAACGGGACCCTAACAACCGCCCCCGTAGCTTGAGGTCATGCGCAGCGCCATCCTCCAGCTCCCGTCCCGCCGGACTTCAAACGAGCGGCGCCAGGTCCTCAGGGCAGCCATCCGGCAGCTCGACCGCGCCGAGATCTACCTGGCCGCCGTCGCATACATGGACATCGACGACCGGGCGGCGCAGCGAGCGGTGCGTCAGCTCCGCACCGACGTCGAGTCCCTCAAACAGCACCTGGCTGAGCTGCGAGCGGAAACCAAGGATTGAGCGAAACCGCTATTCAGGCCCGCCGGCGGATCAAGGTCCGCGGCGGGAACCTTGGAGCCTTCCTGTGCTGGGCGGTGGTGTTCGCCGACATCGGAACGTCGATCTATTACGTCCCAGGCATCCTCTACGGACCGTTCGGCAACCGTGCCGCGATCTTCGTGCTCATGACCCTGTGCGTCTTCGTGCTGCTGTGCATCAAGTACGCCGAGGTGACGTGGCGGTATCCCGAGGGCGGAGGCGTCGTCAATGTCTCATCGCAGGCGCTGCATCCTTTTGCCGGCCTGCTCGGGGGCCTGTTCATCCTCGTCGACTATTACCTGACGGCCGCCCTGAGTGCGCTCTCCGGAGCGTTCTACTTCTCGGTCATCGTTCCGAGCTTCACGCCTTACGTGATCCCGATGACGGTTGGGGCCCTCGTCTTTCTGGGATTGCTCAACGCCATCGGAATCCGGGAGAGCGCTCGCACGACTGCGCTCTTTGTCGTCCTCGCCGGGGGCGGCCAGCTCGCGATAGTGGCGGCAACGGCGATCTACCTCGGCCCCGAGGGCGTCGTCCGCAGCTTCGGCGCGGTCCTCTCCGGCCCGACGCTCACGCCGATAGTGCTCATCACCGGCTACGCCGCCGCGTTCCTCGCGTTCTCGGGGCTGGAGAGCATCGCGCAGTTGGCTCCCGCGATGCGCGAACCGCGGAAGAAGGTTGCCACCCGAGCGATGTTCGGCGTGGTCATCTCGATGGCGATCACCAGTCCGCTGCTGACACTATGGTCGACAACACTGCTGAAGGGGACCAACCCCGACCCCAACCAGTTCATGTCGCTTCTGAGCGCGCACGTGGCCGGCACATTCCTGGCCGACTACGTGGCGATCACGGGATCTTTGCTGCTCGTCTTCGCCAGCAACACTGCGATCATCGGCGCTTACCACGTCTTCATCGCGCTTGCCCGCATGGGATTCCTGCCCAGGCTGCTCGAGCACCGCAACCGCTGGCGGAGGACTCCGCATTGGGCGGTCCTGGCGGCGGTTGCCCTGCCGATCATCATCGTGGTCGCCGTCAACGGCAGCGTGATCCTCCTGGGCGACCTTTACGCGTTTGGTTTGCTCGGGACCTTCGTCCTGACCTGTCTGAGCCTCGACGTCGTGCGCTGGCATGAGAGGGAGCATTGGTCCGCCGGTGAAACCGCACTGTTCGCGATTGGTGTCCTGACCACGTTTCTCGTGCTCGTGGCATGGCTCGTCAACCTCGTTGCCAAGCCGCTCGCAACCGAGTTCGGCGGAGGGCTGACCGTGGTCGGGCTCATCGTCGGCCTAACGACGTACCGCTACTACCGGCGTCAGCGACCCGCTGTCTTCCCGGTTCCATTCCGCCCACAACGGGCGAGAGCGTCGATCGCCAGCGCGCTCGGCGGCAACCGGTCGGCCGGAGACATCCTGGTGATCCTTCCCCACGAGCAGCTGGCGGCGGAAGCCGTGCTCAAAGAAGCCGCGCGTGCCGCATCCGGTCGGGGCGCCGTGTTCCTGTATCGCGGCAAGCAACCCCTGTACGACGATGCCGAGCTGCTGGAGGTGGCGGACCCATACCTCAAGGACTACTCCGCGCATGACGCGTTCGCGCGCGCCGAGACGATTGCACGCAAGGATGTGCCGAACCGGCGCTACGTCTACGTTCCGGGCACGCTGCCCCGTGAGATCGTCGGGGAGGTCTGGCGAACCCTCTCGCCGAAGGAAACGGTGGTCATGGCCGAGGACCAGGACGTGCTCCCGCCCGTGCCGTTCGACAGGATCCGGCGCCATTCCGCCGACGGGAACACGGTGCTGCACATGTTCACGTCCAAGACGCACAGGCCCGCGGAAGCCGCGAAAGCGGGCTAGGTCGCGATGACCAGGTCCTTCAGCTCCCGAGGGTAGTCCGTCATCACGCGGCAGCCGCCGTCGGTGATCACCACCGTGTCCGAATGTCGGAAGCCGCCCAGCTCCCGGAAGTAGACGCCCGGCTCGACCGTGAACACCATCCCCGGCTCGAGCACGGCGTCGTCGCCGCGATCAAGGAACGGCGCCTCATGGCCCTCCAGCCCGATCGAGTGTCCGACGTGGTGCCGGATCGACCCTTCGACGCCGAGCTCTCGAGCCAGCTGCACGCACTCCAGCTCCACCTCGCCCGCAGGCACTCCGGGCGCCATGACCTCGATGGCGCGCGACTGCAGCGCCAGCATCGCGTCGAACGCCCGCTGCTGCTCGGCGGTCGGCGAGCCGACGATCATCGTGCGCTCGAGCTCGCTGTGGTAGCCGTCGATGTCCGCGCCCGCGCCGCTGACGAGGACGTCTCCGGGCTGGATGCCGTGGCCCATCACGAATCCGTGTGGCATAGCCGTCGAGCGGCCGCCGACGAACATCGCCTCCAGGCCGGTGGTGGTGAACCCGCGCGGACGCCATCCGGGCATCTCGGCCACCATCTCGAAGAGAGTCTGGGTGGCGGCGGGCGCGTAGCACTCCATCTCCGTCTTGCCGATGACTATCGCTTCCTGCATCCGGCGATGCGCTCGCGCGGCCCAGTCGCAGCTGAGCTGGATGCAGGCGATCTCGGTGGCCGACTTCACTCGCCGAAGCGATTCGACGAGCAGCTCCGCATCTAATGGCCGCTCGCCGGTCAGATCGCTCAGCCGGGGGCCGCGGTAGCCCCAGTACGGCGCGTATCCGTCGTTGTCCGCGCCCGTGCGCCGCGGCTTGGCGTTGATCTCGGCGAGCTTGGTCGCGACCAGCTCCATCGGGTGCTCGGCGCCCGGGTACTCGAAGTACACGCTCACGCTGTCGATGCCGGGCACTGATTCGGCGTGCTCCTTCTCGACCGCCGGCACGACCAGGGCCGAGTACTCGTTGGGGCCGAGGACCAGCACGATCGGCCGCTCGGTGGGAATGTGATGGAATCCTGTGAGGTACGCGATGCGAGCGGGATAGAAGACGGCTAGAGCGTCGAGGCCGGCGGCATCCATGCCTGCGCATACGGCCGAGCGCCTCGCGGTGTATTCCTCAGCAGAGATTTGCGGGAAGGCGATCGTCTTCAAGGCCGCCTTCTTCTTAGTACGCGGCAAGCTTCCTCATCGCCTCCGCGATCTTCTCCGGATTGGGCATGAAGAAATCCTCCTGCGGGGTGTTGAAAGGCATGGCCGGGATGTCGGGCGCGGCGACGCGCACGACCGGCCCATCGAGGCTGTCGAAAGCGTGCTCAGAGATGATGGCCGCGACCTCCGCCCCAAACCCGCCAGTGATGTTGTCCTCGTGGACGATCATCGCCTTGCCGGTCTTGCGAACCGACTCGAGGATCGTGTCACGGTCCAGCGGCGCCAGGCACCTGAGGTCGACGACCTCGACGCTCACGCCCTCGGCCGCGAGCTGCTCCGCGGCCTGCAAGCAGTAGTGCGTCATCAGGCCCCACGCAAAACAGCTCAGCCTGGTCCCTTCACGGCGCACGACCGCCGGCCCGATCGGCACCAGGTGATCGCCATCAGGGATCTCCTCTGCGACGAGCCGATATACCTTCTTGTGTTCGAGGAAGAGGACCGGGTCGGGGTCGCGGATGGCCGATTTGAGCAGCCCTTTGGCGTCGGCCGGCATGCTGGGCACGACCACTTTCAAGCCCGGCACGTGGGCGTAGAACGCCTCCACCGATTGCGAGTGATAGAGGCCTCCATGCACTCCACCGCCGAATGGTGTGCGGATGACGATGGGGACCGACCAGTCGCCATTGGAGCGGTATCGGGTGCGGGCGGCCTCGCTGACGATCTGGTCGAACGCGGGGTGGATGAAGTCGGCGAACTGGATCTCCGCGATTGGGATGAGCCCGTTGAGCGCTGCGCCGATGGCCACGCCGACGATGCCGGACTCCGCGAGCGGCATGTCGAGCACGCGGGCCTCTCCGAATTTCGCATAGAGCCCGTCGGTGGCGCCGAATACACCGCCTTTTCGCCCGACGTCCTCGCCCATCACGAGCACGCGCTCATCGCGCTCCATCTCCTCGGTGATGGCAGCGCGCACAGCCTCGATCATCCGCATCTCAGCCACCCTCTTTATCCCTCGACCACACATTGTCCACCGCCACGGCGACGGTGCTCGCGCACTCCCGCCCGATCTGTTCGTCAGCGGCCTCATCGAGGACGCCTGCCGCGGTCAGGCGCCGGCGCATTCGGTCGATCGGGTCCAGGCCGGCCAGCGCTTCGAGCTCCTCGGCCGGCCTCATCCCGCCTCCCGGCGCCCTCGACGTGAGCTCGACGACCGAGGCATGAATCAGCGTCGCGCCGCCTTTTGCTCGCGCACGCGCCACGGCTCGTCGAAAGGCGGCCAGTGCGGCCTCGAAGTCCCCGCCGTCGATCGTCTCGGTGGCGAGCCCGTAGCCTTCAGCCCGGGCGGCCGGCGATGCGTCGCCATGCTGGGCATAGGGGAGCGTGCTCGCGAGGTCCTCGACCAGGCAGACGAGTGGCAGCGAGTGGGCGCCCGCGAAGTTGATGCCCTCGTGCCAGTCGCCGGCCTGGATGGCGTCCCTGTCTGTGCAGACAAGAGTCACTTCATCGCGACCTGAGACCTGATCGGCATATGCGATGCCGGCGGCGTGCAGCACATGGCGTCCGGCAACGGCCGGCGTCGTCACAACGCGCGCGGCCCTCGAGCCGAACGTGCCCTGCATGACGTCGAGCGGGGACGTGCCCAGCGCGAGACACAGTGCGAGGTCGAGGCGGCATGGAACCACCCAGTCTCGGCCCGCTCTCAGTGCGGCCGCGGCCGCCACCTGCACCGCTTCGAACCCTGTGGCTCGAAGAGACGCATCCACGTTTTCCAGGCGATTCAAGACCCACAGGCGCCGTTCGATGGCGCGGGCCATGACCATCGTGTGATAGAGCGCGAGCAGGGTGTGCGGCTGAAGTTCGCTACCGAAAGCGCGCGCCGTCACCGGCTCAGTAGACTGCACCCCGGGGGGGACGAGGGGAAGAAAAAGTCCCTGGGGAGGTAGTTGGCATTTCGTTCTCGGCCGACGTCAAGAACGAGATGGCCGGGTTTCTGCCGGCCAGGCCCTGCTGCCAGCTGAGTGAGCTGCTGGGCATCTATTTCGGCTCGCGCGGCCGCTTGATACCCATTCAGGGCGGACGTGCGGCGTATTTCTCGCTGCTCCGCAACGCCATCGCCCGCAAGGTGGTCAGGCTCGGCCGCTCGGTGGGACACATGGATGCCAAGTACCAGGCGGTCAGGACCAAAAAGCGCATGACTTTTTTCATCGAGCTTGCCCTGCCCGCCGGTCTGGCACCGGCTTTCACCCAGGCCGCCGCGCACGTGGTCCCCGACGCCACCTGCGATCGCAAGGCAATGCTGCGCGGCCTGTTCATCGGCTGTGGTTCCGTCAACGCGCCTTCGGCCCGCTACCACCTCGAGTTCGTGGCGCCCAACGAGCAGTGGGCGACCGTGATCGGCGGCGTGGTCGAGTCGGCCGGCACGAGGGTCGGGATGATGGAACGCAGCGGCCAGCACGTCGTCTACGTGAAGGACGGCGACGGCATCGTGCGGCTCCTGTCGTGGATGGGCGCCAGCCGCGCCGTGATGGAGTTCGAAAGCGTGCGCGTGGTGCGCGAGGTGAGCGGAGAGGTGAACCGCCGCCTCAACTTCGAGACCGCCAACATCGGCAAGACGATCGGGTCAGGCTTGCGGCAGGCGGCCGCGATCGAAAGGCTCGAGACGACCGGGAAGCTCGACGGGCTGCCGCCGGCATTGCGGGAGATGGCCCGGTGGCGCAGCGCGAACCCCGATCTGAACCTGGGCGAGCTTGCCAGGCGGATGAAGCTTTCCAAGTCGGCGGTGAACCATCGGCTGCGCCGCCTGCAGCAGGTCGCCGAGCATTCGAACGGCGGCGTACCGCCGAATCCCGCGCGCCGCTCCGCATAACATTACGTCGGCCCATCGCAATGTCCTTCTTAATGCCGGTCGTGCCAGGGCCCGCACGTAAGGTGAGGGGTACGAATGACCAGGGTTGGAATCAATGGTTTCGGGCGCATCGGCCGGAACATCTACCGTGCCGCCGACGCGCTCAAGGCGTCCTTCGAGATCGTCGCGGTCAATGACATCGGCGACGCGCACACCTTCGCCCATCTCCTGAAGCACGACACCGCGCTCGGCACCTTCGGCCCCCCGGTCTCTGTCGAAGGGGACGACATCGTCGTCGGCGGCAGCCGCGTGAAGTTCATGAGCCACAAGGATCCCGCCGAGCTGCCGTGGAGAGACCTCGATGTGGACATCGTCGTCGAGTCCACCGGACTCTTCACCGATGCGACCAAGGCGCGCGTCCACATCGACAAGGGCGGGGCGAAAAAGGTGATCATCTCGGCTCCCGCGTCGAACCAGGACTTCACGGTCGTGATGGGTGTGAACCACAAGGCCTACGACCCCAAAAATCACAACGTCATCTCCAACGCGAGCTGCACCACCAACTGCTTTGTGCCGCTTGCGCACGTCCTCCACAACAGCTACGGGATCGAGCGCGGAATGATGACCACGATCCACGCGTACACCGCGGACCAGAAGCTCCAGGACCTTCCGCATAAGGATCTGCGACGCGCGCGTGCGGCCGCCGACAACATCATCCCGACCTCGACTGGCGCCAACCGTGCGGTATCCGAGGTGCTTCCTGAGCTCAAGGGCAAGTTCGAGGGCATGGCGTTCCGGGTGCCGATCCTGGACGTGTCCGTCGTCGATCTCACCGTGCAGCTCAGCAAGACGACCACCGCCGAGGACATCAATGCCGCCTTCGACGAGGCTGCCGGAGGCGACCTCAAAGGCATTCTCTCCGTGAGCAAGGAGCCGCTCGTCTCCTCGGACTTCAAGGGCGATTCGCATTCTTCGATCGTCGATGCGCCGCTGACGCAGACGCTGGGCTCGGACTGGGCGAAGGTCGTGAGCTGGTACGACAACGAGTGGGGCTTCAGCTGCCGGATGGTGGACCTGATCACCTACATGGCGGCGCGACTCTGAAAGCATCGATTCAATCCGTCGACGTCAACGGCAAGAGGGTCCTCGTCCGCGAGGACTTCAACGTCCCGATGGCCAACGGGGCCATCACCGACACCACCCGCATCAAGGCCACGATCCCGACCCTGCGCGATCTCATGCACCGTGGGGCGATGACGATCGTCATGTCTCATCTCGGCCGCCCGACCGGTCCCGACCCGACGCTATCGCTGCGCCCCATCGCCCGCGAGCTCTCCCAGCACCTGTGGGGCGAGGTGCCTTTCGCCGCCGATTGCGTTGGCCCGATCGCACAGTCCGCGGTGGGCCGGCTGCAACCCGGCAAGGTCCTACTGCTCGAGAACGTGAGGTTCCATCCTGAGGAAGAGAAGAACGACCCGGAGTTCGCGCGCCAGCTTGCCGCGCATGGCGAGATCTACTGCAACGACGCATTCGCGGCGTCGCACCGCGCGCACGCCTCCGTGGTCGGGGTCGCCAGTTACCTGCCCGCGTATGCGGGCCAGCTCATGGTCGCCGAGCTCGAGGCGCTTCACGCCGCCATCGACAACCCCGCGCGGCCTCTCGTCGCCGTCATCGGCGGCGCCAAGGTGTCGACCAAGATCAACCTCCTCAACAACCTGATCACGAAAGTCGATGCGCTGGTGATCGGCGGCGCGATGGCGAACACCTTCTTGCGTGCGCAGGGCTATCCGACCGGGCGGAGCCTGGTCGAGGAAGGCGCCCTGGAAGCGGCCAACGAGGTTTGGAAGATCTTCGGCAACCGGCTGGTACTGCCGGTCGACCTGGTCTGCGCCCAGCAGGTCCAACCCGGCCAGCCGACGCAAATATTTCCGGCGCATGCGGTCGATCCGGGCTGGATAGCGCTCGATGTCGGGCCGCAGACGGTCGCCATGTTCGGCGAGCGTCTCCGCGGCTCCGGCACGGTGGTGTGGAACGGCCCGATGGGAATGTTCGAGATCCCCGACTTCGGAGTTGGAACTCGCGGCGTGGGAGAAGCGATAGCCAGTTCCGGCGCTTACACTCTCGTCGGCGGTGGCGACACCGCCGCAGCCATCGATGCGCTCGGGCTCACAGGCCGCTTTTCATGGGTCTCGACCGGCGGCGGGGCCACGTTGGAGTACCTCGAGGGGAGGCAACTGCCTGGCGTTGCAATACTGAAGGAGGCGTAGCAGACCTACATGGCCCCCGCTCGGGTGAGCCCAAAGGCTCTGCTGGCCGCCAACTGGAAGATGAATCCGGTCAACGCGGGCGACGCACTCGACCTCATCAAAGGCGTGATGCCGGCGGCCACCAGCAACCCGGACATCGTGGAGGTCGCGGTCTTTCCACCCTACCCATGGCTGCTCGGAATCGCCGAGGTCGTGGAGGGAACCACGGTCAAGCTGGGCGCGCAGGACTGCTTCTGGGAGCTGTCGGGGGCCTTTACCGGGGAAGTTTCGCCGGCCATGCTCAAGGGCTGGTGCCAGTGGGTGATCACCGGCCATTCCGAGCGCCGCGCCTACCTTGGCGAGACTGACGACATGGTCGCCCGGAAGACGGCCGCCGCGCTTGCCAACGACCTCAGCGTGATCATGTGCGTGGGCGAGCTCGATGAGCATTACGTGGCCGGGATGAGCGGCGAGATCGTGGCAGCTCAAGTGAAGGCCGGCCTCTCACTACTTTCGGCCGACGACTCAGCGCGCCTCGTCATCGCTTACGAGCCGGTGTGGGCGATCGGCTCGGGAAAGAGTGCGGACCCCGAACACGCCTACAAGACGATGAGGATGATCCGCCGCACGGTTGGCGAGCTGATCGGCGCCGGAGCCGCGAGGAAGGTCCGAGTCCTTTATGGGGGCAGCGTCAACGCGAGCAACGTCGAGTCCTACGTCGAGCTGCCCCTGTGCGACGGGTGCCTCGTCGGCGGGGCCAGCCTCGACGCCGAGGAGTTCGCCAGGATCGTGGAGGTGACGGCAGGGGTTTACGGCCATCGCTGATCGCATAGGCACCCTCGTGCTTCTCCGGCACGGCCAGAGCACGTGGAACCTCGAAAACCTCTTCACCGGCTGGCATGACGTGCCGCTCAGCGAGCTCGGGGTCACAGAGGCCAAAGAGGCGGGACGGCTCATGCAGGCCGCGGGCCTTGCCCCGACCGCCGTGCACACGTCGGTTCTGGTGCGCGCCATCCAGACCGCGGACATCGCCCTCGCCGAGATGAACCGGACGTGGATACCGGTGCGGCGCAGCTGGCGGCTCAACGAACGCCACTACGGAGCGCTGCAGGGGCTGAACAAACGGCAGACGGCGGAGCGCTTCGGCGAAGACAAGGTGAAGGTTTGGCGTCGCAGCTACGACGTCCGGCCGCCCGCTTTGGAAACGAATGACGAGCGCCATCCATCGCACGATCCGCGGTACGCGAGCCTGCCACCCGAGCTGCTGCCGGCCGCGGAGTGCCTGAAAGACGTGGTGGTGCGGATGCTCCCTTACTGGTACGACGCCATCGTTCCCGACCTTCTGCGGGAGGATTGCGTGCTGGTCTCCGCGCACGGCAACAGCCTGCGGGCTCTCGTCAAGCACCTCGACGGCCTGACCGAGCAGCAGGTCGTTGACCTCGACATTCCGACCGGCGTGCCTCGTGTTTACGAGCTGGGAAGCGACTTTGTGCCGCGGTCGAGCGGGTACCTCGGCGACCCAGAGGAGATCGAGCGCCGGGCAGCGGCGGTCCGCGATCAAGCCACCGGCTCTCGCTAGACTGATTTCGTAATCAAGATCACAGACCGCTTTTAAGGGGGTTTCCCGCAATGGCATATGAGCTACCGCCGCTCCCATACGCGTTCGATGCGCTCGAACCACACATCGACGCGAAGACCATGGAGATCCATCACGACCGGCATCACGCCGCCTACGTGAACAACGCCAACGGCGCGCTGGAGAAGCACCCAGAGCTGGCCAAAAAGTCGGTCGAGGACCTCCTGCGCGGGATCAGCTCTGTGCCCGACGACGTGCGCACCGTGCTGCGGAACAACGCCGGCGGGCACTCGAACCACTCCATCTTCTGGACGATCATGGGCCCGGGCGGCGGCGGCGCACCGTCGGGACACATCGGGGACGCTATCAACAGCACCTTCGGCAGCTATGACTCGCTCAAGGAGCAGCTGCAGAAGGCGGCCGTGGGACAGTTCGGCAGCGGATGGGCCTGGCTGCTGAAGGATTCGGGCGGCAAGCTCCTGATCAAGTCGTACCCCAACCAGGACAGCCCCTACATGGAAAACATGACGCCGATCCTGGGCGTGGACGTATGGGAGCACGCCTACTACTTGAAGTACCAGAACAAGCGCGCGGACTACGTCGCCGCCTGGTTCAACACCCTCAACTGGAAGGCCATCGAGGCCCGCTTCCACTAGGCAGCCGTGAAGCAGTTAAACAACGCTCTGATCATCATCGAGACGGTGCTCGCGGTCCTTTTGATGGCCGGGGTGCTCGTCCAGACCCCTAAGGCATCTGGCCTCGGGGGCACCATCGGCGGTGGCGGCGACGGGCTGGGCGGCGGGTACCGCACCCGCCGTGGCCTGGAGCGGCAGGTCTACTGGACGACCTGGGTACTGGCGGCGGCCTTCCTGATCTGCTCGATCGCCCTCACCTGGATACGGGCCCGTAACCTCGGATAGGCGGCTGGCTGCCGCCGCGGTGGCGGCGCTGTTGGCGCTCGTGGCCTGCCAGCCGGTGGCGACGGTGCCCAAGCCGGCTCGAGGCGGGACCGCGGTCGAGGCCCTCGTCGGTCAAGCCGGCGTGCTCAATCCACTCTTCGAGGCCGACGACTCGGCCCGAGATGTCGACAGCGTCATCTACCAGGGCCTCACGACCGTGGACGCAGGGCAGAACGTCATCGGGCTGCTTGCGACCGACTGGGCGATCTCTACCGACCACCTGACCTACACCTTCAACATCCGCACGGGCGTGCGGTGGGCAGACGGCCAGCCGTTCACTGCGGATGACGTGCTTTTCACATTCCACGTCCTGCAGGACCTGGAGTATCAGCAGCCGGGCGCGGTCGACTGGCGTCAGGTGGGCATCGCGGCCGGCGGCCCGAACCAGGTGGTGTTCACGTTGAAAGCGCCCAGCGCGGCCTTTCCGCTGGCGCTTCGGATCGGCATCATCGCCAAGCACCTGTTCGACGGCATGGCTCCGGCCCAGATCGTTTCGAGCCAGTACAGCGGCATCCGCGCGATCGGCACAGGGCCATTCAAGGTTGCCGGCATCAACGCGCTGGCGATCACGCTGGATCGCAACCAGTACGCAGAGCCGCAGCCGTACCTCGACCACCTGATCCTGAGGACGTACCCGGTCTCCGATCCGCAGATGGCGATCCGCGCCGTGCTGTCGGGCGCCGCCGACCTGGTCGGCGGCCTCGAGCCACAAGAGGTGCTCGCCCTACAGGGTCGCACCGATGTCACGGTGCAGGACACTCGGACATTCACCAACGCATTCGTGACGTTCAATGCCGAAGGGAGCGCCAAGGCGCTGTTCAGCGACGTCAAGGTGCGCCTGGCACTGACCCAGGCAATCGACCGTTTGCGAGTGGTCACCGAAGTGCTCGCGGGGCGCGGCGATCCCGACCCGAGCCCGATCCCATTTGGCGACTGGGCTTTCTCGCCGTCGGCGTCGACGGCGCATCCATACGACCCGATCGCAGCGGCCAAAGCACTCGACGCCGCCGGCTGGATTCTCGCTCCAGGCGCCAAGGTGCGCGCGAAAGGCGGGCAATCATTCAAGTTCGAGCTGGACGTCGCCAGCCCCTTTCCGAACAAGGAGGTCGCCGACGCGGTGGCACGACAGCTGCTCGAGATCGGCGTCGAGGCTGACGTCAAGGCGGTCTCCGGAGCGGACCTGGTGCAGAAGTACCTGATCGGACGGAACTACCAGGCGGCGCTCGTCGCCTTCGATGTCGGGCCCGATCCCGACCTGAACTCGGTGTGGCACTCGGGTGCTGACACAAACGCGCTCAACTTCGCCTACTCGCGGGGATGGGGGCTGATCGACAAGGACCTCGAGGACGGCCGCGCCGCGGTTGATCAGCAATCACGATTGGCCGCGTACCTTGACTTCCAATCGCAGATGGCTGACGCGGCACCGGCGATCTTTCTCTACTCGCCGCACTACGACTACGCGATCTCGCAGCGCGTGCACGGCGTGCACATGAACAGCGTGATCGAGCCGGGCGATCGATTCCAGTACGTGACGCAGTGGTACGTGAACACAAGCGGATGAGTGGTGCAGGAGGGATGCGATGGACTTCGGGCTGTTGGGACGTGGAGCTCTCGTGGCGGCGGCGAGCAAGGGCTTGGGGCGCGCTTGTGCGGAGGCGCTGATCGGCGAAGGCGCGGAGGTGTTCATCTCGTCGCGTGACGCGGCTGCGATCGAGAGCACGGCGAAACAGATCGGGGCTGCCGGTTGGTTGGCGGCCGACGTCTCGAAGCCGGGCGATCCGGAATCGCTGGTGAGCGCCGCCGTCTCGCGTTTGTCGAGCCTCGATGTGCTTGTCGTGAACGCCGGCGGTCCGCCGCCGGGCACGTTTCAGAGCACTCCGCTGGAGAGCTGGGAGATCGCGTTTCACCTGACGCTGATGAGCGCCGTGCGTTTGGTCCGAGCCGGGCTGCCTCACCTTAAGAGATCCAACCAGGGGCGGGTCGTTTTCATCACCTCGATCTCCGTGCGCCAGCCGATCCCCAACATCGCGCTGTCGAACGCGATGCGTGGTGCGGTGACAGGGCTCGCCAAGACTTTGTCGCGCGAGCTCGCGCCCGACCGCATCACCGTCAACTGCCTCGCGCCCGACGCCATCCTCACCGACCGCATGCGCGCCCTTGCCATTGCCGCCGGTGTCGACCCCGAAGAGCGAATCAGGCAGCAGGCCGCCGGGACGCCGATGGGGCGCCTGGGCGATCCGGCCGAGTTCGGCGCGGCGTGCGCCTTCTTGTGCTCGAAGCAGGCGGGCTACATCACAGGGCAGACGCTTGGCATCGATGGCGGTGCGCTTCTCGGAGTCCACTAGGATCGTGACGATGAAATTCGCCGAGCGCATGTCGCGCCTTGGCACGGAGAGCGCGTTCGAGGTTCTCGCGAAAGCTAGACGGCTCGAGGCCGAGGGCAAGAGAATCGTCCACCTCGAGATCGGCGAGCCTGACTTCGCCACGCCCGACAACATCGTCGAGGCGGGGATCTCCGCCATGCAGAACGGCTACACGCACTACACGCCGGCGGCGGGGATCTTCGAAGCGCGGCAAGCCGTCGCCGGCTTCGTGACCCGCACGCTCAAGACCGAGGTCGACCCGGCTGAGGTCGTGCTCGTGCCCGGTTCCAAGAACGTGTTGCTTTTCACCTTGCTGGCCTGCATCGAGCCGGGCGATGAGGTGATCCTTCCCGACCCCGGGTATCCGGCGTACGCATCGCAGGTGAACTTTCTTGGCGCGGTGCCGAAGGTCGTCACCTTGCGCGAGGAGACGGGCTTCCGGATGGACCTGGAGGAGCTCGCCTCGCTGGTGACGCCGAAGACGCGGATGCTGATCATCAACACTCCGCAGAACCCGACGGGCGGCGTGCTCACCGAGGAAGACGTTCGGTTCGTGTGCGATCTCGCGCATGAGCACGACCTGATCGTCGTCTCCGACGAGATCTACAGCCAGCTCGTTTACGGGTTCGAGCACGTATCGCCGCTGTCGCAGCCTGGTATGCGCGAGCGAACGGTGTTGATGGACGGGGTTTCGAAGTCGTACGCGATGACGGGGTGGCGATTGGGCTACGCGGTGGCGCCGCTCGCTTTGGCCGCGAAGCTCGACCAGCTGATGATCAACTCATCGTCGTGCGCGGCAGCGTTCACGCAGATCGCCGCCATCGAGGCGCTTTCCGCGCCGGAGTCTGCGCATGCGGTGACGCGCATGGTCAAGGTGTTCGAGCATCGCCGGGACCTCATCGTCGATGGTCTCAACGAGATCCAGGGCATTCGCTGCACGCGCCCGCAGGGGGCTTTCTATGCGTTTCCGAATATCGAGGGCACGGGGTTCGGGGAGCGCGAGCTGGCGGATCGGCTGCTCTCTGAAGCTGGTGTCGCGGTGCTGCCGGGGACGGCGTTCGGGCATGCGGGGAAGGGGTATATCCGGATCGCCTACACGCAGTCGGAGGACGAGCTGCTGCGGGGGCTGCAGCGGATCAAGGAGTTCGTTTCAGCCCGCCGGCCGTAATCGAGGGCTGATTCTCCCCACCCGGCCGGCACGCTTCGCGAGCGGGCCGACCTCCCCGCAAGCGGGGAGGGGCGGGCGTCACGCCGCCCGCCCCCTTCCACCCCCGATATGTGGATTGCTAGTCGCCGCTGTCGTTGGATTCCGTATCGGCGGCCTCTGTCTCTGTATCGGTGTCGGTATCGGTATCGGTGTCGGTGTCGGCTGCCTCAGCCGCCTGCTCGGCCGCCTGCTCGGCGGCTTCTTGCTGCGCTTCGGCCGCTGCTGCGGCCGCGTCGGCCGCCGCATCCTCCTCAATATCCGTCCCGGTCGAGCCGGATACGCCGGTGAAAACCTTCATCCCGCCCTGGCCTGATGCATGGGTCTGGTGCGCTCCGGCCGACGAGACGACCAGGATCACGCCTACCACGGCGGCGAATCCAGCGCCGCCGAACTTCGCTATTGGACTCTTAAGCATCGCTACCTCCCTGGTTTGTTCCCCCGTCCGTGGGATAACTCTGATAACGCTCTCCGCCCTCGATGTAGGAACCCTCGGGCGACACGGTGGGTTGTTGATCGGTCTCGCCAGAAGGTTCGGGCGACTCGCGATTCGGCTCGGGAGCTTCGGACGGTTCCGGCTGCGCCTCCGGCGCGGTTTGTACGGGCGAGGCCTTGGGCGGCTCCGGGGTGGGCCTCGCCGGAGCGTTTTGCGTGACCTCCTGGACGGTGGTCAGGGCGCGCTCCTTCCATACGCTCGGGTTGGGGCTGCCCGTCGCGGCTGAGGCAGCCACCGTCACGAGCGCAAGCGCCGCGGCCACGGCCACCGCCGGTTTCAAGAAACCCAGCCGGCCATACCCGGGCGGGATTCGGCTGAAGCGGGCGCTCTCCGGCCATGGCGTCGGCGGCCTGAAGCGATCCAGCTCCGCCCGCAGCCGCTTGTCGAATGAGGGTTCGAGTTGATCAGTCATGGATCTGGTCTTTTGAAGACAACGAAGCACCGCCGTCAAGTGGGAACACCTTGAGGTCGTGGGTCAAGAGCGCGCGCATCTTCGCGCCCGCCATGCGCAATCTCTTGTTCACTGTTCTCTCGGAGACGCCGATGGCTGCCGCGATCTCGCGGTTCGTATAGCCGTGGTAGTGCCGCAGGACCAGCGCGGCGCTCAGCTTCGGTGGGAGCCGCCTGAGCGCAGCAGACAGGTCGCGGTCCAGCGCCACCTGGGCCGGGTCAGGACCTGATGGGGGTCTGCCCAGCCGCCGTAGGGTCGCGCCAATGGATCGCAGCTTCTCTTTGCGCTGGTGCGACACGGCCACGTTGATGGCGATCCTGTGCAGCCAGGCCTCCGCTGGAGCATCCGGGCGCCATCGTGCCCAGGCTCGGAAAGCGAGCACGAATGCATCCTGAGTGCAGTCCTCGGCCGCTGCCGGGTCGCCCAGGACGGCGAGCATGGTCCGGAATATCCGGGGATAGCTGTCTCGATAGAGACGATCGAAATCGTCGCGCGAACCGGGCTCATACAGTGGAAACTCCGGTTCGGCCCTGACCCCCACAACCGGCATAAGGGGCGAGGTTACTACGCCGGGTGCCTGGCCCACCCAGGGCTATATTGAGCGCACGATGGACGATGGCAGCGTCCGCCTGACCGAGCCGCTGGTGCGCGACGGAGGGCGCCTGCGCCCGGCCTCGTGGGACGAGGCGCTGGCGCGTGCGGCCGGCGGGTTCGCGAAAGCAAAGGCGATCGGGCCGAACGCCTTCGGAATGTTCAGCTGCTCCAAGACCACGAACGAGATGAACTTCATGGCCCAGAAGTTCGCGCGCGTGGTCATGGGCAGCAACAACATCGACAGCTGCAACCGGACTTGACACGCCCCGAGCGTCGTCGGTCTGGCGACAGCGTTCGGGGCGGGGGGAGGAACCTCTTCGTATCGCGAGGCTGAGGAGACCGGCCTCGTCCTCCTCTGGGGCTCCAATGCGCGCGAGACGCACCCGATCTTCTTCCATCACCTGCTACGCGGCGTGCGCAACGGAGCCCGGCTCGTGGCGATCGATCCTCGCCGCACGAGCTCCGCGGAATGGGCCGACCTGTGGCTGGGAATCGACGTCGGCAGCGACATCGCTCTTGCGAACGCCATAGCTCGCGAGATCATCCACGCGGGTCTCGCTGACACCAAGTTCATCGAGCGCGCAACGATCGGCTTCGACGATTACGCGAAATGTGTCGAGGCCTACACGCTAGAACGCGCCGAGCGCGAGACCGGCGTTCCCGCGAGCGCGATCAAGGAGGTGGCCGAGGCATACGGCCGCGCCGACCGCGCCATGATCTGCTGGACGCTTGGCATCACCGAGCATCACAACGCCGTCGACAACGTGCTCGCGCTCATCAACCTCGCACTGCTCACCGGCAAGGTAGGACGCTACGGCTGTGGCCTCAATCCGCTGCGTGGCCAGAACAACGTGCAGGGCGGGGGCGACATGGGCGCGATCCCGAACCGCCTTCCGGGTTTCCAGGACCTCGAGGACCCCGCGATTCGGGCGCCGTTCGAGCGGGCATGGAATGCCAAGGTCCCGCCAAAACGCGGCTACCACCTCAGCCAGATGTTCGAAGCGATGGACCACGGCGAGATGCGCGCGGTCTACATCGTCGGCGAGAATCCCGCGCGGTCCGAGGCCGACCAGACCCGCGCCGTCCGCTTGCTCAGCGGCCTCGAGCACCTCGTCGTCCAGGACATCTTCCTCACGCAGACCGCCGAGCTTGCGCATGTCGTCCTGCCCGCGGCGGCCGGATGGGCCGAGTCTGAGGGAACTGTCACGAGCAGCGAACGCCGCGTGCAGCGCGTGCGACGCGCCCTCGAGCCGCCCGCCGGCGCGCGCGACGACATTGCGATCATCAGCGAGATCGCGCGGCGCCTCGGATGCGACTGGGGCCAGCCGACCGCCGAGCAGGTGTGGGATGAATGCCGGAGCCTTTCGCCGATGCATCGTGGGATGTCCTATGCGCGCATCGACGAGCTTGGCGGCATCCAGTGGCCCTGCCCGGACGAGTCCCACCCTGGAACGCAGTTCCTTCACGCACGACTATGGAAGGACCCCGTGGAGGGTCCGCGTGCGCCTTTCAGCGTCGTCGAGCACGATCCTCCGGTCGACCGGTTGACCGATGAGTTTCCGATCCGCCTGACGACCGGCCGCCGTCTCGACTCCTTCAACACCGGCGTCCAGACCGGCGCCTACACGTCGCCACTTCGCAGGGGCGAGGCTCTTCTTCTCTCGCCCGCGGATGGCGCACGTTTGGGAATCGCAGACGGAGAACGCGTGAAGGCGAGCTCGCGGCGTGGATCGGTCGAGGTGCCGGTGAGTTTCGACGCGACACTTCGCCCGGGACTGGCTTTCATGACGCTGCACTTCCCCGACCAGGTGGCGACGAACGTGCTGACCATCGACGCCACCGATCCCAAGTCGGGCACCGCGGAGTTCAAGGCGAGCGCCATCCGCGTCGACAAGATCGCGGCACCCGTTACTTAGTTGGACATTCGCACCAGCGGGGGGCCGCCGACAGAGTCAGAGATCGCCGCCGTCGACGGCGTGCTCGGACAGCCGGCGTCGCTGTGGGAGGGCGGCCAACGGACGCCCGCGGACGACCACCTCGCGCGCGGCGGACACGGATCGCGTTCGCGGCGCGACCTGCTGCTGCCCGTGCTGCACGCGCTCCAGGACGAGGTCGGCTGGATCAGCCGCGGGGGTCTCGAGTATGCGTGCCGGCGGCTCGACGTGCCGCCCGCCGACGCGTACGCCGTCGCGACCTTTTACGACCGCTTCGTCCTCAACGAGCAGCCTCCGCTCATCGTCACCGTTTGCGACGACATCGTATGCAAGCTCAATGGCGCCGACGACCTGCTTCGCGCGCTCGGGGATGCCGTGGTGCGCCGAAGCCCTTGCCTCGGACTGTGCGATCGGGCGCCGGCGGCGCGGATGGAGAGATCGAGCCGGGCCCACGCCGAAGGCCGGCTCGCACCCGCATCGATCGATGGCATCACGGAAGTGCTCGGGGGCGGGAAGTGGCCGGACGACGTCGCCGCGCCGGTGATCGGCGGGACTCCAAAGCTGCTGCGACGCGTTGGGGTGGTCGACCCGGAAAGCCTCGACAGCTACCGCGCCGCGGGCGGCTTCACCGCCCTGCGGAAGGCCGCCGAGATGGGACCGGAGGCGGTGATCCGCGAGGTCGCCGAGGCGAAGCTGCTGGGCCGTGGCGGCGCCGCCTTCCCGGCCGGGCGCAAGTGGGATTCGGTTGCCCGCGCGCCGGTGCACCCGCATTACCTGGTCTGCAACGCGGACGAGTCCGAACCGGGCACGTTCAAAGACCGGGTGTTGATGGAAAACGATCCGTTCGCCGTGGTCGAGGCGATGGCGGTAGCTGCCTTCGCGACCGGTTGTGAAAAGGGATTCATCTACGTTCGAACCGAGTATCCGCTGGCCCGGAGGCGCATCGAAAACGCGATCTCGCAGTCACAAAGTCTGCTTGGCGTAGAGCTCGAAGTCCGGCGCGGGGCAGGCGCCTACATCTGCGGGGAGGAGACCGCGCTCTTCAACTCGATCGAAGGGAAGAGGGGAGAGCCTAGGAACAAGCCTCCGTTCCCGGTCGAATCGGGGCTCTTCGGGAAGCCGACGCTCGTCAACAACGTGGAGACCCTGATCAACGTGCTTGAAATCCTCAGCGGCAATTTCACCGATACACGCATCTTTTGCGTCTCGGGTCATGTCGAGCGCCCTGGTCTCTATGAAGTGGCAATGGGGACTCCACTGCGTGCTCTGCTCGAACTCGCCGGTGCGCGCACGATCCAGGCGGTGCTGCTGGGAGGTGCGGCGGGTTCCTTCGTGACTGAGGCGGACCTCGACGTCCCGCTCAGCTTCGAGGGCACGCGAGCGATCGGCGCGACGCTGGGCTCCGGCGCGGTGATGGTTCTGGACGACACCGCCGACATCGAGGCGATCCTGCTGCGGATCGCACGCTTCTTCCGTCACGAGTCCTGCGGGCAGTGCGTTCCCTGCCGGGTGGGGACGAAACGCCAGGAGGAGATCCTTCACCGCCTGCTGGTCGATAGGAAGACGGCGAATCGGGATTCCGACGTTGCGCTGCTGGCGGACATCGCCCAGGCGATGCGCGACGCGTCGATCTGCGGGCTGGGCCAGACGGCTGCCAGCGCGATCCAGTCGGCGGTCATCCAGCTGAAGGTGCTGAATGGCTAGCCCCGTGTTCGTCGGCGAGCCGCGACGAATGCTGCCGGTGAGCATCGACGGCCAGGACATCTCGGTTATGGAGGGGCTGACGATCCTCGATGCATGCCGGCAGCTGCGCATCGACACGCCCACGCTCTGCAATCTCGAGACGCTGACGCCGGTCAACGTCTGTCGCGTGTGCGTCGTCGAGGTCGAAGGATCGCGGGTTTTGGTGCCGTCGTGCTCTCGCGAAGTCGAGGCGGGCATGAAGATCCACACCGACTCCGAGCGTGTGCGGCACAGCCGCCGGCTCGTGCTGGAGCTGCTCGCGTCATCGGTCGACATGTCCCTTTGTGCACCCGAGGTCCATGGATGGATGTCGCGATATGGCGCGGAGCCTCAGCGCTTCGGGCCGGGCGCGGCAACGGTCGCCCAGCCGGTCAAGGTCGACAACGACCTCTACGTGCGCGATTACTCGCGCTGCATCCTTTGCTACAAGTGTGTCGAGGCATGCGGCGTCGACGCGCAGAACACATTCGCGATCGGGGTCGCCGGGCGCGGCTTCGATGCCCATATCTCCACTGAATTCACCGTCCCGCTCCCCGAGTCGGCGTGCGTCTACTGCGGCAACTGCATCGGCGTGTGTCCGACCGGGGCGCTGATGTTCAAGAGCGAGCACGACATGAGGCAGGCAGGGACGTGGGACGAGGAGAGGCAGAAAGTCACCGAGACCGTGTGCCCTTACTGCGGCGTCGGCTGCATGCTCGAGCTCCATGTCCAGGACAACACGATCGTGAAGGTGACGTCACCTCTCGACCACAGCGTGACCTCGGGGCACCTCTGTGTGAAGGGGCGATTCGGTTTTCAGTTCGTGCAGCGCCGAGGTCGCGCCTAGCCGACAGCGGCGGACGGCTGCAGGACGATCGTCAGGGAGATGTGGTCCTGCAGCACCGGCAGCCACGGAACGGCCGGCTTGACGTTGATGTCGACGGTGGTACCCGGGGCCAGGAGCTCGAGCTGGTGCCGCGCCGCATCGACCCGCTTGCCCCTGATGCGCGACTTCAGCTCGTCGGCGGTGACGTTGGGGATGAGGACCCCGACCGCCGAACCCTTGATCGTCACATCGCCGTTCGCGCTCGGCTTGTCCGCCTGATAGCTCGTCTGGATCGGGGCCGCGGTGAGCTGGTATCCCTTGGGGACCTTCTGGTTGAGCGCCGCGCGCATCAGCGCGTCCGCCTCGGACAGCGAGAACGCGGTCGCGCCAAGCGACCCCGTCATGGTCATCGTGAACGTCGCCACCGCGTCGCCGACCTTGTGGTCGCTGGTGACGTTCAGCGTGGGCTGTCCATCGGCGATGTAGCCGAGCCCTTCGGCCTGCGCCTTGAGCGCGGCGTCGAGGTCCTGGGCGATCTTCGCCGTGAGCGCCAGCTGCGTGCGATCGAGGTCTGACTGCTGGACGACCTGCCCTGTGGTGGCATCGGCCCCACCTGTGATGGGCTGCGGGTTCACCACCTTGACGTTGGCTATCGGCTTGTCTATCACCGTCACTGTGTTTGCCGCGGTGTTGCCTTGCGGACCGGTCAGCACAGCCCGAATCGCGACCGTGACCGACGTGTGCGAGGTGCTGACCTCCGCCGGGCCGTTGGTCGAATAGTGGACGCCGGCGGTGGTCGACACGGTGGTTCCGTCGGGTATCGGCGTGGCGGTCGCGGAGCAGGGGCTGCACGTGAAGACCGCCTGCCCCGACGCGTAGGTGGCCGCGACCGTGCCCGTGCTGGCGGTGCCCTGCATGGTGTCAGTGACGTCCGCCTGGATGCGGGTGGTCTTGAGCTCGTGGCCCGACGTCCCGCCGTTGATCGTCAGGTTGGCAACGATCCTCGAGGTCGGCACCCACACCTTGATCGTGGCCGTCTCCATGACGACCAGGCTTCCGAGCACGGCAGCGAGCACGGCGACGATGCTGAAAACGTAGGCGAGCAGAAGCGGCTGTCTGGAGTCCATGAAGAGGGTAACGATAGACCACACGCCCTCTGGTCGGCCGGCAGGGATAATGCGGTCATGCCGATCGTCTGGACCGACGTCCCCGAAGCCAACGAGCTGCTCGAGAACGACCCGCTCGCCCTTCTCATCGGGCTGGTCCTGGACCAGCAGGTCAAGATGGAAAAGGCGTTCCGCGGCCCGTATGAGCTGAAGCAGCGGCTGGGCGATCTGGACGCTCGCAAGATCGCCGCCATGGACCCTGACAAGCTGGTCAAGATCTTTCGCGAGCGACCCGCGCTCCACCGCTTCCCCGGCAGCATGGCCGCCCGCGTGCAGGCCCTCAGCAAGGTGATCGTGGACGACTACAACGGCGACGCCGGGGCGGTGTGGCGGGAGGCGCGAGACGGTGACGATCTCGCTGCCCGGATCAAGAAACTGCCCGGCTTCGGCGACATGAAGGTGAAGATCCTCGTGGCCGTCCTCGCCAAGAAATTCGACGTCAAGCCGGCGGGCTGGGAGAAGCACGCGGCGCACTGGCACACGGTGGCCGACGTCGACTCGGAGGAGTCGATGGCGGAGGCGCGCCAGGTGAAGCGGGAGATGAAAGCCAAACACCAGGCCTGATACAGTTCTCAATCCGGCCCGAGCAGGGGACTCGGGCGGAAGTTCTAGTCGAGACGAGGACGCCGGCGCGCGCGCAGGGCGCATAGGAGACGAGATGAGTAGAGACTGCACACCCACCCGGGAGGAATCCCGGGCCTTATCCGCAAACCATGCGCTCATCCCGGTCTACCGGGAGGTGCTGGCCGACATGCTCACCCCCGTCCGCGCTTACTCGCTCCTGTGCCCGCCGGACTCGCCTGGATTCCTGCTCGAAAGCGTCGAAGGCGGCGAGCGCCTCGCCCGCTATTCGTTCATCGGCTATCAGCCTGGACCGCTCGACCTGGGCGATGGCGATCCCCTGCCCGCCCTGAGGTCGGTCGCGGCGGAGGCGACCGTGCCGGGGATTCCCCGATTCCACGGGGGCGCGGTGGGCTACCTGGGCTATGAGACCGCCCGGCACTTCGAGCGCCTTCCACTCGCGGCCGGCGCGCCGCCGCCGATGCCGGAGTCGGCATTTCTGCGCGCGGAGGACCTCGCCATCTTCGACCACGTCACCAGGCGCCTCCGGCTGCTCACCATCCACCGGCCGGATCGGGAGGACTACGACGAGGCGGTCGCCCGCATCGACGAGATGGAGCGGCGGCTCGGATCGGAGGGAGTACAGGCCCCTGCCGCCGGCGTGGACGGAGGGCGATGGGAGCCGAACATGTCGCCGGGGCAGTTTCACGCGATGGTCGATGCCGCGCGCGAGCACATCCTCGCCGGCGACGCGTTCCAGGTCGTCGTCTCGCAGCGCTTCCGCAAGCACCTCGCCGCGAGCCCGTTCGACGTGTACCGCTGCCTGCGCGCGATCAACCCATCGCCTTATATGTTCTTCCTCTCACTCGGCGGCAACCGGCATGTGGTCGGTACGTCGCCCGAGAAGCTCGTGCAGGTCGAGGGGCGCCGCGTCGAGGCGCGGCCCCTCGCCGGAACCCGGCGTCGAGGCGCTGACGGCTCCGAGGATCTGCGCCTCGAGAAGGAGCTTCTGGGCGACCTGAAGGAGAGAGCCGAGCACGTAATGCTCGTGGACCTGGGCCGCAACGACGTCGGCCGCGTGGCGCGGCCGGGCACGGTCAAGGTGGAACGGCTAATGGAGGTGGAGCGCTACTCGCATGTCATGCACATCTCATCGACGGTGAGCGGGGAGCTGAAGGATGGCTGCACGTCGATCGATGCGCTGCGAGCGGCTTTTCCCGCGGGCACGGTCTCCGGCGCGCCCAAGATCCGCGCCATGGAGATCATCGCCGACCTCGAGCCCGACCAGCGCGGCGTTTACGCGGGCTCGCTCGGCTACGTAGGCTTCGGCGGCAACATCGACATGGCGATCACGCTGCGAACCATCGTGGTCGCCGATGGCGTCGCGTACGTGCAGTCGGGCGCCGGCGTCGTGGCCGACTCGCGTCCGGAGCGTGAGTTCGAGGAGACGCTCGAGAAGGCGGGCGCCATGTTCAAGGCCGTCGAGATGGCGGAGGCCATGTGATGGCGAACGCGGCAACGGCCAGGCTGGCGATCATCGACAACTACGACTCGTTCACTTACAACCTCGTCCAGTACTTCGGCGAGCTCGGCGTCGACCCGGCTGTGTTCCGCAACGACGAGGTCACAGTCGGCGAGCTTGCGGGCTACGACGGCGTCGTCATCTCGCCGGGTCCGGGGACGCCTGACGACGCGGGCATCTCCAACGAGGCCATCAAGGAGCTCACGGGCAAGGTCGCCATCCTCGGCGTGTGCCTCGGTCATCAGTGCCTCGGCCAGGCACTCGGCGCGAAGGTGGTCCGCAACGTGCCGGCCCACGGCAAGACGTCATGGATCCGCCACGACAACTCGGGCGTGATGGCCGGCGTCGCGGACCCGTTCGAGGCGACGAGGTATCACTCACTGATCGTCGAGCGGTCGTCGATTCCAGACGACCTTGTGGTGACCGCGTGGACGAACGACGGCACCGTCATGGGGCTTCGCCACGTCCGGCACCCGACCTACGGCGTCCAGTTCCACCCGGAGTCGGTGCTCACCAGGGAAGGCAAGAAGATCCTGAGCAACTTCATCAGGCGCGCAGCGAGGAATTCGTCGTGATCGAAGCCATCGCCAAACTGGTCCGCTGTGAGTCTTTGACAGAGGGGGAGGCCTCCGCCGCTTTCGAGACGATCATGCGCGGCGACGCGACTCCCATCCAGATCGCGGGCTTCATCGTCGCACTGCGCATGAAGGGCGAGACCGTCGATGAGATCACGGGCTTTGCGCGAACGGCGCGGGCAGTGGCGACTCCGATCGACGTCGATGGTGATCTCCTCGACACGTGCGGGACCGGTGGCGACGGCCTGGCGACGTTCAACATCTCGACGCTGGCGGCCATAGTGGCGGCCGCGTGCGGAGTGAAGGTCGCGAAGCACGGCAACCGCGCCGCGTCATCGCTGTGCGGCTCGGCCGACGTCCTCGAGCAGCTCGGCGTGAAGATCGACCTCGGGCCGGACGGTGTGACGCGATGCATCGACGAGGCCGGCATCGGGTTTCTCTTCGCGCCGATCTTTCACCCCTCGTTTCGATTCGCGGGCCTTCCGCGCAAAGAGCTCGGCGTGCGAACTGTTTTCAACGTGCTCGGTCCGCTGTGCAACCCGGCGGGCGCCAAATACCAGGCTCTCGGCGTCGCTGACGCCAACCTCGCCGGCAAGATGGCCGACGTCCTGGCCCGGCTCGGCGTCGAGCGGGCGATCGTGTTCCACGCCGGCGATGGGATGGACGAGCTTTCCGTCAGCGGCCCATCGATGGTGATCGAGATCGACGGCGGCCGCAAGGAGTACCAGCTCGACCCGAGCGAGGTGGGACTGAAGCCGGCCGACCCCCAGTCCGTGCGCGGAGGCGGCCCAGAGGACAACGCGCGCATCGCCCGCGAAATTCTCGAAGGCGCAACCGGACCGCGTCGCGATGTCGTGCTTCTGAACGCCGCCGCGGCGCTGAGGGCCGCGGGGCGTGCGAAGGGATGGCGCGAGGGGATCGGCGTCGCGGCGGAGGCCATTGACTCGGGTCGTGCAGGCGAGGTCCTTCAGCGGTGGGCGAGAATCTCGCAGGAGTGACCACTGACCCGGATCTCCTGGCCCGGCTCGTAGCCGAGGCCAGGCTGGACATGGAGCGACGGCGGGCGTTGACCACCACCGAGGAGCACGAGCGGGCGATCCACGACTACACGCCCAAGGACTTCGCGGGTGCGCTGCGCCGGCCCGGCCTTGCGGTCATCGCGGAGATGAAGCAGCGCACGCCGAGCATGGGTGTCCTGACCGAGGAATACCGGCCCAACGATCTGGCCCGCGCCTACAGCGATGGAGGGGCGGCGGCGATCTCCGTGCTGACGCACATGGCGGGTTTTGGCGGGCGTCCCGAGCACGTCGCCGTCGCACGGCTGGCCACCGACCTCCCGATCCTGCGCAAGGACTTCATCACCGACCCGTACGAGATCGGCGAGGCGAGAGCCGCCGGCGCGGACGCGGTTTTGCTCATCGTGGCCGCGCTTCCGGGCGACGAGCTGCGGCGGCTGCTGGCGGTGGTGCGGAGTCGGGGCCTTTCGGCGCTGGTCGAGGTGCACACGCACGACGAGGCGATGGCGGCCGTGGAGGCGGGGGCGCGGGTGATCGGGGTCAACCACCGCGACCTGCGCACTTTCGAGGTCGACCTCGGCTTGACTGAAAAGCTGCGCCCGGTGATCCCAGACGGTGTGCTTGTGGTGTCGGAAAGCGGTATCCGCTCGGTCGACGACGCCCGGCGCATGCGTGAGGCCGGCGCCGACGCGATCCTGGTCGGCGAGATGCTGATGCGGGCGTCCGACCCGGTTGCGTGCCTGAGCGAGCTAGCCTCAATCGCATGATCCAGGTCAAGATCTGCGGGATCTGCGACGCGGCCGCCGCCCAGGCCGCGGTCGAGGCGGGTGCGGACCTTCTTGGATTTCACTTCTGCTCGTCGGAGCGGCGCGTCACACCGGAAGAGGCGAAAGTCATCGTGGAAAGCCTCACCGTACGGCCCTCCATCGTCGGCGTCTTCATCGACCAGGACGCCGATGAAGTTCGGGAGATCGCCGACTTCGTCGGCCTCGACCTGCTGCAGCTCCACGGTTCCGAGGCGCCCGGCTTCGACGCCGGCCGTCCGGTGATGAAAGTGCTGAAGATCCGTGATGACCAGGTGCCGGACGCGGCTGCATGGCCGGACCCGATCATGCTCGATTCCTGGTCCATCGACCAGCGCGGCGGCACCGGGCGAACGTGGGACTGGGACCTCGCGCGCGACCTGCTTGCAACTCGGAAGGTGTTCATCGCCGGCGGTCTCGAACCGGGTAACGTGGGCAAGGTCGTGAGCCGCTTCAAGCCATATGGCGTTGATGTTTCGAGCGGGGTCGAGGCGTCGGTGAGGGTGAAGGACCCGGACAAGGTGCGCGCGTTCGTCCACGCAGTGCGGCTTGCCGAGGTACTTGGTTAGTGCATGGCCCCCACCGACCTCCCCACGGGTGGGGAGGTGAATTAGGTTGATCAAGCACCCTGTCCGCGGGCGGTTCGGTCCTTATGGCGGCCAGTACGTGCCGGAGACCCTCATGGGCGCGCTGCAAGAGCTCGAGGACGTGTGGCACGAGGCCAAGGCCGACGCACAATTCCAGCTGGAGCTCGCCGGCCACCGGCATGCGTTCATCGGCCGGCCGACGCCGCTGTACGCGGCCAACCGTCTCAGCGAGCATTTCGGCGGGGCGCACATCCACCTCAAGCGCGAGGACCTGTGTCACACAGGCGCCCACAAGCTCAACAACGCGGTCGGCCAGGCGCTGCTGGCCATCCGGATGGGCAAGAAGCGCGTCATCGCCGAGACCGGCGCGGGCCAGCATGGGGTCGCCGTCGCCACGGTGTGCGCGCGCTTCGGACTCGAATGCGCCGTCTACATGGGCACCGAGGACATGCGACGCCAGTCGATGAACGTCCGTCGCATGAAGCTGCTGGGGGCGGAGGTCAAAGAGGTCGCGAGCGGTACCAAAACCCTCAAGGACGCGACCTCCGAGGCCATCCGCGACTGGGTGACGAACGTGCGCACGACCCACTACATCATCGGCTCGGTGGTCGGTCCGCACCCATATCCGGAGATGGTCCGTGACCTGCAGCGCGTCATCGGCGACGAGGCGCGCGAGCAGTATCTCTCGGTCGACGGCAAGCTGCCCGACGTCGTGGTCGCCTGCGTCGGCGGCGGTTCGAACGCCATCGGCATGTTCACCGCATTCCTCGACGACAAGGACGTGTCGCTGGTCGGCGTCGAGGCGGCGGGATCGGGAATCAAGACGGGCAAGCACGCGGCTTCGCTGGTGGGCGGGCGCCCCGGCGTGCTGCACGGCGCGTTCTCGTACCTGCTCCAGGATGGCGACGGGCAGGTGCTGCCCACGCACTCGGTCTCGGCCGGCCTGGATTACCCCGGGGTCGGCCCTGAGCACGCGTTCCTCCGCGACCTGGAGCGCGTCGACTATGTCGCCGTCGGCGACAAGGACGCGATCGCCGCGTTCAAGCTCTGCACGCGGCTCGAAGGGATCATGCCGGCGCTCGAGCCTTCGCATGCGCTGCACCAGGCGGGCGTGATCGCACGCGAGCTCGGTCCCGGCGGGCGCATCCTGGTGTGCCTGTCCGGCCGCGGCGACAAGGACATGGACTCCGTCGATGAAAACTGAAACGTCCGCGCTCGAGGGCGCGCTCCGCGCGAGCGGCGACCTGAAGCTCGTCGCCTACATGATGGCCGGGCACCCCAACAAGAAGCGGTCGCTCGAGGTGGGGAAGAAGCTGGCGACGTCGGGCATCGCGGCATTGGAGATCGGCATCCCCTTCTCGGACCCGCTTGCGGACGGACCTGTGATCCAGAAAGCCGGGCAGACCGCGCTCGAGCACGGGATGACGGTCGGGGCATCGCTCGAGCTGGCGGCGGCCATCGCCCGCGAGGGCATTCCCATCGTGCTGATGACGTACATCAACCCCATCCTGGCCCACGACCCCCGGCGGTTCGCGGCGGAAGCGGCGCAGGCGGGCGTGGCCGGCGTGATCATGCCCGACGTGCCCGTCGAGGAGTCCGAGCCGGTGGCCGGCTGGCTGCGGTCGGCATCGCTCGACACGATCTTCATGGTCGCGCCGACGACGTCGAAGGAACGAATGGCGACGATCTGCGAGCGTTCGAGCGGCTTCGTCTACTGCGTGACGGTGACCGGCATCACGGGTGCGCGAAGCGAGCTGCCCGGAGGAATGAAGGAGTTGCTGGGCGAGGTGAAGAAGCACACCAGCCTGCCCGTGGCCGCGGGGTTCGGCATCTCGCGCCCGGAACACATGAAGTCGCTGCGTGGAAACGCCGACGCGGCCGTCGTCGGCAGCGCGATCGTCGCCGAGATCGAGAACGGAGGCGATGCCGTGGCGCTCGTCAAGGGGCTCTTGAAAGCGTGCCGGTGAGGGGGATCCGCGGCGCCACGACTGCGACCGCGAACACTGAAGAGGCGATCACCGAGGCGACGGACGAGCTGCTCCGCGAGCTGACGATGGTCAACGACCTCGACCTGGCCGAGATCTGTTTCGCCTACTTCACGACCACGCACGACCTCACCGCCGAATACCCGGCGTATGCGGCGCGACGGCTGGGCTGGGTCGACGTCCCGCTTCTTTGCGGCCACGACATGGACGTGACGCTCCCCAACCCGCGTGGCGTGCGCATGTGCATCCGTGTCCTGCTGCTGTACAACACACCGCGGCCGCAGTCGTCCATGAAGTTCGCGTACCTGCGGGGCGCCAACGCGATCAAGTCAGACCTCGATTCATTCAGGAGCCCGTTGATCCCGTGATCATCGTCATGTCCCATCAAGCCACCAAAGCCGAGATCGACGCTGTCGTCGATCGCGTCCACGAGATCGGGCTCAAGACCGAGATCTCCAAGGGCGAGGAGCGGACGCTCGTCGGCGTCATCGGCGGCAACGCGTACGCGTACAAGGAGGCGTTCTCGCACCTCGGCGGGATCCACGAGATCATCCCGATCACCAAGCCGTTCAAGCTGGCGAGCCGCGAGTTCCGGCCCGTGGACACGGTCGTGGATGTTGGCGGCGTTCGGATCGGCGCCGAAGAGGTCGTGATGATGGCCGGACCCTGCTCGGTCGAGGGCGAGGAGATGCTCCTCGAAACCGCGCGGCACGTGGCGGCTCAGGGCGCGAAGATCCTGCGCGGGGGTGCGTTCAAGCCGCGCACGTCGCCTTACTCGTTCCAGGGTCTCGGCGAGGCGGGGCTGAAGATGATGGCGACCGCCCGGGCCGAGACCGGGTTGAAGGTCGTAACCGAGGTCGTGTCGCCCGGCGACGTCGAGCTGGTGGCTCGCTACGCGGACATCCTCCAGCTCGGCACTCGCAACATGCAGAACTACGCGCTCCTTCAGGAGGCGGGACGGTCGGGCAAACCGGTGCTCCTGAAGCGCGGCATGTCGTCGACGGTCGAGGAATGGCTGCTCGCGGCCGAGTACGTGCTGTCGCAGGGCAACCGCGACGTCATCCTGTGCGAGCGCGGCATCCGGACCTTCGAGACCGCGACGCGTTTCACGCTCGACCTCAACGCCATTCCGCTCGCGCGAGAGCTGTCGCACCTGCCGGTCATCGTCGACCCTTCGCAGGCGACCGGGAAGTGGTCGCTTGTGCGGCCGATGGCGCTCGCCGCCGTGGCCGCGGGCGCGCACGGGTTGATCGTCGAGGTGCACCCGACCCCAAACCAGGCGCTGTCGGACGGCGCGCAGTCGCTTGATTTCGAGAGCTTCGACCGCCTGATGCAGGACCTGCGCAGGCTGCTGGGCGCGCTGGCCAAGCAGCTGGCCTAAGGCGATCATGCCGACCGTCGGCGTGGTTGGCCTGGGCCTGATGGGCTCGTCGTTCGCGTTGGCATTGAAGAAGGCACAGCCGGAGGTGACGATCGTCGGGTCCGACTACAGCGCCGCCACAGTGCGCAAAGCGATGGATCGGGGCCTGGTCGCCGCCGCGGGCACCGACCTCGGCGCCATCGACATGGCCGAAGTCGTCGTCATCGCGGTCCCCATCCTTGCGATGCGGGACGTTCTGGACAGCTTGCGCGGCTACGTTGGGGGCAAGGTCGTGACGGACATGGCCAGCACGAAGGGCAGCGTCATGGAGTGGGCGACGGGTGCGGGCATCGACCTGGTGGGCGGGCATCCGATGTGCGGCCGGGAGGCGGCCGGCATCGATGGCGCTGACGCGGAGCTGTTCCAGGGTGCTCCCTGGATCCTGACGCGCGACGATCCGACCGTTCGCGGGCTGGTGGAGGCGGTGGGCGCCTATCCATTGGTGATGGACGCCGCCACGCACGACCGGCTGGTCGCGGGCGTGAGCCACGCGGCGCTGCTGCTTTCGGTGGGTTACGTGCTTGCGCTGTCGGGACGGGCTGACTGGCCTGAAGCGTCAAAGGTTGCGGCCTCCGGGTTTCGAGACATGAGCCGTCTGGCGGCGGGAGAGCCGGAGCTCGCGGCGGGCATCTCGCGCACCAACCGCGAGAACCTCCTGGAGCAGCTTGATGCGATCACCCAGTCGCTCGCGCGCTTGCGGCGGCACCTCGAGGCCGACGATCCTCGCCTGGTCGAGCTCTTCGAGGAGGCGCGGTCGGTGCGCGAGCGCTGGTCGAAGGACCACTCGTGATCGCCACGGTTCGGAGGGCGCGCCGGCTGCGGGGCGAGGTCAGGGTGCCCGGCGACAAGTCGATCTCGCATCGTGCGCTGATCCTCGGTTCGATCGCCGACGGCTACAGCCACTTTCGCGGGCTGTCGACGGGTGCCGACGTGAAATCCACCGCCGCGTGCATGAAGGCGCTGGGCGTGGACATCGACGACGGGGCAGTCCTCGGCGCCGGCATGCACGGACTGCGCGCGGCCGCGCAGCCGCTCGACTGTGGCAACTCGGGGACGACCATGCGATTGCTCGCGGGCTTGCTGTCGGCGCAGGCGTTCGCCTCCGAGCTGAGGGGAGACGAATCGCTGTCGGCCCGGCCGATGGACCGTGTCGTCACGCCTCTGTGCGAGATGGGCGCCGACGCGCAGTGGCCGCCGCTCGTGGTCGGTGGCCGGCTGCCACTGCATGGGATCGAGTACCGGCCGGCCCTGCCGAGTGCGCAGGTCAAGTCGGCGGTGCTGCTCGCGGGGTTGTTCGCGGAAGGCACTACCGCGGTGGTCGAACCCGTCGCGACACGCAACCACACCGAGCTGATGCTCACCGCCATGGGCGCGGGGGTCAGCGTCGACGGCCGCCGGGTCGAGGTGCAGCGCGTGGATCGCCTCGCGCCCATCGACATGGACATCCCAGGCGACCTGAGCGCGGCGAGCTTCTGGCTGGTCGCGTCCGGCCTGGTGCGAGGATCTCGCGTGCGCATTCCCAACGTGAGCATCAACCCGACACGAAGCGCATTGATCGACCTCCTCCGCATCTCCGGGATGACGATCGACATCGACGGGGCGCGATCCGTTGGCGGCGAGGCCGTTGCTGACCTGGAGGTCGGAACGGCGCCGGAGCTCCGCCCGGTGTCCGTTGAGGGCAGCATGGCCGCCGAGATGATCGACGAGCTGCCCGTGCTCGCGGTTGCGGCCTCTCAGCTCGCGGGCACGAGCCGTATCAACGGCGCAGGGGAGCTTCGCGTCAAGGAGTCCGATCGAATCGCGGCGATGGCGGATGGCCTGGCCGCGATGGGCGCCGACATCACCGCCGTCGACGACGGATGGGTGGTGAAGGGCCCGCGCCACCTGGAGGGAGCGCGTGTCCGGTCGCATCGGGATCACCGCATTGCGATGGCGCTCGCGGTCGCGGGGCTGCTCGCCGACGGGACCACCGAGATCGAAGATGCTGAGTGCGTGGAGATATCCTATCCCGGGTTCTTCGACCAGCTGGAATCGTTGTGCTGACCCTGCGCTCAGAGCTGGACATCGAGGTGATCGCGCTCGAGCTGCACGAGCTGGAGGTCAGCGAGCCTCGCGACGATTTCGAGCTCGAGGTGGCGCGGGCGATGCAGGCGGCGCGATCCGGTGCCGTCGGCGACGTGGGTCGGGCACGCTCGCTGTACCGCCGGTTCGGCACCGACCCGACCAAGGTGCGCCCGTCATCCGAAGCACTGCTCCGAAGGATGAAGAAAGGCGAGCCGTTTCCACGCGTTAACTCGCTGGTCGACGTCGCCAATGCGATGTCCGTGCAGCTCCAGGTTCCGGTCGGGCTCTACGACCTCGAGAAGATCCGCGGCGACGAGCTCGTCCTGAGGCTCGGGACCGAGGGTGAGAAGTACACCGGCATCGGCAAGGAGCGGGTGAATCTGGCCGGGCGGATCTGCATCGCGGACGCCGAAGGTCCGTGCGGCAACCCGAGCGCCGATTCGGCACGGACGATGATCACCACGGCGACCGAGCGCGCGGCGTGGATCTACTTCTTGCCGGTCACCGATGAGGAGGTGGATCGGACCGCCGAGCTTGTTGCCGTGTTCGGCCGCGGCCTGGTTCGAATGGCAGCCGCGCCCGCATGAGGGCTGCCGCGGAGCAGGTCCTCTGCGTGCGGCGGGAGGACATCTTCCCGGACGGGGCGTGGCATGGCTTCATCAGCGACCAGCTCGACCGCTATCAGTCGGTGATCCGCGAGCAGCACCAGTTCATGCCGCGGGCCGAGGTCGAGGACGACCCGAGGTACCAGCAGATCATCCCGTACGTGGTCTTCCGGCATGGCGACCGCTACCTGCTCACGCATCGCTTGCGCGCGTCGTCAGAGCGCCGGCTGCGCAAGCAATACTCGCTTGGCGTCGGCGGTCATATCAATCCCGGCGACCTCGAGGCAGGCGACCCGATCCAGGACGGCCTCAAGCGCGAATGGGAGGAGGAGGTCATTTACGACGGCCGCTTCGAAACGAAGCTGCTCGGCCTGCTCAACGACGAATCGTCACCCGTGTCGAAGGTGCACCTCGGCGTGGTTTTCCTGGTCGATGGTGACTCACCCGACATCGCCATCCGCGAGACCACGAAGCTGGCGGGCGAGCTGTTGACGCTGCAGGAGATGCGGATCTTCTACCTCGGCATGGAATCGTGGTCGCAGATGGTGTACGACCGTCTGCTCGAGGGCGATTCGTGAAGTACGTCGAGGTCCGCGGCGCCCGCATGTCGGCCATCGGGCTGGGCACATGGCAGTTCGGCTCCCGTGAGTGGGGATATGGATCCGACTACGCGCGGGGCGAGGCGGTGAAGATCGTGCATCGCGCGCTCGACCTCGGGGTGTCGTTGATCGATACGGCTGAGATTTACGCGTTCGGGCAGTCCGAACGCATCGTCGGCGAGGCGATTCGAGGTCGGCGCGACGAGGTGTTCCTCGCCACCAAGCTTTTCCCGATCGGGCTCCCGGTGCAGGTGGCGGCGAAGGCGCGCGCGAGCGCGCGCCGGCTTGGGATCGACCGCATCGACCTGTACCAGCAGCACTGGCCGAGTCCCATGTTTCCGCCAGGAGCGACGATGCCGCGTATGAGAAAGCTCGTGGAGAGCGGCCTGGTGGCTCACGTTGGCGTCAGCAACCACTCGCTTGCGCAGTGGCAGGCGGCCGAAACGGCATTCGGAGGCCCGGTGCTGTCGAACCAGGTGCGGTTCAACCTTCTGGATCGTGGGCCCGAGCGCGACCTCGTGCCGTGGGCGCAGGCGACCGGGCGGCTGGTGATCGCCTACAGCCCGCTCGCGCAGGGATTGCTGTCTGGCAAATACCAGGACGCGTCGCCGCGGAATTTCAGACGGTTGAATCCAGCGTTTCGCGCCGCCTCGAAGGCCAGGCTCAAGCCGCTGCTCGCGGCGATGGGGGAGATCGCGTCACGTCACCAGGCGACCGCCGCCCAGGTGGCGCTGGCATGGCTGATCCGCAAACCGAACGTGGTCGTGATTCCCGGCGCGTCTTCGGTGCATCAGCTGGAGCAGAACGTTGCGGCGGCAGACCTGGAGTTGAGCGAAGAGGATGATGCGTTGCTCGCCAGGTTGGCGCCATGAAGCTGGAAGCGGTCGAGCTGCGGCGAATCCGCATGGCGCTCGTCGCCCCGTTCGAGACCTCGTTCGGGACGCAGCTCGAGAGGGACATCCTCCTCGTCAAGGCGATCACCGACCTTGGCGATGGCTGGGGTGAGTGCGTCGCAGGTGAAGAGCCGGACTATTCGTCGGAGTACGTCGAGGCCGCGCAGCACGTGCTCGTGCACCACCTGCTGCCGCCGCTGCTCGCAACGCCGAGCCTCGCCGCAGCCGACGTGGGTGCGGTCCTGCGCAGGTTTCACGGGCACCGCATGGCGAAGGCGTCCATCGAGATGGCGGTGCTGGATGCAGAGCTACGTTCGCTGGGAATCTCGTTCGCGCATTTCTTCGGTGCTGTACGCACGGCCGTCGACTGCGGCGTCTCGGTCGGCATCCATGGTTCGATCCCAGGGCTCCTGACGACCGTCGGCGGGTATCTGGACCAGGGCTATCGCCGAGTGAAGCTGAAGATCAAGCCGGGTTGGGACGTGGAACCTGTCCGCGCGGTGCGTGAGCGTTTCGGCGACGTGCCCCTCCAGGTGGACGCGAACACCGCCTACTCGCTGTCGGATGCGGCGCACCTGGCCGAGCTCGACGCGTTCAACCTGCTGCTGATCGAGCAGCCGCTGCCCGAGGACCAGGTGCTGGCGCACGCCGAGCTGGCAAAAGTCGTGCGCACGCCGGTGTGCCTCGACGAGTCGATCACTTCGGAGCAGGCGGCGGCGGACGCCATCGAACTGGGTGCTTGCAAGATCATCAACGTCAAGCCGGGGCGGGTGGGCGGCTACCTCGAGGCGCGGCGAATCCACGACCTGTGCGCGCTGCACCAGGTGCCGGTGTGGATGGGAGGGATGCTGGAGACCGGGCTCGGCCGTGCGGGCAACGTGGCGATGGCGGCGATGGCCAATTTCACCCTGCCGGGCGACACATCAGCCTCCTCGCGCTACTATCACCGCGACATCACCGAGCCGTTCGTGCTGGTCGATGGCCGTCTGAACGTACCCACCGGCCCAGGCCTGGGCGTGAACGTCGACCAGGCTTATCTCGAAGAGATCACGACCTCGACGCTTCTCGTCACCCACTGAGGGGCATCAGCTTCGGCATGGTAACCGTCAGGTCGTCCATCGCGCCGGCCTTTCCCGCCTGACCGAGGCGTGGCAGCCCGAAGCGATCTTCGACGGATGCCAGCAGCGAGTAGTGGTCGTACGCGCGATCGCTGCTGTGGATGAGCGTGCCCGGGTGGATGACGAGGGTCAGTACGTGGTTGGCGCTGTCCGCGCCTTCGTCCCACGTGATGAGCAGCAGACCCCCGTTCTTCCAGGCGGATGTCCCGAGGATGATCGGGACCGTTTGCTGCAGCCATGCGTCTGCCACCTGCGTCGAGCAGTCGTGGCCGTCGTGGCACAGGTCGGGGGTGATCCACACGAAGTTGGGCACGGTTCCGGCCATGTCCTGCTGGAACTGCGAGAAGGGGACGACCTGGGTCGGGCAGTCGCCGCCGTAATAAGGAAATGGATCGTGCTTCAACGCGTACGGGTAGCCGCTGGCCTTGCAGGTGCCGGACATGCCATCCATGTATGCACGCCAGCTGATGCCGGCGTTTGTCAGCTGCGCGCCGATGCCGCCCGCGGGGAGGGCGTGCCATCCGTCATCGGCGATTCCCCACGTGCTTCCGGACGTGAGCGCCAGGTAGTTGGGCAGGCTGGGGTGGGAGACGCCGTGGTAGTTGGTCGCGACCGCGTACCTGGACGCGAGCTGGGCGGTGTAGGTGCCCGCGATCGCCTGGGAGTAGCTGCGGTTCTCCATCACGATCACGAAGACGTGGGCGTTGGTTGGTGTCGGCTTCGCCAGTGGGGACGGAGTGGGAGAGGGCGCGGGACGTGAGTGACTTGATGGTGAAGGGCTGGGAAGACTGGCGACATTGCCGGGCCCGCAGGCTGAGAGCGTGCAGAGGGCGCAGAGGGCGAGCGCCAACGCCAGGCTGGGTCTCACTCTTGTAGACACTACGATCCAGGGCGCCATGAGGTTGCGCGGCGGTCCTTGGGAGATGGAGATCCAGTCCGAGCGCGGTGGGCGGATCACCTCGCTTCGGTTGGACGGCTTCGAACTGCTCGATCAGGGCATCGGCGTGGATGATCCGAATTCTCTTGGGTTCGTTGCCGCGGGGGCGCGGGGGTGGGATGAGATGGTGCCTACCGTGGATGCTTCGCGGTATCCGGGCCCCGGGCCGTATGAGGGGGTCTCGCTGCCCGATCACGGCGAGGCGTGGCGGCTGCCGTGGACGGTGACGGGCGACGGCACGATGGAGTGCTCCGGGCGGGTCTTGCCCTGGAAGCTGGAGCGCCGGATCGTTTTGGGCGATTCCGTGCGACTTGAATACCGCTACACGAATCTAGGCGCCGCGCCGATCTACGCCTATTGGTGTGCCCATCCCTTGTTTCGCTACGAGGACGATATGGACGTCCAGGTGGGAGGTGACGTGCCTAGGCCGGAGACTGGGAAAAGTCGCAAGGTGTTTTTGAGGCGCGGGTCGGTCGATCATGCACGCCTGGCGTGGCGGTCATGGTCCGCGGTTGAGATCGTCTGGGACCGGGCTTTGACGCCGTACGTCGGGGTGTGGGTCTGCAACGGCGACCTCGGCGGCTATTACCACATCGCCATCGAGCCGGCGACGGGTGGGGGAGACCGTCCTCACCTGGCAGTGCCCCCGCCGTTGTTGGCACCTGGCGACGAGCTGAAGTGGTGGTTGGAAGTTCGGGACGCACGAAATTAACACCGACTTTTCTTGACTCTCCAAACATCTGTTCGTACAATTCTCAGCATGGAGCGTGGGGTGGGGGGAGTTGCACCCAGAGCCGGCGAGGAGATCGCCGCCGAGCTGATCCGGCGCCGGCAGAAGATCAACCAGGACGAGTTCGAGTTCTCCGTGCTCGCCGCTCAGTTCGCCCGGACAGATGAGTACGACTGGCAGGGCGCTGACAGCCCCATCTCCTGGCTCAAGGCCAATTGCCACATGAGCGGGGCAGCGGCCTGTGATCGTATTTGCGCGGGCGAGCAGGCAGACCGGCTGGGCCAGAGCGCGAGGGCGCTGGCGGCCGGCGAGATCGGCTTCGCCCACTTCGCGCTCATCGCCCACACTTCGGCTGCGGTCGGCGAGCGTCTTGACGAGAACGCTCTACTGCGTCAGGCGCGCAAGCACGGCATCGCCCGCTTTCGTGATGACTGCTACCACGCGAAGCACGCCGCTGACCCGCAGGGGTGTGCGAATGAAGAGGCGCAGGGTGTCGAGGCGAGAAGTCTGAGCATCACTCCCAACGAGGACGGCACGGTCCACGTCGATGCCACCCTGGACAAGGTCGGGGGCGCCGCCGTGGTCACCGCATTGGAGCCTTTGGCCAAGCGCGCCGGCAAGGCCGACGACCGCCGGCATGACCGCCGAATGGCTGACGCTCTCGTTGACCTCTGCATGCGTGCGCTCGACAACGGCCTGGTGCCGCAGCGCGCGCACTTGCAGGTCACGGCGTCGCTGGAGACTCTGCTCGGCTTGCCTGGTGCGGCGGGGGCGACCATGGAATTCTCGCTGCCGATCTCGGCCAAAGCTGTTGAGAGAATCGCGTGCGACTGCGCGGTGACGCGCATCGTCCTCGGCTCCGATTCGACCGTGATCGACGTCGGGCGAGCCAAGCGGACGATCTCCGGACCCCAGCGCAAGGCGCTCAAGGTCCGCGACGGCGGCTGCACCTGGCCAGGATGTGACCGGCCAGTGAGCATGACCGAAGGCCATCACCTCATCCACTGGATCCACAACGGGCCCGGTGACCTTCAGAACCTGACCCTTCTCTGCTACCGGCATCACTGGATGGTGCACGAAGGCGGCTGGCAGATCGTTCGCACCGATGACGGTCGCCTGCTCACGATTCCGCCGCCGACTGGATTCGAACGCCTTCCGCGCGGCCCGGACTAAACGCCTTCCTTGAGTCTCGCCAGTTCCTGCTTCGGCCACAACGTGTCCGGCTCGTAGCCGCGTGACTCGCTCCACTCGATGATCTTCTGCCAGGTGTCCATCGCCTCCTGGCGACGGCCGAGGCGCTCGAGGAAGAACGCGCTCATGTACAGCGGACCGATGTGGTCGGGATCCAGCGCCAGCGCCCGGCGCCAGTCGCTCAAGGCGCCTTCCGAGTCGCCGGTCTCGCCGCGCACCTCGGCCCGTGTGCCGATGAGGATCGGGTCGTCCGGCGCGAGCGCCAGCCCTCGCTCGATTACCTCGGCGGACCTGTCATACGCGTGCGCCGCCAGGTAGGCGCTCGCCAGCAATCGGTACTCGCGAATGTCGTTCGGGGCGGCGGCGAGTCGTTTTTCGTGCATGGCGACCGGCAGCTCGGTCTCTCGCAGGCCGGCGCGCGCCCCGATGATCTGGTAGTAGGCCTTGTCCAGGTCGGGGTCGAGCTCTAGCGCATGCTCATAGCTGGCCACGGCCCGCCTGAGCAGGTTCCGGGCGTGGCACTCGAGCAGGTAGCCGTAGTCGATGAAGTCCTGCGCATCGGCACCGCTTGCTATCGCCTGCTCGTACAGCGGTAGCGCCTCTTCATAAGCCGCCTCGTCGCCCGTGGCCTCGTACCGATCCTTGAGATCGCGCTTGTCCATCAGTGGCCTCTCGTAACGCCCACTCTAAACTGACAAGATGGCCAAGCTCCTCGGGCTGAAGTGCCGCGAATGCGGGGCGGAGTACGAGCTCCAGGCCACGCACGTCTGCGAGATGTGCTTCGGGCCGCTCGACGTCGTCTACGACGAGGCCGCCCTCAAGAAGGTGGTGAGCAGGGAGCGCATCGAACAGGGGCCCGCTTCGATGTGGCGCTATCGAGACCTCCTCCCGGTCGAGGACGAGACCCCGATCGTCACCCTCGGCGAGGGGTTCACCCCGCTCGTCAAGGCCGAGCGGCTGGGCGAAGAGCTCGGCCTCAGCAACCTATACCTGAAGAACGACAGCATGAACCCGACCAACTCGTTCAAAGACCGTGTGGTTTCGGTCGCGATCAGCTGGGCGCGTGCCCACGGGTTCGAGACCATCGCGTGCGCTTCAACGGGCAATCTCGCCAACGCCGTCGCAGCCTATTCGGCGCGCGCTGGTCTGGAGTGTTTTGTGTTCATCCCGGTCGACCTCGAACCGGCGAAGGTCGTGAGCATCAGCGTGTTCGACCCCAACGTGGTCGCCGTGCGAGGGAACTATGACGAGGTCAACCGCCTCTGCAGCCAGCTGCTGGAGTCCACCCCATGGGCCTTCTGCAACATCAACATCCGGCCCTTCTACGCCGAGGGCTCCAAGACCCTGACCTTCGAGACCATCGAGCAGCTCGGCTGGAAGCTGCCGGACGAGATCATCATCCCGATCGCCAGCGGCTGCCAGTTCGTGCGCCATCGGCAGGCGATCCGCGAGGCCATCGAATACGGGCTCGTCCGCGACGACCGCGTTCCAGCGCTGACCGGCGCACAGGCTCTCGGCTGCGCCCCCGTTTACAACGCGTTCAAGTCGGAGACGCCAGAGCGCGTGCTCCCGGTCAAGCCCGACACCATCGCCCGCTCGATCGCGATCGGGAATCCGTCGGACGGCATCTACGTCAATAGGATCGTCCTCGAGACCGGCGGCGTCGTCGAGGCGGTGACCGAAGAGGAGATCGTGGCCGGGATGCGGCTGCTCGCCCGCACCGAGGGCATCTTCACCGAAACGGCCGGGGGCGTGACCATCGGTGTACTGGCGAAACTTGCACGCGCGGGCCGTTGGAGAGGCGATGAAGTGATAGTGGCGTACGTCACCGGGC